>Ga0126369_10001084_pt1 | contig 18626 bp, 16 predicted proteins | sample PanSoiMetaPlot_1_FD_109646 | JGI IMG/M metagenome (GOLD analysis project Ga0126369, IMG submission 109646) | Tropical forest soil microbial communities from Panama - MetaG Plot_1 | ecosystem: Environmental > Terrestrial > Soil > Tropical forest > Bulk soil | place: Panama | collected 2016-02-17 | reverse complement strand
CGCCGTGGACCAGGAGCGTCTCGCCGAGCCCCAACTGGCACTGGGTGAACAGCGCGTCATGGGCGGTGGTGAACGTCTCCGGAAACCCGCCCGCCTGGGCCCATCCGGTGCCCACCGGCACCGGCATCGCCACCCGTTCGTGGACCACCGCGAGCTCGGCCTGCCCACCGCCACCGACGATCGCCATGACCCGGTCGCCCACGGAGAACCGGGTGACCCCCTCACCCAGCTCGATCACCTCGCCGGCGAACTCCAGGCCGGGGATGTCCGGCGGGCTTCCCGGCGGCGCCGGGTAGAGACCGCGCACCTGCAGCAGGTCCGAGGCGTTGACGCCCGCTGCCTCGACGCGGACCAGCAGCTCGCCGCTCCCGGCGACGGGGTCGGGCCGGTTCGCGGGGACGACCCTGCCGTCGACGATGGTCGCAGCCCTCATCGGCAGCCCTGCTCACAGGGGTCGACCGCCGATCGGATGCGGTCGAACAGCTCGTCCGGCTCGGCGTCCTTCATCAGGTAGCCCAGGGCGCCTGCCTGGATCGACTCCAGGATCCGCTCCTGGTCGGAGACCGACGTGAGGACGAGCACCCGCGTCGATGGGTCCTGGGCGAGGAGCGCCCTGGTGGTCTCGATGCCGTCCACGCCCGGCATCGAGATGTCCATCAGCACGAGGTCGGGGCGTCGCTCGGCCACGAGCGGAATCGCGGTCGAGCCATCGGCCGCGCTGCCGACCACCCTGATGTCGTCCGTGAGCGCCAGGAGCTGTTCGAGTCCCGCTCGCACCAGGCGATGATCGTCCACCACGACCACGGTGATCATCCGTTCGGCAGCTCCACGCGAACCTCCGTGCCGGAGCGCAGCCTGGACGTGACGGAGAACGTGCCGCCCGCCTCCTGCGTCAGGTCGCGCAGGAGCTGCAGGCCCAGATGACCCGTCGCGTGACCGTCGAACACCGACACGTCGAAGCCGCACCCGTCGTCGCGGACGGTGAGCGATGCGGCGCCGCCGGCGACCGCGACGCAGACCTCGACGGAGCGCGCCCGGGCGTGAGCCGCGACGTTGCGCAGCGCCTCCCTGGCCACCCGGTAGAGCAGACGCTCGGTCTCCTCCGGCAGCCGCAGGTCGGGCTGCACGTTCAGCGTGGTCCCGATTCCGCGGGCGTCGAAGGGCCCGAGCAGGTCTCGCAGCGCGACCTCCAGGCCCTGGTCGCGCAGGCTGTTGGGGTAGATGTCGACGAAGAGCGTCCGCAGCTGACGCACGCTCGTGCGGGTCTCGGCAGCGGCGTGGTCGAGCGTCTGAGCGGCGGTGGGCTGCCCCTCCCGCCGGAGCTGTCTCGACGCCACCTCGAGGGCCAGCGAGACCGCCGTCAGGTCCTGGACCGTGCCGTCGTGGAGGTCCCGTGCGATCCGCCGCCGCTCCATCTCCGCCGCGTCCACCGCCCGCATCAGCAGTCCTTCGCGGTCGCGCTGACCGTCTCGCACCCTCCTGGCGAGGGACCAGGCCAGGCTGAGCTGGACCAGCTGCATCAGCACGAGGGTGCCGGCGACGGCGGGCACGAAGTTGAGCATGATCTGGCGGCCGGTCGCCTGGACGACGTCGAACCGCAGGTAGTTCTCGTACAGCACGGTCGTCCCGCTGGGGGAGCGCATGGACATATAGACCTCCAGAAGCTGGCGGTCGCGCTGGTTCGCCTCGTACTGGTTCTCGGGACGGCTCAGGTCCGTGATGTTCGCCACGACCTGCCCCGTCGCCAGGGCCGTGATCTGGTCCTGCTCCAGCGCGAACGTGCGTCCGATCAGCCGCGGCTCATCGGAATAGACGATCTTCCCGCTGGTGGTCCAGAGCTTCACGCGGACGACGGAGCCCCGGATCACCCGCTCTCGAATGATGCGATCGAACTGCGAGTCCGCGGCCTCGCTGCTCTCCAGCAGCGCGTCCGTGAGGTTCGGCTGGATGACGTCCTGGCCCACCAGCTGCGTGTACTGCCGCGCGTCGCTCACCGCCTCCGAGGTGCCCGTCTGGCTGAGGATCAGCGTCAGGATGGTGCCGAGGACCAGCAGGGCGACGACCCCGGCCAGCGCGAACTGGATCAGAGGCTTGGCGACGGTTGTCGAGACGATGCCCCATCCGCGACGCCGCTGCCGGTCGAGCAGCCACATTGCCGGAGCATTCTGCCACGTCCCCGTCGTCCGACCTACCCGGGAAGTAGCATCCCCCGCGAACGGAAGGAAGCCGTCGCGGACGCCGAGCCCGGAATGGCCGCGTCCCCGGCCCGATTGGCAGGGACAGGAGGCACACGAGCCCATGCAAGAACAGACCTCGCTCCAGGTGGCGGACCTTGCCGCGGCAGTCGGTCTCGACGATCGGCCCCTCCATCTCACGCGGCCGGTCGACGAAGAGGACCATCGCCTCGGCCCGCTCGACGCGTCCGCGCAGCTCGTCGAGTACGGGGACTACCAGTGCCCGTTCTGTGCGGAGGCGCTGCCGGGCGTCAAGCGAATCCTGTCGCGATACGGGGACCGCATCCTCTTCGTGTTCCGGCACTTTCCGCTCGTCAGCCAGCACCCGCGGGCGTGGCGAGCCGCGCTGGCGGCCGAGGCGGCCGGCGTGCAGGGCCGCTTCTGGCCGATGCACGATCACCTGCTCGGCCACCAGCACGAGCTCTCAGAGGACGAGCTCAGGACCCACGCCCGCGCGCTCGGGCTCGACCTCGCTGCCTACGACCGGGACCTCCACGACCCAGCGCTCGCCCAGCGCGTCCGCGAGGACGCCCTCAGCGGCATCCACAGCGGCGTGCTCGGGACGCCGACCTTCTTCGTGAACGGACGGCGGCTGGAGGGCGGCTTCAAGCAGGACGAGCTCGAGTCGGCGATGGAGCTGGCCGTCCGCGTTCCCGACTGACGCGCACCTGCCGCCGCTGCGGCGCGGGCCGGGGCGGGGTCGCCGCGCCGACGTTCGGCGCGGCGAGCAAAGGCACCCCGGCCCCATCCACCAGCCGGTCGCCAGAGACCTCCCCGACGACGCCTGGATGGCGACCACGACGTCAGATCCGGATGACCGGCCGGCCGGGCGTGGGTGGAGTCGACTGGAACTCCATCGCGATCGTCGACCCGGGCGGGACAACCCCGAACGTCCTGACCATGAACGTGAAGCTGGGGTGGACGGAACAGATTCGGGGGCTGCGCTCCACCTGCGTCCCGCGCACCGTCGTCACGGTCATCACGAACGTGCCGCAGCGGAACGAGACCGGCATGGCCGTCCCGTTCACCTCGAGCTGTGGCGGCGGGATGGCGATGATCGTCTCGCACACCTCGAGGTTGCAGGCGCGAACGGGAAACGGGCTTTGAGCCGTGCTCGCCGCCAGAGCCGGCGACGCGGTGGCCAGCAGGCAGCCGAGCACGGTCAGGATCACGACGAGGACGCCGCGACGTGACATTGGCACTCGAAATCCTCCTTGCAGCGAACGCACGAGTGGGGGGATTAGTGCAGCACGAGCGGCGAACCGCGGCCAGCGACAACGCTGGTACACGACCCGTACAATGACCCGGCCAGATCGGGAGACCGGCAGGTGAGCGGGATGCGGTGGGCTGTCTGAGGGCACTCCTCGCGACGAACCGTTGCCCCGACGACCCCCGGACGATCGAGAGCAGGCGCGCGCTCGAGGAGCTCGGCGAGGAGCCCAACCGCCGCGAGCCGCTCAGGCGGTCGCCCCGGCGCCGACCATCTCCCGGAACCGCTCCAGGTAGCGGAGCAGGCCGTCCCGGCTCTGGGCGTCCTTCTGGAACGCCACGTCGAAGAAGATCTCGCCGACGCCGGCGTCGTCCATCTTCCGCACGTCCTCCGCGATCTGCTCCCAGGTGCCGTGCGCGACGGCCCGGGTGGCGTCGTCGAGGCGCTCGTCCGTCCGGTTGACCAGGCAGCGCATCACCGTGAGCAGCCGATCCGGGTCGCGGCCCCGCTCAGCCGCCGCGGACCTGACCGAACCCATCATCGAGATGAGCGCGTCGACGGGGGCGCAGCATCCCGTGAAGCCGTCGGCCAGCCGGCCGGCACGGTCGAGGGCCTTCGGGACGAACGCGCCGACGATGATCGGCGGATGCGGCTTCTGGACCGGCTTCGGGCCGACGTACGCCGGCTGGAGGTCGAAGTACTTGCCGTGGTACTCGACCGGGTCCGGACCCCAGACGGCGAGCATGCACTCGATCGCTTCCTCGCCGATGCGGCCGCGCTCGCGGAACGAGACGTTCGCCGCGTCGCACTCGTCCTCCGACCAGGCCAGGCCCACACCGACCGTGATGCGGCCCTCGCTCAGCACGTCCATCGCGGCCAGGCGCTTCGCGAGCAGGACCGGGTTGTACCAGGGGATGTTGATGACGCTCACGCCGAGCCGCACCCGCTCCGTGATCGCGGAGACGTACGTCATGCAGGTCAGGTGATCGAGGTGGGTCTTGTACTCCTCGTCGAGGACCCCCTCCGCGTTGCCGGGATACGGCGTCTTGGCGTCGACGGGGACGAGGAGTCGCTCGTTCGTCCAGAGCGAGTCGTAGCCCATCGCCTCGGCCTCGGTCGCGACCAGGCGCATGTTCTCCCTGGTGGCCACCGGGCCCTGGTGCGGTAGCGCGAAGCCCAGCTTCATGTGTGCCTCCTCGAGGGCTGTGTGGACCGGCGGCGCGCCCCCTGGAGGTGGTGCTGGCCGAGGAAGTCCATCCCGAAGTCGCCGTCCGGGTCGCGCCACACGCTGTGCGCGTGGTTGCCGGCGCGCTGCGCGTTGTCGTACTCGATCAGGAGGCGCGGCCCCTGGACGCGGTAATAGTGTGGCACCCCGCGTTCGGCTCCGCCAGCCCAGGCGAACGACAGTTCGTCGAGCGTCCGTTCCGTGTACTTTGCCAGCTCGACCTCGGCCAGTTCGTCGGGAAGGCGAGCGACGTAGACGGCGACGATGCGCATGAGCAGCTCGCGCTGGCCGCCGTCCAGGTCCCGTCCGCCGACGCCCTTCGGCAGCAGCGTGAAGCGGACCGCCTCCAGGTCCTCGTCCCGCGTGCTCAGACCCGCCTCGAGCCGCCGCTGCAGGGCCTCGAGCAGCTCGCCGGTCGCCCCAGTGAAGCGGCCGCGCCAGATGTCGGGCAGCCCGAGGGGCAGGTCGCCGTCCGCGACCCGGGGCCGGTTGCCGCTGACCAGGTCGAACGGCGCCACCGGCGAGACGATCGCCTGCTCGCGGCCGGCTGCGTCCAGCGAGGCGAGCAGCTCGCGGCCCAGGTCCTCGGCGGTGCCCAGCGGCCGCAGCTCGGCGCCGCCCAGGAGGGGGGACACTGCGGGATCCGCGCCCAGGAACAGCGGCGTGCTGGCGCGCACTTCGCCCCCGGCGACCAGGTGATGGACCGAGACGTGGTGCCCGCCGAAGCGCCACGACCACGGCTGGTCACCGGCCGGGTCGCCGAAGACGCGGACGTAGTACAGCCCGGGGTCGCGCCCCCGTTCGCGCTCCCAGCGCATGGCCCAGCCCTCGAACTGGTCCAGGACGTTCTCCAGCCCGACGATCGTGCAGGCGGTGACGTACGCGGGGCGCGACAGCCCGGCGGCCAGGAGCGCGAATGCGAGCTGCTGCTGCGCGGGCCGCATCCGGCCGAGCGGCAGCCCGCCGTGGTCGGTCGGCGTGTAGTACCAGCGCAGCCGCTCGTCGCCGGCGGGAAAGGGCCAGCCGGCCGCCGGTCTCTGGTCCTCGTCGAGGCTGGCGAGGAAGCGGCTCGCCGCGTCCGCCATGCGGGCGGCCGCGGCCTCAGCGCCCGGGCTCATGGAGACCGAATATGAGCTCGGGATCGCCCGGCGTCCAGTTGCAGTCGACCTGCGACCGCCGGCCGATCCGGCGCGTCCGTTCCAGCAGGTTCCGGCCCAGCTCGAGCTGCCCCGGTTCCCATGCCCGGAGCGCGCTCTCGACGTCGGGCTTCGCGGCCAGCGCCGCGGCCAGGGCCCAGGCGTCGTCGGCGGCCTTGGCGGTCCCGGCAGCCGCGTGTGGCCGGACGGCGAACGCGGCGTCGCCGACCAGGCAGACGCGCCCGAACGCCATGCGCGGCACCTCCACGTCCAGGATCGCCTGGACGAACGGAGCCCGGGCGGCCAGCACGACACGGGCGATCGGTTCGGGCAGCCTCGCGGCCGCGGTGGCCCGCATCTCTTCGACGTGGACCGGCCGGGGGGCGCCGGGCGGCAGCGAGACCTCGTGCACGGCGCCGTCGCGGTCCGTCATCAGGTCGGTCAGGTCGCTGCCCGGCAGGTAGTTGCGGTACCAGACGAAGTTGATCAGCCGCTCGCCGGCCTCGACCGAGCCATCCATCCCGGGGATCGGGTAGACGAGGACGTGGCTGTTCGCGAAGACGTAGTACGTGATCGCGTCCACGAGGTGCGCGGCGTGCGCCGCCAGGTCGCCCTCGGGGACGAGGCCGCGCCAGGCCACGTAGCCGGCGTATCGCGGGCCGGCGTCCGGCAGCAGGCACGCACGGGCCCGCGAGCCGATGCCGTCGGCGCACACCAGCAGGTCCACCTCCACCTCCGCCCCGCCGGCCTCGGCGACCTGCACCCGGCCGTCAGCCTGCCGGATCTCGACGCACTCGCGGCCGAGCAGATAGCGGTCCGGGTCGAAGCAGCGCAGCAGGGACCGGTACACGGTGTTCCAGTTGCTGAAGCGGTAGGGCTGGTCCTGCTCGTGGACGACCCGGCCCTGACGGTCGAGGTAGCGGATGAACCGCGTCGACACGCTGATCCGGTCGAGGTCCAGGCGCGCCCGCTCGGCCAGGTAGCGGGAGCTGGCCGGCAGGAAGCCGATGCCGGCGCCGCGCTGCTCGAGCTCGGTCCCGGACCGCTCGTGGACGGTCACCTCGTGGCCCAGCTCGCGCAGGAGGAGCGCGGCGGTGAGCCCGCCCAGCGAGCCCCCGACCACGGCCACCCGGGCGTTCCTGACCATCGCGATTCCCCAACCCCGATCATATCCGCCGCCGCGAGCGGGATCGCTGGCAGGCTAGGGATCATGGCCACCGCCGCCCCGGCTCCCAGCCTCCGGGAGGCGGCGCTCCGGTGGCGTCCGCGCGACGCGGGCCTGCTCAGCCTGCGGCGGGCGAGCCGGGCCGCCCTCCTGATGCCGGCGCTGTTCGCCCTCGCCCTGTTCGGCACGCACGACGTCCAGCTGACGACGTTCGTGGGCTTCGGCACGTTCGCGCTGGTCGTCCTTGCGGACTTCGGCGGCCCCACGGGCAGCCGCGCCGGCGCGTACGCGGTCACCGTCGCGATCGGGGCGGTCCTGATCGCGGCCGGCACGCTGGCCGGCCAGGTGCCCTGGGTGGCGGCGCCGGCGATGCTGGTGGTCGGGTTCGCGGTGCAGTTCGCCGGCGTGTTCGGCGGATACGCCCTGGCGTCGCAGGTGGCGCTGCTCCTGGCGTTCGTGCTCGCCGTGTCGGTGCCGGCCCAGCCGGACGCGATTCCGGCGAGGGTGGTGGGCTGGCTGCTGGCGGGCGCCGGGGCGACCGTCGCAGCACTCACGTTCTGGCCGCAGCACGAGCGCACGGTCCTTCGCGAGCGGGCGGCCGCTGCCTGCCACTCGCTGGCCGCGCTGGTCGAGGCCCGCTGCGGCGGCGCCGGCGAGGCGGCGGTCCGGCCTCGCGAGGAGGCCGCAACGGACGCCGTCGTCACGGTCCGCTCCGAGTACGCCGCGACGCCGCTGCGGCCGGCGGGCCCCACCCGGCGGGACCGGGCGTTCGCGGAGCTCGTCCTCGAGCTGGAGCGGGGCCTGACGTTCGCGTCGCGCTGGGCGCACGAGCCCCCCGGCAGCGAGCCGGACGTGGGCCAGGAGGACGCGCTGGAGCACGCGGTGGCGGGGACGCTGCGCGGCGCCGGGGACGCGCTGACCGGCGGCCCCGCACCGGACCTGGAGGCGCTCAACCGGGCGAAGATCGAGCAGCGGGATGCCCTCGAGCGGTGGGCGGCCCGCGCGCTCGGCGCCGGAGACCGGCCTGACGACGTGTTCGACGGCCTGCGGGCGGGCTACCGGCTGCGCCTCCTCTCGTACGTCGCGCTGGCGCTGGGCGCCAACGCGACGATCGTCTCGGGTCGCGACCCTGGCGCGGAAGTCATGCTGCCTGCAGGCACCCCGAGGATGAGCGGCATCCGGGGCGCCGCCCGGCGTGTGGTGAGGACGATCCGGACCGACCTCGTGCCCGGCTCGAGCGTGCTCCACAACAGCCTGCGCGGTGCCGCCGGCCTGGCCCTGGCCGTGCTGCTGGCCAGGGTGCTCGGGCTGGAGCACGCGTTCTGGGCCGTGCTCGGGACCCTCTCGGTGCTGCGGTCCAACGCCCTCGCCACCGGCCGGACGACGCTGCAGGCTCTGGCCGGGACGGTCGCCGGCTTCGCGATCGGCGGGGCATTCATGGTGCTCGTGGGGTCGCACGCGCTCGCGCTGTGGATCGCGTTGCCGGTGGCGGTGTTCCTGGCGGCCTACACGCCGACCGCGGTGCACTTCGTCGTCGGCCAGGCCGCTTTCACGATCCTCGTGATCGTCCTCTTCAACCTGCTCGCGCCGGCCGGCTGGACGGTGGGGCTCGTCCGGGTCGAGGACATCGCGCTGGGCACGGGCATCAGCGTCGTCGTCGGCCTGCTCCTCTGGCCGCGCGGCGCCAGGAGCGAGCTGCGGCCGGCGCTCGCGCAGCTGTATCGATCCGTCGCCGGGTACCTGGGGGGCTCGCTCAGGCGACTGCTGGGCGGGGAGCCGGACGTACTGGTCGACCGCGCGATGGCGGTCGGCGCACGGGACCGCGCCGGCGAGGCGTTCGAACAGCTGCTGACGGAGCGGCGTGCGCACCGGCTCGGCTTCGAGGTCCCCGCCTTCCTGGTGACGGCCGGCAGCTACGCGATCCTGGTGGGCGACCTGCTCGAACTGCTCGTGGCCCACGGCTACCGCGCCGCCGGATGCGCGGAGGACGTCGCAGTCGTGGACCACCAGGCGCGGCTGATGCTGGGCCGCTTCCTGCGCCTGGCCGACACGCTCGACGGCGGTCCCATGCCGGCGGCGGCCGGCGAGCCGGTGTCGGCCGGTGTGCTCCACGAGGCCGCGGTCGCGTGCCTTCGGGACTGGGCGGCGCGGCCCGACGGCCCGGCCGGCGAGGGCCACACCGCGATGACGCTCACGTACTGCGCGGAGCTGGTGGAGCAGCTGGCGGCCGCCACCGCCGAGCTGGAGGCGCCCGTCGAGGCCGCCGTGCGCGCCGCGAGCGTGCCCTGGTGGCGCTGACGATCGCCCGCACCTCCACGTCCAATCTAGGGCCGCTCTAGATCAGACAGTCAGGCTGCACGGCATGGTTGACCAGATCACCGCCGAACCCGTGAGCACGTACGCCGGCACCCGTTGAGCGGCGTACCTGGGCCGGGCCCGCCCGGGCCGACCGCCGTGGGCGTCTTCCTCGCGCAGGCCAGGCTTCAGGCGACGCGGCCTTTCGTGCACCATCATCGCGACGGGCGCTGGCAGGAGGTCAGCTGGATCGAGCTGCGGGAGTATGGCCTCCGGATCGCGAGCGGGCTGCTGGACGCCGGCGTCGAGGTCGGCGACCGGGTTCTGGTGCTGTCCGAGAACCGCCTCGAGTGGCTGGCCTGCGAGCTCGGGATCCAGATGGCCGGCGCGGTGACGGTGGCGGTTCGCCCGTCCGCGAGCCCGGAGGCGGCGCAGGCGATCGCCAGGCGATCCGGCGTGGTCCTCGCGGTCGTCTCCGGGGAGGAGCTGGCCGGCGGGCTGCACCTGACGGACGTGCTCGGCCGCATCGTGCGCGTGGACGGCGAGGTGGCGAGATGGCTGCGCGCCCCGTTCGCGGGCTCGTCGTCCGAGGAGGTGCGCCGTCGTCTGATCGGGCTCGGTCCGGACGATGTCGCGACCGTCGACTTTCCCCAGGGGACGTCGCCAGGCGTCGCGGTCACCCATCGCGACCTGGTCCAGCAGGCGCGCGGCTGCATCGAGACGCACGGGATCGGCCGCACCGACCGCGTGCTGTTCTTCCTGCGCTGCGCGAACGTGTCCGAGCGTCTGTGGGGGCTCCTGGTCCCCGCCGGCGCCGGCGCGACCGTGTGGCTGGCGCGCGGCATCCCGCACCTCGACGAGGACGTCCAGGCCGCGCGGCCCACGCTGATCCGCTGCACCCCCGCGGTGCTCGCCGCGATCCGGCATGGCGCGGAGGAGGAGCGCCGGCGCTGGTCGGGTCCGCGCCGCGGGGCGGCGGCATGGGCCATCGCCACCGGCCGCGAACGCGCGGGCGAACCGCGACCGCACCTGTGGCTCCGGCTGCGCCACCGGCTGGCCGATCGGCTCGTGCTGTCCGCGCTCCGGCGTCGCGCCGGCGGCGGCCGTCTTCGACGCTTCGCGATCGGCGAAACGTCCCTGCCCGCGGCGGTCGAGGACTACTTCCGAGCGATCGGTCTGCCGGTCCGGCGGGGCTGTGGCCGCGAGAGATGAGGGCGTCGAGCGGAGCTCGACGCCCTCGGGGGAAAGGGGGAACGAGGGTGGGGAGAGAGTGGTTCCCTCGGCTGCCAGTGACCAGTCTGCCGGGCGAACCTAGAGCTGACCTAGACGGCGGAACCATTCCACCGACCTGGACCAAACTTGAGCGAGTGAGGACCAGGACGAGCCGCTCCATCCGCTTCCTCGCGTCGACGCGGGGCCGGTTCACGCTGACGTGGGTGGCGATCTTCGCCGTCGCCCTGGTCGTGGTCGACCTGGGCGTCCACGTGGTGGTGGCGTTCAGCACGAGCGGCGCCGTGGATGCGGAGCTGCGCGGACAGGCGTCCGAGGTCGGCGCGAGGCTCCATACGGTTGCCGGCAGGCCCACGTACCCGGGCGACATTCCCGACGAGACGGCGTCAGGCGTGGCGATCGACGTGGCCGTGATCGGGCCCGACGGCGTCCAGCTCGAGACCGCAGACCACCCGATCGGCGCGACCACGCTCCGCTCGCTGGCGGGGCCCGCGCTCCGATCCGGCCGCCCCACCATGGCGGACTTCACCGACGCCCAGGACGTGCGCTGGCGCGCCTACGCGACGCCAGTGACATCGATCCCGAACCGGTCCGCCGTGCTGGTCGTCTCGACCAGCCTGATGGATGCGGACGCGGCGATCGCCCGGGCCACGATCCTCACCGTGCTGCTGTCCGGACTGGCGCTGGCGGCGAGCGCGGCGCTCGTCTACACGCTCATCGGACGCGTGCTCAGCCCCGTGAGCCAGATCGCGAGCCTGGCCGAGTCGCTCGGCGAGTCCGACCTGCACCGCCGGGTCGAGGTGAGGGCTCCCGACGACGAGGTCGGCGAGCTCGTGGCGACGTTCAACCGGATGCTGGCCCGGCTGGATGGGAGCTTCCAGGCGCTCCGCAGCTTCACCGCCGACGCGTCCCACGAGCTGCGTTCGCCCCTCGCCGTGATGGCGACCGAGCTCGAGTACGCGCTCGCTCGCCCGCGCTCGGCTCCCGAGTCGGATCGAGTCCTGCAGGTGCTGCAGGACGAGGTGCGGCACATGAGTGACATGGTCGACAAGCTGCTCACGCTGGCGCGGCTGGACGCCGGTGAGCTGCGGCCGGCCCGGGAGCACCTCGACGTCACCGATTTCGTGCACGAGTCCGCCGCCCGCTGGCTGGCGGCTGCGGAGGCGAAGCACGTCCTGGTCGACGTCGAGACGCCGGCGTCGGGCACGATCCTGGCGGACCGGGTCCTGACCCGCCGCATCCTCGACAACCTGCTCGACAACGCCATACGGCATTCTCCGCCGGGCGGGCAGGTGCGCCTCACCGCGTCCGCTCGCGATGGAGGCTGGCTCCTCGCCGTGACCGACGAGGGACCGGGAGTCGCCGGTGAGCACCGCGATCGCGTCTTCGAGCGGTTCGCCAGGGCGGACAACGCGCGCGCCAGGGGTGACGACGGCGGAGCCGGCCTGGGCCTGCCGCTGAGCATGGCCTTCGCCCGGGTCCAGGGCGGTGACCTCCGGCTCCGCGCTGCGGCCGGCCGCGGGGCGCTGTTCGAGGTCTGGCTGCCGGACGTCCGGCTCGCCGGCGAGCGGGTGGAGCTCTAGGCTGGGTTTATGTCGGGCGGGCAGACTGCGGGCGTGCCGGACGAGGAGAGGGCCTCCCGATGAGGGTGCTGTTCGTCGAGGACGATCGCAAGCTCGCGACCAGCGTTCGCCGGGGACTGGAGGACGCCGGGCTCGCGACCGACGTCGTCTGGGACGGCGTGGAGGCGCTCGAGGCCGCCCTCACCACCGCCTACGACGTGATCCTCCTCGACGTCATGCTGCCGGGGATGGACGGAATCGAGGTCAGCCGCCGGCTGCGGGGCCGCCGGGTGCGGGTGCCCATCCTCATGCTGACCGCCCGGGACTCCATCGACGACCGCGTGACCGGGCTGGAGGCCGGCGCCGACGACTACCTGGTGAAGCCGTTCGCCCTCCGCGAGGTGGTGGCCAGGATCAAAGCACTCTCCCGGCGGCACCTCGACGACCGCAGCGCGGTGCTCACGGCGGGTCCGCTGGCGCTCGACACCGCCGCGCACCGGCTGATCGTCGGCGACCAGCGGATCGAGCTGACGCCCAAGGAGATGGCAATCCTCGAGTACTTCATGCTCCACCAGGGACAGCTGCTGACGCGGGACCAGGTGATCAAGCACGTGTGGGACTACAACTTCGAGGGCGGCCGCAACCTGATCGAGACCTACATCAACCGGCTCAGGAGGAAGCTGGCTGCCGCCGGCGCCGGCGAGCCGTTCGAGACCGTGCGCGGCGCCGGCGGCTACCGCTTCGAGTACGCGCGCCTGTGACCGAGGGCGGCATCTTCCTCGCGGACGTGGCCCTCGTCGCCGGCGCGGGGCTGCTCGCGCTGGCGGCCGGCGTCTCCGGGAGCGGGCGGCTCGCGGCCGGTCTGTACGGGATCGCGACGGGCGCGACGTTCGTGGTCCTGCCAGCGCTCGAGTGGGACGTGGCCCGGACCGACAACGCGTTCCTCGGCCTCTACTTCGTCGCGCTGCTCGCGGTGCTGCTCGGGGTCGTCCTGACCGGGCGTGCGGTGTTCGGAGGCCGAGCACAGCTGCGCGGCCGCGGCGTGGCGGCGGCGCTGGGAGCGGCCGCCATGGCGAGCGGCCTCGCCCTGCTGTTGCTCGCCGTCCGGGGGCCCGACGCCTGGCGCACGGGCTCGGGTCAGTTCGGCCTGGACGTCGTTGCGGCATGCGTGGCGCTCGGCGCGGCGGCCTACTTCGGGGCCGATCGGCTGGCGCGCGGCAGGGCCCGGCGCGTCGACTGAGCGGGCGGCGCTCAGCCGGTCTCGACCAGCTCGGAGCGATGCCTGCGGTAGATCTCGGCGTCGGCCGACCGATCGCGGTTGGCCTGCAGCTCGACGATCAGGCTCCGCAGGCGGGGCGTCAGCACGACCAGGTAGCGTGCGGACGGCGAGGCGGAGTACGTGTGGGCGACGCCGGCCGGCACGAACACGGTCGAGCCGGCGCCGACCTCCTCGGTCCGGCCTGCGAAGCGGAACGTCAGCGTCCCCGCCAGCACGTGCCAGGCCTCGTCGTCCTCGTGGTGGACGTGCAGGTGGGGCGGACCGCTGCCCCGCCACTCGTGGATGGAGAACGAGGCGCCGTCGACTGCCACCCGCTCCGGCTCACCTCCATCGCCGCGCGTGACGACCGGCCCTGCCTGCATCCGCGTCATCGTACCGGCGGCGCGTGCACCTCCCGCCGCATCAGCAGATGCGCGGCAGCGGGTCGCCGATCAGCATGTCCACGACCCGCGAGCCGCCGAAGGCGGTGTGCATGAACACCATGCCCGGTGGCTCGGCGCGCAGCTCCCCGATCTGCGACGCCCGCTCGCCCAGCGGGTGGGCGCGCATCGCGGCCAGGACGGCGCCGGCGTCGCCCGCGGCCACGACCGCGACCAGCTTGCCCTCGTTGGCCACGTACAGCGGGTCGATGCCGAGGATCTCGGCCGCACCGCGGACCTCGTCGCGGACCGGCACCGCCTCCTCGCGGATCGCAACCGCCACTTCCGCCTCGCGGGCCACCTCGTTGAGCACCGTCGCGACGCCTCCGCGGGTGGCGTCGCGCATCAGGTGCACGTCCCCCGCCGCCAGCATGGCCGCGCACAGCCCGTGCAGCGCGGCCGTGTCGGACTCCAGGTCCGACTCGATGTCGAGGTCGCCGCGGGCCAGCATGATCGCCGTGCCGTGGTCGCCGATCGTGCCCGAGACCAGCACCGCGTCGCCCACGCTCACCCGGGCGGCGCCCAGCCGGGCCGGCTCCCGCACCAGGCCGACGCCCGTCGTGTTCACGAACAGCCCGTCGCCCTTGCCGCGGGGCACCACCTTGGTGTCGCCGGCCAGCAGGCGCACGCCGGCCGCCCCCGCGGCGCGGGCCATCGACTCGACCACCCGGCGCAGGACGTCCAGCTCCAGGCCCTCCTCGAGGATGAAGCCCGCGGTGATGCAGATCGGTTCCGCGCCGCCCACCGCGAGGTCGTTGATGGTGCCGTTCACGGCCAGCTCGCCGATGTCGCCGCCGGGGAAGAAGAGGGGCGAGACGACGTAGGAGTCGGTCGTCACCGCCAGGGTCGTGCCGCCCACCTCGAACGGCGCCTGGTCGCCGGAGGGGTTTCCGAACGCGGGCTGGAACAGCGCCTCCACGAGCGTGTGGGTGGCCCGGCCGCCGGCGCCGTGCGCCATCGTGATCGCCTGCTCGCGGATCCGCGGGGCGCGACGGCGCACCGCCTCGATGCGCTCCAGCACCTCCTGCTCGGACCACTTGCCGATACGCGAGGCGTCACTGGCCGCGCTCACTGGAGCACCTGCAGCCGCGAGGACGCCCGCGAGAACCGGCCGTAGTTGTAGTAGGCGGCGCAGGCGCCCTCCGAGGACACCATGCAGGTCCCGATCGGCGTCTCGGGCGTGCACGCGGTGCCGAACACCTTGCACTCCCACGGCTTTAGGACGCCCTTCAGGACCTCGCCGCACTGGCAGGCCTTGGGGTCCGCCACGCGCACGCCGGGCACCTCGAAGCGCAGCTCGGCGTCGAAGCGGGCGAACTCCTCGCGGATGGCCAGCGCGGACAGGGAGATGAAGCCGAGGCCGCGCCACTCGAAGTGCGGCCGCAGCCGGAACACCCGGCCGACCACCTCTAGCGCCCGCGGGTTGCCGTCATCGCGCACGATCCGCCGATACTGGTTCTCGACCTCGCAGCGGCCCTCCCGGACCTGGCGCACGATCATGTGCACGCCCTGCAGGATGTCCAGCGGCTCGAAGCCGACCACCACCACCGGCTTGCCGTAGCGCCTGGCCACGAACTCGTACGGCCGGATGCCGACGACCGTGCTCACGTGGCCGGGGCCGAGGAAGCCGTCCAGCCGCAGGTCGGGCGAATCCAGGATCGCCTTCATCGGCGGGACGATCGTGACGTGGTTGCAGAAGACCGAGAAGTTGGGCACGTCCTCCTGCGCCGCCCGCAGGAGCGTGAGCGCGGTCGAGGGCGCCGTGGTCTCGAAGCCGATCGCGTAGAACACGACCTCCCGCGACGGGTTGTCGCGGGCGATCTTCAGCGCGTCGAGGGGCGAGTAGACCATGCGCACGTCCGCGCCCAGTGCCTTCGCGTCGAGCAGCGACCCCTGGCTGCCCGGCACCCGCATCATGTCGCCGAAGCACGTGAAGATCACGCCCGGCGTCCTGGCCATTGCGATCCCGTCGTCGACCCGGCCCATCGGGATGACGCAGACCGGGCATCCCGGGCCGTGCACGAGCTCCACGTTGGCAGGCAGCACGTCCTCGATGCCGAACTTGTAGATCGTGTGCGTGTGGCCGCCGCAGACCTCCATGATCTTCCAGTCGCGGCCGGCCGACTCCTCCCCGATCAGCCTGGCCAGGCGCGCGGCCACGTGCTGGTCGCGGAACTCGTCGACGAACTTCATGGCCTCTCCTCCAGCCCGCGCACCAGGGCGTGGTACACCGTCGCCTGGGCCTCCTGGATGCGTGGGATGTACGTGCTGTCCGTGACGAGCAGGTGATCGACGGCGGGCTCGCCCCGAAGCTCCCCGCCGCCGTATCCGGCCAGCGCGATGGTGGCGAGACCCTGACGCCGGGCCTGGCGCAGCGCGCGCAGCACGTTGCCCGACCGGCCGCTGGTCGAGATCCCGACCGCGACATCGGCCGGCCGGCCGAGTGCGATCACCTGCCGGGCGAACACCTCCTCGAAGCCGACGTCGTTGCCGACCGCGGTCACGACCGCCGGCTCGCCGGCCAGGTCCATGCCGGGCACGCCGATCGCCAGCAGGTCGGCGGCCAGGTCGGCCGCGTCCGTCGCGCTGCCGCCGTTGCCGAACGCCAGGACGGCGCCGCCCGCGTCAACGCGTCCGCGGAGGGTCTCCAGCGCGGCCGCCACGCCCTTCAGGTCCTGCGCCCGCCGCAGGCCCGCGACGTCCTCCCACTTCTTGCGCACCGAGTCCGCCACGTCCGCCAGCACGGCGGGCACATCGACGGTCTCGTTGCTGAGGAACGGGTAGAACTCGCGCGAGAACCGGTCGATCGGCTTCACCCGCTCCAGGGCCACGCCGCCGTGCACCAGCAGGAGCTCGCCCGGCTGCACGGGGGCGACGAGCGTGACGTCGGCCTCCTCCTCGCCCTGCGCCGTCCGCACGGTCGCGGCGGTGCCGCGCACGCGCACGACGGCGGCCGGCAGTGCGACGTCGCCACAGGTCAGGCAGACCTCGCCGTCGCACCGCTGGGCGAGCAGGCCCTCGTGCTCGAAGAACACGTGCACCAGCTCCCACAGCTCGTGGTACGCGGTCTCGACGACCTCCTGCGCAACCCGGGGATCATCCGTGGCGACGGCGAATTCCTCGCCGTCCACGACGAAGCCGAGCTCGCCGATCTCCATGCGGATGTCGTCGGAGCCGGCGAGGAGGTCCAGGTGGGCCCGGTCGCGGACCGCGATGGCCGGCAGCGCTCGCTTGCCGACGAGCACGGGGTGGACGAACTCCACCGCGTTGTGCTGGGCGTCGCTGAACGGGGCGCCCGACGGCGCGTGGATGACCAGCCGGCCGCCGCGGTGGAACCGCCGGGCCATGCCCCAGCAGGCGCTGGCGAGCGCCGGCGCCCGCCCCCCGAAGAACGCCTCGCCCGCCGCCAGCACGGCCTCGTAGTGCCGCTCGATGGGGGCGCTCACCGGGCCCACGTCGCCACCAGCGCCTGGCCGAGCGACAGGCCGCCGTCGTTGGCGGGGACGCGCTCGTTCGAGTACGGCTGGAGGCCCGCGGCGCGGAGGCCGTCGAAGCACGCTTCCAGCAGCAGCCGGTTCTGAAAGCATCCGCCCGACAGCGCCACCGCGCGCAGCCCGGTGCGCCGGCAGGCGCGCACCACCGCGCCGGCCAGGGACGAGTGGAAGACTGCCGCCAGCCGCCCGGCCGGCTCGCCGGCCCGGAACCGGGCCACGAGCTCGTCGAACAGGCGGCGGCTGTCCTCCAGCTCGACGTCGATGGCCGGCGCCGCCTCCGGGCCGGCAGCCGCCTCCAGGCGGGCCGCCGCCTCGCCCTCGTAGGTCGACACCTGGCACACGCCGAGCGCACTGGCGACCGCGTCGAACAGGCGGCCGGCCGACGTCGTCAGCGGCGCGAGGCCCGAGCGGGCCAGGCGCGCGACCAGCTCGTAGCCGCGCGGGTCCACGCCGTCGGGCGCCTCGTCGAGTCCGTACGCGGCCGCCATCCGCCAGCCTTCGCGCGCGCACCGGTCGCCGCCCGGCAGCGCCACGGGCGCCAGGTGCGCCACGCGCTCGAAGCCGGTCCGGTCGCAGACCAGCACCTCGCCGCCCCAGACCGTGCCGTCGGGGCCGAGTCCCACGCCGTCCAGCGCCACGCCGCAGACGGGACCGGTCAGCCGGTGCTCCGCCATCACGCTGGCGACGTGGGCGTGGTGGTGCTGGACGCGCAGCGGATCGCCGAGCGCCTCGGCCGCGCGGGTGGACGCGTAGTCGGGGTGGAGGTCGCAGGCCACCACCCCGGGTTCCACGTGGAACATTCGTTCGTACGTCGCCAGCGCCTCGCCATAGGCGCGCACGGTCAGCAGGTCGTCCAGGTCTCCGACGTGGGGACCGACGAACGCGTGGCCGTCGCGGGCGACGGTGAACGAGGCCTTCAGGTGGGCGCCGGTCGCCACGACGGGCGGGCCCGCCGGCAGCGGCAGCGGCGCCGGTGCCAGCCCGCGGGCGCGGCGCACGACCCGCGCCGCGCCGGCGGCCCACCGCACGACCGAGTCGTCGTAGCGCGAGGCGATCGGGCGGTCGTGGCCCAGGAAGACGTCGGCCACTTCGCCCAGGCGCTCGCGCGCCTCCCGGTCGGCCCGGCAGATCGGCTCCTCGCTCAGGTTGCCGCTCGTCATCACGAGCGGACCGCCGAAGTCGTGGAGCAGGAGGTGGTGCAGCGGGGTCGCCGGCAGCATCAGGCCCACCTCGCGCAGCCCGGGCGCGATCGAGGGCGCCAGGGCGCCGCGCGAGCGGAGCAGCACGATCGGCCGCGCCGCCCCGCGCAGCAGGGCCAGTTCCTCGGGTGTCGCCGCCTCGCCGTACGGCTCCGGGTCGGCGACCAGCACCGCGAGG
>Ga0126369_10001083_pt1 | contig 18633 bp, 10 predicted proteins | sample PanSoiMetaPlot_1_FD_109646 | JGI IMG/M metagenome (GOLD analysis project Ga0126369, IMG submission 109646) | Tropical forest soil microbial communities from Panama - MetaG Plot_1 | ecosystem: Environmental > Terrestrial > Soil > Tropical forest > Bulk soil | place: Panama | collected 2016-02-17 | reverse complement strand
TATAACCAGGCGCGGATCTCAGCAGGAGTCCGTGGCTACGGAACTTCCGGCGGCCTGACTCCGATCTGCTGCGAGAGGATCTCTTCGATGTAAGCGTCTACAGACATCCCGCGTGCCTTGGCCTGGGCGGCGATTTCGTCCGGAATCTTAACGGTAATTTCCATAGCAAACAATGTAGCACGATTAGGGGCCCTTAGATCTGGGAACCAGTCTTTGGCTTCGTAGTCCCCGCCCAGTCGATCCTTCGGCATTGTGCTTCCAAGATGTGTGCCGCCAGCGTCCAACTGGCGTCCAAAATGGGGGTACGAAGGGTGGTTTTTGGGGGTCAGGGAGCCGTAAGGGCAATTGAATCATCGAGACTTAGTGGATTTTGTTTGAACTCATAACCCGAAGGTCGTCAGTTCAAATCTGACCCCCGCAACCATTTTCGTGATCAAAAAGGCCGGAACCCAGGATTCCGGCCTTTTTCGTGGGAGAACCGACTGCATTACTTCCGGTTTGCCCGTGATTCAGCCATAATCTGGAGCCGCGTCTACGCCGACTAGCAAGGTCAAACTTGTGGAACTGGCAAACTGAACGAGCGCTGAAACGACCTCGGAAACCGAGAGCCAGTTTTAGAGGTCATCGCGGCAGGCCCATGCGGCGGAGGAGGTCAGCGAAGCGCGGATCGCTGCGGATCGTGTCCCACACGGCTTCGTCTTTATAAAAAGACGCAATCGCTCCCGCTGCCAATCCGCGTTCCAGCCAGCTGAGAGCCATCTCCTTCTCGTTCAAAGCCGCATAGACTTTGGCGATCCAGTGCGCTTGGTCCAAGCTTGCACCAGACATTCCTTCCAGCTCTTTGATAGCCTGTAGCGCTTCTGCCCGTTTCCCTTGCGCCGCATAGACGATCCCCGCGCTGAGAATCAAAATCGGATCACCCTTTCTCTCTCGTTGGGCCTTGTCCAATTCCGCGAGCGCCTCGCTGTATGCCCTGTTTTGAATGTACATTCCGATTTCCCATTGCGTGGTCAGAGCCGGGCCTAGTTCATTCGCCTGCCGCAGCAACTCAAGGGCCCGCCTATAATCCCGCTTGAGGTAATAGGAGAATGCCACTCCGCGCGCGATGATAGATGAGAGCGGATCTAACCCGCGTGCCTTCAGCGATTCCTGCAAACCTTCATCGAAACGCCCCTGGTGCAGAAACGAAAATCCCAATGACGCATGGGCCCACGCCGAGCTTGGGCTGAGTTCGATGGCCCGGCGTAGTTCCCGATCACCCTCCGAAAAATCGAGCGGCGCGAACGTCGTATAGACTTGACCAAGTTCGGCGTGAGCCTCGGCTAGGTTGTCATTGAGCGCGAGAGCCTTGTGAGCCGCCTCTTCTGCCTTGCGCCGGCCCTCAATTGGGGCAATATAGCCTCGCAATCCCAGGCCGTCGTAGGCGTCGGATAGCCCCGCGTAGGCCAGCGCATAATTGGGGTCTTCTTCAATAGCTTTCTCGCAAAAGCGAATGGCCGTGAGGAAGTCCTCCCGTGTGCGGCGTTGGCTATACGCGCGCCCCTGCATGTAATATTCAAAAGCTTTGAGGTTCTCCGTGGGACGTCTGGCAAGCTGCTGTTGCTCGGCCCCGCTCAGCTTTAGTCGCAACTTCTCGGAAATCTCCTTTGCCATTTCCTCTTGTACTGCAAACACATCCGCGATCTTGCGACTGTACTGCTGGCCCCAGAGTTGAGAGCCTTTTTCCGCTTCGACGAGTTCCGTCTGAACGATCAGCGTATCGCCGCGCTGGGAAACGCGACCGGTCACCACGGCCCTCACATTTAGGTCACGCGCGATTTTTTGCAGGTCGGTTTCGTTTCCCTTGTAGCGGAAAGCGGTGTTCCGCGCGGTCACCCGCAGGCCGCGGAGCTGCGCGAGGTTGTTGATCAAACTTTCTGCAATTCCGTCGCTGAGATATTCAGTGCTGGGATCGCCGCTTGTATTAACGAAGGGCAGCACGGCCAGCGAATCAATCGCCTTCGCAGGCGCGTGGAAGAGCGCGAACCAGCTCGCAATCGAAAGCAGCGCCGCGAGGACAACTCCAGCCGAGATCAACGAAGCTTTTGCCCGCCACCAAGGAAGCTTTACGGCAGGAATAACCACGCTCCGCGCAGCAGTGCGTCCCGACTCCGTGTCCCGTTTCAGGCGCTTTAGGTCGGCTCGGAGTTCTGCAGCGGACTGGCAGCGCGTCTCCCTGTCTTTCTCCAGGCATTTGCTGATGATCTCTTCGAGCTTCAGTGGAATTTCCGGATTCAGGCGAACAAGCGGAGTGGGCGCACGGTCGAGAATCTCATGGAAAATTACTCCCGAAGTCTCGCCGCGAAATGGCAGCGCTCCCGTAGCCATCTCGTACAGGACAACGCCGAACGAGAAAACGTCAGTGCGGGAGTCCAACTCCTTGCCGCGAACTTGCTCCGGCGACATGTAGGAGACCGTACCGAGAGCCGTGCCCGGACTGGTGAGATGTTCGGCGTCGTCATCCACGGTGGCCAGGGATTCCGCGTGCAATGAGGGACCCGAACCGGTGACTTTGGCCAGGCCGAAGTCGAGGATTTTGGCGTGTCCGCGCTTGGTGATGAAGATGTTGGCGGGCTTGATGTCGCGGTGGACGATGTGCTCGGCATGTGCCGCGTCGAGGGCGTCGGAAACTTCAGCGCCAATTTCGAGCATGCGCTCCAACTCTATCGGGCGGCCACCCATCAGGTGCTTCAGGGTTTGACCATCCAGAAATTCCATGGAGATGAATGCATGGCCGTTCTCATCGCCAATGTCGTAAATAGTGCAAATGTTCGGGTGATTGAGAGCGGACGCCGCCTGCGCTTCCCGCCGGAAACGGGCAAGAGACTGAGGATCGCGAGCGATTGCCGGTGGAAGGAATTTTAGCGCGACGAAACGGCCGAGACGTGGGTCCTCGGCCTTGTACACCACACCCATCCCGCCGCCGCCCAGCTTTTCAACAATGCGGTAGTGCGAGATGGTCTGTCCGACGAGTGAGCCGGAATCCGCCATTTGACGAGCATCTTAGGTTGCGACTCTTACGTAAGTCAACGAATCAGCGGCATGAATCGGACTTGAACTTGGGCAACTCCTGGTAAACGTTGTCGGGTCAAACGATCGATGCAACACTTTTCTAGTCCGTTCATCTGATCGAGTTTTTCAAAAAGACTTGATCCTTTGGGCCGTACTCGATTAAACCTAACCAGGGCAGCGTTTTTCTTGAGTCAACGCTCTCGGACGAATTTAGCCATTGGAACACATGAAGATAGGACTTCGGGCGAGTGTTGCGTCGACCCATTGAAACCACTCGAACTTACCAGGCATGTTCGATTACTTCCGGTTTTGCCGTCAACCGGGCGTGGTCCCAAGAAAGCGTCGCTAGAGCGGCTGCGCTCGATCTCGCTTCGATTTATCAGGTGGGAAGTCCATCCTGCGATCAGTTCTTTCAATACACGGAGTCACTCCTCGCGCAGCAGCATCGCAGGATCAAGGGACAGCGCGCGTTGCGCCGGAATCCACGTAGCCACCAGCCCCAAAAACGCCATAGCTACAACAACCCCAGCTAACACGAGTGGGTCGCGGGGGGTTGCCTGATACACAATAGAAGCGAGTACGCGACTCGCCAGAATCCCGAGGAGCAGTCCAGCTGCGGAACCAATGGCGAGCAATTTGAAGGCCCGTCCCAACGCTGCCTGTAACACTTCCTTACGCTGCGCACCGAGGCCCATACGTATTCCCAATTCCTTCAGCCGCTTGCTTACGGAATACGCAGCCATTCCAAAGATGCCCGTTATGGAGAGCATCGCGCCCATCGCGCCCATCGCACCTAGCGAGACCGTCGCCACACGCGCAGGAAACAGAACTACGTATAGCATGGTGTTCCACGTATCGATGCCAGCGGGCAGCCCTGCATCCAGCTCACGCAGCTTGCTCCTAATGGCCTCGGCAAGTCGTTGCGGGTCGCGGCGCGAGCGCACCACCAAGTAGGACTGACTCGATGGCGATCGTAAGGAAGGGAGAAATATCGCCGGCTGCTGATCCTCGGTAAGGCTTCGATATTTCCCGTTCTCGACAACACCTACAACCTGGACGCGCGTTCCGTCCTGGAGCGTGAAATACTGGTCCAGTGCATTGGTCACCGAGCCAAACAACTTGCCGGCAAACTCCCGATTCACTACCGCGACGGCAGGCGCGTCTTTGTCGTCATGCCAGGAAAACGTCCTGCCTGCCAACAAGCTTGTGCCGGCCGCATCGAAATAACCGGGAGATATGTCGTACCTGTAGGGCATGGACGCGATATTTGATGGCGTTCGATCTTTGGTTTCCTCCTTGAAGACATTCGTCTTACTTCCGGCGCCATACAGCAAAGGCGGGTAATTATTGACTAATCCCACCTGTTCTACGCCGGGGATCGTACCCATTTCGTCGACCATGCGCTTCTGCATTGCGGGGACACTGTCGCCGCTGTATCCGGCGCTGGCCAAGTTTGTACCTACCAGCATGGTGTTTCGCGTTTCGAAGCCGTAGCTGCCGTGCAACGAGCGCGCCAAACCGCGCAGTGCCACCATGGAAGACGTGACGAGAACTGCACAGATCGCAATCTGGAAAGCAAGGAGCATGTCGCGGACCATCATTCGCTGCCCGAGTCGTCCGGTTGACCCCGCTTTGACGATCTCATACGGATTGGCCCTGAGCACCTGGCGCACCGGAACAATCCCGAAGAGGAGTCCGCTCACCAAGGCCAAAGCCAGCGTGACCGCGTAGATTCTTGCGTCCGGGTTTAGAGGCAAGTGGATAGGAGCCCCGGGAAAGGGCTGCCACACGCTCATCCGGCGCAGCAGCATGACACTGCCCAGAAGTCCGACAGCACCTCCGACCAGGGAAATCAGCAGGGCTTCGGTCAATAATTGCCCCAGGATGCGGATGCGGCTCGCCCCCAGCGCGAGCCGCAGGGCGACTTCTCGGGAGCGGTCGGCAGCGCGTGAGGCAAACAGACTGCCCAGGTTGGCGCATGCCGCCAGCAGAATTAAGCCGGCGATGAGCATCAATCCCGCCATAAATGCCCGCAGCGCTTGGCCAAAAGAAGTGAGGCCTGCACGTCCCAGGGAATAACTCTTTTGAGCAAACTCTTTAGGATAGGTCTTTTGCAAGTAGTCGCCAACGGCTTGCAAATCGGCGACAGCCTGAGCGGGGGTGACGCCCGACTTCAGATGTCCGAAAGTCTCAAAAACCCCAAGGGTGCTCCCGCGCGCGTCCTGGAGGTTTTCCCCTCTCACCTGCTCCTGGTTGACGATCGGCATAAAGAAATCGGGCGAGACAAACGACACAGTCCCGCGAAACTCCGGCGGGGCTACACCGATGATGGTGAAAGGATGTTTGTTTAGCTGCACAACACGGCCCACCACGCCTGGATCGTCGTTGAAACGGCTGTGCCAGTACGCGTAGCTGAGCACCAGATATGGGGCGCTGTTGCGGCCGCGCTCATCGGAACTGCGGAAGAATCTGCCAAGATACGGCTGAATCCTTAGCACGTCGAAGTAGTTCCCCGTCGTCGCATAGCCATTGGCATTGGAGGGATTCTCGCCTGTGTCCAGGCCTGCAAAGGCGAATGAAAATGCCGCAAGCCCATCGAAGCTGCGGTTACGATCGCGCAGATCGACATAGTTGGGATACGACTGGAACCCCGTATCGACCCCGTACTCGGTGCCGTAGAGGCTTTCGGCCTGCGGCACGTTCAGCGGCCGGAGGATCAACGCATCCATGACACCGAACACCAGGGCGTTTGCCCCGATGGCCATTGCCAGCGTGACAACGGCCACAGCCGTAAAGCCACGAGATTTGCGTAACATGCGGACCGCGAAGCGGAAATCCCGCGCCAAATTCTCGATCAAGAGCAATCCCCGCTCGGCTCGATAGTCTTCTTTAACGGCCTCCACGCCGCCGAACTTCAGCATGGCTTGGCGCCGTGCCTCAACCGGCGATGAACCCGCGCGAAGATTTTCTTCGGTTTGCAGAGCGATATGTTCCTCAATCTCTTCCTTCAATCGCTCGTCTTGTGCCCGCCTTGTCGCCGAGTTGAGCAGACGAGTGAGGAATCGCCTCAGAGATGTCATGACAAATCCTCCGCTTTCACTTCGAAGAACCGACCGATGATCGCTGCCGTTTGTTCCCAATCTTGGGTCTCGACGCGCAGCTGCTTACGCCCTTCCCGTGTCAGGCGATAGAAACGCGCCCTACGATTATTCTCAGAGGCACCCCACTCGGACGCGATCACGCCTTCTTGTTCCAGCTTCAGCAGCACGGGATACAGAGTCCCTTGATTCACCGCAAGCAGATCTCCGCTGATCTGCTCGATGCGGCGCGCGATTCCATAACCGTGCTGCGGTCCCAGGACATCAAGAGTCTTGAGGACCATCAATGCCAATGTGCCCTGCAAGACGTCCGCTTTTTGCTTCATAGGATTGTCGTTTTGGTTTCCAACAGGAAGGATGGCACACTTCCTTTGGGAAAGCAACAGGACAGTTGTTCAGCATGGCGCGGTGTACATCAGGCTCTTTCGGAAGTCCAGCGATTTCCGGCAGATTACGATGGGGTGCTTGCCGGAGATCCAGGCAACGATCGAGTACACCTGAACGTTGGTTTCTTGTGGGCATTCGCGGCGACGCATGATGAAAATGAAAAAACAATTCTCCCAACTTCCAAACTTCCACTAATCAATAGAGCAGCAATTGCAGCGTGCGATGCGCTAGACGGCATTAAGGACGGCATTATCTCCGAACCGCAGGCATGCCACTTTGATCCGGGAGTGCTTTTGTGCAAAGGCGCGGAGAACGACCAGTGCCTGACGGCAGCCCAAGTTGGAGCGGTGAACAAGGTATACGCCGGACCACGGAATCCACGCACAGGCGAGCAAATCATTGCAGGGTATTCTCCAGGAAGCGAAAGCGCGATGGGAGACGAATATGAAGGCGGATGGAAGACCTATATTACCGAACGGAACGAGCCAATGCGGCTGGAATTCTGGAAATACTGGGTCTTCCATGATGCCGCCTGGGACTGGCGCACGTTTGACTACGATCGCGATGTGATCCGCGCGGATACAGCGCTGGCGGTGGTGAATGCGAGCGATCCCGACCTCGGCGCGTTCAAAGCGCGCGGGGGCAAGATTCTGATGTACTCGGGATGGGCCGATCCCGTTGGGCCAGCGATGGACGCAGTCAATTATTACCAGCGCGTCGAGGAGATGCTGGGCGGCCGGGAGAAGACAGAGTCCTTCTTTCGGTTGTTCATGGTGCCCGGAATGGCCCATTGCCGGGGCGGACCAGGGCCGACCAGTTTCGGAGGTCTGAGCACGATCGCCTCCCCGCAGAATGAGATTGACCCGGAACACGATGTGCTGAGTGCGCTAATACAGTGGGTCGAAAAAGGCTCGGCTCCTGACCATATCATTACAGCGCACTTCACCAACGGTAGCGTCGACAGAACTCGTCCACTTTGTCCATATCCGAAGGTCGCCCACTGGAACGGCAGCGGGAGCAGCGACAACGCCAAGAACTTCGCATGTGTCGAACCGGCGAGCTCATCGCCCAATCGGTCCACCAAGGAATAAGTAATCGCAATCGGCACAAATGACGCTGCGATTGTTGCTGGGGAATTTTGCTCGCACTCTCGCCCGCAAGACGAGAGCAGAGCTTAGCCGTTACTCAGTAAAACGGATCGAAACTTCTACATGGCACCCATGACAGCGGCTGCGGCTCGTTCCTTGGTGGATTGTCGGCCACACGAAAGTAACGGTCTCAGTCCGAATTTAACGCCCTCCGCGGCCAAGTAGCCACGAGGGACAGCTTGAGCTTGCCGAAGACACGGTCTTTTTACCTGTGCTGTCAGAATCCGGCGGAGTTCCACAGTCGGGATATAATCCCACCCAAATGCGGATTGTGATCATGGGAGCGGGCGTGGCAGGCCTACGCGCCGGCGCGTGCCGGACATAAAATCAGGCTCCTTGAACAGGATTCTATTTTCCAACGGAGATGCTGGTCGTGTTGCAGGAAGGCCCGATGAAACAATTCGAGTTGCCGACAGCTCCTGCCTCGCAATCTGGCCCTGTAAAGGCATGGTGCCAGCCAGTCGTCATCCCTACGTACCATCCCCTTCGCCCGGACAAGAACCCCATGTTCCTTGAGAAAAGGGTCTATCAAGGCAGCAGTGGGCGCGTTTACCCTTTGCCCTTCACGGACCGAATTTCCAGCGAAGCCCGCGAGCACTCCTGGCAGGCCCTGCACATCGAGAACGAATTTGTCCGTGTTATGGTGCTCCCGGAAATCGGCGGGCGCATCCACGTAGGCATGGACAAAACAAATGGCTACGACTTCTTTTACCGCCAGAATGTGATCAAGCCCGCACTTGTCGGCCTCGCAGGGCCATGGATTTCCGGGGGCGTCGAGTTCAATTGGGCCCAGCACCACCGCCCTGCGACCTTCATGCCGGTGGATTTTCAGATCGAACAACATCCTGACGGTTCGCAAACCATCTGGTGCTGTGATCATGATCCCATGAATCGCCTGAAAGGGATGCACGGCGTGTGCCTGCATCCGGGAAAGTCTTACATTGAGCTGAAGGTGCGCTTGTACAATCGCACGCCGTTCGTTCAGACGTTTCTCTGGTGGGCCAATGTAGGCGTCCATGTCCACGAACTCTATCAATCATTTTTTCCGCCCGATGTGCGCTTTGTCGCGGACCATGCCAAGCGCGCGGTGAGCCGCTTTCCGTTGTGTGACGGGCACTACTATGGTGTCGATTATGCTGAGCGCGCCAGACATGGAGTTCCGGAGGAAGAGCGGCCCCGCAAGTTTGTGCCGCCCGGAAACTATGCCCCAAACGATTTGACTTGGTACGCCAACATTCCGGTTCCGACTAGCTACATGGCTATCGGCTCCGTGGAGGATTTTTGTGGCGGCTACGACCACAAACGCAAAGCCGGCCTCGTCCACATCGCTGATCATCACATCTCCCCGGGCAAAAAGCAGTGGACCTGGGGCAACCAAGAGTTCGGTTACGCCTGGGACCGGAACCTCACCGACGAGGACGGCCCTTACATCGAACTCATGGCCGGCGTCTTCACCGATAATCAGCCCGACTTCTCTTTCCTTGCGCCCGGTGAGACCAAGGCCTTCCGTCAATTTTGGTATCCCATTCGGGAGATTGGTCCCGTGCGGAAGGCCAACAAGGATGCCGCCCTCAGCTTGACGGTTGGTGACGGAAAGGCGCGTGTCGGCATCTGCGCCACGCAATCCTTTCCTGATGCGCGCGTCTCCCTCCATGCCTCTGGCCGCGAACTTGCGAGATGGACGCGCCATCTGGCACCCGGTTCCCCACTTCTTGAACTCGTGGTGCTTCCTTCTGATATTAAGGAAACCGATCTGGCGATCGTTGTGCAAACCAACGATCACAAGGACTTACTTCACTACGCCGCCACACCACTGGCAATGTGTGATCGTCCTGAGCCGGCCACCGAACCTCGACTGCCTGACGAAATTTCGAGTGGCGATGAGCTGTACATCACGGGCCTGCATCTAGACCAATACCGCCACGCCACCCGGCATCCAGAAGCCTATTGGCACGAAGTGCTGCGCCGCGACCCTGGCGACAGCCGCTGCAACAACGCTATAGGGCTCTGGCATTTGCGCCGAGGAGAGTTTCATCAAGCTGAACAACATTTTCGCCGGGCCATCGCCAGACTCACGCAGCGAAATCCGAATCCCGCCGACGGTGAGCCTCACTACAACCTTGGGCTCACCTTGCGCTACTTGGGCCGCGACGCCGAAGCCTACGATGCCTTTGCCAAGGCCGCCTGGAACCGTGCGTGGCAGTCACCCTCTTATCTAGCCTTGGCGGAAATCGATGCCACGCGCCGAGAGTGGCAGGCTGCGAATCAATATCTTGCACGTTGTTTGCAAACGAACCAGCAACACTTGGCGGCCCGTAATTTAGCCGTGATGGTGCTGCGCAAGCTTGGCGAACATGAAGAAGCGAATCTTTTGCTCCACGAGACTTTGCGTTTTGATCCGATGGACTGCTGGGCGCGTTATCTCTTTCAGGGCACGCTGCCCTCAAACAATCAGGTGCTTCTGGATCTGGCAATCGACCATGCACGCGCCAGCTTTCTTGCAGAAGCAATCGAGATCCTTGGGCACGCCAACCTCAAGGCCGAAGATGGTTCGGTCCCGATACTGCTCTATGCGATCGGCTACTTCCATGAGCAAGGAGGTGATAATGCCGCTGCTAAGGCCTCGTATGCCCAGGCATCTGCGGCGACTCCCGACTACTGCTTTCCCAATCGCTTGGAGGAGATGTGGTTTCTCCAGGCGGCGCTTGTGGCAAATCCGAAGGACGCCCGCGCGGCCTACTATTTGGGAAACCTTTTCTATAATCGGCGCCGCAATCGTGAAGCCATTTCGCAATGGGAACAATCAGCGAGGTTCTTGCCTGCATTCTCCATTGTGTGGCGCAATCTCGGGATTGCCTACTTCAATATTCTGGGTGATGCCGAGCGGGCGCGCGCCGCATTCGACAGGGCTTTCCTGGCTGGTCCCGCCGATGCCCGGGTCCTCTACGAACGTGACCAACTCTGGAAGCGAATCGGCGTGGCGCCGTTACAGCGGCTCGCGGAACTGGAGAAGTTTCCGGAACTCACCAGTCTTCGCGACGATCTGTCGGTGGAGCTCGCGGCCCTGTATAACCAGACCCGCCAGCACGAAAAGGCGCTCTCGCTAATTCAGTCGCGACGGTTTCAGCCTTGGGAAGGTGGCGAGGGCCTGGCGTTGGGCCAACACGTGCGCACGCACTTGGCTCTCGGACGACGCGCACTAGCCATTGGGGATTTTGCCGAAGCGAAGAGGCTTTTCCAGGCAGCGTCCGATTGCCCCGAGAACCTTGGTGAAGCGAGACACCTTTTCGCAAACCAGAGCGACATCTTCTACTGGTTCGGTGTGGCTTCTGATGCTTCCCAAGATTCACACTCCGCCCGCCAGTGGTGGGAACGTGCCGCTGGCCAAAAAAGTGATTTCCAGGAAATGAGCGTGAGGTCGTTTTCAGAACTGACTTATTACACCGCCCTGGCGCTCGCTCGGCTAGGGCGTTCCCAACATGCAGAAGCGCTGCTCCGTTCCATGCTTGAGTATGCGGAAGGGCTCATGCGGCAAGAGGCTAAGATCGATTACTTTGCTGCGTCTCTGCCTGCCATGTTGTTGTTCGAGGACGACCTGCAGAAGCGCAACTGTGCTTCCGGCATGCTTCTTGAAGCTCAGGCTTGGCTTGGCCTGGGGGACACAGAAAGGGCGCACCAGCTCCTCAAGCGTCTGCTGGACCTGAACCCAAGCCACGCGTTGGGAGCCGACCTTTTGCAGCAGCTTGAAGAGCATCCGACCGCGCTTTCTATGCAGAGTTAGTAATGATTACCAACGCCGCCACTCATGGAACGGAAACTCCAGCGCACTACAACGCTGCTTACGTGTGGACGATCTGCTCAGTCGGAGCGCTGGGAGGTCTCCTTTTCGGGTATGACTGGGTTGTGATCGGCGGTGCAAAGCCTTTCTACGAAAAATACTTTCAACTCACTTCCGAAGAACTTGTTGGCTGGGCCAACAGTTGTGCCCTGATTGGCTGCCTTCTCGGCTCGATTCTCTCCGGCGCAATGAGCGACCGCTTTGGGCGAAAGAAGTTCCTGATTCTTTCCGCAATTCTGTTTGCCGTTTCTTCTGTCCTGACCGGTTGGTCGCACAGCTTCACCTCCTTCATCACCTGGCGAATCACCGGAGGAATTGCCATTGGCATGGCCTCGAACGTTTCTCCCACTTACATCGCCGAAGTGAGCCCCGCGCCTTGGCGCGGCCGGCTGGTTACCCTAAATCAACTCACCATTGTCGTCGGCGTCCTAGCTGCGCAGGTCGTCAACTGGCTCCTGGCGGACAAAGTCCCTAACGGCGCCACGCCTGAGATGATTCGCCTATCTTGGAATGGACAGTACGGCTGGCGCTGGATGTTCACAGCCGTGGCCCTTCCGTCAGTCATTTTTTTTCTTGGCGCGTTGTGCGTGCCTGAAAGCCCACGTTGGCTCGCAAAAAGCGGCGACTATGATCGCGCCCGTAGCATCTTGGTGCGCATCGGCGGAGAGTCCTTCGCGGGGCGGGCCTTGTCGGAAATTCAAGACGCACTTGAGGGAGAAGCTAGAGGCGGCGCAACGTGGACCGAACTGGTCTCCCCTAACATTCTCAAGATCTTGCTGATGGGGATCTCGCTTGCCATCCTCCAGCAGTGGAGCGGGATCAACATCATCTTCAACTACGCAGAGGAGGTGTACCGCAATGCCGGATACGGGGTCAGCGGCATTCTCTTTAACATTATGATTACCGGCGCAGTCAACTTCGTCTTCACTTTTGTGGCCCTTGGCCTAGTCGATCGCTTCGGCCGCCGTGCGCTGATGCTTTTCGGCTGTGCGGGAATCGCGCTTTCGCACGCCGTGCTTGGATTCACCTATCGCGCCGGCATCAGGGGCCTGCCTATTTTGTTGCTCACTCTCTGCGCTATCGGTTTCTACGCTCTGTCGCTGGCGCCAGTGACTTGGGTACTCATCTCAGAGATTTTTCCCAACCGGGTGCGCGGCGCAGCCGTATCTATCTCCGTTTCGGCGCTGTGGATCGCTTCCTTCCTGCTGGCCTTCACCTTTCCGTTGCTGAATCGCGCCTTGGGTTCCTCCGGGACATTTTGGATCTATGCCGGCATTTGTTTTGTGGGCTTCCTGTTCATCTACGCGTGTGTGCCTGAGACGAAGGGTAAGACGCTTGAAGCAATAGAGCGGGAGCTCACAGGGGGAGCGCGACGTGCCTAGGAATCACAAACCATGCGCTTCCGTGTTACCCCGCATCTGAGCTCGCGGCGCGGCGATTTCGAGCAGATGGTCGGCTACATGGAAGTTATCCCGAAGCGGCATTTTAAGAGAATGGCGCTAGGATCGTCCTAGGACCAAAACGAGGGTTTCCGAATCCAAATTCAAGTCGGATGGCCGTGTAAGGCCAATCGGATCATCAGGGTTGATGGAGCGTGTGACGGGAATCGAATCCACGTCCGAGGCTTGGGAAAGATTTGGCAAAGAGCTCCAAAAAGCAAAAGCGCAGCTAAGTCGCACAGAATCAACGGGTCGTGATCTTTAGTACGTGCTCATAACACTCTGAGCGGGATCGGCAGTTCAAATCTCGCTTCGACAAAATGGGCTTCCGTACAGCAATGTGCGGGAAGATCACTCGTCAAAGTCGGTGGAACCTAAGTTCTGTTCTGTTGTACGGAATACGGGAATACCGAACCAAGCCTCGGAAGATCGAGGAAGGCGTAGAGACTGGATGGCGAGCATCCCGTTCACCGGGATGAAGGTACAGTCCGACTCTCAGTGAAAGCTGAGTCAGATCGCATAACCCGAAGGTCGTCAGTTCAGATCTGATTCTCGCAACCACGGTTTGCGCTCTGTTTCCGGATCATGTTATGCAACGAGTGCTGGGCGAATTGGCCGCTCCGATTTATAGCCCAATTTGGCCAACTCGAATCCCATCGGGTGCTAGCATAACTTCCGTGTTGCCGACAATCCGCTCGGTACGCGCCGAATTTGACTGCAATTCCACACTCCAGTAGCCTTTCAGCCCAAGAGCTAGCTACTCGCGGGACGCTCCGAAAACTCCGATATTTCACGTTCTCGACAGTAGGGAGTTGTGGATGTCAGTAGAGTACACGCAGGGCATAGGCACCCGCACGTTGACGATTCTCGCCTTCTCTGCCACTGCGGGCACGCTCGTTGAGCTCTACGATTTTTTCATCTACGGCTACGCAGCAGCCAGCGCCTTTCCTGGCATCTTCTTTCCCAAGCTGCCTCCCACTCAGGTGTTAGTATTTTCTTTTCTGGCGTTTGGTGCAGGATTTCCTGCTCGCCTTGTCGGAGCATTCATCTTCGGCCACTTCGGCGATCGGACGGGCCGCAAATTCTCATTTCTGCTCAGCATTGCCATCGTCGGCGCCACCACCTGTTTGACCGGGCTTTTGCCTGGTTATGCAAGCCTGGGGATTGCTGCCCCGATGCTTCTCGTGGTCTTGCGCATCGTGCAGGGAATCGGATTAGGCGGCGAGTTCGGCGGAACTTCTTCTTTACTCGCCGAATTCGGAGCCCAGCGGCGCTCCAGGGCGTTTTGGATGTCTCTCGCCAATCTCGGCATCCCCTTGGGGGGCCTGGCGGCAAGCGGCGTGATGCTGGTTATGAGCAGGTCCTTTGCAACCACCGGCTGGCGAATCGCCATGCTCCTCTCTGTAGTCGTCGTCATTCCAGCACTCTTAGCCCGATACAAGCTTGCGGACAGTCCCCTTTTCGCGCATCTCAAACAGCGCGAGCAACTCGCCGCTCTGCCGAGTTTCGGCGTGTTTAAGATGCACGCTGGTCCCATCTTTCTCGTCGCCCTTGTAGTCGCGTTCATGAGCATGGACGGTTTTGTGATGGGAACCTATTTCATCTCCTTCATGAAGTTTGTCGGTATTCCGTTGGCCACTACAGCAGTCATTCTGATGTTGGGCCGTATCGCGGACGCTTTCGGCGTGCTTCTCAGTGGGCCGCTCGCTGACTTCTGCAAGCGAAGAATAGCCGCATACATCGCTATCGGGTTGACGACGCTGCTCTCTTATCCCTTCGTCTTGGCCGTCTTGAGCAAGCGCATCGGGCTCGTGATGGCCCTGCAGATCCCCATCAGCTTCTTCGGAATCGGAGTGCTGCACGGGCTCTCCCCCATTCTGGCTTCGGAGAGCTTCCCGACAAAATTTAGATACTCGGGTACGGGCATTTCCTACAATCTCTGTCACCTTTTTGGTGGAATGATCGCGCCTTCCGCCTTAGCGGGCCTCATCGGGCAGGACGTTTTTCGCAAATGGTACTACGTGCCTGCCTGTTACGCGTTCTATTGTATCGTCGCGATGCTAGCGCTCCTCTTCATCCGGGAAACCCGTGATGTGAACCTTGAGTTCCTCGATCAGGCGGAGCCGGGTCTCGCTTATTCTGCGAGACTTCAAAAAGCCTCGCCGGATTAGTTCAGCGGAGGATTCGTGGCTCTAACCCCTAAATCGAGCAGCAAGGCGGGAGCGACCTTCTACGACACTAACTATGGCAACTTTCAAACCGAACTTTACTCGGAGATCCGCCGCGAAGCTTTTGGCGAAGACATAGGACAAAACAGCTGGATGACCGCCAGCGAGCAAGATATGTTCCTCGACTGGCTTCACCTTTCCACTGGGAAGAAACTCCTCGACGTCGCATGTGGCTCGGGCGGGCCGGCTTTGCGAATCGCCGCAAAGACAGATTGCTCCCTTGTAGGGATCGACCTCCACGAGCAGGCCATTTCCACGGCAAAATCCCTTGCCGCTCAATGCAATCTCAAAAACGGCGCTGAATTCCGAGTTGTAAACGCGAGCGAGCCATTACCGTTCCCGGAAGGTCACTTTGAAGCGATTACGTGTGTTGACGCCATCAATCACATTCCCAATCGGCCGTCAGTACTTGCCCAGTGGGCGCGCTTACTCAAGCCTGGCGGGCGGCTGCTCTTCACCGACCCTGTTACGGTGACCGGGCCACTGACAAGCGAGGAACTTGTCACGCGCAGTTCTGTCGGTCTCTTGCTATTTGTTCCCGAGGGCTACGACAAAGAAGTGATTGCCCAGTCCGGCCTGCGGTTGCTTTTGAGCAAGAATCTAACGACGAACATGGCCGAAGTCGCCGAGAAGCGTCGTGCCGCCCGCGAGAAAAGATGCGCCGCCGTCCAGCAGGTCGAAGGCGACCGGGCATTCGGCGCGCAGCAGAACCTCCTGGCGATGGTTGCCCGCCTGGCCCACGAAGCGCGCCTGTCCCGCTTTGTCTACGTCTCAGAGAAGATCACCTAAGCGTCAAGTTTCCGATATGAGCGCGCAAACTCCTCCACTAAAAGCCCTGTCCTCGTTCCTGCCTTTGGAATATTGACGAGCGACGGGCTATCCGGATGTAACCAGTAACTTCCGGATTGCCGACGATACGCTCGCTGACCCTCTGATCTCCTTCCACCGGAGCGTTTGTTCCTTGGCCAGGCGATCGTGCATTCCGGGATCAACATTCGCCTGACGTTGTGCACTTAGCGGCGCAGGTAGTTGCACAATGCGCAGGGACCGATCCGCAGGAACCGGCGCTCCTAGGAAGGGCAATCTCGCAGCCCAATCAGTGGAACATTTGTATACCCTCCATCGTCTTTAACGACATGAGTAAGGATCTCCGTTTTGCTTGGCGAATGATTTCTACCCATCGATGGTTCTCTGCCGCTGTGATCGTTACCATCGCGCTGGGTATCGGACTCAATACCATGGTCTTCACGCTGGTTAATGCGGTGCTCTTCAAGCCAGTGGCGGTTCAGGGTGGCGCGCGGCTGGTAGCCATCCTGAACGAGAAGCACACTGGGCGAAATAGCGAGACCGGCGTTTCGTATCCCGACTTTCGCGACTATCGCACCCAGGCAGCCTCGCTTGAGTCGCTTGAAGCAACCACCGGCGAGGAGGCGGTACTAAGCGAGCAAGGGAATCCGCCGCAAGCGTTCAGCATGGAACGGGTCACTTCTGGATTGTTCGACATGCTACACACGAGTCCCGCTCTTGGCCGAAGCTTTACAGCCAGTGACGATCGGCCGGGAGCGGAGCCGGTGATCCTGCTGGGATATGGGATCTGGAAAGACCGCTACGCCAAAGATCCCAACATCGCCGGACATGTGGTGCGATTGAATGGGAAGCCCGCCACGATCATCGGCGTCATGCCCGAGGGATTCAAGTTCCCGTCGAATCAGGATCTCTGGACGCCGCTGGTTGCAACGGCCGATCTTGAAAAGCGCGCGGAGCGATCCTTGTCCTTATACGGCATGCTGAAGCCAGGCGTGCGCATGTCGCAGGCGACCGCGGAGCTGCATGCCATCGCCGAACGACTCGCCCGCCAGTACCCCGACACCAACAAGAGCGTGGACGTGTTGGTCCTAACGTTCCATGAGCGATTCAACGGCGGACCCATCCGCGCGGTCTTTTTGCTGATGCTAGCCGCGGTGGGTTTCGTGCTGCTGATCGCATGCGCCAACGTTGCCAACATGATGTTGAGCCGCGCCATGACCCGGCGAGGCGAAATCTCGATCCGTGTCGCGATGGGAGCGGCGCCCTGGCACATTGTCCGGCAGTTGCTGATCGAGAGCGTGTTGCTCAGCACGATAGGAGGAGTGCTCGGCCTAGCGCTGGCGGCGTGGGGAATCCACTCCTTCGATCTCGTCACCCAGGACGTCGGCAAGCCTTACTGGGTCGTGTTCCGCATGGATTACAGGGTCTTCGCATACTTCGCCGCCCTCTGCACCGGCAGCGGATTGCTCTTCGGACTATTCCCCGCGGTGCGCGCTTCGCGCGTAGACCTGAACAGCGCCCTTAAGGACGGGACGCGCTCCGCGGGAACTCATCGCGGCGGCAGGTTGTCCTCGGCCCTGGTGGTTTTCCAATTTGCGGCGACGCTGGTATTGCTCACCGGCGCGGGAGTCTTCGTGCGCGCCATTCTGGACGCCCAGAAACTCAATCCGATTGTCCCTGCTGACCAGTTGCTCACCGCGCGAATCCGCCTGCCCGAGGCGCGCTATCCGGACGTCGCATCGCGCGTGCGATTTCATGAACGGCTGCAACCTTTGCTCAAAGCGATTCCTGGCGTAACTCAGGTGGCGATGGGATCGGACTTGCCCGGAATGGGATCGGGCAGTCGCCGCATCGAGATCCAGGACACTCCCCTGGGAGATCCCGCCAAGGCTCCTTCGGCCGATGTCGTGGCTGCGTGGCCTGGCTATTTCACGACCGTGGATGTGCCGATTCTCGCGGGACGCGATTTCAACGACCTCGATGGCGAGCCAGGGCACCGCGTGGCAATTGTGTCCAGAGAATTTGCGGACCGCTTCTGGCCACGCCAACAGTCGCTGGGAAAGCAATTTCGCTTCGTGAATACCGACAAACCCACGGAGGGGAGCGAATGGCTCTCCGTCGTAGGTGTATCGGCGAAAATCGTTCAGAACCCGGGCAGCAACCAACCCAATCCGCTGCTCTACTTGCCCTACCGGCACGAGGCCTACCGGAGTGCGGTGCTTGTCCTTCGATCCCCGGGCCCTGTCTCGCAAACTTCCGCCGTCCGCGCGGCCGTGCAGAGTCTGGATCAGGATTTACCGCTGTCGGAGGTGCGGACGCTCACTGCGGCGATCGGACGCGCACAATGGTACCTGTGGGTCTTCGGCACGCTCTTCTCCGTTTTCGCGGTGATTGCATTAGTGATGGCGGCAATCGGCATTTACGCTGTCCTTTCGCATGCCACCGCGCAGAGAACTCGCGAGATCGGCGTGCGCATGGCTTTGGGGGCAACGTCCGCCAAGATCCTCGGCATGGTCCTTGCACGCGGTGCGGTTCAGCTCGGCATCGGACTCACGCTGGGGCTGTTGGCGGCGTTCCCTGGATCGCGGCTACTCACGAGCTTACCGCTGGGCGTATCGTCGACGGACCCGGCGATCT
>Ga0126369_10001081_pt1 | contig 18650 bp, 20 predicted proteins | sample PanSoiMetaPlot_1_FD_109646 | JGI IMG/M metagenome (GOLD analysis project Ga0126369, IMG submission 109646) | Tropical forest soil microbial communities from Panama - MetaG Plot_1 | ecosystem: Environmental > Terrestrial > Soil > Tropical forest > Bulk soil | place: Panama | collected 2016-02-17 | reverse complement strand
TCTCCTGACGGAAAGAGACGGTGGCACCGATACTCTCGAAATTGCGGAAAACGTTGCTACCGATTACCTGACACGACCATTCAGCCCGCCGATGCTCCGTACTCGAATCCGCGCGTGGCTCGCACGAGCTATAGGCGCAACGGGTACTCGAATCGAGGTCATCGTGCCTCCGCGCAATCAAGAGACACTTGATGAACCGACTGATGAACCGGCTGAGAAAAACCTGGACCAGCTTATCAGTTCGATACCGCTGTTCGCGCCGTTATCACCCGAGAAACGCTCCCAGTTGATCTCGCGATCGATACAGGAGGAATTTCCTGCGGACCATACCATCATTCACCAAGGCCATCCGATGGGAATGGTGTACGTCATCTTGTCCGGTCATGTCCGAGTGTTCGAACCCGTCGCGGATAGTTCAGTCGAGATGTTCTTAGGCGAACTCGGCCCGGGTCAAATTTTCGGTGAGTTGGGTGTCCTGCGTGAGCGCCCGCGGTCGGCCAGTGTCGTTGCCCTGGACCGAGCGTATTGCCTTGGAATGCCGGCGTCAGACTTTATCAACTGGCTTGGTGAATCCAGGGAAATGTCCCTCTCACTTCTGAGAATTCTTGCAGGGCGCCTTTACGACGCTGACCGCTTGCTAGCGCGACACGCGCCCGATCCGCTTACAGGATTGCCTGGCCGTCGAGCGTTCCATGAGCTTTATCGGAGGTTGACTGCGGGATCCAAACGGCGCGGAGCGACCGTCGTGTTATTGGTCTTAGATATTTTGCATTTGAAGGATATCAATGACCGGTTTGGTTACGCCGTCGGCGACGAGGTGCTTCGCGCGGTTGCCGATGCTCTGATGGAATCTTTGCGCACAACGGATCTTGTAACGCGCTACGGCGGTGATGAGTTCACGGTGCTGTTGGTCGAAGCTGGTGAAAGGGACGCGACGATTGTAATGAATCGAGTCCGGGAGAAGTTGCGGCACCTGACCACATACCGTAACCTTCCTCTCACCGTGGAATGCCGCATAGGCTATGCAGTCACTCACGATCCTCCCGATAGTCCGGAAGAATTTCTCCGTTTGGCCGACGAAGATATGCAACGTAAAAGCTCGAGTCAACTAAAGTAGGCGTACACTGTAAAAGAAAATGTCATGCGCGCCTCAGAAGCCTACCGTCTGATCAATAGCACCGATGCCGAACTCGATGGCTTACTTGATGCCGCTTCAGCATTGCGCGATCGGTTCAAAGGCCGAATCGTCACATACTCGCGAAAGATTTTCCTACCGATTACGAATCTTTGTCGCGACCGATGCGGCTACTGCACCTTCCGGAAAGATCCGGATGATCCGGATGCATGGACCATGTCGCCGTTTGAAATCGAAGACGTTCTCATCCGGGGCCAGGCGAAAGGATGCAAAGAAGCGCTGATGTGTCTTGGCGACAAGCCCGAGGCAGCGTTCCCTTCATACCGGGAAACACTCGCCAAGTTCGGCCATCGTACAACGGCAGAATACGTGGCTCGAGCTTGCGAACTGGCAATCGGCTATGGTTTTCTGCCGCACACAAATGCCGGTGTACTTTCAAAGGATGAGATGACGTTGCTTAAGCCGGTGAATGCGAGCCTCGGGCTGATGTTGGAAAACGTGAGTCCGCGGCTTTCGCAAAAGGGAATGCCGCACTTCTCTGCCCCCGATAAACTTCCAGCCGTACGATTGCAAATGATACGCGAAGCCGGCGAACTGTCGATTCCGTTCACGACAGGAATCTTGATTGGAATCGGCGAAACACGCGAAGAGCGCGTCGACAGTTTGCTTGCTATTCGTCAGCTCCACGAAACATACGGTCACATTCAAGAAGTTATCATTCAAAATTTTCGCGCTAAACCCGACACGCGTATGGCCGGCTGCCTGGAGCCGGGCGCGTTGGAGATTGCACGCACAACGGCGACCGCACGCCTCATCCTGGGTGGATCGATGAACATACAAGTCCCACCGAACCTGAATCCGAATGAGCACCAGGTTCTGCTTCGTGCCGGTATCAACGACTGGGGCGGTATTTCCCCCGTGACCCATGATTACGTCAATCCTGAAGCCGCCTGGCCACACCTGGACACGCTTGCTGAGACGTGCCGCGCGGCGGGATTTACTCTCCGAGAGCGCTTGGCGATCTACGATGAATACGTTGATAGAAGCAATTTCCTGCCAACAGCACTGCGGCCTTTAGTTGCAAACCTGCAGGCCGATATCGTTCAAGGTGGCGTATGAACTTGCTCGACAAAATCGATGCAACCGTCGGCGCGATCCTTGAGCGCGCTTTGGAAGGCGAGGAGATCTCCTGGCAGGACGGCCTACGACTGTGTCAGACGAGCGGAACCGAATTCCAGGCGACCATTGCCGCCGCTGACGAATTGCGGCGCCGTCAGGTCGGTGAAATTGTTACATACGTCATCAATCGGAATATCAACTTCACGAATGTCTGCGTGAAGCATTGTGGATTTTGTGCGTTCAGCCGCACGTACCGAAGCGAACAAGGATATCTACTTCCACTGAATGAGATTGTTCGACGCGTCGGCGAAGCCGCGGAAATGGGTGCGACCGAAGTCTGCATTCAGGCCGGCTTGCCGCCCGACATGGACGGCAACTTTTACGTCGAGCTCACGGCTGCCGTGAAAAAGAACTTTCCGGATGTTCACATCCATGCCTTCTCACCTGAAGAAGTCTTGTACGGCGCAACACGTTCCGGCACGTCGATCCATGATTACCTGGTTGCGCTGAAAGCCGCTGGACTCGGCTCGCTGCCGGGTACGTCCGCAGAGATCCTCGATCAAGAAATCCGAGACGTGATCTCTCCGGGCCGTATTACGGTAAAGCAGTGGGTAGAAATCATCACGACCGCGCACAGTCTCGGAATTCCTACGACCTCCACCATCATGTATGGTCATCTGGAAACGCCCATTCATTGGGTGAAACACATGAACCTGCTGCGGGATATCCAGCACGAGACGCATGGTTTCACGGAATTCGTTCCGCTGTCGATGATTTACCAGGAAGCACCGATGTATCACAACCGCCTTGCTCCGACTCTGCGAGCCGGACCCAGCGGAAATGAAGTCGTAAAGATGCACGCTGTTGCCCGACTGATGCTTGGGGCTTCTGTGCGCAACATTCAATCGTCGTGGGTTAAAGAAGGACCGAAGCTTGCGCAATACCTATTGTCAACCGGCGCGAACGACGTCGGTGGGACATTGATCAACGAAAGCATTTCGACGTCTGCAGGAGCGCAATTTGGCCAACTCGTTCCGCCTCGGGAATTGCGCCGGTTGATTCGAGACGCCGGCCGAACTCCCGCACAACGAAAAACGAATTACGATCTGTTGAAAGTTTATTCCGTAGAAGATAACGAAGTGAGTGCGCTCGATGATGTGTGGGATGGCGAGGCGCGATTCGGTTCCTATCACAAGCTTGCTGCTTCGAATGAGTTCCGTTTTCACCAGTAGGCGTCCGCCTTTAGCGGACGCGGCCGAGCGGTCCACAGTTTATACTGCGAATATGGGTCAGGTTTCCCCGGTTTTTACCGAATACGAACAGCAGGTCATTCGGGAGCTCGCGATGCATCGCGTCCAGCCAAACGCCATTCAACGTCTGCTGGAAAATGTCGGTAAGCCGATGGTGAAACTCATGAACTTCGGCCGTACATCGCAGAGCCGAACTGTCCGCGGCCTTTCCGAGCATATTCACGGCTGGATAGAAGAAGGCCTGATCAAGACGTTTCGGGCGGCGAACAGACTCGCGAATACGAAGGACATCGTTAAGCGATATGCGGCGCGAGGCATTCAAGTGGGCGACGACTTTGAATCGCTTCGATTCATGCCGCTCAGCCAACTCGATGCAGTCGCCGACTCGTTTCGCCTCGGGAGCTCGCTCTTGCTGGGCGCCGAAGGGGCGTTGCTCGGCAGCGCCACAACGTTAGCTGAAGGCATTCCCGGCGCGCAGCTCGTCATTCCTTCGTTGATCTTGACCGACGTCACGTCATCGATGACGCTTTTGTCTCGCCATACTTGCCGCATTGCAACCGCGTATGGATATTCTTCGAAGAAAGCGGAAAATCTTCCCCATCTCATGGCCGCCATGGCGCCACAGACCGAGAGTAGTGACGAAGGATATCTCGCCCTGAAAACCGCAGTCGTGACGTCTATCCGCGAATCCGGTCAATTCATGGCGCGCTCGGCCAGCGTGGTACTCGACCGGCAGTTACTGGAACGTGAAGCCCCGCAGATGATCCGGCTTATCACTTATGTGGCCGATCGGCTCGGCATTGTCATCACGCAAAAGGAACTTGGAGTCCTTGTTCCTATCGCCGGGGCGGTTTTGAACAGCAGCATTAACGTTGCGTTTCAGCAGGTTGGGCATCAAACAGCAAAGGATTACTTTCGACGCGCGATTCTCGAGGATCGATATGGCGAAGATCTTGTCGCCTACGCCATCCAACAGGAAATCGCGGTACTGCAAGAACGCCGCAATTGACAATTCGTAATCATCCCTGATTCAAGGCATTATCTTCCTCATATGATCCCGATTGTTGCGATTATTCTGTTGATCATCGTCAATGGCATTTTCGTGATGGCTGAAATGGCGGTGATCTCGTCCCGCAAACCGCGCCTACAACAGTTTGCAAACGAGGGAAGTCGTGGTGCGCAAACGGCTCTCGAGTTGGCTGGCCACCCCGATCGATTCTTGGCAACCACGCAAATCTTTATCACGCTCATCGCAATTCTGACCGGCGCCGTCGGTGAACGCACGCTAACGGAGCGGCTTTCCTCCAGGCTTTTGCAGGTACCCAGGCTTGCCCCGTATAGCGAGAACATTGCATTTGCCATCGTCGTCGTCGCGATCACATACGTGTCTTTAGTCATTGGTGAACTGGTGCCGAAGCGCCTGGCCCTATACAACCCGGAACGCATCGCGTCTGCAATGGCGTCGTTGATGAATTTCTTTTCCCGCCTCGGTGGTCCGGCTGTTGCGCTGATCAGCGGCTCAACACGCGTTGTTATGGGAGTTCTTCGCCTTCACCCTCCGGAAGTTCCGCCGGTGACGGAGGAAGAAATCAAGGTAATGATGGAGCAAGGAACCGAAGCGGGTGTATTCGAAGAAGCCGAGCACGATATCGTTAAGAGCATCTTCAAACTCGGCGATCGCGGCGTCAGCGCTCTGATGAGGCCCCGACGTGATGTAGTCTGGTTGGACCTGGACGATCCTTTTATCGAGAATCAGAAGAAACTGGCGTCTTCGCTCTATTCACGATTTCCCGTCGGACAAGGCAGTCTAGACAATGTACTCGGCATCGTCCAAACAAAGGACCTACTCACGCGCTGCCTTGCGGGCGCGAAAATGGACCTGAAAGATAATCTCCGCCCGCCATTGTTCGTTCCCGAAGCGCTCCCTGCTCTGAGACTCCTTGAAATGTTCAAGAAATCGCGTACGCATATGGCTCTTGTCGTCGACGAGTATGGCGGTGTGGAAGGACTGGTCACGTTGAACGATATTCTGGAGGATCTTGTCGGCGATGTCGCATCCGTCGACATGCCTGAGGAACGGCAGGTGTATCAGCGGCCGGATGGTAGCTGGCTTATCGATGGCAAGCTCCAAATCGACGATCTCAAAGAAGTCTTAAAACTGTCCAAGCTCCCGGATGAGGAGTCGGGCAGCTATCAGACACTCGGCGGGTTGGTGATGCTCCAGGTCGGACGCGTGCCTGTGACCGGAGACGCGTTTGAAACCGAGGGCTACAAGTTCGAGGTCGTGGATATGGATGGGAAGAGGGTGGATAAGGTCTTGGTTACAAAGCTCGCAGAACCGGAGACGGAGGCGTCTGCTGAAAATTGATCGATGCTCGAAGGTAGGTGGGAGGCCGGACCCCAGGCGCGCGGGGTTTCAGGGGTTGACTGGGATCGAACAAGGCGGGGGGCAGAGTAAGACTGCGCCTGTTACGGGAACCCGGCCTAATTTGCAGTAAGAAACTCTTTTCACAAATTCCATTCTCTCCACCGCAATGTGCAGTTTCGCTGCCACCACGCGAGTAACTGAATACACGGGCTGTTGGCGCGACGGTGTGTAGCCGGGTTCCACACCGTGATGAATCGTGGCGAAGTTTTGGTGGTTGGCTACCACCTACCGGAGGGCCTGCTCCAACATCGTGGAGGCATCCGTCTTCTCGTCGCGGTACTTTACGATTACAGGGGTATAGAGCGAGATGTCGTGATTGGCAGCGAATGTGACGGTTGCCGGACGAGATCCGGGAACAACAACAGCCCCAGTAGGTATGGTCAACGGAGCTTCGGCGGTTTTGCGATAAATTGCCTTGCGTACCAGATCGTAGACAGGAGTGCCGCCGGTCAGGATCACGCCGGGTGCGAGCACAGCGCGAGACTCGACCAGGACTCCTTCATAAACACCGCAGTTGCCGCCGATGAACGCATCATCTTCCACAATGACGGGCAAAGCGCCAGGAGGTTCCAGCACACCGCCGATCTGTGCAGCCGCAGACAGATGAACGCGCTTCCCGATTTGCGCACACGAGCCAACAAGCGCGTGGGAATCCACCATCGAGCCTTCATCGACGTAGGCGCCGATGTTGATGAACATCGGGGGCATGCAAATGACATTTCGGGCCACGTATGCGCCGTCTCGTATCGTTGATCCTCCCGGAACAACGCGTACACCGCTGGTTTCATTCAATGGTTTTGGCGGAAGCGTATCTTTATCGAAGAATCGGAACTCGCTTTGAACAGACCGGTCTTCCGTCACTCCGATCTTGAAGGCGAGCAGTATTCCCCGCTTCACCCAAATGTTGGTCTTCCAGCCGCCGGCAGTCTTTTTTGCTGCGCGAAATTCGCCGCGGCTGAGGCCGGCGCGGAATTCCCGTACAACAGACAAGCCCTGCGCCCTGGCATCCTCGACCGGCAGCGCGAGCAACCTTTCGATCTCGTGTTCCAGTGCCATCGTGCCTACGACCTGCCTGCAGGTTGTAGCAGACCCAATTCTTCGACCACCTTCGCAACCTTCTCCCGGTTTGCAGATGTGATGCGAACCAGCGGCAGCCTATAGTTCTCCTCAATCAAACCCATCATCGCAAGTGCAGCCTTTGCAGGAATGGGATTCGACTCTATGAAATTCACGTTCATCAACGGAAGGAGCTTGTAATGAAGTTCTCGGGCCTTCTCGACATTTCCCTGCAGCGCGGCGTCGATGATCGCGCTCATCATAGCCGGAGTCTCATTCGAGACCACCGACACAACGCCGTCTCCTCCAAGAACAACAATTGCGAGCGCGAGCGCATCGTCGCCGGACAGCACTCGGAACTCTGGGGGCGCCTCGCGAATGATGTCCATGATCTGGCCGAGATTGCCGGAAGCTTCCTTGACCGCGACGATATTGCGAATCTCCGCCAGTCGCAGCATCGTTTTCGCTTCGATATTTCCACCGGTACGGCCGGGAACGTTATAAACGATCACCGGAATGTCATCGGCCTCAGCGATGGCCTTGAAGTGTTCATAGTATCCCTGCTGAGTCGGCTTGTTGTAATAGGGTCCAACGGAGAGCACACCATCGGCACCCAACCTCTTAGCGCGCTTTGTCATCTGGATTGCTTTGGCAGTGGAGTTGCTTCCGGCGCCCACGATGACCGGCACTCGCTGTCGCGATTGCTCGATGACGATTTGAACAACTCTATCCGTCTCGTTTTCATCGAGCGTCGCGCCTTCGCCCGTGGTTCCGCATGGGAGCAACATGTCGACATGGCCGTCGATTTGGAAATCAACAAATCGGCGAAGCGCTTTTTCGTCGACAGAACCATCCGATTTAAACGGCGTAATCATCGCCGTTCCCGTTCCTTGAAACCTTTTCTTTGTCATAGAGTCACGTCATCCATTGTATAGATGCCCTTGCGTCCGTGCAGCCATCGCGCGGCCGCGAGAGCTCCCAGAGCGAAGCCACGCCGGCCTTTCGCAACATGTGTCAGTTCGATCAGATCGGCCTCCGAATCGAACCCGACCGTATGTGTACCTGCAACCACGCCGGCCCGGGTCGCGGATATGTGCAGCATCTGGGGGCTAATCTTTCCATCCGGAGGTTTCCCCAGAATCTCCTTCTTTCGATCGATCGCATCCACCAGAATCTGCCCTAATCGAAGGGCTGTTCCACTGGGGCTGTCCACCTTTTGGCGATGATGAATTTCGTGCACAAAGGGATCGTACTCTGTTGCACGGTTCATCAATTCCGCTGCGTGGCGCACTATGCGAAAAAAAACATTCATGCCGAGCGAGAAATTTGCGGAATACAGCAGGCCCGAATCCTTCACAATGCCTCTTAACTCCGGGAGGTGTTGATACCAGCCGGTTGTGCCGACCACAATGTCCCGCTTCGCAGCGACTGCAGCACGAATGTTGGAGAGAACTGCCTCAGGCATCGAGAAGTCGATACATACGTCCACATCCCCCAATGCATCGGCTTGTACTTCGCTCCCCAACTCAAACACACGCGCGATCGTCTCGCCCTGGTCGCGTGCAACCGCCTCAATTTCGCGTCCCATTTTGCCCAAGCCAATGAGTGCGATTTTCATGATAAAAGCATTCGAACGAGCCGCTCGTACAACTCGACGCCCTCCATCAACTCTCGCTTGCTGATTTTCTCGCCGGCGGTGTGGGCATCGAGAATCGAACCGGGCCCAATTAGCAGACGCTTCCCTGCGTTCCCAAGGTGTGGTGCGTCGCTGCCGAACGACACGACGGTCGTTCGAAATCCGTCGAGAACATGTAACACGAGAGGATCCGATGCTCCGACGACCTCCATAGTAGCCCGATTTCCAACAGCGCGCCGCAACTTCTCTTCAACGCTGCTACGCGGTTCCACCGTTCGGATCATGACGGATGCGTTCGCCCTCCCTGGCACGATGTTTGCAGCTTCTCCTCCGTGAAACACTCCGATATTAAAGGTGCCCTTTCCGAGGACACTGTCGTTACCCCAATCCATCGTTTCGCATTCGGCCAAAACATCCAGCAAATTCTTGATGGCGGAAACTCCCATTTCGGGGTAGCCGGAGTGCGCAGCACGCCCGACAACAGAGAGATTCACCATTAGCATGCCTTTTTGCGCAGTAGCGAGTTGGTTTTGTGTCGGCTCGCCGACGATGACGTATTCGGAATTCCATTTAAGCGTATTTGCCCGTTTTGCCCCGACGCTATCCGTCTCTTCACCGACCAGAAACATATAGCCGAAGTTTGTAATGCCGCTATTGCGAAGCCTGTCGCCCGCCTCGAGCATCGCAGCAATGATGCCTTTCGTGTCGCAGGCTCCTCGGCCATAAAGGAAGTCGTCATCTTCGCGAGCAAGAATTGGAAGCGCTGCCGGCGGCACGGTATCGATGTGTGTGCAGAACATAACGCGGCCTTGTCCCGCAAACGCGAATACATTGAAGCGATCACCAACCACATTGTGCCGCTCGACGCGATATCCGAGCGATGTCAGATGTGACGAAAGGAACTCGCCGATCTCCCTTTCCGTGCCCGTGACGGAAGGAATGGTGATGAGTCTCTTCGTCAGCTCAAATGGATTCATCTCGGCTCTTTCCTGAAAACGTACGTTCGAGCGCGGCGGTCACTCGCTCGCGCGAAAATTCGCGCTCGTCGCAAAGAAAACGAACAACACCATCAAAGTCGGGCGCGGCAAACTGAATCTCGTAATCATCAGTGACGTTCGGGTTCAGAAAAATCTCACGAATATCCTGGACCCTTGGGCCAAGCGACTCTCGAATCTCCGTAGGCATGCTGTCAATTGAGCCGAACTCAGTAACCAGTTTCAATGCTTTTTTGGGCCCGATACCCTTTACTCCATCGTTGAAATCCGTGCCGATGAGTATTGCAAGATCGATCAACTGTTCCCGGGTGAGTCCGTAGTGTCCAAGCAGTGCAGAAGCTTCGATCAGTTCGGGAGTGATTGCACGGAATGCTCCTTTGCTCGGCAGGAATTCTTTGCCCGAAATGGTTAGGAATCGCAGCAATCTTGGGGCTCCGAAAAGTAGACAATCATAGTCCTTGCTGGCCGCTGCCCAGATGCTGGACTGTCGAGCCATATGGGAGGCTTGTGCTTCACCTTCACTCGGCGCTTGTATGACCGGCAATCCCATCAGCTTCAGCAACTCGCGTGCTTCGTCCGTCATGTCACGCGTGAGACGTGACGTCATGGTCGCTTTGGAATACGCTTTTGCCAGATCGCCCGCCTCTATCGCCAATGCATGCTCTGCATCATATCTTTCCTTTATGCTTCGACGTCGCGCGATCTCTTCGAGCTTCAGGCTGGGTGGCTTACCATCGAAGACGAAGACTAGTTCCAGTGCATAGTCGGTCATCAGGCGAGTCGTGCGATAAAAGAGGCCGGACAGATGAGACGTGATCCGGCCGTGCGAATCCCGCAACGGCGATCCGTCCCGCAAACGAATCAACGCTAGAAACTGATACAGCTCACCGTTCGTATCAACAGCCAGGCGCTTTCCGCGAAGGTCCTCCAGCGTAAGTGATTGTTTGATGATGATCGGCGTAAGAAGAACACCCATGTTCGTGACCTATAATACCGGCCATGGCCTTAAGTGAGTCCGAATTTCGTTCCCGTTGCGACGACGCATTCGACAAACTAAACCGCGCGCTTGGTGCGGTCGCGGAACAACACGACGTTGAGATCCTTTTCCAAAACAACGTGCTTTCGATCGAAATCGAAGATCCGAGCCCAGGGAAAATTGTAATCAGCCCTCAAGCTCCTACGCGCCAGATCTGGATATCGGCGCAGTCGACAAGTTTTAAGCTGGACTGGTCCGGTTCGAATTTCGTGTTTCCGGCCACAAGCGAAACGCTCAATCAACTTGTCGGCCGGCTGGTTGGTGAGCAACTGGGTATTGGGTCCATCCAACTGTAGCGAGATATATAATGGCCGCCCGCATCGGGAAGTAGCTATCTAGGAGGATCGTTCATGAAAAAATTCATGGCGAGCGCGTGCATGTTTGTGTTCGCCATCACCGGGACAGCCCTTGCACAAGAGCCGGAATGGAATCCGGCTCGGGTCAAAGAGTGCAAGATTGCCGCTTTCGCCGAGGACTGTGTGCGGCATGAGCAGGGTTATCAGACTGTCCACAATCCTCCACCTGGAGGACGCAGCAGGCCTGGCCCGGCTTTGCCGGATCCGAAGACTGAAAGCGGCCGAGAGCAACTCGCATTCAGCATGCTGACCTGTACGCAGCAGATCGACAGCAAAGCTTTCGCATACATGAAGCACATCCGGCCGCGTCGCGCCCTGATTGTGGACGAACAGAAAGGGCTGGTCGCCACCTTCCCGCTCTTCGTGCACGACGGGACACGCCGTGGCGCCCCCGCCGATGCTCCTCCGGGAATGATTCAGAATCTGATAACGATGGAGACGTTCGGAATTCGCGACGGGCTGATACACGAAGTCGAAGTCTTCCCATTCGTCACGGCCCCATACGGCTGGGGAAACGGCTGGACGATCGGCTCAGGCCGCTAGTTCAGAGACTACTTCACCGCCGTGGCTTCGATCTCGATGAGTAGTTCCGGAAATGCCAGTCGGGACACACCGAGCAACGTGCTACTCGGGCGACATCCAGCTTGAGTCAACCGGCTTACAATCGCGTCCCAATTTGCAAGCAACTGATCGACATTCGTCGTGTAGTAGTTCAGGCGCGCTACATTCGATAATCCGAATCCGGCCTGCCGCAAGACAGTTTCAAGATTATCCAGCGCCTGGTTGACCTGGGCGCGCATATCACCTACATGTGCGGGCCTGCCTTCCGCATCGACCGAGGCCTGTCCGGCACAATAAAGCACGCGTTCGCCCCCGCTGACTTCGTACGCCTGAGCAAATGCAAACTGGTCCTGCCATTTCCATGGATTGATAATTCTCTGTTCCATAAAACCTCTGTTCTTTTTTACGAAACATTTTGCCGCGATTCTGTTTGAAATTCACCTCACTGTGCTGCCCGAGTCGACGAGGCGTGCTACGATTTTTACGCGGCAACTCTAATGAAGCTTCTCCAGGTCATACTCTTGCTTTCGTTGTTCTGTGTCGCTTCTTGCACCAAGGACCCACAGCAAGGAGGCGATCCAAGCGGAACATGGGTCGGCGATTTTGGTCCCGCCTTCTACGACAGGAATACGATCACGCTCGAACTGCATTGGGATGGAAAAGAACTAACGGGCATGATTCGTCCGGGCCTGCAGGGAGGGCGCATGTACCGTAATTTCGAAGGTTTCCCCATCGAAAATGCTTCATTTGATCCGAAGACGAGCATCTTCAAGTTCGAAGCGATGTACAAGCCGCGAGCGCGCCATTACATAATCGAAGGTAGAGTCAACGGCAATACGATTAGCGGGAGCTGGAATCGACCGGATGAAAATCGCGATGGCGATTTCAAGTTGACTAGAAAATAACCGGCGCCTATCCCTCAATCCGCTCGATAAGATCTACCTCAGCAGGTGTCAACTCGATGTCATAGACGGCAAGGTCTTCTTGCATGTGTTGCAGGTTCGTCGTACCCGTCAGCGGCACCATCCCAACATGCATAGCGAAACGAAAGATCACCTGTTCCGCATGAACACCGAGTCTTCGGGCAATAGACACGACAGCGGGGTTCAGCAGAACGTATGGATTCGCGGTGAGCAGCGAAAAACCTTCATACGCGATACCGTGCGTTTTGCAGATCTCCCGAACCTGGCGATCCCATCCACGACTTGCAAAGCACCGGTTCTGTACAATCATCGGCGGAATTTCCGCCTGTGCAATAAATGTCGCCAACTGAAGTGCGTTGACGTTACTGACACCAATCATTCGGGCGTGCCCCGCGGTATAGATTCGACTAATCGCCTCCCAGACTTCCCAGTCCTCCTCACCCAGACCCGGATATGTGTATGGCCCGTGGAGCAGATAGGAATCGATGTAGTTGGTTCTAAGGTGCTTTAAAGACGAGTCGAAGGACTGCTGCACTTGAGCCTCCAGCTTCGCCTGAGGATCATAAGGTACGCGGTGGTCTTGTCCATTGAGCGGCGTGAATTTCGTCTGAAGGAATAATGCATCCCGGGAAATGCCTTCCGTCGCTAACTCCGCTAGAGCATCGCCAACGAGCGGCTCTTCATAATGTTTTGGCTGGTTGGCCGTATCGATAGCTCTGAAACCTGCTCTTACCGCTGTTTTCACAAGATGCGCTGTGGCCTCTTTTTTCCATGCGGTCCCATAGATAAATGAAGGGTTGGACGCCATATCAGCATCCAGTCTACAGAAACATGTCAACCGCTGGCCCGGCCGGTGTCGGAAAAGATTAAATAATGTAAGATGGGTTTCAGTTGATATCAATTATTGGACGGTATAACCAGTGGCGAACAAACGATCGTTCTGGGTTCTTTCAAAACAACCCAAGGAAATTTCCGGCTTTGGTCGGAATCCTATTCCTGCGCAGTTCAAAACTCAGGAGGAGGCGACGCGATATTGCCGACAGATGAATCTGAACAAAGGCGCATATCATCCCGGCTACTTCGTCGAAGAGCGTATCGGGAATCAACCCGTGTCTGCTCCTAAGAAGAAGATGGAAGACATCGACGAATAGTCAGCAACATAGCCTCAGTTCGAAACAGGCTGAACCCATCGCATGATCACGGATACCGGCGCACCATTAGCAAACCTGCTGGGCTTCATTACTGGAATTGTCCTGTATGGGATGTTGCTTTGGATGGTGTTTACTTCGCGTCGTGAACTGAACCGGTTATTGCTTCTCACCGGATTCCTTGGATTCGCCTGGAACGCCGGAGCTTTGGCCGGATACGGCCTGATGAATCTAGGCATCGCTGATTCCTCCCCGCTGTTGCTGGCCGCTGCCTTCGGAGCCTTGTGCTTTCTTCCTTCTGTCGTGGTTCATTCGGCCCTTGCGGTGAGTGACAAACTCAGTCGGCGCATGAACCTCCTGATCGCGATTCCCGCTTATGCAATGAGCAGTGTCGCGACGGTGATGCATTTCAATTCCGCAATGACGTCAGGCACTGCGCCCTCACAAATTGCCCTTCGAGGTGTAACCGTCGGTTTTGCCGGCTTGATTCTTGTGCTTCTGGTGGCCACTCGCGGACAAGAAAATCGAGCCAGCATTCTCTGGGTTGTTGCGATGTCCGTATTCGCAGTCTCCGCATTACACCTCAGCTATCACCAGGGAAATGATCCTTGGTGGCTTCAGCTGGTAGGACATCACGCGTCCCTTCCGCTTGCGTTGCTCATCCTCTATCAGGATTTTCGTTTTGCTCTCGCCGACATATTCTTGAAACGGGCTCTAGCTTTCATCCTTCTTGCAGGCCTAACTTTTGGAGTGTTTACGTTCGGTGTCAGCCCGCTACTTCAATCGAAGCCGTTCGACGAGCGGTCGACGGTATTGCTTTTGGCGATGTGGGTGGCGACTGCGCTCACGTACCCAGTTCTACACCGCAGCGCTGCGTGGTTTGTCGATAAGGTGGTACTCAATCGCGTCGACTACAACGAGCTCGGCACCAAGCTCGCTCGGGAGATCGATCTTTGCGAGTCACCGCAAGCTGCACTCGAGGAAACGACTCGTGTTCTGGCGCCGGCAATCAGCGCGGGTTCTATCAAATGGCTCGAGTCGAACACACCTGATCCCAAATTGTGGGTACAACCAGACCGCCGAAGCGTGCGCGTCACCATTCCCACGTCAGAAGACCCGCATTACGTTTTGAACATTCGCGATTTGGCAGGGGGACGCAGGCTGCTATCGGATGACATCGCAATGCTGGAACATGCGGTACTGATTGTGGCCCGACGTATTGACGCTGTCCGATCGATGGAGGAACGATATCGTCACGACGTCCGCGAACAGGAAATGCGCAAACTGGCCGCGGAGGCAGAACTTCGTGCTCTACGCGCTCAGGTCAATCCACACTTTCTTTTCAACTCCCTTACAACGATTGGACACCTCATACAGACGGCACCGGAACGGGCACTAGACACCTTGATGCGGCTCTCCGGTTTGTTGCGCAGCGTTTTGAGATCGAGTGACGAATTCGTAACGATTGGCGAAGAGCTCGACTTGATCGAAGCCTACCTCGATATCGAGCGCGCCAGATTCGAAGATCGCTTGCGTGTTCAGATCGAAGTTCCCTCGGAGCTGCGTGAGATTCGGATTCCCGCTCTGGTGATTCAGCCGCTGGTGGAAAACGCAATCAAGCATGGCATCAGCGAACGCGTCGCCGGCGGAGAAGTTCGGATATCGGTACGACTGGAAGAAAACGTCGCCGTCATTACCGTGCTCGATACAGGAATCGGCGTGACAAAGGCAGTTCTCGCGCGTCAACGCACACGAGGACTCGGACTCTCAAATGTTGAGCAACGGCTCAGGCGCTATGGAGCGTCGAACCCGCTGATCGTTCAAAGCACCCCAGGCGGCGGAACGACCGTGGAAATCCGAGTCCTTCTACAGGCCGACGACGTTGCTCGTCAGACAGCCCTGAGGCCCGTATGACTGATTCCGGAGATAAGCTGCGCGTTGCCATCGCGGACGATGAAAGACCTGCGCGCTCGTTTCTGGCCGCGATTCTGCGTCGCTTTGACGATGTCGAGATAGTCGGGGAGGCGGCCAATGGAATGGAGGCGGTGGCGATGATCGAGTCCTCGCGCCCCGACCTCGCGCTGCTTGACCTACAGATGCCCGAAGTGGACGGTCTCGGCGTCATACGCCTGCTAACAAAAAATACCGTACCGCTTATCGCATTCGTCACAGCTTACGATGAATACGCCGTGCGCGCCTTTGCGGTGAACGCGGTCGATTACCTGCTTAAGCCGGTCGAACCTGCCCGTTTACGTCAAACAATCGATCGCGCGCGGGAAAGGTTGGAGCGCCAAGATTATCGATCTGAGGAAGCCGACCGCGTGCGCGCAGCCGCATCCGCATATGATGCTGAAGGACGCAGGCCGCAACTCCAGCGCATACCGGTACGCCGCCGCGAGGAGATCGTCCTTGTGCCCGTCCAGAGTCTCGTCTCGATTGTCGCTGATGGCGAGCTGCTTCACTTGAAAACGACCGATAACGAGACGTATACGATCGGGTATCGCCTGCGTGATCTCGCTGCGCGGCTTGAACCGGCTCAGTTCGTGCGCCTCGGCCGCGGTACGCTCGTCAATGTTGAAATGATTCGCCGCATTATCCATATGCCTGGCGGCACGTTTACGGTCGTTCTCGACAATAACGAGGAATTCCGAGTCAGCCGGCTGCAGTCGCGCCTTCTGCGCGAGCAGCTCCTGCGATTGTGAAATCGAGTTACTGACACATTCTCGCGACTACTTCTTGCCGCCCTTGTTAGCAGGAGGAGCGGCTTTATCGGCGGGTTTGGCTGGAACGACCTGAATGTCGTAGAGCGTACGAAAATCACCATCGTAGACTTTAGCTGTGATCTCGTCGCCGACTTTGAGTTTCTTCAGTACGTCCTCTTTGTCTGGCGCGTAATTCATCGTCATTGCATCCATCCAGCCCTCGACTTTTTGGCCACTCACGGTAAAAGTCTTGTTAGCCACGTCGATTTTTTCAACCTTGCCTTTGAAAACGTGCTCCTTCTTGCCGGCCGGAGGTGTTTTGCCTTGTCCGGCGTATCCAACCGATACGAGTAAGCAAAGCATGACTCCACCAAGTATCGAGACTCTCTTCATCTCAACCTCCATCCCTCGAACTTTACTAAAATGTGCCGCCGCTCGCACGGGGTAACTTCGCACGTATCTGTTCCCTTCCCCTCACAAGCCACAGTGTCACAAGAAACCCGAGAATGAGTTCGATGCCATCAAACACAGTGTATGTGGCATGAAGGAGACCGAACGTCCGAAGGCCGTCCGGAACCGGAACACGGGGCACGAAATCGAGAGTACGGCCGATAGAAACCATAGGCGGAGTGATCAGAGCGGTGAGGAAGAGCACAATGCCGAGCATTGCCACAATTCCCCATTTTGGCCAGGCGGCGTGGCTGTCTTTTCCGACCAGCCATAGAGCTAGTATGCCTATCGGTAATTGCGCGAAATTCCAATATTGGAAATACAATCGGTTCAATTCCGAAGAGAAATAATAGAGGAAGGCTCGCGTCTCGTCATGGCCGAGTCTCTCCATATCGAATGTGAGCTTCGGATTAGGCTGAGCACGGAGCAGGCGGTCGATCGTGAAAAAGTTTTGCGTAGCCACGATCGCCATGGCGATGGTTCCCATTAGCCATAGGCCCATGCAGAAAGTCGCCCAACAACGGGCAGATGACACTTGCAAACTATCTCCTTCGGATCAGTCCCTTCGCCGTAACGTGAAATCCTGACGGTAGGGCCTGTTCGACTCTAGGCCGGTAGCCTTTTACAGGCCATTCGTGATCTGCAAAGATCTCGGCAATCTTGATCCGAATGCGGGGCCGATCCTCCGCCTCCAGGAAGGCTTCGATCAACGGCTCTCGCATTTCTTCTCCGACTTCGGCAATCGCCTCAATGGCTGCAATCCGCACGTCGTCATCATCGTCGGATAGGAACTGTCTCAGCACGGCGGCAATTTCCGGTGTGACGTGGCCGCGCATGGCACGAATTAAGTCCGACTTATGTTCCGGTGGAGTAAAGGCGCTGGCCGCCGCAACGTTTTCAAGGACACCGACGAGTTTTCGAAATAATTCTTCACGCGGAAGGATTTCGAACAGCGCCTGGATTGGCCACTCCACCTGATGATGCGTGCGTACAAATCGAAGAATAGGATCTACGGCATCGGTGCCTTTCTCGACGAGCATGCGGACGACCATACGCTTCTCTTCGATATCCTGCGTAATGACTTTGCTGGAGATTGTAAATCTCTTAAGCAATGCAAATAGCGCGTCCGGTGTACCCCAGTCCGCAAGCTTTTCAGCGGCTTCAATGCGAGGCGCGTCTTCGCCCTGCGGCTCGGTAAGCCGCTTTACGACCTTATCGATCTGCTTGGGCGAAGGCGGCTGATTGCGTTTAAAAAAGTCGAACATTGGTTATTTTATCTTAGATTTTCACTTTAGATTTTGTCCCATCTCCACCAACGTAAACGGATCCACTCTGGCGCCCTGCACGCGCATCCCCCAGTGCAAATGGGGGCCCGTCACACGGCCCGTCGCGCCGGCCAGGCCGATGACCTGTCCGTTGTTAACTTCCGCACCGCGTCTCACGTCGATGCGCGAAAGGTGTGCGTACAACGAATAGATGCCCAACCCATGATCGAGGATGACCGTGTTTCCCGTAAAAAAAAGATTTTTCGCCAATACTACGCGCCCTCGGTTTGTCGCGTGAATGGGTGTGCCCGTTACCGCACGAAGATCTGCACCCGCATGAGGTGCGCGAGGTTCGCCGTTGAAAACGCGACGATGACCGAAGTTGGTGCCTGTGCCACCGGCAATGGGAACCGTGAACGACCCGTCAGGCAGTATGTCATGTGTGACGGTTGCGTAAATCTCCTCGGTCTCTTTGGATTCACGATTTGCTCGCGCGAGATTCGCCTTGCTGAGCTCCACATATCTCTCATCGACCTTGAGTTCTGTGGTCGGATATTTTTTCGCGACAACTTTTATAACCGCGTCACGTT
>Ga0126369_10001080_pt1 | contig 18668 bp, 37 predicted proteins | sample PanSoiMetaPlot_1_FD_109646 | JGI IMG/M metagenome (GOLD analysis project Ga0126369, IMG submission 109646) | Tropical forest soil microbial communities from Panama - MetaG Plot_1 | ecosystem: Environmental > Terrestrial > Soil > Tropical forest > Bulk soil | place: Panama | collected 2016-02-17 | reverse complement strand
TCCGCACTTATAAACGGTATTCGTGATGTTGCGCTCCACCACTATCCACTTATGAAGGCATATCATTTGGGAAATTCCCAGCGATTCTTTCCGACCTTCCGACCGCCTTTCTTTTTCATTGACTTTCGGATGATCGCTTCGGCCTTTTTCTTTTTCTTTCGGAGTTTCTTAGGCGTGTGCATTTGGAATCGGCAGGGCTGAAACGTCTAGAGTGTCCTCCAGAGCGTATTTGTAAGAACGGCCCTGGCCCATATCATGCATGATTTGTGCAATGGCATCTGCGCCATCTACCGCTGGGACACGGTATTGCATTTGCACCCTAACGGCGTACATTTTCTGCGCCATTGGGGGAACGGCGTCGATGTCCTTTTCTGTCATTTCGAGTTCGGTTGCCATTGCCCTAACCTCCGTGGATTTTGATTCCGATTGTCGCTATGTCATTTCCCAGCGTTTGCAGTGCGCCTCCAATCGCCGATATCATTTGCCCTAGTGGCTGCCCGGCTATGAATATCAGTGCCACTATCAGCACGATTATGGTAATGGTTTTCGCGGACATTAGTTGTCATCCTGATTCCGCAGAGTTCGCCTAAGCAAAGCCTTTATCGGGGCGTCCCTTTTCTTTGCCTTTGACATTTGCTTGCGAGTCTTATCGGCTTGCCGGTTCTGCTTTTTCGTCCGCTTTTTACGGGACATAGTAGACACCCTTTCCCGATTCCATTTCGCCGCCGAAATGAATGTGGCGGAATTCGATTACCATTCGCCCTTCCGGCTCGAAGATCAGGAAGATCATAATATGCTGCGGCATTTTTCGTTTCCCCTTTCATGCGGAATGGCCCCGGTTTTACCCGGGGCCATTCCCTAGATGTTACTTGCCAGGCTTGCTGACCGGCCCCGGCTTGGCATCCCGCTCACCATTGGCCGGAAGATCGGCCGTCAGCGAGAACCTAAGCTGAGTGTCCGCCAGATGCTTGGACGGAAGCTGGCGGAACTTGAGTGCCCCGGCTTCCCGCGTGCGAACGTAGCTGCGGACCTGGGACAGCCACTTGTTCACCTCATCGGCCGAATCGAATTCGGCAAATCCCTCAGTACCCGGGTTCTCACGGAGGTGAGCATAGATGGCGTCGATGTCGTCCTTGACTTCCTGCGGGATGTCAAGGGTGGCACCCTGCCCAGGCTTGGGGCTGGCGACTGCGGTGATCTTGACTGCCATGACTACCTTTCCCGGCCGGACCATCCGGCCTCTTTCATGACCTAAGTCAATCATGGATCGGGATTCGTGTCAACTCATCTGCCCGATTTTTTCCATGATCTTTTAAGGTCACGCTCCGTGAGGCCGGCGGTAACTCTAAGTAGCCGCGATGTTGGCGATCATTGCCGCGATAAGTGGCCCGGATGTTATCAGGCTCGCATCCGTAACGGCATTCCCGTTCACTCGCGTTTGCATGAATTGAGTCATGGCCCGATCGGTAATCGTGCCGTCAAGAGTTGCGCACCACATCCACGCAAAGTGTCCGGTTTGCTGATGGGCTGCATTCCGGGCTGTAATGCACGCTGCGAGGTTTGCCCGGTTGCAGTAGATAAGTAGCGGCTTTTTCGTGGCGGGGCCGCGTGTGCCCACCCAGGCCCGTATATGGGCAGGCGTGGCGTCGCCCGTTTCTACGTCCAGAGCATCCCCGCGAGTCGGGTCGCCATTGACGTTAATACGGATATGGTAAGCGTGTGGGAATTTCGCCCAATCTGCCGCCGACCAGATAAACGACGTATTGGCCCCGTTCACATATCCGCCGACAGCGAATGCATTTGCCGGGATATGTGAGACGTTTGAATGGATGGCGTCGAATGCGATTTGTGCGGGGATGTTTTGCAGGGTAATCACGGCGTCGGTTCCTTTGCTTTGTCGTTCGGGATGTAATACGTTGCGACGGCTGCCCCTAGTGCAGCCAATCCGACCTGCCCCCAATCTGCCCAGCTTTTAGGCTGGGAAGCCTGGGCATATGTTGCGGCAGTTATCACGAATGCCGCAACGGCTTTCCGGTAGTAATTCGGGTTAATCTTCAAGCCGATCACCCCACCATAGACCGGCCTTTTTCTTAGGCTCGGGTTCGCCCTCGGCCGGTTCCTTTGCGGGCGGGGGAACGGGTTCCCCTTCCTTTGGCGGATCATTTTCGGGCGTTGGTGGGATCAGCTTATCATGCATTGCTTTGGTAAGCCGATATCCCTTATCGGATGCGACGATCTTTACCGCAGCCTCAATTTCGGCCTTGGCCTCATCGGAAAGTTCCGGCATTATTCCCATCCCGGATCATGTTCAATTGCCTCTAGCAAATGAACTTGCTTCTCTGCCTTTTCTTTTGCGTCGGGTGGTTCGTGGACTGCCTTTACCTCCTCAGTTTCCGTGTTAATTACCTCGTAATTGTCTGTGCCCTCTTGCTTACGAACGCTGTACGGCATTTTCTGTACCTCCGTTGTCTAGGTCCATTGTACCAGCTTTCCGCAGAATTGCAAGATGCTCGCGGTGATGCCGGTCTATTTTACGGTGCAAATGAACGAATGCGGGAACGCCCAGAATTGCCGATGCCGCTAGGTTCCCCAATACGCCCACGACAAAAGCCGTAGTCCATATTTGATGCCATAGGCTCATCTGCGATTGTTCCGATTCCATAGGTTTTGTTCAAGCCAAGTCAGACGCCTATCACTGGACTCAGCCAGCTTACTAACATTGTCGGTAAGCATGGCCAGCCTTTCTTCCGTCTGAGTCCATCGTCTGACTACACGGATTAGCAAGCCGAGCATGGCGAGCAGAACCGTAAACAGTAGTCCCAGGAACATAATTGTAATTGTGAATCTCTCTGCCTGCGTCATGGCAACGGGGGAGCGGGCGGCAATGGCCCCGGGTTAAGTTGCGATGAAGTTTCCGCCTGATTCACCTGCGCATCTATTGTCAGAGTTGAACCGTCCCAGGACAGATTCGTAATTGTCGCACTAGGCGGCAAGCCGAGTCCCGCGATTACTTCCGCAGTATTGTATATGAACCGTCCGCCTTGATTGCGGATAATAAGAGGCATTAGGACCGTACTCCCCTACGTGTGAGACTAGAACCTTTACAGGTAATTGACGGCGATCCCGTCGTCGCAGCCCAGTTCGCATTTAGCCCGAAAGTATGCGAGGCAGATTGCGTAAATGTTACACCGCTTACCATACGCAATACGACTGCCCCACCCTGAGCCCCGGCTGAGTTTTCAGATATGGCGAATTCTTCATGAACATCAATCTGATTACCATTTGAGTTGTAAATTGCCCGCTGAGTATACCGCCAGTTGAAAGCGTTACCGCTAGTAATCGTGTTGTTAGCGATACCCTGGCTGCCGCTGATAACTGCCCCATCCAATTGGGCCAGCCAGTTAAGCTGTACGGCCGTTCCCCAAGTGCCGTTTCCCCATGCCTCATAAATGTATTCTACATCTTGCAAGGCATCGTTAGCCGGAACCGTGAATGTCGATCCCAGGATCGTTGACGATGTTTGCGTGACGGTATGGTCGTTCTGGTTTGTCTGGCTGGCATCCACTTGCCCATTAGGCGTAGTGAATCCCGAGGTATAGGCGTTGCCGTATTGGTCCGTTCCGCTGACGGCTGCGATGCTGAATAGCAATGCCGCCCCGGATGTGTAGGCAATTGATATGCTGCCATCTTTCCCGGCCCCGGAGTTCTGAGACGCCCCGCCCGATGAGCCCTGAATTTTCACCTGGGGCGGGCTGCTCTGATTCTTCCCGGCAAAGTACCCGTAATAAGTCAGCGAGTTAGAGTCGTGGAATAGAACGACATTAAATGCCGTCCCGTTCTTAAACGCCGTTCCGAGTCCCGACACCGCGACGAACTTGCTTTCGCCCTCATCGTAATGTACCCGGGTAGAGTCGATATTTGATCCGCTAGGATCGCCCTTTGTACTTCCGAATGAAGTTGCCGTATCCCATCCGATAGCGGCAGTCATCCCAGAATTATACCATGTATGGTTATTGTTAAGCCGGACCTGAGTTGACGATATGTTTACGCCGGCTAGGTCGGATTGAATCTGCGAGTTATTGAATTCAATCCAGGTCTTTGCCCGCCCGTTGTAAGTGTTCGCCCTATCTCCACCTTGATAGGACGTTCCGTTATCGTTGATTTTCTGGTTTGCGTTTGTGCCGTCTGAGCCCTGGTAAGTGTGCGTTGCAGTACACGTATAAGTCTTGTTAAAAGATACGGTGCCAGAACCGGCCCCGGCCCCGCCCCCAGGCGTTGAACCATTGGCAGCGTTTGCGCCCCCGGCCCCGCCCGCTGTACCGCCCCCAGAACCGGCCGTGCCGCCCGCAGCCGATCCGCTACCAGAGTTGTTAGTGCCATTGCCCCCGGCCCCTGTCGTGCCCGCTCCGCCCCCGCAGCCGCCCCCGCCCGTGCCGCTGGCAGTTCCCCCGGTTCCCCCGTCAAAATGTACCGTGTTAGTGCTGCCAGTTCCCGGCGTACCGTCAGCGTTGCCACCATGCCCGATTACGCCAGCGTTTGATATGTCAAAGAATGTATCTCCCCCGTCGTTACCGTCGCCCCCGCCAGTGTTTGAGTTATCGCCAGCCTTTCCGACGGTATAGTCGATGACAGTTCCAGCGGGCGGCAATGTGTAAAATTGTTCCCGGGCGCATTCCGGCCCGCTCCCGCCATGCCCGCCCGAACCGTTCCCGCCCCCGTTGCCGCCCGGAAATGCACCCTTACAGATGACATCGGCAGTCTGGACATTAGCGGGCACTGTGAATTGATAGTTACCCGCGACGGTTTGTGAGATTGTTGTTTGTGTCACTGCATAGCAGAGCAGAGCCCCGCCGCTATTGTCAAAGTTTATGACAGTCTCAGTTACCGTTCCGCCCGTGATATCCGAGTTGCTAATCTGGGCGGCATCCATGACAGCGGCATCTAGAATGCATTGCGTCAGGAGAGTGTTAACCAATTGCATTCCGGTGAATGTGCCCTGAGTTGCAAACAGGCCAGCCGGAATGTTATTGCCGAAACTGTCGGTTGTCTCAACTGCCGACCATGAGCCGATGAGGTTTCCGAGTGCAGCAGGTCCATTATAAATCAGGATTGCCGCAGACGTGCTAGATGCGATAATTGTTAGTTCGTTGAATTCCGCTGTACCATCGCGGTTAATTGACCAGCCTTGAACGCCCGCTATGAAGTTAGGCGATTGAATCGCCTTGCGGATTAGCTTGTCAATCCCACCAACAATAGGGTCAGCGAAACCCATTTACAACCTCGCAAGATCATATTTCATGTGACACTTGCGGGCGGTAATCTCGAATGCCCGTGCCGTTTTGCCTGACACGACTTCCCCTGAATGCCATAGGCGCATTACTAGCTGCTGACGCAGGGCTGGATTCTGCATAAGAATTGCGACCGCTACAGGGGCCAGCGTGAGTAGCCCGACAAATACCAGCTTGGCAGGCGTGGCGTCGGTACCCATGATTTTCATATACACGGGGTTCTGCGGAGTTTCCCCAGGCATTTCATACATCCTTAGTTCCGGTTACATTGATCGTCGCAGTAAAGCCAGGATCGCCGCCCGTCCATACCGCAATTATTTTCTCGCCACATTTCACAATATCAGCGTTAAGAGAATCCGTGCTATCACCCGATGAACCGGAGAACGTCCCGTCACGGTAGTTAGTCGTTATGGGAGTGTCGCCCTTGAATATCCGGCATTCGGCTTCATTAGTTGGATTCTGATTGACGAATACGTGAACGTTGGCAGGGTGCCAGACTTCCCGGGCCGATAGTGGCCCAAGCTGAGCCGTACCATTGCCGCTCCCATCTAGAACGACAGTGGCAGACTCATCTAGCCTGACAGATGTCATCCGGCGTCATATTCCGCAATGACGCTAACAAGCGGGGCGTTACCCGTTGCGGAATACCGGGCAAGCCATACCTCATCGTTATGTTCAATGTAAATGAACATTCCGGGCTGAAGTACAGCGCCCCCGCAAGAGCTAATGCCAGTTGCCGTAGGACCATACCCGGCATCTGCCTCACTATCTGCGAGGATTACCCGGCCGTCAGTTCCGACGACACCTAGCACCTGAATATGAGCGCACCGACGCCCCGCTGATCTAGGCAGGATATTTTCCGGGGATGTGCTCGCTACATATGTCTTGCTGACTACGTTTGCCAGTTTGCGCCGTGCCTGCCGTGGTTCGCTATCGTCCCTAACGATGTGGACGCGGGCAGGCTCATAGTCGTTAATTTCTGCGGTCACAACATCGCCGCCTTTCCTGCCGTAGTGGCAGCCTTAAGAACGAAATTATCAGTGCCCGTAAGTTTGGCTACTCCGACACCGATTAGGACTACCCCCAGGATGATTTCGCCGATTCGCAGTACCCACAGTTCCCAGCCCTGAGTAATGCCGCCAGTTGCCGCCCCGACTGCCTTTTTAGCGATGTTCCCGGCTTCCCCACCCAATCCGCCTACGGGCTGAGCCCATCCCGGATGAGCCTTAATATCGGCGAGCATTTCCGCCCGCGTATTGTACTGATGCCATCCCGCGATATGCCCGTTAACGGCGTCAAACCATGCCGTGAAATTCGCGGCAATAGTTCCGTCAATTTCAAGGCCCGTCGCAGTGTTATAGAAAACGCGATGCGTAAACGGATTACTAACTGTCGTCGCCATATCAGCATCCCGGAGTCGCCCAAGCTGACCAATCCGTACCGTTCTTACTGGCGCGAATTGCCACCTTGGCATTAGTGTTCGGGTTTTGCAGTTGTGCTATCGAGAATCCGTGCCCGGCCCCGCCGGGCGTATCGAGCTGCCATAGTCCGACATTAGTTCCGCCATCAGGGTTCCGGCTAGTTACGCTCGCATTGCCGGATGATTCCTGTATGGCGTGACACGCGGCATTATTCGCAGTCGCACGACTGCCACCATTCATGATCCAAAGGTTCATTAGTCCACCATGGGACCATGTGCCCGCAGTCGGATTAGCAACGCCCGGCCCCGTTGCCGTGGTAACAGTTCCCGTCGTAAGTAGCGATGCCTTTTGACCTGTATTCGGCCCTGTTCCCCGAATCAGATTCTGCGCAGCTTTCAGAATCGAATAGCCACGAATTCCGGCATACACGAATAGGGCACCGACACCGACCGCGACGAGTCCGGTTACTTTTGTGTCTTTCATATCAGCCGCCGCACAAACAGCAATTCGCCCGGCATATCCCCCGCGATATTGTCGATTCCGACGCCCTCGCTAGGATCGCGGGCAGATACCATCTTGCCTCCCCCAATGCAAATTCCCATATGAGTCTGCCAGACGCAAAGGTCGTTTGGTTGCGCAAGGGAAGCCGTGTGCCCGATTGTCTTAGCACCATTCCACGAAAGATAGCTAAGAGTTGTCGGCCCGTGTGTGCGGGGATCATACGGTGCGCCACCAGGATTCTTAACGCCTGCCTCAGCGAGAACTTTACTGGCAAAGGAACTGCAATCCACAGTGCCCATTGGGGGAGGCCCGCCGAAAACGTAACGCAATTTGCCCACGTATTTCTGGGCAATTCCAGCCGCGTTTCCGCCCCCACCAGCGATGGGGGTTCCTCCTGCTGATCCTGGCAACGTTAGCAATTGGGCAGTCTGCCCAGATTGGGGCGGAGTACCCTGAATGAGATTCTGGGCGGCTTTTAGTACGGAGAATCCCCGCACGCCAGAATACACAAACAGGGCACCCACCCCAATTACCGCCAGCGGTGCCAGTTTGATTGCCATGGTTAGCCTACGGCGTAACCCTGATCCTGAATGGGAACGACGTTCTCAGCGGGCGTATAGGTCGTTTCGGCAGGTGCCTGCATTTCGCCGCTGAATGGATCGGCCATGATGGCATGACGCGTCACGACTTCCATTCCGACGATAGAACCGAATCCGAAAATACCCACGTTTGCATCCCGTGTAAGCAACGTAATTGCAGACACGAAAATGAACGCCGTATAACCGGCCTTTTTCCGCGAGGATTCCAGCGAACCATGGTTCGCATCGCTCGCGTGTGCCTGGGCAATTGTCCCGATATGCATTGCGTAAATGGCGTACACGGAACCGGCCACGGCAAGGCTAGAGACTATTGACCCTTCCGGCTTAAGTACCGACTTGAACTGCATTTCATCTCCCTACTTTGTCCGGGTAGTCACGCTAGCAGTGCTGCCCGTTCCGGGCTGCCCCCATACGGTAATGCGATATGAGGTTTTCGCGTGCAGATTATGAAGCGTGGTAGACGTTCCGGTAACCGTCTGCTGCTGAACGACGCGAGAGCCCTGGTAAGCCTTGACAAGATACTTAGTGGCACCTGTAAGGCTTTTCCAGTGAACATCTATCTGAGTCGTTCTAGGGTCAACCGAGAGTCCCTGAACGGGATTCTTAGCCGTGCCCCCGCCCGTCGGGGGAGGCGTTTCGGCAGTGCGGAACGATGGCGGGAATCCATCCGGTCCGGGAACGGGCGGGAAACCCTCGGCTGCAATTGCCTGCTGAACTATGGTTTGCTGATCCGGGGTAAGTGGCACGCCCAAAAGGTATTTGCCAAGCGCAGCCGCAATAGCGTCCGCACCCGTGCTACCCATTAGGGATTCGGCCGCCTGGGTCCATTGGGCATTGCTAGAGAAACCACCAGGCCCGCCAAAACCGCTGCCACCAAAGCCGCCCGCACCCGATCCGTAAATCGGGTTTCCGAATTGGTCGTAACCAATTATCTGTCCCCCTACGAAAGATGAACTGTCAGCGGTCGGCAGTGTTGATCCGGCAAGCTGAGCCAATGCCGCCTGATCTTCCGGGCTGCCATATGGCTGGCCAGTTTGCGGATCAATGTTCGTGGAACTTGTATCGGTTGACGCAGCCTGATTCGCCTGCCGCTGACGCCAAAGGAAATACGCCGCGATTGATCCGGCGAATACCCCGCCGATAATCGCAACGTTTTTCTTGATTTTCATTCCGCCGGGGAGTGTAATTGTGTCAGCCATATGTCACCACAAGTCGATTTCCTGGGGCAATTCCATGCCCTGAGTTGTCGGCTGAACATACGGCTGAGGCGGGGCGACATATTCGGTAGCAGGCTGCTGGAGAATTGCGCCCTGAATTCCGTATGTGTACATCGGGTCATCGCCCTGAAATGGACCCTCGCCAATTGGCGGCTGCAATGTCCCAGGCAGATACTTATGCAAGGGACGGCCCGCAGCCGTCAACCAAAGGTAGTTCCCGGGGATGCTGCCAGTTGCATAACGGCGCATACGATGGGATGCATGTATGCCATATGAGTTCCGTTTTGCATAGGCGTTGCTGGTATGGTCATTGACACCGAATCCGGCCGCCTGATTCGACACGACACCCGTGATTTGTGGCACAAGATCATCGCCAGGAACGGTATTCCAGAATCCGTTCCATTGATCTTCCTGAACGTATGCCCCTTGACGCCCCGCAGCGGCCGCATTAGTGCGGACACCATGCGCCTCCCAGGATTGCATGAGGTATTGCGCCGTGCCGTCAGGATCGCGGTCAGCGGCAGGAGAGCCCTTTGTAATTGGCCCCGCGTGCAATCCCTTGCCATATGGCGTCCGATCCGATGAAGGATCTTGAACCATAGTGCCAGCGGCAAACGTCAGGTTTTCGGGCGGATCGCCGAGCATGGCAGCATCGGCCGGTTCATGCGGGAAATGTGGCCCCGCGAATTCTTCCCACGGATACGGTTCTGCCCTTTCGCCTACGTTCCCGTGAAACTCATTTGCGGGGCCACCATGCATCTTTTCAGGGGGTGCCTCCGGCTGCACAACTACCCGCGTAGTTGTGAGCCCCTGAATTGGCGAAAGTGGCAGAGCCATTAGCCCCGCCGCCCGCCCGTGATGATTTGCGTTTCCGATCCGCCAATGACATTCTTGGCAGCCTGAGCCGCCCGGAAAACGCCCTGCGGATTGGTCACGACAAGATAAAGCGCACCGAGGCCGATGAGTCCCATCAGCCACTTTTGCAGAGTTGTATTCATCCTATCGCCCTATCGCTTTTGCGAGGTTTTCTAGTGGACTGCCAGCATGGCCCATTGGGATTACGAGTACAGACAAAAGGACCAGGAATCCCAATCCGGCCCCGAATTCTGGACTCATAGACTCCACCCCAGCAAGCATAAGAGCCATGATGGCAGTTGCCGGGATTATGCGCCAGTTAATAGCTTGCAGCGGAGTCTGATGCGATTGTAGCGGAACAAAAATGGCCTCATTGGCCAGGACTATTCCGCCTGCCGCTAGCACATATCCCGTTGATTTCATGGCGTCAGAAAGTGGGAAGCTTGTTGACGCCCGGAAGGCTGCGGACCTTATCGGCCAGCATAACGCCCGCAAGGAAGATCACCGCGTAAACGATGTACTTCTTATTCATCGCCATTCCCCTTTCTCATCCACCAGCGATAAGGCTGAAACGGTTCTGGGACGGAGTGGCCAGCCAGTTCGTCATGGCAAAGAACGTTACCGCCCCGCCAAACGATCCGGTAAGCCGAACGAGCGTGTTAACCTGAGTGTCAAGGTACTTGAACCGGAGTTCGTCCCCAGGCTTAAACACGATATCCGATGTGAACCACACCGGGAATACGCCGTTTTCACGCCCGCAGGCAGTGTCAGCGGCAGGAGGCGTAGAACCGACGCCCGCGAATCCGTATGCCCGCCCGATGAGGGAAATCCAGAGCAGACGCCCGCGAGTGAAGTAGTTCACGTTTCCGATGAGCAGAGTTGCCGGATCAGGCCAGTTCGGATCGGCCGTTGCGCGCGTGGCGTTACCCGAGTCCCTAACATAGTAGAAAATGTTACGGATCGGGAAGCCGACGGCATTTGCCAGGTCATACTTGGCAGTTCCGGCGGGAAGTGCCTGGTTTTCCGACTTCCAATACTGAAGGGAACCGGGAACCGGAGGCGTCTGCGCGAATGGGCGTCCAGATGGGGCCATTGCGGCAGGCTCAGTATACGAGTCAAGGAATCCCTTAACGCGCACCTGGGGAGAAACGGCAGCGCCAGTAAAGGCAGTACCGCCCGAAACAGTGTTCGCGGCAGTGTCGAACCAAATCTCGATTTTCCATCCAGGCTTGGATTCGTTCTGCACAGTTCCGAGGGCATCACGCTTTACCGCTTCCAGCGGCAAGTAATACGCGAAATGCGCCGCTGGCGATGCCTGAGAGTTTCCGGCCGCCGGGTTCGTCACGAATGCGAGATCGCCGCGAGGGTCGCCAATCTCGAAGTATCCGCCGAACTTGTTTACGTTCAGCCATTCATAGCCGGTAAGCTGCTGAACGACTTCCCCACCCAAGTCATACAGGGTGATTTTCTGGATAAGGGACCAGGGACCGTCACCCGAGAATGAGCCTGCCGCATTACCGGAGGCAAAGAAAAGGGTGAAGTCGAGCCAAACGCCCCTAAGCCATCCTGTCGGGCTAACGTTCCAAAGTGGTGCCAGAACCGGGCTGGTCCATGCGCCAGCCGTAGCGGCCAGTACAACCACGTTGTCATAGTCCTGAACAGTGGACTCGTAAACCCCCACCGGGAATGGGTAGGGGCGGGGCGCTGGCGCATTGCCCTTCTGAGGGGCAGTCTGAACCGGCATCGGTTTACCTCCTATGGCAGCCGGATATTAGATTGCGGCAGTTTGCCGCCTGACAAGATTGCCCGCATTTGCGCCTGCTGATCTTCTACGGACAATCTAGGAATCATTACCCGGCCTCCCGCGTGATGATCCCGGTCAGTAAGTTTAATCCCGGCTTGATACAACTTTCGGTGAGTCTGAATGAACGACTCAGCCTGACATGCGTTCATATCGTGAGGCCCGATTTGAACGTAGCAGTAATACAGTTCGTTATGATGCTGATGAGTTACCGCATCACGGCGAGTGTCGTACAGAACATTATCACTGCGGCCATCTGCGATAGCAGGTGCAAACCAATGGCCAATAGAACCGATAGGATCAGCCAGCCTATGAAGCCGGTAAGTATCAGAGATGCGTTTTGCCTCATCGGTATGTTCCATGCCCGTCCCGTTAAGAGGGCATCTAGTTTCATGAAGCATTGCGCACCCACCGAACCGATACGATCGCCGACGCCAATAGCATAACCGGAGTCCACATCCAGAGCGTTTCTAGGATTTTCATTTGCTATCCACGATACATATGTGCCCGTTGTACTTGTGCAAGTAAACGAACTGATAATCTGAGAGAGTCGGAATCAAGGCTTTGAGGGTCGCGGCATATTCCCCGGCATTTGCGATTTCCATATACCGCTGCAACATCCGGGCGTCCCCACCTTTGGTAAGGAACAGATGAGTTGCGTTTTCATATCCCCACAAAGTTGTCCGGCCGGAATCCGTCGGCTTTTGAACGAAAATCCATAGCCCGATTCCCATTGCGCCAGCCATGGCAAGGATTGTCACCATTTCACCATCAAGGCCCATTACCTTAGCCTTTACCATGGTGTCATCCATGACCAGAATTGCATGGCGCTTTTTCACGCCCCCGGCGTATGTATGTTCCATCAGGTCACGGGTGACCTTTGCGCAACGGGGGATATCCGTTCTAATGTCGCCCATGGGTGGCCAGACAAGATACCCGGGCGGCTTGCCGTCGTACAGTTCCCGTACTTTTGGCGGGGGTGGCCATTCCGAGACGCGACGGAAGCCGAGCCGGGCACCTTGGGCGGCAGATTCCTTATCATCCGGTTTGGAAACTGCCACCATAGCGGGAAGCGTGGGAGTGACCACATATTCGAGTAGATCGAATGCCATCCGGGTTTTGCCGCGTGTTGACGGCCCGCCGAACACGACATGATCCCCGGGATCATAGTCAAACCTAAACTCCCCGAATTCCTGCCGGGAGAATACCCATACGCCATCAGGGCGACGATATGCCGCCCCCGCTGGCGCTGCTGAGAGGGTCAAGGACGTTCCGCCCCTGCCCGCTGGCGAGCCTTGCCGTTAGATGCCCCTGTATCGCCCTGGGATGGCCCCTGCGGACCTGGGGGCGTCAACTCTGCCGCCAGTGCGGCAAGTTCCTGCTCTGCCCGCTGCTGCTCGCGTAGGGCCTCCGCAGCCTGCCGCGCCATGTCTGCCTTGACTTGGCTTTCAAGTGCAGCCGGGGGAACGATGCCCGCCCCGCCCACAAGTTCAGCCTTGACAATCCCATGGTTTGCCGCGATTTGCAGCACTAGGGGCATTACCGCGACGATAAGGCCAGCATAGGGGCCAGCCTCAGTCAGATAATCAAGAGCCCTTGCGATCGACTCATTTTTCTCTGAGAGGGCGACAAGTTCAGTTGCGACGGGAGGCGAATGCATTCCGATCGCCCCGGCGTCCGCATATTGCCGCATCATAATGCAGCCGAATCCGGCAAGCTGGAATATGCCGTCTACGGCTTCCCGGCGTTCCGCCAGCTTTCCCGACACCCGTTTTACGGCTGCGGTTTGTCCCCTAGCTGACCGGGGCGGGGCGACTGCTGAATTACTAAGGTCAACTGGCATGGCGAGCCCCCATCGCGATTACCATTGCGGCAACCGACACGAATAGCGCCAGAACTGCCAGCATCGTTGTGTTCCGCATGGCGTCGGGAAGTTCCCGAAACGCCTGAATCTTACCTGGCATTTTCATTCCCTTTCCTATGCACCGGGCCGGATGGTGGCGGGAAAGCCCCGCCGGAAAACGCCGGGGAAACCGACGGGTGAAAGCCGCACTGCCATCCGGCCCGGCATCCGGGCCGACCATTCGGACTCGCAACCGATGGTCATATGACCATTTTACCAGGTCAATGGCCATTGTCAATCCACACAATGATATGGCCATATCATATTGGTCTATACCAATTGGTCTAGACCATTGGTTTAGACCATTGGATTAGACCATTAAATGATCTTGCCACCAATTGACAAAAATGCCATTCCATGATAAGGTCTTATTAGTCGGGCCAAATGGGAGGCCCCAAAAATGCTGGGAGGAAAAATGCCAGCAAAGCCGGGTACCGATGAGGGTGGTTGGAAAACCGTCTCGGAAGCTGAAGTCGATGAGAATAAGATTCAATTCGACACAATCGGCGACCAGTTCATCGGCACTTACATGGGTGACCGTACCGTGACGAATGCCGACGGCACCTATCGCCAGTTCCGTTTCCGGGGAACTGACGACGGCGTTTATTTCGTGAACGCCAATTACTCACTACAGCGGGGAATGGAGAACGTCCGGCCCGGCCGGATGTGCCGCCTGACTTATGAGTCCGATAAGGATGTCGGTCAGCGTTCCCCGCTCCGCATTTTTAGGGTCGATGTTCGCTAGCCCTAAGTGCGGATAATCACAGCGGCTGAACGGCGAGCCCTTCCCCGGCCCGCCGTTCAGTCGCGTGTGACAACGGGTATTAGCAGGAAAATAGCAAGAGCAAAAGCAATTGAAAGAGAACTCGCAGCTTACGTCAGCCTGAAATGCGGGCATTCAACTACCCGCGAGGAAATCGACTTTTATTCCGTATGGCAGACTAAGCCACGCCGCTACTATTGCGGCCAATGTCAAAGCTGGGTAGATGAGGAAAAGATTCCCGAGCCCATCGCTAATTTTCCTTTGGATGAACTGCCGTTCTAAGAGGGTAATTGCGTGGCCTCGTACCGCGAGCGTATTGAACGCTACCTTGAATCGCATCCTGGTGCGACAATCGCGGAGGCAAGAGGGCACGGACATACGCCGGAAAGGCCCGGGGGCGGACGGGGCCAGGAAAGATTCGCGGAATACTATGAACGCCGGGATGAACTCGAAAGTAAGGTCAATCAACTCAAGGCCGATATGTTCGGCAATATGCCATCTTGGAACGCCGATGGCGCTGCCAATTCAACCGGCCGCATCCCGACTGCCGATCTGGCGACTGCCGCTAGTTACGATTCATTGGCGGAATATGCCGACGATATGGGTGGATGGGATGAAATAGACGATGACTTCGGTAATTACCACTAGGCCAATCCCCAAGACATCTAGGCACGGCAAAAGTCATCACGGCACGGGGGCGGCAAAATTCGTCGCAGTTGACGGCGAGGGAATCACACTGCCATCCGGGGAACATCGTTACGTATTGCTGAGGGTCGGAACTGACCGGACTATTGAAAACGAAAACGGGCTGCACTTCACAGAGATATTTGAATACCTATATGACCATTACCAGCCCCGTACAGCTTTCACGGGTTTCTATCTGGGATATGACTTTACCCAATGGTTCCGCACATTGCCGGAGACAAAGGCCCGGGCACTATTGACGCGGGAAGGAATCGCCAAACGCCGGAGGTATATCAGGGCTGGATCAGTTGAGCCCCTGCCGGTTGAATGCCGGGGATGGCAATTCGATATCATGAGTAAGCGGCGATTCCGGTTGCGTCCTAAGCCGTGCTATTGCCCTATCTCACTCTGCAAGTGCGCAAAAGATCCCTGGATGTATATTTGCGATGCCGGGGGATTCTTTCAAACGTCGTTCCTAGTGGCTATTAATCCGGCCAAGTGGCCTAAGCCGATTCTGTCGGCAGATGAATTCGCACTGATTCAGCAGGGCAAAGAAAAGCGTTCATCGGCCGTTCTAGATGATGACATGAGGTTTTACAACCTGCTAGAAAATGACGTGATGGCTCGCCTGATGGAAAGGACGGATGAAGGCATCCGGGCATTGGGCGTCAACTTGTCGCCAAAACAGTGGTTCAGCCCGGCCCAGGCTGCCCAGGTATGGATGCGGGGGCGAGCCCCTACCCGGGAAACCCTGGGGGATGCCGTGCCGTCCTGGTTCCGTACAGCGGCACGGGCAGGTTTCATAGCCGGATGGTTTGAGGTATTCATTCACGGGCCGATATCAGGAACCGTCTATCAATACGATCTGAATTCCGCATACCCATCCGTTGCCCGTAACCTGCCGTGCCTTTTGCATGGCAAGTATGATCGCGGAATGGGCAAGCCGAAAAACCCAACAGATTACACGCTAGTTAAGGCTGACGTAACCGTGCCTACTGGCGAGGATAAGCGATACATCGGGGCAATGATGCACCGATTCCCGACGGGAAGGATTGCACGTCCTATCTTCACTGGCGGCTGGTATTGGCTACATGAAATCAAAGCTGCGGAACGTGCGGGCATTTGCCGCGTGCGACGGTATCTCGAATGGATGAGTTACGATCCGTGCGATTGCCCGCCCCCACTTAGGGAACTAGAAACGCTGTACCTTGAAAGGCTGCGGCAGGGTAAGAATACTCCGCTAGGTAGGGGCGCAAGACTCGTCTATAATTGCGTGTATGGAAAACTGGCGCAAAGCATCGGAATGCCGGAATTTATGAACTTCATTTACGCCAGCCTAATTACCACGGGATGCCGGGTAGAGATTCTAAATGCAATCGCTACCCATCCGGGCGGTAAATCATGCGTCGCACAAGTCGCAACCGATGCCGTCTATTTCCTTTCCCCGCATCCCGGACTGCCGATATCAAACAAGCTGGGTGAATGGGACGTTACAGAACATCAAAACATCACCCTGTTTAAGCCGGGCGTATATTGGGACGATAACGCCCGGGAAATGATCGCGGCAGGTGATACCCCGCAATTTAAGGCCCGGGGCGTATCCGCCCGGGATATGGCGTCAAGGCTCGCAGACATTGACGGGCAATTTGAGGGCATCACTGAGCCCCCGCCATTGTCGGTAACAGTGTTCGGAAAGCCGACAAAGAAAGATACCGAACATTGGCCATCCACGGAATTTACCCCAGGATTCCAGATGATAACGGCGTTGCAAGCCCTGATGATGAATGATTGGTCATTGGCGGGAACGCTGATGGATCGGCCGGTTAAACAATCTAGCTGGCCTGGGGAGAAAAGGCAGGGTGCCTATCTGGACGGCAAATTGCTAAGGACGGAACCGATCCGGCATATGGGCGTAGAAACATGGGATAAGGATGGTGATGCAATTCGCAGTCAACCTTATACGGGTCATCTAGTCCTAACGGATGAAGATGATGTAACAGAATCGTATGGAATTACACCGGACGGCATGGTCGATCAATTGCAGATAGATGCGATGATGCCAGATAGGAAATGGACTCCAGATGTACAAAAGTAGACGTAGGCTAAAGGCCCGGATTCGGGAACTGTCGTCTGACCTGGCAGTTTCCGATATCCGCCTCGCACAATTGCGGGGAACCATGATTACAATATCCATGCCAACCGAGCTAGGAATCAAGCCACTATATCACGTGAACATAGAATACGCCATTATGCTCACGAATATGATGAATGGTGCTGATCCCGGCTATAAGGTCGAAGGAATGTCAGTCGAAGTCAAGTCAGAATATACGCCCCTAATGATTCCCGATGAGGAGGATGCCCGTTATGCCAACGACTCTGGCCCCTGGGACTAGGCCCGTAGAAAGGGTTATGGAAAGTCTCCCGAATTGCGCACATCCGAAATTCCAATGTGCCTGGGGATTCTCTCATATATTCCCGTACAAAAACCAGTTCGGCCATTTCTGGCTTAAGTATATCAACATGGCCTGTAGGACTCATAATGGCATCCCGCATACCCGGACGCCCGACACCCGTTATCGCTATTAGTAGCGGGCAATACCATTTCGTCGATGAGGAAGGATGGCAGACGGAATGGATTACAGCCAGCCCCCGGGAATGGTACCGGAAGCAATTGTGGATCAAAGCCGGTGGGCATTCTCAGGACGGAAAGGAATGTCAAAACTCATGAAGCAAAAACTGTATCGGGGAATCAAGATACCCGATTGGATAATGCTCAAATGGGATGGCCCTATAGGGCTCGCATGGCGAACCGGCGTCGATATGGCCATTAACACAACAATGGTCGAATTCGATGAGCAAATAGCAAAGGGATGGGAGGAACTATATGAACGACAGAACCGGCCTGGTAAAAAGGATAAGAAAAGCCGGGTACGTCGTAACTCTTAATGAAAGGGGACACTACGACATCTGGACAAAGGAAGGTAAATGGCTCATGAGAATGTCACGCAATAACAAGAGGTACCATGCCCTTAGAAATACTCTGAGGGATATCAGAAAGGCCGGAATCATAATATGAAAATCCTCGATCGCACCATTCAAATGACCGACGCAACCGGGCAGGTAATTGCACATGCTCTTATCTTCCGGGATGATGACGGTTACAAATGGGTGCTTTGTCATCCATTCATGGCAATGTACGAAATGATGAAAATCAGCATGGCGAATCCCATTATCCTAATGGACGGCATGCAAATGCCGGTCCAATCATTTCTGGGTTACATCGCCAATGTCGCAAGGCATTCCGAGAATGTCGCAAATGGATGGTATTACGAAATGCGGTGCATAGACACTGCCGAATATCATCGCCTCATAATACGGGCCGGAATGTCAGCAAAAGATATCGCCGATGTTACGGGATTCGATATCGAACAAATTCGATCCTTTTATAAGGACTATTTCGTGCTAGGAAAGGATGAAGATGAAAAGGAATCCGGTAAAGGTGCTTAAATGCTCCGAATGCGGCGACGTATTTATGGTCGTGGGCGATAGCGCTCGAATTCGGCTGGCATTTCCTAGGCCAATTACTCACCCCGATGAGATAGGCAAGAAATGCCCCAAGCATAACGCCTAGGAATG
>Ga0126369_10001079_pt1 | contig 18668 bp, 13 predicted proteins | sample PanSoiMetaPlot_1_FD_109646 | JGI IMG/M metagenome (GOLD analysis project Ga0126369, IMG submission 109646) | Tropical forest soil microbial communities from Panama - MetaG Plot_1 | ecosystem: Environmental > Terrestrial > Soil > Tropical forest > Bulk soil | place: Panama | collected 2016-02-17 | reverse complement strand
CATGGCAGAGAGCATCACCGGCAATCCGTCGATTGCTCCTTCCACGTTGACGACGGCCTCTCGAACTCCGACCTTCTTCGGAAGCGACTCCAAACTCTGTTTGTACGGCTTGTTCGCTTTGAAATCGAGTGGGTCTGTCGAGTACATCGACGCGTCGTGCTCCTTCCAGCCCGAATCCATCAGAAGGTTAATGCGATCGTAAGCCGAGATTTTGTAGTGATAGCTGCACTTCGGACAGACTTGAAGATTGCTTTCGAGGTCTTTGCGCCACAACGGTTCCTTGCAGCCGCTGCATTTGATCCACAAGCCTTCCGTGACGACACGCCGCTCGTCGGCAGCTTCAATCGGCTTCTTTTCACGTTTGAACCACGTCATAAGGGGCACTATATTAGCCGCAGATTACTCGGATTACGCACATTAATCTGTGTAATCCGCGCAATCTGCGGCCTAAAGTCTTAATCGGGTGACGGTTTTCTCTCCGCCCAGAAGCATCATCACATCGAACAGTCCCGGTGCTACGGCCTGGCCGGTCAATGCTACGCGAGATGCGTTCATCAAGATTGCAGGCTTGATCCCCAAACCTTCGGCGAGGGTTCGCACGGCAGCCTCCAGACTTTCATGGGTGAACTCAGGTAGCGCCGCCAGACGATCCGACAAGGTTTTCAGGTAACCTCGAACTGTGTCATCCTTCAAAAATTTTTCTACGGCTGCTTGGTCGTATTCGACCCGGTCGATGAGAAACATCCGCGACAGCTTCGGAAAATCTTGAAGCACCTTTGCTCGGGGACGATATACATCGATTAGGAATCGGAACCACTCGCTTTCTTCCTTTTCCAACGAATCCCGCCAAAGCCCGGCCTTGATGTACTCGGGCTTGAGATACCGAATCAATTTTTCAAACGGGAGCTTAGCGATGTATTGCGCGTTGAACCACGCGAGCTTGTCGGGATTGAATACGGCATTTGCTCTTGAAATCCCTTCGAGCGAAAACGCGCGGATCAGTTCGTCATCATCAAACATTTCCTGATCGTTGCCGGGAGACCATCCAAGCAGGGCGAGAAAGTTTCGCATCGCTTCCGGCAGGATGCCCTGCTCCTGGTACGCCATAACGGATGTTGCGCCGTGACGTTTACTGAGGCGTGTCTTATCCGGGCCGAGAATCAGCGGGATGTGCGCGAAGTTAGGAATCGGAGCACCGAGCGCGCGGTAAAGCAAAATCTGTTTCGGCGTGTTCGAAATGTGGTCTGCCCCGCGAATGACGTGCGTAATCCGCATAGAAATGTCATCCACAACTACGCTGACGTGATAGGTCGGCTGTCCGTTCGACCTCAGCAGAACGAAGTCTTCGATCATTTCGCTCGAAACTGTGACTTCGCCGACGACGGCATCATTGAATGTCACAGACCCATCAGGCACTTTGAACCGTACAGCCGCGCGTTCACCGCTTTCGAGGCGCCGCTTCACGTCGTCAGGTGCAAGCTTCAAACATGTCCGGTCGTATTTGAAATCGGTTTTTCGTGCAGCCGCTTCCTTTCGTTTTGAATCCAGCAATTCAGGTGAACAAAAGCAGTAGTACGCGTTGCGGGAACGCAGTAGATTCTGGACTGCCTCGCGATGTTGCTCAAAGCCTGCGGACTGCAGGTAAGGACCTTCGTCCCACTTGAGGCCTAACCACGTCATCGCGTCGAGAATGCCCCGCGTCATTTCCTCGCTCGAGCGCTCAACGTCTGTGTCTTCGATGCGAAGGATGAAAACGCCGTTCTGCTTTCGCGCAAACAGCCAATCGAACAGGGCTGTTCTTGCCCCGCCGACGTGTAGATATCCCGTCGGCGACGGGGCGAAACGAACTCGCGCCGGCGGGTTCTCGCTCACCGGTTCAATTTCCGTAAAGCCCCGACAGCTTCCCGCACGACTTCAGTATTGGGATCGTCGGTCAGGGGACGAATCTGATCCTTCGAGGAAGGATCACCGATATTACCGAGAACTCTCGCCATTCCGGCGCGCACTCTTGGATTCTCGCTGCGCAGATAACGATGAAGTTCGTTCAGCTTTCCGTCGAACTTGCCGAGCTCGAAGAGGTACACCTCGACCTGGCTTGACTGCCGGGTGTCCAGGGCATTCGCAAGATTGCTGATGTAATCGGTATCGCCTGAAGCGGCCAGGCCAAACGCCAGGGCATTTCGGACGCTCGGCTTCTTTTCTTCATCGAACTTCGTCCGCCATTCTTTCGCGCCTTCATAATTGAGTCGCGCAAGGCCCTCAGCTGAAAGTTCACGATAAGAATCTTCTTTGTTCGCCAGCAGCGATTCAAAAAGTGGAATGCTGCCGCGATCGCGCAGCAGGGCTAGCGATTCAAGCGTCTTGGCTTTGGTGACACTGTTCGAGCTTGTTCGAAACATTTGCTCCAGAAGGGGACGAGCCGAAGTCTGGCCGACAAGCCCAACTGCGGTAATGGATTCCGTCACAACCTGATTGTCGGCGTCGCGCAGCGTGCGCTCCAAGGCCGCCCCTGCGGCGGGATCGCGAAGGACACCAAGAGTCCGCACGATTTCAACGCGGACGCTGCGATGTTCGCGCTGCTGAGGACTCTCGAGCGCCTCGATAAGCACGGGAACCTGATCCTTCGCCCTCAAAGATGCAAGGGCGCGCACGGCCTGCACCCGAACCTCATCATTGAAGTCTTTCTGCATGACTAATGAGAGCGCCTCTTTGGCTGCCGCATCGACTTGAACTTCGGGCCCCACGACCGGTGCGTTGGGTTGGAGAAACGCGCTCTTCACTCTGTTGAAGATAGTGCGAACCGGACCGGATTCTTCGATAGGAATGTAGAGTCGCAACAGTGAATCGATCGCTTGCGACCTCACGTCCTTGTCGAGGTCGTTTCTCATCGTGTCGGCCAGAATCGGAATCGCTTCTCGATCGCCGATACGGCCGAGAGCGGCGATCATTTGCGCGCGAACATCACCCTTGGGCTCTTTCTTGAGTGCTGCTGCCAGCTGCGGAATCGCTTCACGGTTTCCAACGACCGCCAGCTTATCGACGGCCTCCATACGCTCTTTTGGACTTACGCTGTCAAGTGATGGATTTTGCAGCAAAAGTGCTGCTGCTATGACGAATTGAATCATAAGTTACTGTGTGTCCCATGCGCCGAAATGGCAATTGCAGGAGTCGACAAGCGCCTGCGGAATGTTTCGTTCTTCAATTTGAATCGTTGTGTGGTTGATGTGAAACCGTTCGCGTGCGACATCGTTCACTCTGCTGAGCAACTCAGTGCGGCTGAAATTAGAATCTTCCGCTACGACATGACAGCTCATTGCAAGAATGCCGGACGTAAGGGTCCAGACGTGAAGGTCGTGAACGGATCCAACGCCATCCACATCTCCCAATTGTTCACGCAGACTCACAATATTGATGTGAGCGGGCGTACCTTCCAGCAAAATATCGACGGCATCCCGAATCAGGATCCATGAACTCCAAAGGATCAGCACTGCTACAACGATACTGATCAGTGGATCCGCCACTTGATATCCGCTGACGATGATCGCGATGCTTGCAAGTATCGCACCCACGGAACCGATCGCGTCCGTCAGCACATGAAAGAATGCGCCACGGACATTCAAACTCGTATGATGTTTTCCAAACAGAATCCATGCGCTCGCGATGTTGGCGAGCAGGCCGAGGATCGCTACGGCGAGCATCCAGTCCGCTTTCACCGCCGGCGGATTTATGAACCGGTGGTATCCCTCATAGAAAATGTAGATAGCGACGAGCACCAGGAAAACGCCGTTAAGCAGGGCGGCCAGGATTTCGACCCGGTAGAAGCCGTATGTCATTCTCGGCGTTGCTCGACGCGTCGCGAAACGCATCGCGAAGAGGCTCAGACTGAGAGCGGCCACATCCGTCAGCATGTGTCCCGCATCGGCCAGCAGCGCGAGAGAATTTGTGTACAGCGCGCCAACAAACTCAGCGACCAGAAAAACTGATGTAATGATAAGAGCGGTCTTCAGGCTGCCCTGATGGTCATGCCTATCGGCATGCGTATGCGGCTGCATAGATAGTTCATTATAAACGGTGCGGATGGCTGCTATAATACCCGATTTTCCCATTCGGGGCCCGATGGGGTCTGACCCCACGTCCCCATGGACATTGAAGATGAGCATACCTCTGACAGTTTTATCCGAAGACGAGCAGTTATTTCGCGAGTCGTGTCGGAGTTTTGCGCAAGAGCGCATTCAGCCGCTCGTCCATAAAATGGACGAAGAAGCGAAGCTCGATCAAAGCATCATTCCTCAGCTTTTCGACTTGGGATTGATGGGAATTCATATCCCGGAGCAATTCGGCGGCAGTTCGGGCAGCTTTTTTATGTCGGTTCTGGCTGTCGAAGAGGTCTCGCGAGTCGATGCGTCCTTTGGCGTGTTCATCGATGTTCAGAACACGCTTGTCAACAACGCTATCATGCGATGGGCCCATGATGACCAAAAGCGGAAATATCTTCCGCGCCTTGCGAAGGATCTCGTTGGTGCATATGCACTATCGGAGGCCGGTTCCGGCAGCGATGCCTTCGCGTTAGCCTGCCGCGCGACAGACCAAGGCGATCAGTTCGTGATAAATGGCCGGAAGCTTTGGATCACGAATGCCCTCGAGGCGGGACTCTTTATTGTGTTCGCCAATGTCGATCCCGAGCAGGGATATAAAGGCATCACTGCATTCTTGATCGAACGCGATTTCCCAGGTTTCGCTGTCGGAAAAAAAGAAGACAAACTCGGCATTCGCGCGTCCAGTACATGCGAATTAATCCTGGAAGACTGCCGCGTACCAAAGTCGAACGTGCTTGGAGAAATCGGAAAAGGTTACAAGATTGCCATCGAAACACTGAATGAGGGGCGGATCGGAATCGGGGCGCAGATGGTCGGTGTCGCCCAAGGGAGCTGGGACTACGGTGCGGCATATTCCAAGGAGCGAAAAGCGTTTGGACGGCCATTGGCGGATTTTCAAGCAATTCAGTTCCAGCTTGCCGAAACAGCGACTCAAATCGAGGCGGCGCGCCTTATGGTATACAACGCAGCCCGGTTAAAAGACGCTCAACAGGATTTTTTGAAGGAAGCCGCGATGGCGAAGTATTTCTCATCGCAGGTTGCCGAGCATGTAACTTCGCTGATCGTTGAAATCTATGGCGGGTACGGATATACCAAAGATTATCCGGCCGAGAAATATTTTCGGGATTCGAAAATTGGCAAAATTTACGAAGGCACGTCGAATATGCAGCTTCAGACGATCGCCAAATACCTGCTGCGTTAAATTGCATGAAGAAAGTCCGCGTTTTATATCACGACAATTGTTTTGACGGAGTCTCCTCCGCGGCAGTGTTTTCACGCTTCTATAAAGCACACATAAACGCCGGCGCTGTCATCGAATACGAAGGTCTCACTCATAAGGCCGGGCAGCACATTGCAGGTGAGCAGTTCGGTGACGATGAAAACGTGATCGTCGATTTCAAATACTCCGCGTCGGATAAGCTGACGTGGTGGTTTGATCATCATGAGAGTGCGTTTCTATCGGCGCAAGACGAGGCTCATTTTCGGCGCGACACCAGCGGCCATAAATTCCACGATCCGAGCTACAAGTCGTGTACGAAATTCATCGCGCACATCACACGGACTGTCTTCAATTGTCCCATGCCCGATCTGGAGGACCTCGTCCACTGGGCCGATATCATTGACGGTGCGCAATTCCCTAATGCGCAGACAGCCGTGGAACTCAAAGAGCCTGCGATGCGTTTGATGCTGGTAATCGAGGCCAGCCACGACCCCGAACTTATCCACAGAATCATTCGTGAAATTCAGGACAAGCCGTTGTCGCAGGTCATCGAACTGCCGGAGATACGCGCGACGTTTGACAAACTGTATGCGCACCATTTTGACTCCATCGAAATCATGCGGCGTTTAACGAAATGCACGAACGGCGTCATTGAATTCGACGTCAGCGACCACGACTTGGACGGCTATAACAAATTCATTCCCTATTACCTGTTTCCCGACAGTGTTTATAGCGTTGGCGTCAGCCATTCTCCCGTGCGTGCCAAAGTCTCCGTCGGCACGAATCCATGGACGAAGCGCGAGCATCGGCAGAATCTGGCGAGACTGTGCGAACAGTACGGCGGCGGCGGCCATGCCGTCGTTGCGGCGATCTCGTTCAAACCGAACGAACTGGACAAAGCGCGCGAAGCCGCACATGAGATTGCACGCAAACTTCAGCAAGATTTAAAGGAAAACCACGGATGACGCAGATGTCGTCTGCGGTGGTCCCCGAAGATCATCTCGAATTTCTACACGCGGTCTGGAGCCGCCGCCCGCTTTTCACGTACATATTCCTCGGTGCAAACATCGTCATCTTTCTCCTGATGGCGTTCGCCGGCGGCAGCACCAATGAATCGACACTCATGGCATTCGGGGTCAAGTCCAATCCTGCGATTGCGCGAGGCGAATGGTGGCGGTTCATTACTCCAATCTTCATCCATATCGGGATGCTGCATTTGTTCTTCAATTCCTATGCGCTGTGGATTGTCGGCCCGCAGGTGGAAAAGCTCTATGGCGCCGCGCGGTTCGTTATTCTCTACGTTCTGACGGGAGTGGCGGGCGTTTACGCGAGCTATTTCTATCATCCGCAGTCGGAGTCAGCGGGCGCGTCGGGAGCGATCTTCGGTTTGTTCGGCGTGCTGTTGGTTTTTGGTGTTCGTTACCGCAACTCGATTCCTCCGTTTTTCAAGCGCGCGGTTGGGACCGGCGTCCTTCCAGTGATCGTGATCAACTTAATCATCGGCTTTACGATCCCTGCCATCGACAATTCCGCCCATTTAGGCGGCCTGCTCGCGGGCGCGGCTCTTGCGGCACTTGTTCCATTTCAAAAACCTGGCGCCGAGACGCCGGGCATCTTCAAAACCTTGCAAATGGTCCTGCTCGCTTTAATAGTCGTTTCCTTTTACGCCGTCGCGAAGAATTATGATGGACCACACCTTTCGGTCCGCAATCTTCGACGCAGTTTCACTCAGATACTTACCACCAGTTCAACCACTCAAGACTTCATCGACGCCATCAATTCGGCGCGGAATACATTCGAAGCGTCTGCTCAGGAACTCGAATCCCGCCAGACGAATCGCATCGCCTCATTGAAAGCTGATACGGCCAAAGCGATTGATCGACTCCGCAAGATCCCATCGCTTGCTTCAAACGTAGACGAACTCATGTCCGCACTGTTGCGGGTCATGCAGGACCAATATGAGTTGCTCCAAGATGTGGAGCGAGCGGATACAGTCACGTTTGCTCACGGCCGCCGCCTAAGGGAAAACGTGCGTGCATTCGACGAAATCATGGCGCAGTTTTCGAAGTGGGTGGAGACCGACGGGCGCCGTTTTGGAATTCAGATGCGTCCCGATCATTAATCCTCCGTTGTCTCAGTATTTATCCCGTTTGAGTCAAAGTTTCGGCTATCGCGGCGTCCGGGTTTTGGCATACATTTGAAACTCGCATCATGTTTAACTCTGAAATCCTCCTGAGAATCAGCAAAGAGGTTGGTGCCCCGGTTTCGCGCGTTGAAATCACCATCAAATTACTGGAAGAAGGCGGGACGATTCCGTTCATCGCCAGGTATCGAAAAGAAGCGACCGGGAACCTCGACGAAGTAAAAATCAGGCACATCGATGCGCGGCGGCAGTACTACGGCGATCTCGAATCCCGGCGCGCCACAGTTCTGTCGTCGATTGAGAAGCAGGGAAAGCTGACCGATGATCTCAAGGCGAAGATTCTTGCTTGCTACAACAAGAATGAACTTGAAGATCTCTATCTTCCTTTCAAACCCAAACGAAAAACTAAAGCGAGCCTCGCTCTCGAACGCGGCTTAGAGCCACTCGCAAATTACATTTGGGAACAGAGCGGTGAGCAGCCCGCCGGTGAATTCGCTCAACAGTTCATCAATCCGGAAAAGGAAGTGCCGACAATCGAAGCGGCGATCGAAGGGGCACTTCACATCATTGCGGAACGCATTGCCGAAACTCCGGCAATTCGCAAACGACTTCGCGATGTAATGCTCACCGAAGGCAAAGTTCACGCCAAGGTCGTAACAGGCAAGGAGACCGAAAAGACCAAATACGAGATGTATTACGCGTTCGAGGAAACGGTTCCGAAAATTCCGTCGCATCGAATGCTTGCCATCAGACGCGGTACGCGCGAAGGGATTTTGACTTTCTCGCTCGACGTCGATAACGACAAATTCATCGCCGCCCTTATTCCGCAGGTCGTTCGCGATCCTCAATCAAACGTCGCGCCGCTGCTTGAAAGCGCGGCACGCGATGCGTACGAGCGACTTCTTCTGCCGTCGATCCAAAATGAAGTGCGATCGAACTTGAGAGAGAGGGCGGAGTCGGAAGGCATTGAAGTTTTCGAGGAGAACCTTCGGACGCTGCTCCTCGCGCCTCCAGCCGGGCAGATAGCCGTCATGGGCGTCGATCCCGGCCAGAGGACCGGATGCAAAATCGCGGTCGTGAATGAGACAGGAAAGTTTTTCGAAAACCAAACGATTCATCTGACTGAGCCTAAACAGGACTTGGAAGGCGGCGAGAAAGTTCTGCTCGATCTGATTCAAAAGCACAACGTGCGTGGGATTGCGATCGGCAACGGCACGGGGTCGCGCGAAACGGATTCTTTTGTGCGGTCCGTGATTGAAAAAAACAAGCTGGACGTTTTTGTTGTCGTCGTTAACGAAGCCGGCGCTTCAGTCTATTCCGCCTCAAAACGAGCGAGAGAGGAATTCCCAAAACTCGATATTACCGTCCGCGGCGCCATATCCATCGCGCGTCGTTTGCAAGATCCACTGGCGGAGCTGGTGAAGACGGAACCAAAGTCCATAGGCGTCGGCCAATATCAGCATGATGTCGATCAGAAAAAATTGAAGCGCAGTCTCGCAGCAGTCGTGGAATCCTGCGTAAATCGGGTTGGTGTCGACCTGAACAGCGCTTCGGTCGATCTTCTGAAATATGTTTCCGGTATCGGAGACAAGCTTGCAGAAAATACCGTCGCCTATCGCGATCAACATGGCCTGTACAAATCACGGACTCAGTTGCATGAGATCGAAGGATTTGGAGAGAAAACGTTTGAACAGGCGGCGGGTTTCTTGCGCATCAAAGATGGTGACACTCCGCTCGATCGTACGGCCGTGCACCCGGAGTCGTATGGGCTCGTTGAGCGAATGCTGAACTCATTGGGTGTGTCGGTAAGCGAGCTCATCGAGCACCCCGCCCAAATCAATGCCATTGACTTCAAAGCATTCGAGGCCGAGGCGGGAAGATACACCGTTGCCGATATTCGCGAAGAGTTGCTTAAGCCCGGCCGTGATCCACGAGACAAGTTCGTCGTGCCGAAATTCAGGGAAGACGTGAAAGACATCGCGGACCTGAAGGAGGGCATGGAACTCGAAGGCACGGTAACGAATGTGACGAACTTTGGCGCATTCGTCGACCTCGGCGTGCATCAAGACGGACTGGTGCACATTTCGGAACTCTCCCACAAGTATGTGCAGGATGCGCGACAGGCTGTGAAGGTCGGCGATATCGTCAAGATCAAAGTCATCGGCGTGGATGCAGCAATGAAACGGATCAGCCTTTCGATGAAGGCTGTCATGCCGAAGCCCCCTCGCCGGCCAAGACGAAAGAAAGTCAAAACGGCAGCGCCGGCAGCCATGGCTAATGCGGCTGCAACGCCGGAAGGCCTTCCAAAGCCGGTCCCGGTCCCCCAAGGAAAGCGCCAAAAGCCGGAACAGCCTGCTCGCAAAGATCGGAAACCCCAGCAGGCACCGCGCGCACCAAAGCCCATCGAAGCTGTCCCTTCCCCTCCTAAGCAGACCATGGAAGAAAAGATTCGATTGCTTCAGGAAAAGTTCGGCCGGGCTCGGTAGCAAGCCGTGCCGGCCACAATACGATTGCTCTTTTGCGCATTTTGTGGCTAATTCCAATCGGAAGCATGAATTTCCTTGAAGCCATTTCCGTCGCACTCTCTTCACTTCGTGCAAATCGTCTTCGATCGCTGCTGACGTTGTTGGGAATCGTCATTGGTGTCATGGCAGTGATCGCTGTCGTCTCGATCATTTCCGGACTTAACGACTATGTAGCAGGCAAGATCTTCAACCTGGGACCCGACGTCATCACCGTCAGCCGTATGTCTCCCGTCATCTCGTCATTTGATGAATGGACGGAGAACCAGAAGCGAAGGAACCTCTACATTTCGGATATGGATGCCATCCAAGCGGTGTGCCACGATTGCAAGGCTGTCGGCGCTTCAGTGAATATGCGGGGTCGCGTGAAGTTCGGCCGCGAATACGTGGATTCGCAAATTCAGGGCTACACTGCGGATCTTGCGGCCATTCTCGGAACTGAGCTGAGTGCCGGCCGGCTCATGACGCCGTACGACGTCGAACACGTTCGAAATGTATGTGTCATCGGCTCGGATCTCGCTGAGAATCTGTTTCCCTTCGTTGATCCGATTGGAAAGACTCTCATCATCGATGATCGTGGCTTCGAAGTCATTGGCGTCGGCATGAAGCAAGGATCGGTACTCGGCCAGTCGCGCGACAACTGGGCGATGATTCCACTCACCCTGCACCAAAAAATGTACGGATCGCGCCGGTCGATCACGATCTATGCGAAGGCGCTCGACGAACGCCACTTGCCTGCTGCGGAAAGTGAAGTTCGCCTTGTCCTGCGCGCGCGGCGGCATGTGGCTTATAACGACAAAGATGATTTCGCGCTCAATACGAACGACAATTTTCTTCAGATCTGGGCGAATATCAGCCGTGCGTTTTTCGCCGTCACCATCGGTATTGCGTCGATCTCGCTCGTTGTTGGCGGGATTGTAGTGATGAACATCATGCTCGTATCCGTCACCGAGCGAACGCGCGAGATCGGAATTCGAAAAGCTGCCGGCGCGCGCCGGCATGACATTTTGATTCAGTTTCTCGTCGAGTCTGCGACTCTCGCATTAGTTGGCGGAATCATCGGTATTCTGCTTGGTTCGTCCATTGCACTGGCGATTTCGTGGTTATCGCCTCTGCCGGCCGCAATCAAATGGTGGGCGGTGGCACTCGGCCTCGTCGTATCCACCAGCGTCGGCCTGTTCTTTGGAATCTATCCCGCAACGAAAGCAGCCAATCTCGATCCCATCGTGGCCTTACGATATGAATGAAATTCTGCTTCTCGCGCTCGATTCTCTTCGTAAAAACAAGCTGCGATCGTTCTTGACAGTTCTGGGTGTGGTCATCGGTGTGGCCACCGTGATCGGAATGTCGTCGATCATCAGTGGGCTGAACAACAGCATTGCGTCTCAAATCCAGGATCTTGGGTCGAACTTGATCTTCGTCCAGCGCATTCCTCCAACGGTCGGAGGGCGGTTGCCGCCGGAAGTGTTGAATCGCAAGAAATTGACTCTGGACGATGCGAAGGCGATCGGAGAACTGCCGGTCGTGCAGGCTGTTGCGCCGGTCCTCCAGTACTTCGCAGTGAACATGAATGCGAAGTCTTTTTCCGTTCGGTATCGGGACAGGACCGCAAAGAACACGATCTTCATCGGCGCGACGCCAGAGGTCGCTGTGGTCATGAACCTCCATCTCACGGGGGGTCGATGGATCAACGAAGCAGACCACAAGCACAACGCGAACGTGGTCGTCCTGGGACACGACACGGCCGAAACGATCTTTCCGGTTAATGTCGATCCGGTTGACAAGGAAGTAGAGATTGAAGGTCAACCCTTCCGTGTGATTGGCGTGCTGGAGAAACGGAAAGATGCGCTACAGGGCGGAGCCAATCCCAACGATAACGTGGCGGAGATGCCGATCGGCACATTCTGGCGGCTGCATCCGGAGCAAAAGGACTTCATGTTCGCGGTCAAAACGTACACGCAAGATGAAGTGCCGCGGGCTATTGATCAGATCGAAGCGCTGCTCAGGACGCGTCGCGGTGTTACGCCGAACAAAGAAAACGATTTCGCGATTTCGACGCAGGATACGTTCCTTGACCTGTGGAGTCAGATTTCGAGCGGCATCTTTACAGTCATGCTGGCGATCTCATCGATAGCATTAGTGGTTGGCGGTGTCGGCGTGATGAACATCATGTTGGTATCAGTGACGGAGCGCACTCGTGAGATCGGTGTTCGAAAGGCCATTGGGGCCACGCAGCGAAATATCCTTACCCAGTTTCTGTTCGAAGCGATGGTGTTGACTGCGGTCGGCGGAGTTCTTGGAATCGTGGCTGGAGGCGCTATCGCTGTTATCATCAGGACCGTCGCGCCCTTTCTCCCGGCGAGCGTGTCCATGTTTTGGGTAGCCGTCGGTTTTTCTACTGCAGTCGGTACTGGATTGCTATTTGGCCTGTACCCCGCATACCGAGCTGCAATCTTGAGCCCGATTGAGGCCCTCCGATACGAGTGATAGAATCCATGCCATGACAAAGGAAGAATACTTCGAGCAGGCGGTCAACGCCTTCGGCGATGACAAGCTCGACGAGGCGATCGAAAATTATCGCAAAGCTTTAGAGATAGATCCCGATTACCAGGACGCCCTGCACGGTGTAGGTATGGCCTTGTTCAATAGCGGCAGGGTGGACGAAGCGATCGCTACCGCCAAGAAACTTATCGAAATCGATAAGGATGACATCCTCGCTCACACCAGCCTGTCCATGTTCTACCAGGCCCAGGGCCGTATTGAAGAAGCTGAAAAAGAAGGCAACGTGGCACGGATTCTCGGGTGGAAGCAGGAACTCCGGGGCCCCGGGGGGTAGCCGGCTTAGTACTCACATCTAACAGAACCACAAAGACACAGAGACACAAAGAAAGGCCGCAAAAAATTGATTTTCTGCGGCCTTTCTTTGTGTCTCTGTGTCTTTGTGGTTCCTAACGCCTTTCCATTTCGGGCTTTGACTTCAGTAAGACCGAATGCGAGACTACCGACCTCTATCCGTTAGAGATAAGCCAGGAGGGCGCTCGTCAGTAGCAACCATCAAATGTCCGCAGTAATCAATGAAACGGGCGAGCAACTTCTTCAATTCCTGAAGAACGTCAAACTGTTCGCAGAACTCAGCAACGAAAGCCTCCTCAAGCTGGGATCTTGCCTCAAGATAGCCGAGTTTGCGGCCTCTGAAGTCATTGTGCGTGAGGGGGCACCCGGCGTTTCGATGTACATCATCAAGTCGGGCGTGGTTGAAGTCCGGAAGAAAGATCCGACGACCGGCATTGATTTCCTCGTGGCGAAGCTTTCGGACAACGCTGCGGTTGGCGAAATGTCGTTGCTGACTGGAAAGCCCCGAACGGCGACCGTGATTACAATCCATCCGACGGTTGTCTACACCCTATCGCGCGCGGATTTCAGGAATCTTCTCACCCACCATCCGGAGATTTCGCTCGGTCTGGCCCGCATCATGGCTGAGCGGCTTGAAGATTCAAACAAGCAGGTCGGTATCGAGTACGTGAACATCTTCAAAGAGAAGTTTGATGCTCGCGTCGTGGGACTGCTGCCTCAATCGTTATGCCTGCTTCATAAGGTCATACCGCTCTCGTATGTAAACAACTCCGTTAGATTGGCGATGGTGAACCCGTCCAATCTTGTCGCATTCGATGACGTTCGCCGCTACATCAAAGGCGCTTTCATCGAGCCGCAAATCTGTACTGAAGACGACTTCAGGAAGTTCATGGACAGCGTCTACCCGGATCTGATGGGCTTGCCTCCGGAAAAGAGAGACGCCGACAGGAAGCGGGAAGACGATCGCGAAAGAAAACAGAGGAAGCCCGTCGGCGAATTTCAGATGCAGAGCCTGGAGGAACTGCAAAACGAAATTCTCAGCGGACTCGAGGTCCAGGAGGAGGAGGAAGACAAGACGGACGCCGTGGATCTGGCTGCGGCTTCAGAGGACGCACCCGTCGTACGTCTCGCCAACAATATCCTCGCGCTTGCCATTAAGAAAGGAGCCAGCGACATCCATATCGAGCCGCAAGAATATGGTGTTCAGTTGCGGCTCCGGATCGACGGACTTTTGCGGGTTGAGGCAAACCTTTCTAAGAAAATCCAGCTTCCCCTCGCATCGCGCTTCAAAATTCTCTCCAGATTGGATATCGCGGAACGGCGGCTTCCTCAGGATGGCCGTATTTCCATCCGGATCGAGAACCGCTCTATCGATTTTCGTGTTTCCACAGTACCGGCAAAGTTCGGCGAGAAGATCGTGATGCGTATCCTGGATAAGAGCGGATCATTAATCTCGCTGGACAAGATCATTATCCATCCACCAACGGTCGACCTGCTGCGGCGGATGATCAGTCAGCCCTACGGCATTGTTTACGTCACAGGCCCTACCGGTTCCGGTAAAACGACAACGCTATACAGCTCATTGAATGAAATCAATTCTTCCGAAATCAACATCTCGACGGCTGAGGATCCGATCGAGTACGACTTGGCCGGTCTTTGCCAGGTCCAAACGCACAGCGATATCGGCCTGGATTTCGCGCGTATTCTTCGCGCCTTCCTACGGCAGGACCCGGATGTCATCCTTGTTGGAGAAACTCGCGATCAGGAGACCGCGAAGATTTCGGTTGAAGCGGCTCTTACGGGTCATTTGGTATTCACCACATTGCACACGAACGATGCGCCCAGTACGTTCACACGCTTGCAGGAGATGGGAATCGAACCGTTCTTGATGGCGAACTCGACGATCGGCATCGTTGCTCAGCGGCTGGCGCGAAAGTTATGCCAGAACTGCAAGGTTCCCGCCGAGGTCGATGAAACGACTCTGAACTACTTCGGCTATTCCAGCGCAAATGCCCCGACATTCTACAAGGCCGAAGGTTGTGATCAGTGCAGTCATACAGGCAAGAAAGGGCGTGTTGGAGTTTTTGAGTTGCTGGTGATGACTGATGAGCTGAAGCGCGCCGTCGCGCGGGGTGCTCAGACCGACGAAATCCGGGCGCTGGCTGTGGCAAATGGAATGAAGACGCTGAAAGATTACGCCATGATCCTGCTTTCGGAAGGATTGACCAGCGTGGATGAAGTACTGATGAATTTGGTTCTTACCAATTAAGGCAACCGTCCCCGAATTCGAGCTTAATCCGCAGCCAAAACCGTAGCTTGTTTGTAAAACGCGTTGTACTCGCGGACGTCATCGCGGCTGCCTATAATCAGCGGCACTTTTTGATGCAGCGAAGTCGGTTGTATGTCCAGAATCCGTTCCGCACCGGTCGATGCGGCGCCTCCCGCCTGTTCAACGACCATTGCGAGCGGGGCGGCTTCATACAAGAGTCTTAGTTTTCCCTTCGGACCGGGATACAAGAAGATCCCACCTTTCAGCAGATTTCGATGGAAGTCTGCAACCAGTGATCCGATGTAGCGCAGGGAGTACGGGTGTCCTTGGTCCTTCTGGTCGTCTTTCAAATAGTTGATATATCGCCGCGTCCCTTCGTCCCAGGAATTCACGTTCCCTTCGTTGATGCTATAGATCTTGCCGCGCGTGGGCGTTCGAATGTTTTCGTGTGAGAGAAGAAATTCACCGAGGCTCGGGTCGAGCGTGAATCCGTAGACACCATGGCCCGTTGTGTAGACCATCATCGTGCTCGAGCCATAAATAAAGTAGCCGGCGGCGATTTGCTCGATGCCTTTTTGCAGGCAGTCTTCAAGTCTGCCATCGGGAGAGTGGTTGGTTACTCTCCGGTGAATCGAGAATATGGTTCCGATGCTGGCATTGACGTCGATGTTCGATGATCCGTCGAGCGGATCGAACATCAGCACGTACTTTCCCTTCTTAATGCCGGGAATGGGAATAAGGTCGGCGGATTCCTCTGAGGCCATCACGCAAAGATGGCCATTGTGACCCATTGCGCGGCAGATCGTCTGCTGAGCGAATTCGTCGAGCTTCTGAACGGCTTCGCCGTGAATATTAATGTCGCCCGTCTCGCCCAGAATCTTTACAAGGCCCGCCTTATTCACTTCGCGCGAAATGATCTTCGCCGCAAGAGTTAACGTGGTGAGGAGCGCCGTGAAGTCGCCGGTTGCGCCCGGATGCAAGCGTTCTTCGTCAAGAATATGCTGCTGAATCGTAGTGATTTTGCTAAGCATGATCCCCTCTGCGTACGCCAAACCTTACAACTTGAGCGTGCTTATGTCACCACAAACACACAAGGTAGGAAATAGCCACAATGGGCCAGGGGTCTGTCTGACCCCGAAATTTACTTGCAAACGAAGCTTCCAGCGTCATCCGTGTTGCCGGCCCCCTTGTAAACAGCCATTTGCGGATATGGGCACAGCGGGCGTGTCCGGTCGACCTTTCCTGCCGTCTCATGGGACGCAATGATCTGATCCGGAGCTTTCCCGCCCTCTACCCATCGTGCCAGGGTGCCAATGCCGTCGAATTTGTCGGTGCCAGGGCCGCCCTGGCAGTGATTCATTCCGGGAATCATGAACAATCGAACGGAGTTTGCCGTCTTCGTCTGGCCTCCGAGCGTATTGATCACTTTCTTGTAGTACTGAATCGTATTCATGGGCGGGATGCCGGGATCACTCCAGCCATGATACATGATCAGTTTTCCGCCACGATCGATGAACGGCTTCAGGTTCGGATTGGTCGCATCCATGCTGTCAGCGATTGCCTTCTCGGCGAGAACGAAATCCTTGTCCGGATTGATGGTTGTGTAATCCCAGTTCGGGTCGTTGAATACCAGGTATTTATAGATGTCTGTTGCGAGCGACATCGGTTGCGGACCGGCAAGCATGTTCCATCCCAACTCGCTGCCGGGTTGAAGACCAGGAAAAAGTTGCTGACCGGTCTTGGTGTCCGTTGGACCGGCATAAAGCTTAGTCGCTGCTTCAATCTGCGGCCCGGTCAAACACGAGGTCTCATCACCCGCTTTGCACGAGAGCACTTTGGGGTCGAATTTGCATTTGGTCGGGTCTTCGAGCACGGCGTCCTTCACGCCGTCCATTGCATCACACTGCTGGAGGACAGCGGCATGAATAGCGGGATACTTGGACGGCGGAATATAGCTCGCCACATCTTTGTGCACGGTCTGGGCTGCCCAGACCTGCATGCCCTGCAATCGCGATGCGTAGATGGCCGGAGCGCCGGCCAGGATGCCGTCGTAATCGCTCGGATATCGCTGCGCCTCGGTCAGGGCCTGCCGGCCGCCCGTTGAGCAGCCGTTCCAATAGGAGTACTTGGGTCCACTTCCGTAATACGCGCCGATGATGGCTTTCGCCGCGACTGTCATTTCGTGAACCGCGCGATAACCGAAATCAACCACTTTTTCCGGGTGGCCGGTGATGAAATTGGCATTGTTGCCGATGTGTCCGGTATCGGTGCTGGTGCTGGCATAGCCCGCAGTCAGCGCTGTCGCCATGGCCGCGTAGCCGATGGTGCCCGCCCATGCGCCATTGCCGACCGATTCCAACCTTCCATTCCATCCGGATTCGGGCAGCCACACTTCCATTTTTATTTCCGAATCCTTTGTTGGCGTCAATGTTGCGGCGACACGACAAAATGACGGCAGGCCCTTGAAAGCTTCGGCCCCGCGTGCACCTTGCGGCGGTGTGAAGCCGCCCGGTGCGACCGGTTGCGCAAGCGTGATAGTGGAGTTGGGGAGTGCGAGGGACTTTACGGTTTCACAGGGAGCAGAAAAAAGGGTTGGGGCAATGATCAGGATAATGAAGAGCGGAAGCAAAATTTTCATCGGGCCTCCTGGCGTGTTTCCGATGTAAACGTCATGGTCCGTCGAATCACCGGGCCGGAGCAATCGAAGTTGATTCGGGGACAGACACCGAAATTAAAAGACGAATTTCGGTGTCAGTCCCCCGATTGCTCCGGCCCGGTGATTCAACGGACCATTGGACATTTACATTGAGAGAGCACGAACCCCCTACTTGCACACGAAATTCGCTGCGTCGTTCGTGTCCCCGCTTCCCTTATATGACGCTACCTGCGGATACGGGCACAGAATCCGTGTGCGGTCGGGTTGACCGTTTGTCAGGTGCGCGGCAGGTACCGAATCCGGAGCCTTTCCTTTTTCCACCCATTGTTCGAGCGCCGCGAGCATGTCAAAACTTGCAGGTCCATCTCCGCCGCCACAGTGGCCCATTCCCGGAACCATAAAGAGGCGATAGTTGGTTTTCACTTTGTCGATTCCGCCCATCTTATCGACAACGCTCTGGTAGTAATCAACGCTGCTGCCCGGAGTAATCTGCGGATCGGCCCAGCCGTGATAGTGAATGAGCTTTCCGCCCCGAGCGAAGAATGCGTTCAGATTTGGATCCATCGCGTTGATATTGCCGGCCTCGGTCTTGTCCACCTTCGCCATGTCGCTATCAAAAGTGAGTGTCTTGTAATCCCACTTCGGATCGTTGAACACCATGAACTGGTACATCTGAAGTCCGATGCCGAATGGCTGCTGGCCTCCGAACGTGTTCCAACCCATTTCACTGCCTGGCTCGAGTGCCGGGAAGATCTTTTTCTTGGTGCCGGGATTCACGAGAGGTTGATACATCATTCGCGTCGTTTCCACCTGTGTCGGACTCAGGCAGTTTGCGGCATCGCCGGCTGTGCACTGCAGAACCTTCGGGTCGAACTTGCACTGCCGCGGATTTTCGAGCACCCGATCTTT
>Ga0126369_10001078_pt1 | contig 18676 bp, 13 predicted proteins | sample PanSoiMetaPlot_1_FD_109646 | JGI IMG/M metagenome (GOLD analysis project Ga0126369, IMG submission 109646) | Tropical forest soil microbial communities from Panama - MetaG Plot_1 | ecosystem: Environmental > Terrestrial > Soil > Tropical forest > Bulk soil | place: Panama | collected 2016-02-17 | reverse complement strand
TCGACCGGAGCGCCGCGTGGTATCAGCGGCATGGCTGGGTGTAAGGATGGCAACCTCCGACGCGCGCTTTACCAAGGCCGCCTTCTACGACGTGGACGGAACGCTGGTGCGGACCAACATCGTTCACACCTACGGATACTACGCCATGAACCGCGGCTCGCTTCGCGGCATCGCTGGCCGGACTCTTGGAACAATCGCTTCGATCCCGCTTTTTCTCGGATTGGATCTCATCGATCGCAAGACGTTCAACGAGTTCTTTTATCGGTACTACGCCGGGCTCTCCGAGGATCGCCTGCTCACTCTGGCGGAGGAAATGTTCGAGGATTTGCTGAAGCCGTCGATTTTTCCGCAGGCCAAGGACTTGATCGAGGAAGCTCGGCGCTCGGGATGCAAGATCGTTCTGGTCACCGGGGCCTTGGACTTTACGATCCGGCCGTTGCAGAAACACTTCGGAGCGGACGATTTGATCGCCAACAAAATGCAATACGTGGGGGGGATCGCCACCGGAAAGGTGATTCCGCCGATCATCGAAGGGGCCAACAAAGCGCATGCGATTCGAGAGTACTGCGTGCGGGAAAAGCTGGCCCTGGAGAAAAGCCACGCCTATTCGGACAGCGCCTCCGATTACGCGATGCTTGCCATGGTCGGCAGGCCCACAGCAGTCAACCCCGACATCCGGCTGCGCGCCTTGGCGCGCGCGTATCAGTGGCCGATTCTCGACCTAAGGTGAATCTATGCGCGCTCTGAAAACCCTGAGGAGGTTCTACGAGGAAGAGTCGCACGTGGTGATCACCGAGGCCGGCTCGCCTCCCCGCACCATCTTCTCGGGCGAGGACTTTCTGCTCGAGGATCTGCCGATCGGCACCCGGGTGATTTTCCCTCGACCGCCCTTGGAGCCGGTACCCAATCTGAAGGCCGCGATTCGGTGGGCCATCAACCATCCAGAAGAGAGCGAGCCGTTGCACGCCCGACTCAAGCCCGGGATGAAGGTGACGGTTGCGCTCGACGATATTTCCCTCCCGCTGCCGCCGATGCGTACTCCGGACGTGCGTCAGAGCGTCCTGGAGATCGTCCTCGAGCTGCTGGCGGACTCCGGGGTGGATGACATCCATTTGGTGATCGCGAATTCACTTCACCGAAGGATGACCGAGGCGGAGATGAAGCGGATGGTGGGAGAGAAGATTTTCAACGCCTACCATCCCGAGCGCTACTATAACCATGACGCCGAGGACCCCGCAGGGATCGTAGAGCTGGAGCGCACCGAACACGGCGAGGTGGTGGCCATCAATCGGCGGGCGGCGACCTCAGATCTGCTGATCTACGTCAACATCAATCTGGTCCCGATGGACGGAGGCCATAAATCGGTGGGAACCGGGTTGGCGAACTACGCCACCCTGCGCGCCCATCACAATCCGACCACCATCCGGAACTCCGAAAGTTACATGGAACCGTCGAGCTCAGCGCTGCACAAAAGCGCGGAGCGGATTGGGCGGGTGATCGACCGGCACCTGCAGGTGTTTCACATCGAAACCGTGCTCAATAACCGGATGTTCGACGGGCCGATCGCGTTTCTGGGAAAGAAGGAAGAGGACTACACCGAGTTTGATCGGCTGAAGTTCCAGAGCATGAAGTACATGCTCTCTAAGATGCCCCGCCCGGCCAAGCGAAAGCTGTTCATGAGCATTCCCGCTGGCTACCAGGTGATCGGGGTGCACGCGGGCGCCACCGAACCGACCCATCAGAAGACGCTGGAGCTGTGCTGGAAGCAATACGGGGTGAGCGTTGAAGGCCAGTCGGAGATCGTGATCTTCGGGGTGCCATACATCTCACCCTACAACGTCAACTCGATCCTCAACCCGTTGCTGTTGCAGGTGATGGGGCTTGGGTATTTCTTCAATTTGAATCGCGGAACTCCGCTGCTCAAGAAGGGCGGAGTGATGATCCTCTGCCATCCCGCCTACGACGAGTTCGATCCAGAACATCACCCCAGCTACATCGAGTTCTTCAACCGATTGCTGCCCGAAACGCGCGATGCTCTGGTCCTGGAGCACAAATACGAAGAAGAGTTCGCCACCAATCCCAGCTACCTTCATCTCTACCGCAAGGGCAACGCCTATCACGGCGCTCATCCGTTCTACATGTGGTACTGGGGCGAGAATGGCCGACAACACGTGGGGAAGGTGATCGTCGCCGGTTCGGAGAACAACCACGTCCCGGAGATGATGGGCTGGCAGCGCACCGATACCCTGGCCGAAGCCATCGACATCGCCAGGGGATTCATGGGCCGTTCGGCGCAGATTTCGTTTGCACATCTGCCGCCGATTCTGCAAACGGACGTTAAGCTCTGAAGGTTTGCCAGGTGAACGCTGAACCAACCCTCCACGTCGGTCAGGTTCTCGCCCGCAAGGGCGTACTGTTTTTTGGAGCCACCGGATTCCTGGGCAAGGTGACCTTGTCGATGCTGTTGACCCGGTATGGCGGTGAGTTGGATCGGATTTACGTGCTGTCGCGGCGGGGCTCGTCGGGATCGGCGCGACGACGCTTCGATGATCACGTGGCCACGAGCGAGCCATTTAAGCCTCTCTGGGACGACCTGGGACCGGAGCGAGGTGCGCGCTTCCTAGAGAGCAAGTGCCAGGTGCTGGAGGGCGACATCACCTCGCCCGCTTGCGGACTGACCCCGAAGCAACTCCAACAGCTCAAGGGCAAAGTGCAGGTCGCGGTCAACTGTGCCGGGCTGGTCTCCTTCAATCCCTCGCTGGAGGTGGGGCTGAGCGTCAACACCCTAGGTGTACGCAATGTGGTGCAGGTCTGCCAAGCATTGGAAATCCCCTTGGTCCACGTCTCCACCTCGTTCGTGGCGGGAAACCGCGACGGGCTGGTGTTCGAAGATGAAGAGGTGGAAGGCTATTTCCCGAGAAAAGGCGAGCTTGATGGGCGCGACTTCTCGTTGGAGCAGGAGCTTCTCGATTGTCAGAAGCTGGTCGCGCGAAGCCGGGAGAAGGCGGAGGACAAGGCTCTAACTTCGCGCTTTCGGCAGCGAGCCCTCGATCGGCTGGCCCACGAGGGAAGGGACAGCAGCGATGAAAAGACGCTACGTTTGGCGGTCGGCCGCGAGCGCAAGCTTTGGCTCTCGAACGAACTGACCCGTCTGGGAATGGAACGGGCACAGCATTGGGGCTGGCCGAACACCTACACCTATACAAAATCGCTCGGCGAACAAGTGATCGCCAGCACCCGCGGTCTTCCCTACGCCATCGTCCGGCCTTCGATCATCGAAAGCGCAATCCGGTATCCGTTTCCGGGCTGGAACCAGGGATTCACGACGTCGGCGCCTCTGTGTTTCGCGATCATGCGCGGCCACCGGGAGATCCCGAGTGGGGAAAAGACGATTCTCGACATAATCCCGGTGGACCTGGTGGCCGGCGCCTTGCTCGCAATCACCGCGCGCACGCTACAGGCGCCGGAGCGCCGGGTGTACCACCTCGCGTCAGGGGACGTAAATCCATTCATCGCCCAGCGCTCGGTGGAGCTGGTGGGCCTGTATAAACGGCGGCACTTCCGGAACAAAAAGAGCGGAAATCCATTCTGGAACGAGGTGCTCACGCGAATCGAGCCGCAGGCGGTCTCGCACCGCGCATTCCAGACGCGCTCTGCCCCGTTGGTTCTCAAGGGCGCAAAGGCCCTGAAGCAGATCATCGACGAGGTGAAGCCCAGCTGGGGTGCGCCCAAGGTCTCGGCCTTACTGGATCGGGCGAGCGATCGATTGGCTCAACTGGAGGAACAAGCCAGCTCCGTAGTGGCCCTGGTGGAACTGTTTCTGCCGTTCATCTGGGAGAACCGGTACGTTTTTCGGTGCGACAACACCCGGGCGGTTTACCAATCGATGGCAGCTGAGGACCGCACCAAGGTTCCCTGGAACCCGGATGAGCTCAACTGGCGCGAGTACTTCCTCGACGTACATCTGCCGGGGCTTGAAAAGTGGGTATTTCCGGGGCTCGAGGAAGAAACGCGACGGCGCACCGCAGTACCGGCCCACCGCGATCTGCTCGAGCTGTTCGAGGCCGCGGTGCACGCGTACCGCCACCGGGTGGCGCTGCGGATGGTTCAAGGCGACCAAGAAGTCCATTTCACCTACGGAGAGGTTCACAAGTATGCCGGACGGATCGGTTCCTTTCTCCTCAAGTCCGGGATCCGCGCAGGCGATCGCGTACTGTTGATCTCTGAAAACCGACCCGAGTGGGGAATTGCTTATTTTGGGATCCTGCGAAGCGGCGCCACCGCGGTCCCGGTGGACCCGGAGCTTTCGCAGGCGGAAGTGATCAACATCGTCCGGACGTCTCAGGCGGCTTGCTGTCTCATTTCGGAGCAGGCGGCACGAAGTTTGCCCGGTTTGTTCCGCGCCTTCAGCGAGGCGAATCTCTCGACTCAGGTGCATTCCCTGGCTCAAGCGCTCGAAGGCGATGGCGCTTTCCCGGAGCAAATCGGTCCGGTGAAGAAGAGCGCTTCCCCCGACACAGCCGCTTCATTGATCTTTACCTCCGGCACCACCGGTGTACCCAAGGGCGTGGTGTTGACCCATCGCAACTTCGCGTCGCTGATCGCAAAGCTGGCCTCGGCGTACGACATCGGCGTCGGCGACGGTTTGCTCTCGGTGCTCCCGCTCCATCACACCTTCGAGTTCTCCTGTGGATTTCTCCTTCCCCTCCGAAGGGGAGCGGAGATCACCTATCTCGACGAGTTGACCGCGGATCGCCTCGGGGAAGTCTTCGAGACCGGCCGAGTCACGGCGATGATCGGCGTGCCTGCGCTGTGGCAACTGTTGCACCGTAAGATCACGCAGGAGTTTTCCGCGAAGCCCGCAATTGTGGAGCAGGGAATTCGAGCCTTGTTGACAGCCCACTCCGAGCTGCGAAACCGCAGTGCGATCAACTTGGGCAAGCTGCTTTTCTGGCCCGTCCATCGAAAGCTGGGCGGAAGGCTGCGATTCATGGTCAGCGGCGGATCTGCTCTGCCCGACGAGGTCCAGGAAGCTTTCTACGCGATGGGCTTCAACATCACCCAGGGCTATGGCCTGACCGAAGCGGCCCCAGTCCTCACCGTGGAGCAGGCGCGAAACGAACGACACCCGGGAACGGTCGGCAAAGCGCTGCCGGGCGTGGAGCTGAGAATCGATCAGCCGGACTCGGACGGAGTCGGGGAGGTGCTGGCGAGAGGACCCAACATCATGGCCGGCTACTTCCAAGACCGGGAAGCCACCGAGGCAGTTCTCGAGGACGGTTGGCTGCGAACCGGGGATCTCGGTCGTCTGGACTCCGATGGCAGGCTCTATTTGGTGGGGCGCAAGAAGGACGTCATCCTTTCCGCCAACGGTAGGAACGTCTATCCGGACGAGCTGGAAAGCATCTACTCGCAACATCCGCACGTGAAGGAGCTTTCCGTGGTCGGCCTTCCTGATCCCGTTGGAGGGGAGAACGTCGCGTGCCTATGCGTACCCGACTACAAGGACCGGCCCAAAGAGCAAGTGCGCAAGGAGCTCGAAGAGCACTTTCGGAAGGTATCCTCCGAGCTCCCCTTCCACCGGAGGATCAAGGTGGTGCGGATCTGGGAGGGGGAGCTGCCGCGAACGGCGACCCGCAAGGTGAAGCGCGCCGAGGTGGTTTCTGAACTACAGCGGCTGGAGCGCGCCGCCGCGTCCGGGGAACGGCTCCGCGAGGTAGCGGTGACCATTTCCGGAGCCGGTCGCTCCGGCTGGCTCTACCCTCTGCTCGGAGAAATCAGCCAGAGATCGTCCACAGAGATTCGACCCGAATCGCACTTGACCGGGGAGCTGGGTTTTGACTCCCTGATGCTCACCGAACTCGCGGTAGCTCTGGACCAAGCGGGGCTGGGTCTCCCCGCTGGCGTCGATCTGTCACAGGTGGAGACGGTGGATGAGCTCGAAAAGCTGATCGCTTCGGTGGGTTCGGCCCCGGCTCGCGTGGCGGCGCCGAAGGCGCGCCCCAAAGACCAGGCCGAGGAGATCCAGGTCCCAGAGGCCCTCGCTACCGTCGGCAAGAAGTTGCTCTCATTCGGCCAACGTTTCCTCTACGGCGGCATTTTCGACGTCCGAGTGAGCGGGAAGAACTTCATTCCCCAGAACGAGAACTTCTTGGTGGTCGCCAACCACACCAGTCATCTCGACATGGGGCTGATTAAAGTGGTGCTGGAGGAACAGGGAGAGCGGCTCGCGGCGCTCGCGGCGCGAGACTATTTCTTCGATACGCCGCTCAAGCGCGCCTACTTTGAGAACTTCACCAACTTGATTCCCATGGACCGGCACGGTTCGCTTCGAGAATCACTTCGAATGGCGGGGGAAGCGCTCAACCACGGCTGCAACCTGCTGATCTTCCCCGAAGGGACCCGGTCTCCGACGGGAGAGCTGCTGGAGTTCAAGGCCACGTTGGGCTACCTGGCCTTGACTTACAGGGTGGACGTCCTGCCCATCCACGTGGGTGGAACCTTCGAGGCACTCCCCAAGGGCGCCATCCTTCCCCGCGCGAAGGATCTCTCGGTTCGGATTGGGCCGCTGCTGCAATACGCGCAGTTGAGCCAAAGCGTTCGTGGTCTGGCGCGTTCGGAAAGTTATCGCCAAGTGGCCCGCCTAGCGCAGGAAGCGGTCAAGGCCCTTCGCGACGGCGGGGTCTTTACCCTGCAGACCGGCGTGGATCGAATCGATGTCGCGCGACATCGCAAGCGTCCTCCCTCCAAAAGCGGCGGTGGCGTTGGCCGAGGCGTGAAGCGACGGAGATAGCCGGATGCGTATCCTGGTAACCGGGGGAACCGGTTTCTTGGGGCCCCCAGTGGTTGAAAAGTTGGTGGCCGGGGGCCATACGGTACGCCTCATCAGCCGCTCCGCCGGCTCATCGCTTCGCGGCGTGGAGCATCTTCGCGGGGATCTTCGCGAGCTCGACTCGGTCCGCGCTGCGCTGCAAGACGTGGACGTGCTTTACCACTTGGCAGGTTTGGTCTCCTTTGATCCCACAGATGGGCGCGCGATGTATGAGTTGCACGTCGAGTGCACCCGCCAACTGTTGCGTGAAGCGAAGCTGGCCGGGGTGCGCAGGGTGGTGTTGGCGTCCAGCTCCGGCACGATCGCAGTGGCCAAAGAGCAGCGCGTCGGCACCGAGGAGGACGACTACCCGATCACCGTGGTGGGCCGTTGGCCCTATTACCTCTCGAAAATTTACCAGGAGAAACTCGCGCTAGATTTTTGCCGAGCCCACTCGATTGCCCTGGTGGTGCTCAACCCCGGTCTCCTTCTTGGACCTGGCGACGATCGGCTCTCTTCCACTTGGATTGTCTCGAAGTTCCTAAACCGCGATATCCCGGCAATGCCCTCCGGTGGGCTGTCGTTCGTGGACGTACGAGACGCCGCGGACGCCTTCGTTCAGGCACTGAGGCGGGGGGAGGTTGGCGGCAGGCACCTCATCGGTGTGAACATGTCGTTCACGGAATTTTTTGCCCGCCTCTCCCGGCTGACTGGAATCGCGGCCCCCAAGCTCAGGCTCAACTCTAAACTCAATGTCCTAGGCACGCAGCTGCTCGAGAAGCTCGCAAAATTGCGCGGCACCGATCCACCGATCGGCTCGCAGGAAGTCGAGATCGGAGAGCATTTCTTCTACCTGGATGCGTCCAAGGCCGAGCGGGAATTGGGGTTTCGCGCTCGCGACCCTCAGGAGACCCTCTACGAGACCATTCAGTACATAACCTCCCAACCCGCGCGCGGCATTCGGGCGTCCCCCGACACGGGGCGCTTCTCGGCCACCATCGCCTAGCGCGGACCTCAGCCGACGACTTGGTTGCGACCGGCTTTCTTGGCCTTGTAGAGGTTCGCATCGGCGATCTTGAGCAGGCCCGTCGGCTCGGAGATCTGCCCGGTGAGATCCGCAACGCCGACGGAGACCGTCACCGGAATCTTGTGACTTTCAAATTCAAAGGGATGATCGGCAACCAGCCGGCGCACCTTGTCCGCGAATTTGCGACTGTTTTCTGATCCGCTTTCCGGCAAAGCGATCGCGAACTCCTCACCGCCAAATCGCGCGAAGCATTCTTCCTTGCGGACGTATTGCTTGATCCTGAGCGCCAGCTCCCGCAGCACCGAATCCCCTGCCGGATGCCCATAATTGTCGTTGATCATCTTGAAGTGATCGATGTCGAAGAAGATCAGGGAAAGCGCGCGTCCGTATCGTTGGGATCTTCCGATCTCGCGCTCCAAAAACTCGAGCAGAAAGCGCTTGTTGTTGATCTGGGTGAGCCCGTCGATGATCGTGAGCCGATAGATTTCTTCGTGGTAGAGGCTTTCGATGTCGCCGCCACTGAGGAACTTGAAGATCGAACCGCCGACTTTCACGTAGTCGCCGCTGCGAAGCGGCAGCTCCTCAACCACCTCGGTGTCGTTGAGATAGGTGCCGTTGGTGGATTTCAGATCCACCACGCATGACTTTCCGTGGCGGCTGATGACCTTGGCGTGGCGGCGAGACACGGTGTCGAGGTCCACGACGATCCCATTCTTGCTGTCGCGCCCGATGGTCAGCTCGCCGTCAACCAAGGGGAATTTGCGCCCCAGCCCGGGCCCATGAATCTGGACCAGGCAGCTTTCTCCGCCGAGCACTTTCTCGTCGAAGCTGGAGACCTGGGTGAGATCGAGCTCGCTCAAGTCTTTGTCGTCTTGCCCGGTCACAGACTTGCGACTTTAACCGAGTCCCGGGGGCGTCAGAGCGCCCGATGCCGATGTGGGACGCGCGCGCGCTGGGTCTGCGGCATCATCCCCATCGCACAGCACCGCAGTGGGTACGCGACCGCCCACCGGCGCCCTGAGCTTCTCCCACGGTCCAAGTCCAGCGGTGGAGAGCTCGGCTACCGAAGGGGCTGCGCCCAAGTGCTGCCCCGGGAGCGGCGACCTTCCCAGGAATTGAAGGGGGTGGCCTTGCCGAGGTGCGAACAAGGGCCTAAACCACTGTGCAATGCCGAAGACGCTTGCCATGATTCTCGCTGGCGGCGCAGGTACGCGCCTGGAGCCGCTCACGCGCGAACGGGCGAAGCCGGCCGTCCCCTTCGGAGGACGCTACCGAATCATCGACTTCTGCCTCTCCAATTTCTCCAACTCGGGCATCCTCAAGATGAAGGTGCTGACCCAATACAAATCCGATTCCCTCAACAACCACCTCTCCCGAGCGTGGCGAATGACGGCCTTTCTGGGTCACTACGTCGAGTCGGTGCCGGCTCAGATGCGCACCGGGCTCGATTGGTACAAAGGGTCGGCAGACGCGCTCTACCAAAACCTCAACATTCTCACCGACGAGGAGCCAGACCATACCTTCGTCTTTGGGGCGGATCACATCTACCGAATGGACGTGCGGCAGATGCTGGAGTTTCACATCAAGCGGAACGCGGACTGTACGGTCGCCGCGATTCCGGTTCCGATCGAACAGGCCCGCGAGTTTGGGATCATCGAGGTCGGACCTGACGGCCGGATGCGAAACTTCCTGGAGAAGCCTACTTACCCGCCGCCAATCTCGGACCGGCCCGACTTCTGTCTGGCCTCGATGGGAAACTATTTGTTCAACACCGAGTGCTTGGTGCGGGAGGTGGTTCAGGACGCAGGGAACGAGGAATCCGCCCACGATTTTGGCAAGTCGATCCTCAGCGAGCTCTACAAGCACTCTCGAGTCTTCGTCTACGACTTCGCTCAGAACGTGGTGCCTGGACAGGACCAGAAGGAGCGCGGGTACTGGCGCGACGTCGGGAACCTCGACGTGTACTATCAAGCGAACATGGACCTGGTGGACGTGCACCCCACGTTCAATCTGTACAACAATCAGTGGCCGATCTACACCGCCAACCAGAACGATCCTCCCGCCAAGTTCGTATTCGCAGACGTGGAGAATAAGCGCGTCGGTTACGCCACGGATTCGTTGGTTTCTGACGGGTGCATCATCTCCGGTGGGCACGTCAACCGGTCGGTACTCTCGCCCAAGGTACGGATCAACTCGTTTTCCGAAGTCACTGACTCGATCCTGTTCGAGAACGTGGAGATCGGCCGGCACTGCCGAATTCGCCGCGCCCTCATCGACAAGAACGTGATGATCCCTCCGGAGATGACGATAGGCTACCAACCGGAAGAGGATCGGGCGCGCTTCCAGGTCACCGAAGGTGGGGTGGTGGTGATCCCCAAGGGAATGAAGGTCTCCTAAAGGAGCGGGGGCCAAACCCCTACGCGCGCGACAAAAAGCGCGCCACCACGCGCTTGAGGCCCACGCTATTGAATCGAACCGTGATCTTCGCATTCGGACCTTGGCCGTCGCACTCAAGGATTTCTCCCTCCCCAAACTGGCTGTGCATCACCCGAGCACCCCTCAGGTCCTCGCGAGCGCCACTCTCCCATTCGGCGCTTTGGTCGTAGCTCCGGTCGATGACCGGTCCATCGTCTTCGTCCCTGGCGCGCCGGCGCCGCCCCGGAACCATCATTGGATGAGTCGAATGACTGGGCAGCTCCTGCTCGAAGCCGAACAGCTCTCGGGGAATGTCCCGCAGAAACCTCGAAGGGGGATTGAATCTCAGCTCACCAAAAAGCGAGCGGCTTTGTGCCAGCGAGACGGTGAGCCGCTTTCTCGCTCGCGTAAATCCCACGTAGCAGAGCCGGCGCTCTTCCTCGAGCTCCTCGTCGTCGGCGCCTTCGTCAAGAGCCCGGGAGTGCGGAAAAACGCCATCGTCCATCCCGGCCAAGAAGACGGCATCGAATTCGAGCCCCTTCGCCGCGTGAAGCGTCATCATCGCTACCCGGCCCTCGCCCACTTCCGCGTCCGCTTCACCGGTGAGGCTGATACGTTCGAGAAACTGTTGCAGCGGTGGAAGGCTCAGCTCCAAGGCCCGGGACGGGTCCAACTCCGTTTGGCGCAACAAGTCGAACTCCTGCGCAGCGCCCAGAAACTCGCGCAAGTTCTCCGCGCGTGCCGCGGCCTCGTCGGTGCCCTCCTGCTCGAGAGTGGCCACGAGCCCGGTTTCCTCGAGCATTTCCTTCACCGCGGTCGCGGAATCGGCAGCGCCCTCGGCCCGCTTCCCCAGACGCATCAGAAGCTCGCGAAACCCCTCGAGCCGCCGAATCGCTGCCGAGCCAACCGAAGGAATCTGCGAGGCATCCGCCAACGCTTCGAAGAGGCTGCTTCGACGGGCGGTTGCAAAGTCCATCAGCCGCTGGGTGGTGGTGTCACCGATCCCTCGCGCCGGAACGTTCAGCACGCGCAGGAGATCGGCGTCGCTCTTGGGATTCACCATCAGGCGCAAGTACGCCGTGGCGTCCTTGATTTCGGCGCGCTCGTAGAAGCCGCGCGCGTTCACCAGGGTGTAGGGTATTCGCGCCAGCCGAAAGCTTTCCTCGAATATCCGGCTCTGCGCGTTCACCCGGTAGAACACTGCAATCTGCCCGAGGCGAATCAAGCCCTCGCGATTCAATGCCTGGATGCTCTGCGCGATCTTCTGCGCCTCTTCCCGCTCGTCGCGAGTGATCAGGAGCGACACCGGTTCTCCGCGGGCCCGCTCGGATCTCAGCTTTTTCCCCATCCGCCGCTGGTTCTTGGAAATGACCGCGTCGGCCGCGTCCAGGATATTTCTGTCGGAGCGATAATTCTGCTCGAGTTTGATCAGCCGGGTACCTGGATAGTCCTGCGAGAACCCCAGGATGTTCTGCACCGTGGCTCCGCGCCATCGGTAGATCGACTGATCGTCGTCTCCAACCACCGCCAGGCTCGAACCCGGGGGAGCCAACAGCTTCAGCAACTCGTATTGGACCGGATTGGTGTCCTGGAATTCGTCGACCAGCACGTGCTGGAATTTCTGCTGATAGAACCCTCGGACTTCGGGATCCTTGCGCAAGGCCGAAACCAAGAGCAACAGCAGATCGCCAAAGTCCACGGCATTGGCCGATCGCAAGAGCTGCTGGTAGCGAAGGTAGACCTGCTGGATAAGCTTGCGGCGGTAGTCGCCCGGAGCGACGCTCATTTCGGACGGTAGTCGACCGTGGTTCTTCTCCTGATCGATCCGCGAAAGCACCTCCCGCGGACTGATCAGGGTCAGCTCCACATCGGCTTCGCGCATCGCGCGCTTGACCAGCGCGAGCTGATCCGCGTCGTCGTAGATCAGGAAGGAGCGAGCGAGCCCGACGCGCTCCGCCTCCCGGCGCAGCATCAGCGCTGCAGCGGCGTGGAAGGTGAACACCCAGAGATCTTGGGCGCGGGGTCCCAACGACTGGTCCAGCCGCTGGCGCATTTCCCGCGCCGCCTTGTTGGTGAAGGTGACGGCCAGGATCCGCCAGGGCGCCACTCCGCGCTCCACCACCAGGTGCGCAATCCGACGGGTGATCACCCGGGTCTTACCGGAACCAGCACCCGCGAGAATCAACAGCGGCCCCTTGTCGTGGAGCACCGCCTCGCGTTGAGCTGGATTTAGATCTTCGATTAGTGAACCGGCCATCAGAACCCGCGCAACATCCCATTCGATGACAGCTCGCGTAAAGTGGACCAATGACCCAGCCCGGACGACCGACGAAGGAAGTGCTCGCTCGCTATGCCCAAGCTTTCAATCAAAGCAAGACGCTGAAGTATTTCGGCGTTCGGATCGACTTTCCGGGCGGCGAGAGGGTGGTGGCGGTGATTGACCAGATCCGGCCGGAGCAGCGAGGCGGCTTGGGTACATCGGCGGTCAATGGCGGGGTATTGGCTGCGCTGTTTGACCTGGTGATCGGCTGCACGCCCGCGCTTCTCGATCCTGCGCGCCGGACCGCCACCATGCAGCTGTCGATGAGTTTCCAACGACCCGTTCGAGGAGATGCGCTCCGGGCGGAGGCTCGCATTGATGCTCACGGGAAATCCATTCTCTTCGCGTCGGCGCAGATCCTCGACGAACGGGGCGTAGAGTGCGCGCGGTGCCAAGGCGTGGTTCGGATCAGCGACCTGTCCTGGCACAGCGAAGGGACGCCAGCGGTCAACTGAATCTCTCTTGGGGTCGGGTTTTGATAAAATGCCCGCATGCCCTCATTTGATGTGGTTTCAAAAATCAATCTGCAAGAACTTGACAACGCGCTGAACCAGGCAAGGAAGGAGATCACCACCCGCTACGACTTTCAGGGCACCCACACGGAGATTGCGCTTTCGGAGGACAAGGCAAGCGTGCTGCTCAAGGCGAATTCCGAGGGGAGGATCCAGGCCGCCTACGATGTCCTTCAGGGCAGGTTGGTGAAGCGTGGCATCTCGCTCCGAGCGCTCGAGCCAGGCCCGGTCGAGCCTGCGGCCATGGGTCACGTAAAGCAAATGATCAAGCTACAACAGGGTATTCCGGTGGAAAAGGGACGAGAGCTGATCAAGATCCTTAAGGACTCCAAGATGAAGGTCCAAGGAGCGATCCAGGGCGACCAGCTGCGGATCAGCGGGAAGAACAAGGACGACCTTCAAGCTGTGATCGCTCTTTTTCGACAGCAGGGGGAAAAGCTCAAGCTGGACATGCAGTTCACCAATTTTCGAGATTGAAGGATGGGACTTCGGTTCGCGCTGGCGGCGGCGATGGCGTGCGCCTTCCCCGTCGGGGTACGCGCCGATCGCGGTCCTGTACCGCAGGTACCAGCGCTCGGCCGTGCGCCAAAAATCTCCGGGCAACGAGAACTCTCGGCGTCCGGCTTGACGCTGCTTCCGTTGCGTCCGCGCGACTCCAAATCCTCGAGCTCCTACGTCGCGAAACTCGGCTACCGCGAGAGCACCCTCTACTTGTGGGTCGAAGTATCGGACCCGAGCGTCACGCCCGGCGACGTATTGACCGTGAGCCTGTTCTTTCCGCTTTCCGGAACCACTGCCCGCCCCTACACCTATCGCTTCGGAGCCGATGGGAAGCGCTCTCCCGATCCCGAGAAGGGGGCACCGTCCTTCGCGAATCAGCGGGTTGATAGCGCCGTTCAACGCGTGCCCGAAGGATGGTCGATGCTCGCCTCCTTTCCGGCGCAAGCGCTTCCTCGGTTCCCGGGGACTCGGCCGCTGCTGCTCGAGGTGTGCATCAGCTATGAGGATCGCCGCGACATCGCGGGCGCACCAGAGACGATTTCCAACTGCGACCAGGGCCAACACAGCCCGGCGCCGGTGCGCCTGCCGGATCAGTTTCGGAACAGCCTCAAGCTCAACCTTCCGACGGATGTGGACAGCGTCGAAGGGCGCGAACAGGGCTGGGTCGGATTCGCACGGCTGCACTTTCCAGCGTGGGTCCGCTCCGACGTGCCCCTGACACCGGAAGTACTTCGAAGCTTCCTGCCCGAGCACGCGGCCGATTTCACTCGAGCGAAAATGGCGCTGCCTTCCCGTCTCTCGCTCCGCGGTGTCGGCGCGGTGTTCCCGGTGCTCACTGGGGCCGATCCGTTCGCCACCGAGGGGCGCTGCAAGGCGGAAGAAGAGCTGAGATTGGCGTTCTATTTGATCAAGGAGAACACCGCTCGTCGGGTTTTGGAGTGGCCCGCCGCGACTTGCCTTCTCGGGCAGGCGCTGTCCGTGGTATTGGAGGGTGACGGGGCGCTGACCATCGGTTACACCAGCGGTACCACCGTCAACTTCATCTGGAGCACTGATCACTTTGAACGGACCGAAATCGGATAGTCCGGCGAAAACGTTGTATCTGGCGACCTTGGGTTGTCCCAAAAACCGGGTCGACTCGGAAGTGATGCTCGGAACTCTGCTCGGGCGAGGGTATTCGCTGGTCCGCGAGCCAGAATCGGCGCAGGTGATCGTCGTCAACACCTGCGCTTTCATCGGTCCGGCGAAACAGGAGTCGATCGAAACCATCCTCGAGCTGGCGGAGCACAAGAGAACGGGGAAATGTCAGACTCTGGTGGTCACCGGATGCCTCCCACAGCGGTACGCGCCGGAGCTGTCCCGCGAGCTACCGGAAGTGGACCACTTCCTCGGCACCTCGGCCTACGCCCAGGTGGCCGATCTGTTGGCCGCGGAGAACTCGCCGCGCGAAGTGATTCCCGATCCCGACTTCATTCACAATGCGCGCACTCCTCGGATCAACTCACTTCCCAGTTTTACGGCCTACCTGAAAATCGCCGAAGGTTGCGACAACGCCTGCGCCTTCTGCATCATCCCAAAACTGCGTGGGGCCCAACGATCTCGCCCAATCGAGGATCTGGTCGCCGAGGCCGAGCAACTCGCGCGACAGGGGGCGGCGGAGCTGAACTTGATCGCGCAAGATCTGACCGCGTACGGCAATGACCTGCCGGGAAAGCCCAGACTCCACGAGCTGCTTAAGGCGCTGTGCAAGGTCGAGGTCCGGTGGATTCGCCTTCACTACGCGTATCCAAGGGTGTTTCCAGACGAGCTCATCGCCACCATCGCCGAGGAGCCGAAGATCTTGAAGTATCTGGACATGCCGCTTCAGCACGCCTCGAACAAGCTTTTGCTTTCGATGCGCAGGGGACGCGATTGCGCGTTCTTGGTGGAGTTGTTGGCCAAGCTCCGCGCCCGAGTGCCTGGGATCACCCTGCGCACCTCGCTGATCGTGGGTTTGCCTGGCGAGACCGAAGAAGACTTCGAGCTGCTCAAGGAGTTCGTGAAAACGCAGCGCTTTGATCGCCTCGGCTGCTTCGAGTATTCCGATGAAGAAGGTACCGCGGCCTACGAGATGGGCGGCAAGGTACCGCGCGCCACCGTCCAGCGACGCTGGCGCGAAATCATGGCGATCCAGAAACGGATCAATCGAGAGCAGAATCGGGCGCTCATCGGCGGTCATCTGGAAGTCCTGGTTGAAGGCGCAAGCCCGGAGAGCGAGCACCTGCTGGTGGGACGCCATCGCGGGCAGGCGCCGGAAATCGATGGTCAGGTCTACATCAACGACGGGATGGCGTACCCGGGGGACTTCGTCACCGTGGAGGTCACCGAGGCTCACGACTACGACCTCGTGGGGAAAGTGATTTCACGCCCAAATCGTCGCAGACCTCAAGGTCCCCATGCCACTGCCCAATTGGGGCGGATGTGGACAGCACCTCGTTGATCCACCTCCCAACGCACTCCGCGGTGGTTTGCGGCCTAGGAGTGCTGCTGCTCGCCGGGTTGTCGATGCGCGTCAGCCGCTTGAGATTGCGCCACCGAGTTTTTCTCGGCGATGCGGACGTCAAGGAGTTGCAGGTGGCGATCCGCGCGCACGGAAATGCGGTCGAGCACCTCACGCCGCTGCTGCTTTTGCTGGTCGTCTACGAGCTGCTCGGTGCGCGCAAAATCCTGGTGGACATGTTCGGTTTGGCGATCATCACTGCGCGAGTTTGCCACGCGGCAGGGTATCTCCGGAGGGTGGGAGTGCTCCAGCAGACCGGACTTGCGTTGACGTACGCCACCGAGGCAGCCCTGGGCTTGATGGTCATCCTGAGGGCATGGGTTTCGCGCTAAGAGCGCGCCTTCAGCGAGTCTTTGGTCGTTGGTCGAGTGGAACTCTACCGAGATCTTTCTCGGCATCGGCGAGCCCATAGACCAGCGCCGCGGCCACCGCGACGGTCTGCGACATCGCTGCGGGGTCCACTTTGTCATAGGTGTCATCCGCCGAATGGTGGATGTCGAAATACTGCGTTCCGTCCTGTTGCACCGTTAGCAATGGCACTCCCGCAGGATGCATTGGAATGAGGTCGGCACCACCGCGAGTTGGGGAAGTGGGCCGGGGCAAGCCCAAAGCTTGCAACGGAAACCAGGCCTCCTCGATCACGGGGGCAGCAGTCGGTCCCCCCAAGTAGGCGATGCCGTATGCCTTGCCCGTGCCGTGGTCCAGCTCTAACGCCGCCACGTGGCGCTCCAGCTCCGATTCGTGCGTCCGCGCGTACGCGTGGGCACCACTCAACCCATGCTCCTCGTTCGAGAACAGAACGATTCTCACGGTACGCCGCGGGTGCGGATGCATCTGTCCGATAAGGCGGCCGACCTCGAGCACCATTCCTACGCCCACTCCATCGTCAAGGGCCCCGGTCGCCAAATCCCAGGAGTCGAGATGGGCCCCGATGAGAAGAACCTCATCCGGCTTGTCTTGACCGACGATCTCCCCCACCACGTTCGCCGAGTTTGCCTCGGGGAAGCTGCGGCATCCGAGCGTGAAGTGCACTCGAACCGGGTGGCCAGTCACCAAGAGACGCTGGAGCAAGTCCGCGTCGGGGAGCGATAGCGCCGCGGCGGGGATCTTAGGCGCGCCCTCTTCGTAGCGCATTGCGCCCGTGTGGGGGAGCCGATTCTCCGCGGTCGAAAGCGAACGCATCAGCATCCCAACCGCGCCCTGGGCGGCTGCCTTGCTGGCCCCGCTTTGTCGAATCGGGGAGACTCGACCATAGCCCGCCCCATCCCGGGTTCGCTCCATCGGCTGATTGAAGAAGGCGATCTTTCCACGCAGCGCGTCGACCGGGAGGGCGTCCACATCGGCAAGGGATTTGATCTCAACTATTTCGGACTCGATTCCCTGTTCGGGCGTCGCCACCGAGCCCCCGAGCGCGCTGAGCGCGAGCGCCTGCTTGGCGGGAGAAGTGACCTCACCGCTTTCACGTCCCCGCTCCCAATGGACCACGGCGACTGCCTCAGTGCGCACATTCGACAGTCCAATCGCGACCATTTTCGCTTTTGCCCAGGCCACCGCCATCCCGTCTCCCGCTGTCCCGGCGAGCCGGGGGCCGACGCTGTCGCAAAGCTCTCTAACGTACTCGTGGGCTTTGGACTCGGCCAAAGCCCGGTCCCGCACTTGCTCTGCGGGACTGCGGGGCTGATGCATCGGCATCGGGCGTTGACAAGCACCGACCAGAATCACGGCTAGGAGTCGATTCAGAGTTGCGACGGAGCGCGAGCCCTGCACGCGCGTCGATATAAACGCCCCAGTTGCGAGGAGCAACGCTCAACTTGCATGGAACAACGATTCCACACGAGCGATCGGGCGCGACGACAGCTTCCAAAAGCGGGCGAAGAGACCGAGCGCGACGGCGGTGAGTCCGGCGCACAGTCCCCACCAAAGGCCCAGCACGCCCCTGTGAAGAAAGACGCCGAGGAGAATCGCGACCGGAAGTCCGACGAAGTAGTGCCCAACCAGATTGGCGAAAAATGGATAACGGGTATCTCCCGCACCCCTGAGAATGCCGGCTCCAACTCCCTGGAGTCCGTCGCTGACTTGAAAAACCGCAGCAACGCCAATGAGCGGTGCGGCGACGGCTACCACTTCCGCTCGATCCGAAAGAGCGCCGGCTAGGCCGGCGGGAAAGATCCAGAACAGGCACCCGCACGCGGACATAAAAGCAGCACCTGCCGCCAAAGCGATGAAACCGGCCCGACGCGCCCCCGCGCGATCGCCAGCTCCGACCGCCCACCCGACGCGGACTGTGCCTGCGCTGCCGATCCCGAGCGCGGCACAAAAGGTGAGACTGATCAACGAAAGCGCTACGTGGTGCGCGGCGAGGCTTTGAGGGTTGAACCGTCCGGCCAGGAGCGCGACCAGAGCGAACACGCCGACTTCGGCGCCCATTTGCAGGCCGACGGGGATTCCCAATCGGCTTGCGAGAAGCAAATCCGAGCTGCGCGGGAGGCGGCGCCGCGGAGTCGGACCGCCCGTTCGTCGAACTGCCCACGCGAGGATGCCGAGTTGGAAC
>Ga0126369_10001077_pt1 | contig 18680 bp, 18 predicted proteins | sample PanSoiMetaPlot_1_FD_109646 | JGI IMG/M metagenome (GOLD analysis project Ga0126369, IMG submission 109646) | Tropical forest soil microbial communities from Panama - MetaG Plot_1 | ecosystem: Environmental > Terrestrial > Soil > Tropical forest > Bulk soil | place: Panama | collected 2016-02-17 | reverse complement strand
GACATGCGGCAGATGTCCCGGTTGACTCCCGCCACAATTTGCTCCGGCGCCGAGGTGCGAGCGGTATGCGCGCGCAGCATACCCACCACGTGCGTGGTCCACATTCCCGCCGCGAGCCCTTTGCCGCAAATGTCACCCAGCGCCATCACCACGCCGTCGGTGGTTTGCTCGGCCGTAAAAAAATCGCCGGGCAGGTGCCGCACCGCAAAAATCTCGCTGGCGATTTCATAGTCGCCAAAGCGCAACTGCCGCGGCGCGCAGAGACGGCGGTGGACCTGGGCGGCCTCGAAAATCGCCGCATGCAGATCGGCATAGTCCTTTTGCAACTCCGCGAACTTCAATTCCATTTCGCTCGGTCGCTTCGGTTCTCCGCTCCGACGCGCCGGGGCCACGCGTTCGACTGCCCGTCGAGCTGCTGCTGCTGAATTGAATGCCGGGTGCGCCATAAAATTAATTATCCAGAGTTCCGCATTTGTGCGGCCGCCTGAAGGCGATACGCCAAATGAGATCAACCTACGAATTTGTATCCGGTACCGTGCACGGTAAGAATGAAACGCGGCTCTTCCGGATTAGGTTCCAACTTTTGCCTGAGATGAACAATGTGCGTGTCGACCGTCCGCGTGTTTGGATAATTCTCATAACCCCACACGGCGTCGAGCAGGCGATCGCGCGACAGTGTCTCTGCCGGATGCGCGCAGAAGTACGCCAGCAACGCAAACTCTTTCGCCGAAAGCTCCACGCGCGATCCATTCCGCAGCACTTCGTTACTGCGCACGTTGACTTCGACGTCGCTGAACTTGTAGATGTCGGGCGGCGGCTGCGGCGCGGTGCGGCGCAACACGGCTTTCACCCGGGCCATCAATTCGCGAATCGAAAACGGCTTGGTCACGTAGTCGTCCGCGCCCAGTTCCAGTCCGACGACCTTGTCGATTTCCTGGCCGCGGGCCGTCAGCATAATTATCGGCAGCGACGGTTGCTTGACCTTCAGTTGTTTGCAGACATCAAGGCCGCTCATACGCGGCATCATGACGTCCAGGACCACCAGATCGGGATTTTCCGAAAGCGCGCGATCCAAACCGGCGACTCCATCTGAGGCGCTGATCACTTCGTAGCCCTCGTATTCAAAATTGTCGCGCAGGCCGGCGACCATCGCCGGCTCATCTTCGACGATGAGAATGCGCGCGCGCTTGCCGGCCGGTTCGGCCGCCGGCGCCGGCGGCACGTCGCTTATCTCATCGACGAATTTTCCGTTGTTGTTATGTCCGTTGGATTTCATATGGCTTGTTGTTGGACTGACGTTGGCGCCGGCCGGGTTTGCTGTGACGCAGCCGCCACCAACGGGAGAGACATGATGAATTTACTGCCGGCGCCCGGCGCGCTTTCGACTTCGATTGCGCCGCCGTGCGCCTCAGTAATATGACGAACGAGTGAAAGACCAAGGCCGCTACCCTTGGTGTTATGGACCAGCGGATCGCCGGCCCGATAGAATTTCTCGAAAATCTTCACCTGGTCGCGGCGAGCGATGCCGATGCCGTGATCGGCCACTTCGAGCTTGACGGCACCGTTATCGCGATAAAGCTTCACCCCGAGATACTTGTCGTCTTTGGAGTATTTCAAAGCGTTGTTGACCAGATTGACCAGGGCGCGCGCGATGGCTTCGCGATCGATACGCACGGCCGGCAGATCTTCATCGATCGATTCGTCGAGCTTGAATCCCTGCTGTTCGATCTGGTAACGGTACGAATCGAGCGTGTTGCGCACCAGATCGGCGATGTCCGTGTCGCGAAATTCGTATTCCTTGCGGCCCGCTTCGATCCGCGAAAAATCGAGGATGTTATTGATGAGCGCGGTCAATCGCTCACTCTCTTTGCGAATGATCCGATAGTACTGGTGCTTCTTTTCCTTGGTGGTGATGCGGCCGAGTTCGAGGGTTTCGGCGTACAGCCGAATCAACGCCAGGGGCGTGCGCAGTTCATGAGAAACGTTCGAGACAAAATCGGATTTTAATTTCGCGACGGCGATCTCTTTGCCGACCATGTGCTTGGTCAAGGCAATCCCGAGAATCATCATTAGCGACAAAAAGCCAAGAATGAGAAACCCGTTACGAATCCAGACGCGGCTCATGGCCTCGAGACTGGTGCCCTGGTACTTCACGCCCATGGCCAGACCGCGAAAGACGTCTTCAAACTTGCGCGTCATTTCCGGCTTGCCCGAATCCCACCCGGCGGAAACAAACGGCTTGAGATCGCTCATGTCCATCTGGTCCGCCGTATAAACGATGACGGCCAGATTATTCCCACCTTGCTCGATGTTCTTCTTCTTGATGAACTCATCCAGCATGTTGGGGATCAGGTCGCTTCTCAGATAACAAGGATCAAACGCAAGTCCGCCGAGGGCCGTGTGCTCGCCATCGGCGCTCGGTAACGTAAACACTGCGGTGAGAAAGTATTCCGGCCCGTCAGCACGCGCGGTTTCCATTTGATAGAAGACGGTGTTATGCGGTTTTTTCCCAAGCGACTCAAGCATCATCTTGTACTCGTCCTTGGTAGTTAACCACTTCAGGGATTCCGTCAGCTGTTCCCTTTCTTTGCGCAGATAGGGGTCTCCGGGTTCCTGCGTCTGAATGACGAAGTCACCGCCCTCAACCATAAAGGCGTGGGAAAAGCAGGAACACTTGGCGAGGATGCTGCTCAACACCTGTTCTTGATCCTCGGCGTCAACTTCGAGAGGCGGGAATCGATCTCTGGCCTGATCGACCTTCTCGTACATCTTTTTATTCATGTGCTTCTCCCAGATAGCCAGATTCTCCTGGAAGTCGAGCTTGATAGTCGCCTCGAGCGCCTTGTCGCGCTCGAAGGCGCGCAGTTGGCTGAAGTTGACGTAGATCAGCGCACCGGCCGGCAAGAGCACCGCCAATCCCAGCGTGATAATCAACCGGTATCGATTAAATCCGCCCAGGAATTTTTGTCTCTTGAAGTCCACCTTTGTTTCAGTAAGCCAGCGTCAATGGTTAATGCGGGAGCATATTACCCGCCAAACCCCGCCAGTGTGTCAATGGCAAGTAAAAAGATGTCAAGATTTGTGAACTGAGCGAGCAGAGAGCGAGGGGCGAAGGGCAAAGGGGTAAACGGTTAAGTAAGATTGTAGGATACCTAGTGTTTAGCGCTTCGCCCTTCTTACCCCCTTGCCCTTTCCCCTCTGCCCCTCACCCTACTGCAGCACCTTCGCCGCTTCCAACACCTGCTCGGGCCTGGCCCGCACCCAGAAGTTTTCGGTCAGCATGCGCCAGCGCACCGTGCCCGTCTTATCGATCAAAAATTCGGCCGGCCGCGCGATGTCATGACCCTTGATTCCCTGTCCTGCGTGTACCAGGTCAAAGGGTCGAATTGCAACGAGGTTTGGATCAGAAAGAAATGTAAAGGTGTATCCGGCCTTCTGACATAGATCGCGCGAATCTTCCGGGCTGTCGACGCTGACGGCGACGGGACGAATGCCGACTTCATTGAATCGGGCGAGGTTCTTTTGAATACTCCGCAACTCGGAGTTACATGCCGGTCACCAGTAGCCGCGATAAAACACCAGCAGCACGCCTTTCGGCGGATTGCCGTTGAGGGGCTGAGACAGGAGTTCTGTCAATGCCACTTCTTTGTTGTTGGTGTCCTTGAGAGTGAACTGCGGCGCCTGCTGATTGACCTGCGGCGCGTTTGCCGACGCGGGCAACCAGCGCGCCGCCACGAAGGCGGTGAGAATAAACAGACCCAGTGCCAGCAAACTGATCGTGGCCACGATGGGCGCCACGATCTTTGACAGCAGCCGGCGGCCAGGAGCAAAGGCGCGCCGGATGCCAATCAACAGCAGCGCAAACGCGATCACGAACAGGACGATGTTCGCCCAGGGAAAGTCACGCGTCGTTTCCCAGTTCACGAAGAGGATCGGGTAACTGAGGAACGCGAAGATGCTAACTATTAGACCAAGCCAGATCGACCAGTTAATTCGCTTCATATTAAATGTCGCCCGCTCGCAGATGACGATGCCAAGCCTACGCTGGGTTGCGCCAGATATAGTTTTCGCGCATCTGCTTTCTGTGCCCAGCCGTTTACGCTGGGTCGACGTGGTAAAGGTTTATTAAGCCCCATTGAATGGGGCTTCCGTTTCAATGTCTGGTCTGCTTTCCCGGACGTAAACGCCTGGGCTGGAGAAAATCCCCGCGCGCTCACAGACGAGCGGTACTTTACTTCTTCGCGTCCATCCAATTATCGCCGATGCCCGTCTCGGCAATCAGCGGGACGTCGAGCTCGACCGCATTTTCCATTTCACGTTTGAGCGTCTGCGCGGCGTGTTCCGCTTCTTCAGCGGGGCATTCGACCAGCAACTCATCGTGCACCTGCATCAACAGCTGGGCGCTCAGTTTCTCGCGCCGGAAAGCTTCGTCGGCATGGAGCATCGCAATCTTGACAATGTCACTGGCCGTCCCCTGGATTGGCATGTTGATGGCTTCACGCTCAGCCGCTTTGCGAATGTTGGCATTGCGGTCGTTGATGCCCTGCAGCGGCCGAATGCGGCCATAGAGCGAGCGCACCAGCCCATGCTCGCGCGCCTGCACCGGAATTTCGTCCATGTAACGCCGCACGCCCTTGTAAGTCGTGTAGTAATCGTCGATCACCTTGCGCGCTTCCTGCCGGCTGATGCCGACGCGTTGCGACAGACCCCACGGCTCAATCGCATAAGCGATCGCAAAGTTCACGATCTTTGAGAAGCGCCGCTTCTCTTTCAGCTCTGCATCAGTCTGCGCTGCGAACACCAGACGCGACGTGCGATTGTGAATATCATCGCCTTTCTGAAACGCGTCGAGCATGACTTCATCGCGGGTGATGTGCGCCAGCAGACGCAATTCAAGCTGGGAATAGTCTGCGGAGATCAGTTTGTTTCCCTGCTCTGCCACAAAGGCCCGGCGGATGCGACGCCCGAGTTCGGTCCGAATCGGAATATTCTGCAAATTTGGATCGCTCGATGATAAACGGCCTGTGGCGGCCACCGTTTGATTAAGCGATCCGTGAATCCTGCCGTCGGCCGCCACCTGGTGCGGCAGCGCGTCCGTGTAAACACTCTTGAGCTTTTCCAATTCGCGATATTCGATAATCAGCCGCGGCAACTCATGCGTGAGTGCCAACTCTTCGAGTACGGCCTTGCTGGTCGACACCCGGCCGGTCGACGTCTTGCGTCCGGAGACGATGTTCAGCGATTCAAAACATTCCGCGACTTGCTTGGGCGAATTGATATTGAATTCCCGGCCGGCTATCTGGCAGATTTTGCTCGTCAGCTTCTCGAGTTCCGCCCCCAGGTAACGCGAGAGTTCGCCCAGCACTTCACAGTCGACGCGGATACCGGCGCGCTCCATTCGATAAAGCAGCGGCGCCAGCGGCAACTCGATTTCGCGATAAATATTCTCGAGGTTGTTTTCTTCAATCCGTTGCCGCAAAGCGGGCGCGACTTGTCCCGTCAGATCGGCAACCTCCGCAGCCTGCCAGCCACTTTCACTCCAGCCCGCGTGCGGCGGACCGCCGCCTTCAAGGCCGATCAACTCGCGCGCCAAATCACTTAATTCATATTTGCTTCGCGAGGGATCGAGCACATACGCCGCAATCAGCGTGTCGTCGCTGACCCCGCCTGGCTCCACTCCAAGCGGCGAGAGCAGCGCGGTGGTTCGTTTCAGATCGTGAACAGATTTTTCCGCCAGCCCGTTGGTCAGCAGTTCACGGAGCAGATTGATAGCGGCGTCGCGACCCTCTTCAAAGTTCTCCAGATCGACAAAGGCTGACTCGCCCGCCCGCGCCGACAAGGCAATTCCGCGCGCGCCCTGCTCATCACGTTCGCTCTGCTGTTGACCCGCCCCGGGCGGTGATGAGTTGGTCAGGGCCAGGCCGACCGATTCCGCTTGCCAGAGTTTCTCTATCAAGGCATTGAGTTCACGCGTCGTGGTGATCACTGAATACCGGCGTTCAGAGGCAACCACCGGTCGCGCGGCATCGGCGAACTCATTCGAAAGATTTGTGAACTCCAGTTCTTTGAACAGCTCGTAAGCCGCCAGCCGATCCGGTGGACGCGTCAACAGTTCATCCAGATTCAATTGAATGTCCACGTCGATTTTGATTTCCGCCAACTCGCGCGATTTGCGAATCAAATCGGCATTGTCGCGCAGCGATTCGCGATACCGCTTGTTCTTAATCTCTTCCCAGTGGGCGAGCGCGTTCTCAATCGAACCGTAGTCCTGGATGATCTGCACCGCGCCTTTTGGGCCAACGCCGGGCGCGCCGGGAATGTTGTCGATCGAATCGCCCATCAAACCAAGCAGATCGACCAGTTTGCTTGCAGGCACCCCGAACTTCTTTTCGACCCATGCTTCATCGCACCATTCAATGGGCGGCACCGGCTCTTTTCGCTTGACCACTTGCGAGTTCTGCCGCATGCAGATGACCGAGGGATCACGCACCAGTTGGCACATGTCCTTGTCATTCGACACAATCACGGCTTGCAAACCGCGGTTCGCAGTCTGGTGGGCCAGGGTGCCGATGACGTCGTCCGCTTCAAACCCACTCACACTGATCATCGGAATGTTGTAGGCCTCGCACAGCCGCTTGATGTAGGGCAATTGGGAAGCGAGGTCATCGGGCATCTGTTCACGATTTGCCTTGTAACCGCTGTACGACTCGTGCCGGAAGGTCTTTTCTTTCGATTCAAAAATCGCGGCGATATATTTCGGCTGCTCGTCTTGCAGCAGCTTGCGCAGCATGTTGGTGAAGATATAGACCGCCTGGGTCACCTGCCCTCTGGTCGTCATCAGCGGCGCCGCGCGGTTGGCGAGCGGCGCGAAATAAGCGCGGAAGATATGCGACATCGAGTCGATGAGAAAGACTCGCTCAAACGGTTTCGCACCGGCAGGGAAACTATTTTGCGGCATTGTGCAATCGATCATAGGGAGCACGATTGACTTACGCAAGCCGGTGCTTTGGTTGCTGTTTTATCATGAGTGGTTCGGCTGGGGCAGTAGCCCGACCGTAAGGGAGGGCTGATAAATGTCGCGATAAGAAGCGTTCCCTAACGGTCGAGTCGCTGCCCACTTCTGAGTACGACAACAATTCTGGCGAAGTGGCGTCGTCGCCGCATTCAGCTTACAAGCCAGTTGCCGCTTCGCCACAGTTCACAACCGAAGCGCTTTATTTTCACCGTTAATAGCGAGGAACAATCCTTGCTCCTATTGATAGCATGAATCTTTCAAACGCGAGACAGACCACCGTCGCCGAGTCTGTCGAAGTCAGCGGTATCGGCTTACATACCGGAGTCCCGGTTACCCTTCGATTGACGCCCGCTCCCCCGGACACAGGTTATGTTTTTCGTCGCAGCGATCTCGGAGGTTTTGAAATTCCCGCCACGGTTGAATCAGTGGCCCATTGCAGCTATGCGACCACGCTGATGCGGACCGGCGTAATGCTGTCAACCGTCGAGCATGTGCTCGCGGCCTTACGCGGCTGCGGCATCGACAACGCTTACGTAGACGTTGACAATCTCGAAGTTCCCATCATGGACGGGTCGTCCGAAGCCTTCGCGGAAATGATTGACCGGGCCGGCGTGACGGAACAGCCGCTCGCCCGCCGCGCCCTGCTGGTGCGAGAACCCGTGTCGGCATCATCGGGCAATCGCAGTATTACCATCGAGCCATCGGACGTTTACGAGATCGACTGCACCATCGATTTCCCTCATCCATTTATCGGCATCCAGCACCGGAAAGTGAGGCTTGATAACGGATCATTCGGACGCGACATTGCCTCGGCCCGCACTTTTGGCTTCATCGAAGAGGTCGAGGCGCTGCGCCGCGCAAACCTGATTCGCGGCGGCTCACTCGATAACGCGATCGTTCTCACCCGGCACGGTATGCTGAATGAAACTGGACTGCGGTTCGCCGACGAGTTCGTGCGTCACAAAATCCTCGACATCATCGGCGACCTCGCTTTGCTGGGCATGACGCTGCTCGGCCGGGTGCGCGCCGAACGCAGCGGACACTTGCTGCACGCGGCCCTCACCTCTTCTCTGCTCCGCAATCGATCAGCCTGGGAAATCGTAGATCTGCCCGCGAAAATTGAAGCCGAAGTAGTGGCCTGATCATGTCAGAAGCCCGACCGTAAAGGAGGGCAGCTGGCAGTGCGAAGCTACGCAAACTGAAGGTGTGGCAGGCGATTCCTGCCCTCCCTGACGGTCGGGCTTCTGCCACCCTTCTGCTAAACTGTCACTCAGCTTGAAACTTTTTCCCCGATACTCGCATCTTAGACGCGGTACCTGCTCAGGAGGCCTTTCAGGTTTTATGAAATACGCAAAGTTGACACTGTTTATTGCTATCGCGCTCACCGTCGGCGCCACCGCTCGCGTTCACGCCCAGCCCCGCACGTCCACACCGGTGCAGGAAACGGATGATGAATACAAGGTCACCACCTATAAAAAATTCGTCGACAACCGCGAACAGTATCCGGTCGTCGCGTACCAGGCCGCCAAGGACTACATGGCCAAGTACAGCAAGGAGGATGATCAGTACACGCGTTACCTGCGCCAATGGATCAACGCGTACGAAGCGGACGAGAAGGCCCGGCGACTGGCAGCCGAGCGAGAAGACCGAGAGCAGCAACTCCTCGGAAGTTTCACGCAGAAGGATTTTGCCAAAGCCTACGGCATGGCCAAGCAGGTGCTCGCCGATAACCCCGACAACGTCAAGGTTCTGATCGCGCTTGGTTACGAGGGTGTGCTTGCCAGCGAGGGGCGCAACGAAGCTTTTAATAACGATGCGGCGACTTATGCACGAAAAGCCATTCAATTGATTGAAGCGGGCAAGACGCCGGACAACTGGACGCCGTTTAAGAACAAAGAAGATGTGCTGGCGTCGCTCTATTACGCGGAAGGCTTCTACGCGCTGAAGCCGCGGCCAGAGGCGGCCGCTCCGGAATTCGTCAAAGCCGCGCAAATAAACAGCGACCGCAAGACTTCGGCGTCGACTTACTATTACCTGGCGCTGTCTTACCGGAACGGCGCATACAAGCGCCTGTCTGATGACTACAGTAAACGGTTTGCCAATCAGGCCGAATCTGCCGAAAGCAAAGCCGCCCTGGAAGGCGTCAACAAGGTCGTGGACAAAATGATCGATGCCTACGCGCGCGCTGTCGCCCTGGCCCAGAAGGACCCGCAACAAGCCCCGGCCATGACCTCATGGCGAGCCAGTCTGACTGAGTTTTATAAGTTCCGGCATGACGGCTCGGATGTAGGATTGAATGAGTTCATAGCGGGCGTCCTGGCAACACCGCTGCCCCAGTAACCGGAGCTCAGGCATCTTTGCCTGCGGTTCGCCGTCATCCTTGACGCGCTTCTCCGCCACAATGCGGGCCAAGATGCCCTGCGATCTGCGCGCAGGATGCCTGCACTCCAGGCGCTCCTCGCTTGACAACTCACCTCCAATCATTAGAATCGAATGTCTTTGACAAGCGGGAGTAGCTCAGTGGTAGAGCATCGCCTTGCCAAGGCGAGGGTCGCGAGTTCAAATCTCGTCTCCCGCTCCAAATTCGAAAGTTTCGAAGGCGGACGGATGAAGAACAGGTTCTCAGTTTTCGGTTTTCAGTGTTGCTGCCGCTAAAATCTGGCGGTCAGGGCTGAAATCTGCAAACTTGAGAGCCGCGAACTGTTCTTCATCCTTCCGCCTTCATCTTTCATCGCAAGCTTTCCCGGCGGCGTAGCCAAGTGGTAAGGCAGAGGTCTGCAAAACCTTTATTCATCGGTTCGATTCCGATCGCCGCCTCCAAATATCCCAAACAATAACAATTAGTTAGCACTCGCCGGCCTAACGCGCGTGGTCACGTCGAAAGGCGCCTGTGGCCAAAAACGTGTCCCGATTTAGGTTAATTACATAGCTTTAGAGGGTAGTAAGAGGTTAGGTCAGTTATGACCTAAAATTCTGTTTGTTAGGTCTGAGACCTAGAAAGACCCGGAAAACCTAGAATGGAGGCCGGATGGCCTTAGCAGTCGCGAAGGTCCGTCAGCAGCTTCGGTTCCAGCAAACTCTGACGCGCTACGGCTTTGACGGCTGCGCTCACAAGATCGAATGCCATGTCATGGCCTCGCAGGGCGGCCAGTTCCCCTTCGAATTTTTGCTGATTGCCTCGGCCGATAACGCCGTGAGCTATCAGGCTTCGATACCTGTAAAGCTTAGCCCAAATGGTTTCTGGAGGAGTGTTTCCAAAAGCGGCATAGTCTAAAGGTCTATCGAAGCGATTGTTGAGCAGCGTCATCTTCTTCTTTACTTGTCTAGTGATGGCATCGTAAGGATCGCTCGGGTCAGGCATATGAGTCAGCAAGGATTCAAGCACAGCGAAATACCCTAAGAATTTCATTGCTGAATAGGCGGGTAGGCCCTTAAGGTGGTGTAGCTGGTTAACAGTTTGCCATACCGGATTTTCGCGGTCTGCGGTCAATTTGCTCCAGATTGAGCTGAGTTCCTGAAGACCGTCAAGCGTAAGATCAACAAAGGCCGATTCTCCCTTTTGGGACGTGTGTTCGGTTGATTGAAAGAAGCTTACAGGATTGTGGAGAAAGCTATTCCACTCACCGTACATAAGGATAGGCCCAATATCTGGCCCCAGCGTTGAGATGTTGGATGCTAATGATAGGTCGTTCACGGTTCCGTTATCCCCGCGAAATGCAATCACAAAGTAACGCCACTCATTGCGTTCCAAACGCACCGTCTGAGTATGGTTGTCATCCCACCTCCACTCCCACAATGAGACAACATGGCGCCGATACTCGCCAGCGAGACGGTTTAACCCGGTTCGGATCTTGTTGATTTCGTCATCGGTCGCGCGCCGCGCGAAGTGGCCGGGAACGATTTGAGCGTTTTCGAAGTCAACTAGGCTTCGAACGTTCAAAAACACTGCGATATTATCCGGTAATCCGATTTGCTGTTCGGCTTGCATTTCCTCACGGTCCCAATTCAGCGAGACGATAATCCAAACAAACGAAAAGCGGCAAGCCCAAAGGCTCACCGCTTTCCGCGTTGGGGTTAAATTGAACGTGTTACCCTGCCATATAGCGCAGCCGCTTTTCCATTGCCGCGAATTGATGCTCTTCGGTTGGGTGTGCGTACCTCAGAACCATCTGAATGCGGGAGTGCCCGAGCATCGCCGCCAGTGTAACGAGATCGACGCCGGCCTGTGCTGAACGGGTCGCCCAGGTATGCCGGAGATCGTAGAGTCTGAACGGCGCAACCTTGCAACGTGTGACCGTGGCTGTGTGTGCCGCGTTTAGTTTCACGATTGGCTTGTCTGAGTCTGTCCGCTCTGCTTTGGGCTTTCCTTCGCCCGCAGGTGCGCGACCGGGAAACAGATAGTCACCCCTTGCCTTTTCCATGCGTCGGGCGAGAACGGCTAATGCTGGCTCGCTGAGCGGTATCTTGCGCCTTGCTGCCTTTGTTTTGCCGTAGGGATTGAACAGGTAGCCTTGATCGAGATAGACGTTCTCGCGGCGGATTCTGTACACCTCTTCGGGCCTCATACCGGTTTCTAACATTACCGTGGCAACGTCTTGGAGCGGCTGGGTTGCGGCCATGAGATACAGCTTCTCTTCCTCAAGTGTGAGAACGCGAGTTTGTTCGTTGTCCTCTTCCAGAAACTTAACGCCTTTGACCGGATTGCGGGCGACCAGTTCACAGTTGCGGGTGAAGACGTGTTTAAGACAAGCCAGCTCGCGGTTGACCGTGGCGGGTCTGAGCATCTTGGCTGATTTCCGAGCCTTCTTGCTCTTCTTACCTTGCGGCAGTTTCTTTTGCTTCGCGCGCCACGTCTTGAAGCGTTCAACATCATCGGACGTGATTCGATCCAGGGTCTTAGTTCCGAAGTAGCGGAGCAAGGCTGCGCTTGAAATCTCATAACGCCGATGCGTGTTCGGGTGCGTTGCGTATTCTTGTTCGGACCATTCGAGAAAATCCTTCATTGCTTGGGTGAGGGTCGGAATCCTCTTTGGCTCTTCGATTCCGACTTCGCCCTTTGCCATTTTGGTGCGGTACGCGGCGGCGATTTCCTCTGCGTCTGTTTGGTGTTGGTTTCGTTGCTTGCGCGTCTGTGCGGCCACTTTTATGCCGGTGGATTTTCTGAAGCGGCGGCCGTTGTGCATGAAGCGAAACCAGTAGGTTCCATCACGATCGTATATATTCATAGTTAGCTGTCATCCTTTCTAGTCAAAGGGTTGATGGTTAGGACCGTCTCAGCGTTTGCGCGCTGTGGCGGTCCGCTTCTTTGCGCTGCTTTTTCGTTGTTCCTGCTGTTCGTATTCCCTCACCTTGCGGTTGATGTAATACTTCGCTCGGCGGTCTGGGTCCCTAAAGTTTTGAACCGCTAGGGCGTTCTTGCATTTAGGCTTGCCGCACTGTTTGGCGTGGCTTCTCTTTTTCCAAAAGATGTCACCGCAGATCAGGCACCGACCTATCTTGTTTGCTTGAACGTCAACCGTGGCTTCGCTAAATAGATCTTTCGCCGTGTAAATCGTTCCATCGCCGGCAATCGCATCAAGAATCCAGACATCCGTTCTCCTGATGGAGTAAAGAAGCTGTCCCTGCGCGAGCCGCGCGATATTTCGAAGCCTTACCCGAGCAATCCACAAATCGCTATAACGTCCGAGAACGCCTCCCTCCGCAATTAGGTCAAGTTCCCCGCGATCCGCCTCCGTGTCACCCATAGCGATGTAATCTGCCAATTCCAGGGGCAACGACTCGATCACTAAGAGCCGCGCATCCGCTCGCTGAAGATCATCGCCCAGATACTCCTCAGGTAGGAGGTTGACGAGTCGCATCAGTCTAGCGAGCCTAGGATTAGCTTGCGATTGTAATCTTTTAAGAGCCATAAAAAGCACCATACTTGGAGACAAGGGCGTAGACAAGCCACCTGCAGCAGACTATAACACGGAAGCAGATAGGGGGCTACTAAGTTTTATGCAGGCTGACCAAGAAAATTCAGGGGAGCGGCTGACGTGGCGAGTTTCAGAGCTTCCGGACCTTACCGGGATGTCTGAGGCCTACTGGCGAAAGATTATTGCAGCCGGCGAAATCAAAGTAATTCGCGCGGGCCGAAGTGTGTTGATTCGGCACCGAGATCTAATTACCTGGCTCGAAGCCGACGGTCGGGGCGCGCAAGTCGCTTAAGAGGGCTCGGAATGACCAAGAGTCTGCGCCTGGCCTTTGTCCACGAATATCTTGTCCGCGAGTGTATTAGTCTGCGGCTCGATACCTTCCGCGATATTCAGCGCCACTGGCAGCTTGAGCCGGAAGAGATCCAGCGGCTGGAGATTCGATCGGCGCCTACTTTCGTCGAAAACCTGATTGGTGCTGGCGCGTGTTTCGAGCGGTTTGGTGATCTGGGCGATGTTCCTGGCTTCTACCGAGCCCGTGGGCTTTGGTGGATCGATATTGACGAAAGGCTTGCTCGCCGGGGGGTTATTTTGCCGATTCGCGATCCCGAACGCCCGGCATTCATTCAAAGCTTGCGCGTGTTTCGCAGCGTGAGCGATCAGCGGCCGTTCACGTTGAGGGTCAGACAAGAAAGGATCGCCGCATGACGCCTTCCCCTGTCCTCGCAGAATTGAAAAAGTTTGACGAAGAAGAACGTCGCGCCGGACGCGCGCGGCAGAATGATCGTTCGCTGGAGGTTGTGAAGCCCAAAACTAACGGGCTCCACTTCGGCTTTACGTCGCTTGATGACCTGCTCGCGGAACCCAAAGAGCAAATCACCTTCGTTATTGATCGGATGCTTCCTTGCGGAGGGTTCTCAATCCTTGCCGGAAAGCCAAAGGCCGGAAAGAGCACCTGGGCGAGAAACCTCGCCGTCGCGGTCGCTCAGCTAAACCGCTTTCTCGATCGTGCCGTCACGCGGCGAGGGGTTGTAATCTATCTCTGCCTGGAAGAAAAGCGCGCTGAAGTCGCCGCGCACTTCAGGCGGATGCAAGCGAGCGGCGACACCATCCTGATATTTACCGGCTCAACGCCTAAAGATGCGCTCACCGCTTTGGAAATCGCGATCGAACAGCATTCACCTGCGCTCGTGATAATCGATCCTCTGTCGCGCTTCGTGCGCGTGACTGACTTTAATTCCTACGGCGAGGTCACTCGCCAGCTTGAGCCTTTGATCGATATGGCCCGCCTGTCGAAGTGTCAGACGCACATCATGGCGCTTCATCACAACGGCAAGGGCGGTGACCTGCGCGAAACGGGCGACGCGCTCCTGGGATCGACCGGTTTCTTTGGCGCCGTCGATACCTTGCTCACGGTCCGCAAACGCGACAAAGCCCGAACCATCGAAAGCGTTCAACGGTACGGCGAGGACTTGCCGGAGACGATCATTCAACTCGATCCAGGGACCGGCATCGTTTCAGCGTGCGGCGACATGAAGGAATTTACCTTGAGCGAGCGGAAGAAAGCTGTGCTCGACGTTATCACGCGCGATCCAGTGCCTGAGGCAACGATCAAAGAATTAGTTGGCGGCACCAATGGCGGATTGAGTTCTAAAGCGGTCCGTGCGCTGTTCGATGAAGGTAAGTTGACGCGAACGGGCGCCGGTCGCAAAGGCGATCCGTTTCTGTACTCGCTCGCTTTGGAGTTGTCGGACGAGATTTACATCCCGGCAAGTGTGCCGGGCGATGAGGCAAGCATCGAGGCGTGTCTTGATGCTCAGAGGCTTTGAAAGTTTGGCTCGCGCTCACGCGAGACAGCGGTTGTCGCGTTGCGGTTGAGCGACGCCCCACTGATTGAGCCCAGCGGCGCTCCCGCTTCGGGCGCGAGCCAAAACATCTTGGAGGAGAAAGAAAAATGAAAAAACTAGCTGAACTCTTATTCTCGCCGCGCGGTGCGGGCGAACCGAACCCGAACCGACGCGAGGCGCTGCAAAGCGAAATCGTGGCCATGGGGCGAACCCTGGCCCGTCTGGGAAACGCACGCATGAATGCGAGGTTGGAGCTGAATGGCGCGATTAAATTGGCGGCGCGACCACAAGCAGCAGCCTATGGCGGGCGCAACGACATGGGATCGCTGACATTGAAGCAGGAAGAAGCGGGATTTGCCACGCTTCCGCTCGATCCGCTCATAGAGGCGAGACTCGCGTATGAGCAGGCGAATAGCGATTACTGCGATGTATTTCGCGAGCTTGAAGCGAAGCGTCGCGAGTTGGACCGGCTCGAGGCCGAGATCTCAAACTTGAGTGAGCTTTTGCGCTGTCTGCCCGATCTCGAGGCTGCAGCATGAAAACCGAAGGTCGGCAAATTCAATTCACGGCCTCGCCTTCCATCAAACGCCTGGGCGATAGCCACTACGAAGCGGACGCCGTTGTTTTCGGTGATGAGCCGGACTGTGACGGTGAGGTATTCGATCCGGGAATGACGCTCGAAAGGCTGGGCCTTGATGACGAGCGAAAATTCCTGCCGCTGTTCTTCGCACATCAGCAAGATCCAACGATCGGCAAGAAGAGACTGGCGAAAGCTAGTTATGAACTGGTCCCTGGCAAGTCGTTAAAGATTCGCTGGGCGTTTGAGAATCCGCTTGATCCGCAAGTGCGGAACATCGTCAAGCTGTGTGACGAAGATGCGATGGCCATCAGCAGCGGCGCCAATGGCGGCGAGAAGCGAAAAGAGCAGAGGTTCACGCGGATCATCACATGGCCGATCTTTGAAGTGTCTCTTACGTCGAGCGCATGCGCGCTCAGCGGCCGCACAAGGGTCACTCCTGCCAAGGATTATGAAAGCCTCTCTTTCGCGGAGATGATGCGCCTCTGCGGGCTGTCAGAGGCTCAAATCATGCGCGAGCAGTCAAACGAGGTCAGACATAAAGCCCTGGCCGCGCTCGGTGAGAAGTGCGGTTGTGGGTCATGCGGATGCGGCTCGGATGAGTGGCTTGCAGCTGAGCGCGCGAAGCGCGTTCGATACCTGGCGAGTGAAGGACAGCTTAGAGATGGCCGGGACGTCAAACTTACAATGCAGGAAGCGCGGCAGCGATTGCACAAGGCTGAGAGTCTGTTAGCTGAAACCGAACAGTACGCCGCGGAGATAAAAACCGAACGTGCGCGCCTGCACCTGGGCGATGGCGTTCCGTTCCGTCATCTCGAGGATTGGATTCTCGCCGGCCAAAAGTCCGGCTTCATAAATCATCGCTGGTCTCTTAGATAAATGGCATTCGCTGCAAAACAAACTGACTGGCGCAAACAGCCGATCGAGGTGCGGGAGTTGTTGCTTGACGCTCTTCGCGACCGCGCGCCGGCTGCGAGTTCTGAACGTCTCACGCCGCTTCAGTTGGCCCAGCGGATTGGTGTCGAGCCCGATCCCTGGCAGACGGATTTGCTCGAATCAACTGAGCGTCAGATCATTTTGAACTGTTCGCGGCAATCAGGGAAAAGCACTAGCACAGCACTCAAGGCCCTGCACACGGCGCTGTACCAGGAAGGCTCTTTGACTTTGGTCTTGTCGCCGTCGCAGCGGCAATCAATGGAAACGTACCGGAAGATCCGCGAGAGTTACAACCTGCTTTCTGACGTTCCCGCGCTTACCCAGGAGTCAAGCATCAAGCTTGAACTCGCGAACGGTTCACGGGTCCAGGTGCTGCCGGGAAAGGAACAGACAGTTCGAGGCTTCTCGGGTGTTGATCTCCTGATTTGCGACGAGGCGGCGCGAATTGACGATGCTTTGTATCAGAGCATCCGGCCGATGCTGGCCGTCTCCGGCGGTCAGATCATTTTGCTCTCGACTCCGTTCGGATCGCGAGGCTTCTTTTTCAAAGAGTGGACCGAAGGCGGCGATGATTGGAAGCGCGTCCGGGTGACTGCCGACCAGTGTCCGCGGATTGATCGGGCCTGGCTGGAAAAGGAGCGCCAGCGGATTGGTGACTGGTGGTTTTCTCAGGAGTACGGATGCAGTTTCGTTGACAACCTGGAAGCATGTTTTTCGACCGCAGACATTCAAGCCGCAATAACAGCGGAGGTGCAGCCACTTTGGGCACTGTGACGGAGTTTCGCGTTGTGAACGGACGGTTCCAACCGGTAGAGCGGCCGGAGGTGCCGGAGCTGCTGCAATACATGATCGGGTTGGACCTGGGCAAAGCCCAGGACTACACGGCGCTGTGCGTCCTGGAGATTCGCGGCCAAGAATCAGAGACGAGCTTGCATTGTCGCTACCTCGAACGGTTCAAGCTGGGCACGAGTTACCCGACGCAAATCTTGCGAGTGCGCGAACTTTGCCGGCGCGAGCCCTTACTTTCAAACAGGCCGCGGCTGGCAATCGATCAAACCGGAGTCGGCGTCGCCGTGGTTGATATGTTCCGGCAAGGTGAGATCAATGCTGACCTGAAACCAATCCTGATTCATGGCGGCGATCGCGCGGTGAGCGAACATGGCACCTGGCGCGTCCCTAAACGCGAACTGGTCGGCGCAACTCAGGTGGCCTTGCAGACGGGGAGATTGAAGATTGCGGCTGACTTGCCGGAAGTTTCGATTCTCACCCAGGAGCTACAGAATTTCGAGGTGAGCATCAGTGATTCGGGGTTTGATTCTTACGAGGCCCGAACCGGAAAGCATGACGATCTGGTTTTGTCTTTGGCGATGGCCGTCTGGCTGGCCTCGCGGCCGGTTCGGGAACTAAGGATGTACTGAGGTGCTATCAAATGAAACGACACTGGCAAAAGGCTTTTCTCGCTGCCCTGGAACAAACCGGCAGCGTTACCGAAGCAGCGACGGCGGCGAAAGTTGGACGCTCGAACGTCTATCAGCACAGGTACAACGACTCTGTCTTTGCGAAGCTGTGGGATGAAGCAATCGAGAAGGCTTGCGATCTCCTCGAGGATGAAGCCCGGCGCCGCGCGTTCGCCGGCAGTGACGTGCTGTTGATGTTCTTGCTCAAAGGCCGAAGACCCCAGGTCTGGCGTGAATCACGGGCGACGATCCCGCCGGCAGAACTGAACAAGATGATCGAAATCGAGCTGCAGAGAATTGCGAAAGAGAAAGAGGCCACGAACCCGGACGAGATTGCTTACCAGTCCGAAATGCTCACAACGCACTGAAATTCAATATGCCGGGAATAGGTTTTCTAGGTCCTGATATATGTTCAGACCTAGAATATAGAATCCTACACGCCCCTAATCACCGCGGCAGCAGCTCGTGCTCGAAGTCGCAATAACATGGCCGCCCTTTGACGTTGTCGATTTCACGGTCTTGCCGTCGATCGAGATAGTAGTAGTGATGGTCCCGCTTTCACCAAGGTTCTGGGCGGAAATGTAAAGAAAGTCGCCCGACTTACCCTTTCTTGTTAATTGCCACGGCAGATTGACGGTTTCTATTTGCTCGCCGTCGCCATGCTGATTCTGATACGTAAGCGAAGCTGATGACGCACTTCCCTTCACCTCATAGACGACTTCGTGTTCACGCGTGTCGAGGACGCACCCGAGAATAGCAGCCAACAATACAAGGACCGCGAGAGCCGAGGGGATTTTCATGCAGCGGAGTCTATTCGCGGTCACGTTGGAAAGTAAAGATCGTCAGACCCATCCTGCGTCTAACGAAAGAGGACGTATAAAAAAGAACCACTGTGGCCAAATTTGTGTCACGCACCGAATGCTATGGAGTAATATG
>Ga0126369_10001076_pt1 | contig 18684 bp, 18 predicted proteins | sample PanSoiMetaPlot_1_FD_109646 | JGI IMG/M metagenome (GOLD analysis project Ga0126369, IMG submission 109646) | Tropical forest soil microbial communities from Panama - MetaG Plot_1 | ecosystem: Environmental > Terrestrial > Soil > Tropical forest > Bulk soil | place: Panama | collected 2016-02-17 | reverse complement strand
GCGAAGGTGAAATCGTCAATGCTCTCCTTGCAGCGCAACTCTCAAAAAGTGCGATCCTTCTTCAACAAGCCGTCCCTCAAATACGCCGCTTGAGTCTACATACTTATGTACTTATTAATAATCCCAGTGTTGAGGTCTCTATCGCGTCTATCGTGCCGGACATGGGTCGCATCGTCCACCGGCTGAGCGCCGCGGGTCGGTGCTCCGGATCAAAAAGATGTCGCAACCTGTCTTAAACGATCTTCGCAAGCGGCAGTTCCAGAAAGGTCAACCGAGAATAAACAATCTAGCCTCCGCTCAGCATGCGCAATCCGAGCAATACGATCCAAATGCTCCCAAGCGATATACCGACGATCCGAGCGATCTTTGCCTCATCCATCTTGCACTCCCGACAGCCCACGGCTCGATAACTGCACGGAGGAGATTTGGTTCAAGGGGATGACCGAGATCCGTTGAATCCAAGTCAATCGCCCATTATGGCCGATTGTTTCAATTCCTCGATGGTGCCGAACTCACATAGTCTGCTAGGAATGACCGGCGCCATCGCTGGCCACCGTCCTCTGGAAGGCGAACGGCGGGAACAGTACGGGGCGGGTGACGGCAACGCAGCAAAATGTTGAAGTGCGGTCGCTCCGTTCCTGGTGCAGTGGGGCGGGCCAGTTCCTCAAGGAGCAACTGGCGCCTCTGCGCAATTGTCCTGCCGGCAAGCCGGGGAGGGGATCAAAATCCTGGGAATCGTGTCGTTCCGCAATCATGTCAGACAATCCTCGGCTCCACCCCAAATCCCAGCGCTCCGGCGATCCGCCGCCCGTGCCAGTGTCCCCACATCTCCTGACGTGGTGGTTTGGCCTGATGGCGCTCGGCGGCGTGGCGTTCGGGCTTTATGCTGAAGAGCGGCCATTCGGCAGAGGCGTGTTCGCCTATCCGCTGGTGGTCTTCTTTGCTTTTGTCGCCGCCGGATTGCTGACCGTGCGTTTCCTTCATGCGCGGCCGCTCACGGAATTGATTTCACCGTGGTGCCTCGCTATTGGCATCGCCATCGGGACAGCGTGCTTTTTTATCGGTAACTGGTTTGGCGTTAGTCTTCTCAACATGCCGTGAGCGCTTGGCGACGGGCCTGCGGGCGTTCAGGGAATCGGACCAGATCCCCGCGATGCATGCCGGCCACCAATGCAGTGGCTCCTCCCGTCGCTCGCTTTAGGGAAGGACAAAGGGCCGGTTGCACCTTTCTTAAGGATAAGCGCCAATCGATTCTTGGTAATAAGCGCCGGTAAACCTTTTCATCGAAAACCGCTCGTTTGCGCGCAGCGCGATCCGCTGCCCCATTACTCATTCGGGGCTCGCCACCTTGCGGCGAGCCCCGAATCCGCAATCAATAACACTGAAGGTTATTCGCCGATCGACGTGCGCATCATGCCGAGGTCTGTCGCCGGGTGGTGCGACGGCGGCGCCGAGACGTCAAGCCGCGGATTGCGGCGGCTGAAGTCGCAGTAGGCAAAGCCGAGCCCCAAGACCGAACCGCGGAAGCTGCGGGCGTCGGTCTGCAGCACCGAGAAGCAGGGCTGGAATGGCATCCCGCGCAGCGACGCGCAGATCGAATCGGGTTGTACCCGGATGGTCCCGGTCGGCAGAGCGACGGAGTGGACGGGCCCAGAGCCGCGTACCTGGATCGTGCCGACGACCGACCCGTCGGCATTGATGCGTCCCGCCCCGCTGCTGCCCTCGAAACAGGTGTAGCTGAAATACTTCCCGGCAACGAAACGCTTGGCCTCTTCAGGCTTGAGCTCACCCGCCATCGCCGGCGCCGCAAACGCCGACACTGTGGCGACAATGCCTGCAACCGTAATGATACTACGCCCCAACATGACTGACTCCACTTTCGAGAATCTCTTAACCGGTTTTGTCAAGCTGCCCCTAACCGTACTTACCGTAGACGAACATGATCGGATTTGGTGGATAAACTCTGAACGTATTTACCGGATCTTGACCACGAGTCGACCGCGGACGCTACCCTCAACGATCTTTTTACCCGCCGCAATCACGCCTCCGAGGTCAATTTCCTTGGTCATTTTGGCCAATTTGTGCCGGTCGAGGTCTGTGGCGAGCCTGTGCCATGCCTGGTTGCGTAAAGCCGCTGGCGCCATTACGGACTCTATTCCCAGCAACGACACGCCGCGCAAGATAAAAGGCGCAACCGAGCTCGGCAAATCCATGCCGCCTGCGAGCCCGCAGGCTGCAACCGCACCGCCGTAGTGGGTCATCGACAGTACGTTGGCAAGCGTGGTCGAGCCCACTGAGTCGATTCCCCCGGCCCAGCGTTCCTTGCCCAGCGGCCGCGCTGGTCCCGTGAGGTCGGCGCGCGCGATCACCTCGGCCGCGCCAAGGTCCTTGAGGTAGCCGGTCTCGGCCAAGCGGCCCGTCGACGCCACCACGTGATAGCCGAGTCTAGCCAGCAGCGCGACCGCGACCGAGCCGACCCCGCCGGCGGCGCCAGTGACGATCACGGGGCCCCGGTGTGGCCCGATGCCGGCGCTCTCGATCGCCATCACGCTCAGCATGGCGGTGTAGCCCGCCGTGCCGATCGCCATGGCGTCGCGGCTGGTGAGGTTCGGCGGCAACGCCACCAGCCAGTCACCTTTCACCCGCGCCTTTTCGGCATACATGCCGAGATGGGTCTCTCCGCAGCCCCACCCATTCATCAGAACCTTGTCGCCGGGCTTCCAGCCCGGATGCGACGACGACTCTACGACCGCGGCCGCGTCGACGCCAGCGATCATCGGAAAGCGCCGAACCACCGGACCCTTGCCGGTGACCGCGAGCCCGTCCTTGTAGTTCACGGTCGACCACTCGGGCCGCAGCGTGACATCGCCCTCCATCAAGTGCTGTTCGTCAAAATCCGTAAGCGCGGCGGCGCTGCCGCTCTCGGTCTTGGTGATGACGATCGCCTTGAATCTGGCCATGCTGGCTCTCCTTCAGTCTGGTGGCCGAGTATGCCGGAAATTGAATCGTTCAGCTTGCCACTCAGGGCGCAGCAGCGCCATGACGAGTTCATCTTTATAGATGCCGCCCAGAGAGACGCTGCCGCGGGCAATCCCTTCCGCGTTGAAGCCGACGCTTTCGTAAGCGCGGCGCGCGCGGATGTTCTCCGGGAAAACGCCCAACCAAAGGCACCACACATCGGTTCCTCGAACGCGACGTCGATGACGTGGCTCAGCAGAGATCGGCCGTAGCCACGGCCGGGATGGGAAACCGCGATACGCTTCACCAGGGTGACACGCTCCGGGGAGCCCCAATCACGCAGGATGGCAAAACCGACGGGTTCCGAGCCATTCCGAGCTACGAAGTAGGCATAGCCACTGTCGGCAAGGGCGGAGCGATGTCGTGCTTCATCCCAACGGCCGATGAGACTCTCGAATTTTGGGTTGCGTTCCATTGCCATGATGAAAGGAATCATCGACTCATCGCTGCGCACGACGTCGAATGTTCCGAAATTTGCTAACTGCAAGTTCCATGCGGAAGCTTTTCTACGGTCCACGCGGTGCAGCCCTTTCCATGTGCCCGACTATATCCGAAAGCCCCGGCTCGCCGCGAGACGCCTCACCTCCACTCTGCTGGCGGCCCCGCGAGCCGGCCAAGCGTTTCCGCCCCCGACATTGCACGTCGATACGATCGCACGTCGCGATGATCCCGAATGAGACGCAACACATCGAAGTCAATAAGCCCGGCCGCGCGCAGCGCCCCGGCATCGTGCCAGAACGCCCGCCATAGGCCGAGCCGCAGATCGGCGACCAACACCTTTGTTGCCAGATAGGTGCCGATCTTACGATAACGCCCGACGATTTCGGGGCGCTCGCGCGCATAGGCGACAAGCCCGCTACCAGCCTTGGCCCAATCATTTGAGAGATTGTCATCGCCCCAGAATTTCTCCCATAACGGCTCGGAGAGGAGCTGTGCCCCGCCCTGGCGCGCGAGGCGGATCAGGAATTCGCGATCCTCGGAGAGCCGCAGCTGCTCGCAAAACCCGCCAACCGTGAGGGCCGCGTCGCGCCGCACCGTGATGCTGGTCGCCTCGACCGGAATGAGGTCACAGGTCAGCGCCCATTCGAATGCCAGCGCAGCAAGGCGCACGTCCGGCACGCGGGCGTTACGGGTTTCCTTGCGGTCGTGTCGGACCGCCGAACTCAGGGTGCAGATGAGGCCGGAGTCGGCCGCCAAGGCCGCGAGCGGGGCCGAGAGGCGCCGCGGCAGGTAGGCGTCGTCGCCGTCGAGAAAAGCCACGATGCCGGCACGCGCGCTTTTGAGGCCGATATTGCGAGCTGCGCTGGGTCCGCCATTACGTTCCGCCGTTATCACGCGGACGCGCGCGTCGGCGAGCGTCGCGAGATAGCCGGGTGTCCCGTCGCGCGAGGCGTCGTCGACCACGATCAGCTCGAAGCGGACATCGTCCTGCGCCAGCACGCTTGCGATCGCCCGCGGCAGGCAGTGCCGGCGATTATAGGTCGGCAGCACGACGGATATGTCCGGTCCGCTGCATCCAGGAGCTTTGGTCATGGCCGGGCTCTACCAGCCCGGCCCGCGGAATTCCAGCGCTATGCCGGAGCTTGCGCCAAGCGCGCGACCGGCTTTTCGACGATTGGAAGGTTCACCAGCGCCGACAGGACTCCGAACAGGATCGAGAGCCACCACACCGTGTCGTAGGAGCCGGTGTGCTCATAGGCGAGGCCACCGAGCCAGACGCCCAGAAACCCGCCGACCTGATGGCTGAAGAACGCGAACCCTGCCAGCATGGCGAGCCACCGCGTGCCAAACATCGTGGCAATCAACCCATTGGTGGGCGGCACCGTCGACAGCCACATCAGTCCCATCACGGCGCCAAATACGATCGTGCTCGCCGGCGTCACCGGGAATGAGATGAAGGCCAGCACGGCGAGCGCCCGGATCAGATAGATCACCGAAAGAATGTAGCGCTTGGGCAGCCGACCGCCGAGCCAGCCCGATGATAGCGATCCCAAGATGTTGAACAGGCCGATGACTGCGATCGTCCAGCCGCCGACGGCGGCGGAAAGGCCTTTGTCCACCAGATAAGCCGGCATGTGAATTGTAATGAACGCCAGCTGAAAGCCGCAGGTGAAGAAGCCGAGCACGAGAAGCATGTAGGAACGGTGGGCAAGCGCTTCGGCGAGGGCCTGTTTGAGCGATTGCGACGTGCTTGCGCCGGGCGTGGCGACGTTGCGCGGAGTCGCCAGTGCGAGCGACAGCGGCAGCATGACGAGGCACAGGGTCGCAAAGATCATCAATGCGCCCTGCCATCCATAAGCATCCTTCAGGGCAACCGCGAGCGGGGAGAACAGGAACTGGCCGAACGAGCCGGCCGCCGTCCCAGCTCCGAACGCGAGCGAGCGCCATCGTTCGGGCAACAGCTTGCCGAATGCAGCCAGGACGACGTTGAATGAGCATCCGGAAAGGCCGAAGCCCAGGAGCACGCCTGCGGAAAGCTCCAGCATGGCGGGCGAGTGTGCGTTCGCCATCAGCGCGAGGCCGAGCACGTACATGGCGGCGCCACCGGACAACACCCGCAGCGCACCGTAGCGGTCGGCGATCGCGCCGGCGAAAGGCTGTGCTGCGCCCCACAACAGGTTCTGCATCGCCAGCGCCAGTGAGAATACGTCGCGGCCCCAGCCATTCTCCTGTGACATCGGCGCCAGGAAAAAGCCGAGCGCGGATCGCGGCCCGAACGACAAAATTGCCATCAGGCAACCGCAAACGATGATCACGCCAGGCGTGCGCCAGCTCACGCGTGAATATGCTGCTTCTAGGCTCGTCATGGTCGGGGGTCTCAGCATTTGAAATTCGCAAAAACACGCACCTGCATGGCAAACGGCATAGCTCCCGCGCGCGTGAGCAAATATCTAGGCTGTCCGGGAGCGCTGACCAAATCGAAACTATGGAATAGATTGCCATTTTTTCGCATAGCAGCCATCCCGGGGTCTGGCGCATGGCCGCTATCCGGGATTTTTCGAAATCAAGCCTGGCCATGATAGGACGAATGCCAAGCTAGTCGCTCGTTTCGGCCAATCTGAAATGATCGGACCGTCATCAAAGCGATAACAATGGACACGCGGAAGAATGATGTACGGGCGACCCTTGTGGTCGCCCAGTTGCCGGATGCGACGAATGGGGCGACCATAAGGCCCGCCCCTACAGCGGGCGATATTGGAGGAGGCGGCTTGTGCGGCCGCTCCCGGGATCGACATGACGAACACCATTTGCCCCGACGCCTTCCTGTCGCCGCTTGCACTCGAGGAGGCGGTGAACCGGGCGCTGGCCGAGGATTTGGGTCGCGCTGGCGACGTGACGTCCGTCGCCACTGTGTCGGCCGGTCTTGCCGGACGCGCCGTGGTGGTGGCCCGCGAGGCCGGAGTGATCAGCGGCCTGCCTGTTGTCGAGGCGACGTTCCGCAAGCTCGACACTGGCGTCAAGCTTGCGCTGCATGCGCGCGATGGCGATGCTGTCGCTGGCAAGGCGGTCCTGATGACGGTCGAGGGCAACGCACGCAGCCTGCTCGGCGCCGAGCGCACCGCGCTCAATTTTCTCGGTCATCTCTCGGGCATCGCAACAGTAACGGCGGCGTTCGTGCGCCAGATCGCCGGCACCAAGGCGCGCGTCTGCTGTACTCGCAAAACCACGCCGGGACTGCGTGCCTTACAGAAATACGCGGTGCGTTGCGGCGGCGGATTCAATCACCGCTTTGGTCTCGACGACGCAATCCTCATCAAGGACAATCACATTGCGGTGGCAGGTGGCATCGGGCCGGTGCTGAAGCGCGCGCGGGCCGTGGCCGGCCACCTTGTCAAGATTGAGATAGAGGTCGATACGCTCGATCAGTTGCGCGAAGTGCTGGACACTGGCCTCGCCGACGTGGTGCTGCTCGACAATATGGATTTAGCAATGCTCAGGGAGGCGGTTGATCTCGTTGGCGGCCGCCTTGTCACCGAAGCCTCAGGCGGCATCACGCTTGCGAGTGCCGCCGCAATTGCAGCGACAGGTGTCGACTATCTGTCGTCGGGCGCGATCACGCATTCGTCGGCCAATCTCGACATCGGGCTCGATATCGAAACGTGAAGCTTTGAGCTCACGCTTTGCGGCACCCGGAATGTAACGGTCAATTCCAATCGCGCGCGCCGGTTACAATGTGTTCGCCGCTGTCGCGGTTGCCTCCGAATCGCCCCATATCGGCGACTTCGAACCATCGCCCCAGTTGCGTGGGCGATAGAAGGTATGCACACCGATGCGGTCAAGTTTGCGCATCTCGCGTACCCACCACGGATGCACCCAGCGAGCGTGATAGTGGGTCGCCTTGCCGATGTCGTTCAGCCAGAACTTGCCGTCCAGCGCCTCGCGGGCGATGAGCTTGGCGCGTTCCCAGGCGGACGGCTCATTGATGCGCTCCGGGATTCCGTCGCACGCGAATGTGAACTGACATGCCAGGTGGCGGCGCGCGTTTTGGTAGACCACGCCGCAGACACTGTGGGGATAATGGCCGGAGAATACCCGGTTGATCACCACCTGGGCGACTGCCATTTGTCCGCGGACAGGCTCACCCCGCGCTTCGAAATAGATCGCGTCGGCAAGGCACTTCTCCTGTTTGGCGCGGGCCGCGTCGTTGAGGCGGAGGCGTTCGGCAGGGCTCTTCGGTCTATGTTCCTCATCGGTCACCTGGCCCTTCGAGGCTACGGTTTCGTTGCGCGACGGTCGGACTTGCGCAGCGACATCTGGGGCTGTCGCGGCGGCTTCACCTTCTTGCGGCTCGAAAACGGGGACGTGTCCTGGCTCCCAAGGCTCTAACATCCGCGGTATGCCGCCCAGCGATGCGGTCCCGAAATAAAGTCGCTCCGCGCGGATTGGCGCGCCGTCGTTGTCGATCACCGATGGCTCGGCGTTGTCGGAGTCCGACAGGTCGAAATACACAAAGTCGGCGTCACCCGGCGCCCGGGCTATGCTCGTTGCTTCGGCGCGGTCTGTGACTGCCTCATCGAGGCCGGCTGCGGGCGGTGGCCGGCCGACGGGTTGGAGCGCGGGCGCCGGATCCGGTCCGTCGGTGGTTGGAGTGTCAGGAGAGCCGAAGTCGGGGCGGATCGGCGGCGCGAGGCGCGGTCCCTTCAGGGCGCGGTTGATCTCCGGAAACCTGTCGCCTGAAGACGCGATCTGAAGATCGATGTTCGGCGCCGTCGGCAGCGCGTGCACGGCCGTGAGTTCGCTGCCCGGTGCGTAGGCCGCGGCGCGAAGGCTTGCGCCGGCTGGAATTCCGGTGCCGACTGGTTGTGGAAGACTGAAGGTTACGGCGTGGATGGTGCCGAACGGCGACGCGATGAGATGCGCGCGGAAGCTCTCACCGACTGCTGGCTGCCTGGCGATCATCGCGCGCACATCCTGGTAGCCGATGTGGGCCGGTAGCACCGTCAGGACGGCGACCGCAACGGCAAAGCGGGCCGCGCGCCCCTTCGGCCTGTGACGGAACGCGGAATGCTTACGCTGACGCAACGCTACAAGTCCCCGACGCCCAGGCATTCCGGGTGCCTTTTTCGCGGCCGGAGATCGGCGCGATGACAGCCGGGTTCCGCCAAGCCCAAAAGGGACTTTATGAGCGACTATGCTTTAGATCGCGTTAACGACATGTGGCGTTAATGAACGGCAGATCGAGCCGAAACGGTGTTGCCTCCGGCACGATCACGCCGGGTCCGATGGCTTCGATTGCCTTGACCATGCGGCCACTTCGCGTCAGCAGATGATCGGCAAGCGCGACGATGCGCATGTTCGGCGTTGCGGTCGGAGAGGCGCGCCGCAGCGCGATGGCGACGGCCTTCTCGTCACTTACGGGGCTCAAAGCGCACACCGACACGAAAGCGGCGGCCGCGGAGCGGCTGACGCCCGCGTAGCAGTGCATCACCAAAGGCTTGTCGCGCGGCCAACGCTGCACAAAGGCGATAAGCTCTTCCACGTGCTCTATTTGCGGCGCTACATATCCGTCCAGCGGCATACTGATGTCGTGCAGCTGCAGCCACAGGTGATTTTCAGGAGCAATCGCGGTCGGGCGCACCAAATTAGCCTCGCGCGCGAGAAGGGAAACAACGTGTCGGGCGCCGGTCGTCGCGACGGTTTCGTGAAGCCGCGCCAACGAACACACGTGGATCATCACACCGTCCTTTTTTGGATACCGCGCGGGCCGGGGACCGTCAAACTTCCGGCAGTTCGGCGAAGCGTTGGAGAAATCGCCGCTTCGCCGTCTCTGCCGGCCATGGGATGAGATAATCCCTCTCGGCGGCAGCCGGCAAGGTCGGGCGCGGGCCGAAAAATCGTCGCGCCTCCGCGGCGCTAAACCCCGCCAGCATGGTGGCCTCCAGAAATGCGGCGCCGCGATCGGCCGCTTTGACGATGCTGACGAGCTCGGCCGGCAGGTCGCGCGGCAGTCCGAAGCGGACATGGATCGCTTTGAGCAAGCGCTGCTCCACCGCCTTATAAGCGCCGCCGATCACAACCTTGAACGGTGAGATCATGTCGCCGATGACATATTCGGGCGCATCATGGAGCAGCAATGCAAGTGCAAGCCTCCGATCTCCCCCCCCAGTGCGACGGCGCGCGATCTCCTCCGTCAGCAGCGTGTGTTGTGCCACCGAGAAAATGTGATCACCATGGGTCTGTCCGTTCCACCGCGCCACCCGCGCCAGACCATGAGCGATATCCTCGATCTCAATGTCGAGCGGCGAAGGATCGAGGAGATCGAGCCGGCGCCCCGACAGCATGCGCTGCCAGGCCCGCGGTGCCGCGCTGTCGGCGAAGACGGGTACGGCGGTGTTGGCCGTGCTCCTCGGCACTTTGCCACTGGACGATCGAGACGCCGTCACGGCCCGTAGCTCTTCACTAGGCTGCCGGTCACCAGACGCCAGCCGTCGACAAGCACGAAGAGGATCGGCTTGAGCGGCAGCGACACCACGACCGGCGGCAGCATCATCATACCCATCGACATCAGCACCGAGGCAACCACGAGGTCATGACCAGGAAAGGCAGAAACAACAGAAATCCGATCTCGAAGGCACGTTTGCAATTGAGGTCATCGTCGCCACGATGACCAGCGCTGCGAGTCCAACACCAGCTGCCACCGTCGCAAACGGACCCGGCTGCCGGTCCGGGTTTTCGTCACGATTTACCGGGCGAACGTCCGAGCATTTTTGCCATCTCGTCCTCAAGACTTTCGAAGGGCGGTTGAGGCTCGGTCTTCGACTTACCTGATAGAATCTTGAGGTCCGGAGACGGCGACGGAACGGGGTCGGGCGATTTGACGCTTCCCAAATAGGCTGCTTTCCGCGCTGCTGGCTCGGATCGGGCTACCGCGGGTGGCGGAGCAGGCGGTTCGACGGGCTTACTCGGACGGGTTGCTGCGACTGGTGGAGCAGGCTCGACCGGCTTCGTGGAACGGGCTCCCGCGGTCGGCAGAGCAGGCTCGACCGGCCTCGTCGAACGGGCTCCCGCGGCCGGCGGACCAGGCGGTTCGATTGGCTTATTGGGGCGGGCTGAGGCGGCTGGTGCAGAAGGCTCGACCGGCTTAGTTGGGCGCCGCAGGGCCGCCTCGAGCCGCTGTGCCATTTCGGCGAGGTTATTTTCGTCCGATTGCATTTGTCGGGGCGGGAGGCCGGGCGTGCGTTTCGACTCGGCCGCGTCGCTTGACTGGGACATGGATTCCGACACCGATGGCCGTTGCATGTCCGACGTTGTCTGGAAGACCGGCTCGTAAAGTGGTGGCGGGGACGGTGGTGGGGCGCGCCGCGGTTCGGGTCCCCCTGGCGCCCGATAATTCGCCTCGGCCGACATTGGTTGCGGTGCGGGGGCGGGAATCATGATCTCGTCCTCGGGTGGCGCCCGGAGTTCTGCAGAGGATCGCCGAGCCGCCGGATCGGATCGCATCCCCCGCATGGAGTCGGCCATGGCTTCCCTTGCGTTGCGCGGCGGCGGTTCCGGGGGGGCTGCATCGAGACCCTCGACCGGGCGCAACGGGCGCAGTGTCGGCTCCAATGGCAGTGTCCAGCCGGGGTCGGCCGATGTCGGTTGGCGGGAGGCATCCCCGCTGGGGATTGGACGCGGCTCGCGAGAACCTGAAGCCACACCGGTGCGCATAATATTGGGTTCGATCACGATATCCGTCGGACCGCCGATCATAAGCAGATGCTCGGTATTATCGCGCCTGATCAGGACGAGCTGGCGGCGGGCATCCACGGAAGTCGCATCGATCACGGCGAGCCGTGGTTGACGGCTGCGGGGCCCGATGGGATTCAACGGTCCGGCGCCAAACCTCCGCCACAGCAACGCCCCCGCGCCGATGAGCCCCAGCACGAGCATGAATGCGACGACAAATCTTGCCGCCTCGGGCATGCCGCCAAATAGTAGTTCCATTGAGGTACTCCGTATCCCCCGCCGCGGCGGATAATATTTGACTTCAATTTGGGCCGCGTTAATGGCGCCTCGCAGATTTTGCCGGCCCCCTGGATGTCCCCGGACGGCAGATTCGGATCACGATACCCAAATTGCGGATTTTCCGCACCGATCCACGATCTCGCTGCAGCGCGGTGCGCCTGCTTAACCGTCCATTAACCATACACCCGGCAAACTCTGCCTACCGGATGAGCGCCGCTAAGCCAAGTACAGGCAACCCGATCGAGAACGCAATATGGCCATGGCCGACATTGGTATTTTTTCCATGCTGCGTACCCGGATGCAGTGGCATTAGGAAGGTCAGAAGATTCTTGCCCCTGATGAGACCAATTCGGATACGCCGAACTTCCGCCCGTCCGATCTCGTGGAACCAAATTTCAATGCATTCGGGCCGGCGGTACCCGGTGCTTCGCTGATGCCGACCAATGCGAGCATCAGGCCGAAGCGGGAAATACCACCACGTTTGCACGGATCGATACCGGTTTTCAGATCCGGCCTGCCGGCAATGCCGTATGAGGTGGTGAGTGGAGGCTGTCTCCGACTCAATCGAGCTGAATCTTTGCGGCCTCGGCGACCGCCAGCCACTTCTCCTTTTCCCTGGCCAAAAATGCGCTGAATTCCTCGGGCGTCCCGGGTTTTACGTCGACCGAAAGCTGCGTTAGTGTCGCCTGCACAGCAGGGGCCTTGAGACTTTCGTTGATCGCAGCGTTGAGCCTGCTGACGATAGCGCCCGAGACCCCGGCTGGCGCTACTATGCCGGTGAACGATGCCGATACGAAGCCTGGGATGGTTTCGCTCAAGGTCGGTACATCCGGGATGTGCGGATTGCGGACATCGCTCGTTACCGCCAGCGCTCGCAATTGACTGGCCAGCACCAGCGGCAGCGATACGGCCGGGTTCTCGAAGGTCAGCGGCACCTGGCCCGAGACCACATCCTGCGTCGAACCGCCGCCGCCTTTGTACGGGACGTGGGTGATGTCGAGACCGGTGCGCTGCTTGAACATCTCGCCGATCATGTGGGGTGGCGTTCCGACGCCCGGCGTCGAATAGCTGAGTTTACCGGGATTAGCCTCGCCGTAGGCGATTAATTCAGCGATCGTTTTCACCGGCAGCATCGGATTGACCACCACAATATTGGACGTGGTGCCGATCAGCGCCACCGGGGCGAACGCCTTGGCGGGATCATAGTCGAGATGCCGGTAGACGGCCGGGTTGATGCTCAGTGTCGAGGTGTTGGCGAACATCAGGGTGTAGCCATCGGGCTCGGCCGAGGCAGCGAAGCGCGCCCCGATAGTGCCGCCGGCGCCACCGCGGTTCTCGATCACAAGGCTCTGGCCCAGGATAATGTTGAGCTGCTGGCCGATGATTCGGCCGATCACATCGGCCGGGCCGCCGGGCGCGAACGGCACCACGAGCTTGATCGGCTTCACCGGATAATTCTGTGCGGCACTGCCAGCGAACACGCTCGCCGCCACGATCGCGGTTGCCACAAAGGTCTTACCTGCGGCTCCGAGCATCGTCATGATGACTGCCTCCGCTTCATTCGCCCGACGTGGCATCCGCCGGGCGGACGACCCAGGTCTGCATGATCCTATTTTAACAGGCGGATTGCTATATATGGGTGCATGCGCATCATCGGTTTGGCCGGCTGGAGCGGTTCCGGAAAGACTACCCTGCTGGCGAAGGTCATCCCGTTCCTTGTGGCCCGCGGCCTCACCGTTTCGACGGTTAAGCACGCCCATCACGGCTTCGACGTTGACACGCCGGGCAAGGATTCTCACACCCACCGGACGGCGGGTGCGACTGAAGTGCTGGTTGCTTCCAGCAGGCGCTGGGCCCTGATGCACGAGTTGCGCGAGGAGCCCGAGCCGTCGATTTACGATCTGCTGCAGAAAATGTCGCCGGTCGATCTGGTACTCATTGAGGGCTTCAAATCCGCACATCACGCCCGGATCGAGGTGTACCGCAAGGAGGTCGGCAAGCTGCCTTTCCATACAGAAAATCCCCACGTGGTCGGCATCGTTTCCGACACACCGTTTCCCGATGCGGGGCGGACGGTAGTCGGTATCGACGACATCGAAGGCGTCGTTGAGCTGATTCTGGCGAAGGCGGAGCGCCTCGAAACCATGCTGGCGCGGGTGCGTGCCGAGGCGGCCGGGGAGACGTGATGGCTCAGCTGACCGACGACTGCTTCGCGTTTTCGGGTCCACTGCTGCCCATCTCCGAGATGGAGCGGCTCATCATCGAACGCGTATCGCCGGTGGCCGAAGTTGAAGACGTCCCGTTGAGCGAGGCGCTTGGGCGCGTCGTTGCGTGCGACGTCGTTGCGACCGACGATCTGCCGTCCTTCGACAATTCGGCGGTCGACGGCTTTGCAGTGCGCCACGCCGATCTCGCACCTGAGGGCGAAACCAGGCTGGTGGTCGCCGAAAGCGTGATGGCAGGACACGCAGCAGCGCGTCCGCTCACGTCCCATGAGGCCATACGCATCTTCACTGGGGCGCCGATGCCGGTTGGCGCCGACACCGTGTTCATGCAGGAGGACTGCCGGATCGAGGGCAATGCCGTCATCGTGCCGCCAGGCCTCGAGCGCGGCGCCAACAGCCGGTTTGCAGGTGAGGATCTACCCAAGGGTGCTATCATGTTGCCGGCCGGCCGGAAGCTCGCGGTCGCCGATGTGGCGCTCGCCGCCGCACAGGGACTGACGCATCTTGGGGTGCGCCGGCGCCTGCACGTAGCGGTGTTCTCGACCGGCGATGAAGTGGTGGAGCCCGGAGCCGTTCGCCCCGTGGCTGCGATCTACGACGCCAACCGGCATCTGCTGCGCGGGATGCTGGAGAAATTCGGCGCTGTCGTGACTGATCTCGGCATATTGCGTGATGAGCCGGCGGCGTTGCAGACCGCGATTGCGAGTGCGGCTGACCGTCATGACCTCGTCATTACCTCAGGTGGGGTCTCAGCCGGAGAAGCCGATCACGTGCGCGCGGCGATCGAGCGCATCGGCCGCCTGGTGTTCTGGCGCGTCGCCATCAAACCGGGCCGGCCGGTCGCCATGGGCGTCGTCCCGGGCAAGCGATCTGGACATGCGGCCGCCTTCGTGGGTCTCCCCGGCAACCCGGCCGCCGTCTACGTCACTTTTGTGCGCGTGGTGTGGCCGCTGCTGCTGCGACTCTCCGGCGGGGCACCGCGCCACTTGCTCGCGCTGCCGGTGCGGGCGACCTTCGCATACCGCAAGCGCAAGGGCCGCCGTGAATATGTGCGCGCGACGCTCTGCCGTGCCGCCGACGGCGCCGTCGAGGCGGTGAAATTTCCCCGTGACGGCGCCGGCTTGATCACGTCATTGACCGAGACTGACGGCCTGGTCGAACTGCGCGAGGAGGAGACTGAGGTCACTCCCGGCGCGATGGTCGGGTTCCTGTCCCACGCGGCGCTTACGGGGTGAGGTTCCCCAAACATCCGATGTCATGCCCCGCGAAAACGGGGCATCCAGTAATCTGATATCAATCATCCTGATGGTGCTCCCACCGCAGGTGGGCGCCGCGACGCGCGAACCGGATCGATTATTTCGATGGCTTTGACCTGCATCAAGGGCACTCCCTCCCGGATTGGCATTCTGGTTTCTTGCTAGGCTCCGACGCTTACGGGGGTAGCCGCCGGGGTCGAGCAGAGGCTCCGGTTACCACTTGGTCGCCGGGGCCTCATCCTGCTGATAACGAATCGGGAAGCGCGTGCCCGAGGGCGGTATGCCTTGCCCACGAAACACAAAAGCGCCGCCTGCGCTGTCCGTGCAACGCCACGCGCTAATGCGAAACGGGGGAACGAAAAATGGAAGCTATCGCAACCTGGCTTGCCGCGACGACAGCGAGCGGTGCGATCCAGAAGACCCTGTGGGTCATTCCGATGATGCAGACCATTCACATCTTGAGTGTCGCCATGGTGTTTTCATCGGTCGTGATGATCGAGTTGCGCATCCTGGGCATCACCCGTTCCCAGACCATTGAACAGACGGCGCATCGTTTCGTTCCTTGGATTTTCAGCGGCGTCGCCGTGCTGGCTTTGACCGGGAGCGTCCTCATCATCGGCGAGCCGCAGCGCTCACTGCCAAGCTACGAGTTCCAGATGAAGATGCTCTACCTCGCCATCGCGATCGCCTTCACGACCGCGTTCTCTCAATCGGTGCGTCAACACGCCCTTGTTTGGGAGACCGCCGGCGCAACCGTGCGGACAGCGGCGGCAAGAACGCTGGTGAATGGACTGGCGCTCGCCGCGCTCCTGGCCTGGTCGATGGTCGTGGTCTACGGGCGCTGGATTGCCTACACGGTCATACATTGAATGGACGCGGCAAGGACGAAGAGGTTGGTGGATACAAATTTGAAACGAGTGAGCGCGTGTCAATGAGATTGATTTACCTTCGCCCGTCACCCGCGGGCTTGACCCGCGGGTCCATGTTCGCAAGAGGATCGATTGCCGGGTCAAGCCCGGCAATGACCTTGGATAAATATCAGTGGGACGCGCTCTGACAAACGTGGGAGGCGAATGTGCTGTGGCTTATTGATTTCCTGACTTGGCTTGGCGAGACGCCGCTGTCGCTGTCGATCGCCGAGTCGACATGGTTGTTCCCGACTATCGAGGTGGTTCATGTCTTTGCTATATCCATGGTGTTCGGCACCATCGCGATCATCGATCTGCGCCTGCTTGGATTGGCTTCCACCAATCGCCGCTATACCGAGATGGCGCGCGAACTACTGCCTTGGACGTGGGGCGCCTGGGTCGTGTCCGCGATGTTCGGCACACTTCTGATCGCAAGCCGGCCGGTCGCGTATTTCGACAATACCGACTTTCGCTTGAAATTCCTGTGCATGGGGCTCGCGGCCATCAACATGCTGGTGTTCCAGTTCGTTACCTCCCGCGGGGTTGCCCGATGGGACAAGGGCCGCGTGCCGTTGTCCGGCAGGGTCGCCGGTGGGCTATCGCTCGTGTTATGGATCGGCGTCGTCTACTTCGCGCGCAAGACCGGATTTACGCTGGTGCAGGGCGGGGCCTAGTCTCGCTACCGGAACCGTAGCCCGGACGGAGCGCAGCGACATCCGGGAGCGGCCGGTTTTGTCGCTGCGCTCCATCCAGGCTACAAGCCACAAAATCTGGAACTGTGGTACCGCAGGTGAGGCCTTTCCCGCACTGCGCGCCGCAAGAACGGCGCTCCATGCGGGCAACATCCTCCCCTCACAATCCGAACACGAACAGCATCGTCGCGTTACCCTGGCCCTTAAGCTCCGGCGAGCGAGCGATCTTCGCTTTGCCGACCGGGCCGATGCCGGAGGCAATGGCAATGTATTGCTCGCCGTTCACCGCGTAAGTCATCGGCGGTGCCACGAAGCCGGTACCGACATTGATCTCCCACAACTTGTCGAGCGTCTGGTCGTCGTACGCCATGATGGTGCCGTCGAGCATCGCGGTGACCACGAAGCCGCCGGCAGTGGTCAGCACGCCGGAAAGGTCCGGATAGGGCAGATCCTTTCTGGCTTTCACCTCGGCGGTGAGCGGATCGACGACTGTCAGACTGCCGACGATGCGTTCCTGGTTGGCATACCCGCCGCCGCCGAAGCGGCCGCGCACGCGGGCCGTGGGATCGGGCGTAATATCGGCGCAGCCCTCGCTCGCCCCGATATAGAGGAGCTTCGTCTTGTCAGAGTACGACGGCGGCCAGAAGTTGGTGCCGCCATGGACGTCGGGACACGAATTCTTGATGGTGTCGGTGACCGATTTCCAGTCGTGATTATAGGTCTGCACATCCCTGCCGGGATCGTAATCGAGCGGCTTGCCGGTCTTCGGATCAAGGCCCTTGGTCCAGTTCAGCTTCTGGGCATATTGCACCGCCTTGAGAAACTGACCGTTGAGCCGATCGAACGTGTAGTTGAAGCCGTTGCGGTCCGCGTGCACCACCAGTTTGCGATCATCGCCATTGACCTTGCCGTCGATGATGATCTGCGAGCCCGACGTGTCGTAATCGTGGATGTCGTTCGGCGTGAGCTGGAAGTACCACTGCATCCTGCCGTCCTTGATGCTGAACGCCACCGTCGAGTCGGTGTAGAGATTGTCGCCCGGCCGCGAGCCGGAATCGTAGCGCGGCACCGGATTGCCGGTTCCCCAATAGGTGAGATTGGTGGCCGGATCGTATGAGCCGGTGACGTACATGGCGCCGCCGCCGGTTCTCCAGGCGTTGGTATTGTCCTTCCAGGTCTCTGCGCCGGGTTCGCCGGGCGCAGGAATCACGAAGGTCTTCCACTGCGTTTCGCCGGTCTTGGGATCGAGCGAGGCGATCCAGTCGCGCACGCCATTATCGCCGCCTGAAGCGCCGATGATGATGGCGTCCTTCAAAGCAAGGGGCGCCGCCGTGAGCTCGAGGTCGGGCTGATCGAGCAGGTTCTTGTCCCATACCATTCTCCCAGTCTCCTTATCGGTCGCGATCACCCGCCCGTCGAGACCGGTGACGGAGATGACATAATTGCCCCACAGTGCAACACCGCGGTTGCGGTCGGGCTTCTGGGTACCGGGGTCCATCTTCCATACTACCCGGCCGGCGCTGCCGGAGCGCACGTCGATCTTGTAGACCACGCTCCACACGTCAGTGACGTAAAGGAACCCGTCCTCGACCAGCGGTGTCGCTTCGTTATATTCATTGCCGCTCGATCCGCCGAGCGGCACCGCGAAGGCAAGCTTGAGGTTCTTGACGTTGGATTTGTTGATCACGTCTAGGGGCGAAAACCGGTGCGACCCATAATCACGATGGTTCATCAGCCAGTTGCCGGGCTCCGGGTTGGCGAGCCGCTCGAATGTAATCTCAGCCGCACGGGCGCCGGACAGTCCAAACACCATTCCGCCGAGCACCGCGCCGAGACGCAAAAGGTCGAATTTTGTCGTCACACTATCCTCCAGCGTCCGGCTTATACTCATCGCGAATTCAGCGATCAGGTTAGAGATTTTTCGACCAGAATGACACCCACCCTGTTCTTCATTGCTGTCCGCATCAAGTCCAAGGAGGCAATGAGCTGCGGGAGCAATTTAATCAAAAAACGCACTAGGGCCTGTAGACATTCATCTGAGAGCAAGCAACGCGCCGACGAGATAGATGGCGGCGGCGAAGCTGGCATCGGTTTTGTCGTAACGGGTGGCGATGCGGCGGAACTCCTTGAGGCGCTG
>Ga0126369_10001075_pt1 | contig 18695 bp, 15 predicted proteins | sample PanSoiMetaPlot_1_FD_109646 | JGI IMG/M metagenome (GOLD analysis project Ga0126369, IMG submission 109646) | Tropical forest soil microbial communities from Panama - MetaG Plot_1 | ecosystem: Environmental > Terrestrial > Soil > Tropical forest > Bulk soil | place: Panama | collected 2016-02-17 | reverse complement strand
CGGCCACGCCCCGAAGGGGACCTTGAACGGCCGCAGCCGATCCGGTTCTTTGTATCGCAGAATAATGATGCCGACGCAGACGAGCACAAACGCGAACAGGGTTCCGATATTCGTCAGGTCAACCATTTCATCGATGCTCATGACGGCCGCGAAGCCGCCCACCAGCACCCCCGTCAAAATGGTCGTGACGTGCGGCGTCTTAAATCGCGGATGGACCTTGGCAAAGACGGGCGGCAGCAAACCGTCGCGGGCCATGGAAAAGAAGATGCGCGGTTGGCCCAACTGAAAGACGAGCAAAACGGCCGTGTGGGCGACAACCGATCCGAACGCCACGACGGCGCTGGCCCAGCGGGCTTGCGGCGCGACGTGATTCAAGGCCATGGTCAGTGGTTCCGCTTGTTCGGTTGAAAGGCGCTTGACCAATTCCTGGTAAGGCATCGCGCCGGTGAACACTGCCGCGACCACTACATAGAAGACCGTGCAGATCACCAGCGAAGCAATAATCCCGATCGGCAGATCCCGGGCGGGATTCTTGGTTTCCTCGGCGACCGTGGAAACAGCATCGAAGCCGATATAGGCAAAGAATACGACCGCGGCGCCGGCCAGGGTTCCTCCCCACCCGGCGGGCTGGAACGGATGCCAGTTCGTGGCCATGGTCGAGGGTGAAACGAAATAGAAAAGCGCGCCGATGAAAAAGATCAGCACCACGATCTTGACGCCCACCATGATGGCGTTAAAGCCTGCCGATTCTTTGATTCCCCAAACCAGCAGAATCGTGAGCGCCGCCACGATAGCGAAGGCGAGCAGATTGAAAACGATTGGATAACCAAATATGTGAGGAGCGCTCTCCAGCAAGCCGGGAATTTTCCGGGCCGTGCGAAAGTCGGTCGACAGCCAATCCGGAATGTTCACGCCGAAGGCATCGTGCATGAACGAACGAAAATAGTTGGCCCAACTGATGGCTACGGCCACGTTCCCGATGGCATACTCCAGCATCAAGTCCCAGCCAATAATCCAGGCGACCAGCTCACCCAGGGTGGCGTACGAGTAGGTGTATGCCGATCCCGAGATGGGAACCATCGCCGCCATTTCCGCATAGCACAAGGCGGTGAAGGCGCAGACTATCGCCGTGATAATAAAAGACAGCATGAGCGATGGGCCGGCGCCGGGCCGGGCCGCATCGCCGGCCGCAGCTGTGCCTACGGTCGCAAAAATGCCGGCGCCGATGATTGCGCCAATTCCCAACAAGGTGATGTTGATTGGTCCCAGCGTTCGTTTGAGGGCATGCCCTTCCTCTTGGGCCGACGCCAGAATGTCGTCCAGGTTCTTGGTGCGAAAGATTCCACGAAGCAAGCGTGTCGTCTCCTTCAGGCGAATTCTATTTCGAACGTGGTGAGTTGCCGCGGAGTTTGCCACGGAAGCGAGCAAGGGGCAAGAGGAAATCGGCGAAGCGCGAAGCGCAAAGGGGAAGAGGGGAAAGGGATAAGAGGGAAAGGGGAGAAGGGGGGAAAGGGAATGGCGAAGGGGTTAGCTCTATGTTCTGACTTCTGACTTCCGACTTCTGACTTCCGACTTCCGACTTCCGACCCTTACCCCTTTTCCCCCTCTCCCTTTCCCCCCTTCCCCTTTCCCTCTTCTCCTCGCCTTTCCCCTTCGCTGTTCCCGCTATGTTAAACTTTGCCTTGAACAGTCACCCATGAGTTCACCACCTCCTGTTTATCAAAATCTCGATACAACTTTCGTCAATCTCTGGTCGCTACTGCGGAAACTCACGGCCGAAGGTTTCATCGGACGGGTTCACGTCGAATTGAAAGACTATTCTGCCGATGTGTATCTCGATGGATCGAGCACCCCGATGGTCCGTGAAGTCGATCACGCCGCTAAGACCGAAGCCCTCGAAGCAGGCGCACTGCATCGGGTGGTGTTGCGCACGCGCGAGTCGCCGGGGCTGATAAATGTCTTTGCCGGATTAGCAGAAGCCAGAGCTCCTCATCCGGCGGAAGCAGCCTCGCAACCTGCTCCTGTCGTGGCAGTGCCGGCAATTTCAATGGCGAGCACGACGGACGACAATCCCCCAATTCCCCTCGCCATACCAGCAGAACCCGACCCTCCGAAGTTTGAGCCCCCAGAGCCGCCCGAGGTTAACGAGGTGTACCGGACCGGAAGCTATCAGGACTGGCAAACGATTATCATCGCCACCGGTGAACTGATCGCGGCAGTCGAACGAGGGATCAATGCCGCCGGCGGCGACTTCGGATCTCTTTTCCATGCGGTGCGAGTTGAACTGGCTGACGACTACACCTTTCTCGATCCATTCACCCAGGCCTTCACTTACTCGGCCGGCGTGGCCGCGCTGAAAGGCTCGCCGGAAGTCGGCACTTTTGCTTCCGCGATCAGTGAATTGTTGCGCCGGGTAGTTAACCGCGCCGCCGTCGGTGACCGTGCCCGGCGAGTGCGTGAGCGGATTGCGCTCGAGATGCTGCCGATTGCCCGGCGGCGAGCTGACGTGTTGGAACGCTCGGGTTTACAAGCGCAACTGGATCGAATTGCGGGCACAAGAGTAATGTAAACGCGTACCCTCTTGGATTTACTTGCCTGAACGGGATGATAAGAAGATGCCAACCTTCCGTAATATTCTCTTTCCAACTGACTTCACGCCCCACGCACGATCGGCTTTGAAGTACGCGGCCGCGTTTGCCCGCGCCGGCCACGGTCGCGTTATTTTGTTCAGCGTGCAGACCGGTAAAGTGCCGGCAAACCTGCTGCGGCTGCCGGAGCGGCTGCTGCGCGAGCAGGACAATCAATGGCTGCTGCAACTGCAGAGCGAGGTGCGGGAACTGCTCGCCGATCCGCTGTTTCACGGACTGGAAGTCGAACCGGTGATTGTGGAAGGCGAGCCGGCCACCGAGATTGCCAAGGCTGTGCGCCATTATGAAAGCGACCTGGTGACCGTAGTCACTCATGGACGCCGCGGATTAGCGCGCGCTTTATTTGGTTCGACTGCCGAAGAGATCATCGCCGAGGCGCCTTGTCCGGTGTTGACGATTCGCCCGCCGCAACATGACTTTGTTCATCATCGCGGTGATAAAACGGAAGTCCGCCTGAATCGAATCCTTTTGGCCACCAACTTCAGACCATCTTCATTCAGCGCCATGAAGACGGCCCGCTTAATGGCTGAAGCGACCGGCGCGGAGCTCCACGCCGTCTATGTGATCGGTGATTACTTCGAACAGATTTCCCTGCTGTTTCCTGAGGAAGGCGGCCTGGCTCTTTCACGCATGCGCAGCGAAGTGAAAGAGCGGATGGAATCATTTGCGCGCGAGCGCGGCGCCAGGGTCACCGTGCATGCCGCAGAGGGCCGGCCTTACGCCGAGATTGTTAATTTGGCCGCAAAGATTGATGCCGATTTGATCGTCATTGGCACCAGCGTCCACGCGTCCTTATTTGGCGGCGCGCCGGCACTCGGCTCGCAGATCGAACGCGTCGTGCGTAACGCGCCGTGTCCGGTGTTGTGTGTGCCTTCCGGTAAAGTCGTGACTCCGTTGCCGTCGTTTGCGAACGCTAACCCGGTACCGCAGACGTAAAGAGCAAAGAGCAAAGGGCCAAGCGATTACGCCTGGCCCTTCACGAAACCTCAACTCTTTGCTCTTAACTCTTTGCCCTTTGCCCTTTGCCCTTTGCCCTTTGCTCTTAGCTCTTAGCTCTTCGCCCTCACTGTTTCACGTTGTCGCCTTCGACGGGATAACCGGCAGTCTTCCAGGCTGCCAAACCGCCCAGCAGGGCCGCTGCATTATCAATTCCTTTTGATTTGAGTTCGAGCACCGCCCCGGCACTCGTATGTTCGGCCGGTCAAGTACAGTATGCAGCGATCAGCTTGTCCTTGGGCAACTCACTCAAGTGGTCCAGGACCGTGCCGGTGGGCATGGAAATCGAACCCTTTATGTGCTCCTGCTTGTAAGCCGATTCCGGTCGCGTGTCGATTATCAGGACGTCGTTCTTTTCCCAAAGCTTATGCAGCTCTTCGACGGTAATGCGACGGGCGTTATCGGCGGGCTGGCTGGCTGGAGAAGGCGCCTGGATCATCGGCTTTTGAGTCAGCAGGGTCTCGTTCGAATTGCACCCGAGCGCAAAAGTGATCGCACAAATAAATAGAAGCAGAATTGAATAGCGCATAAGTTCGTGACCCACTCACCGTGGGAATCTTAGAATACAGTTTTGCGGGCCAGATGCAAAGCGTTGGTCTTGCGGGGTGGTGGTACCTGGGTTTCCGAGGTGGCACTACTTAATTAACGTTAATAGTTCGTTTGAGAGAATCTTCTCATTCACGCCGCAGCTTTAGCGCGGCGAGTTCGCTGAGCATTCACACCGTGGCTTTAGCCCGGTGTGCCGAGCACCATAACGAGATCGGAAACCGTTTAACCAGCAGCGAAATCTTTGCAGGGTAATCCGGCTGTACGGTGATAGAATTCTCGCTCCCCTCCGGGTAGTGCCCGACTTCGAATTACTTTCTGTCCCCCAGCCGTTTACGCCTGGGGACAAGAAAGGCGGTATTCAAAGCTCCGTTAGTGGGCTTCAATTGCTCTGTTGCTTTCTTACCCGGACGTAAAGCGCCTGGGCGAGAGGAAACTCGTTAAAAACAAAATCAGACTCTCTCCAGCGCAAGGAGTCGACATGCATTTGAAAAAACCCGCTTCACAACGCTTGCCGCTGGCGCTGGTTCTCCTCCTCCTAAACGGGGCCTCGTCCGTGCACGCGCAGCAGTCGCCAAAACCAACGCCGGACGACGTCGTTCGGGTCAATACCGAACTGGTGCAAAGCGCCGTGACGGTCCTCGACAAGGACGGCCACTTTGTCGATGGCTTGAATAAAGACCAATTTCAGTTGCTCGTGGACGGACAGCCGCGGGCCATAAACCTGTTCGACCGGGTAACGGCCGGAAGTCCTCGCGACGCGCGCCTGACGGCGAATGCGGACACAGACACGGCCGGGAAGGCTGCGGTCTCCGTTGTGCGCGGACGCACGATTGTCTTTTTCGTCGACGACATGCACATGTCTGCGGAAAGCTTCCATCGGACCCGCGATATGCTGCGGGGCTTCTTAACAAATGAAATGAGCATGTCCGACTCGGTCATCATTGCCACGGCCAGCGGCCAGATGGGTTTTCTCGAACAGTTCACCAACAACAAACAGATTCTCGCGACTGTGGTCGATCGGCTGAGCCCGCAGCAGTACGACGTGCGCAGTTTTGGCAGTGGCAGCACGCGCATGCGCGAGTATGACGCGCTGATGATCGACACGATCGAGAGCAAGAAAGCCAATTCCGAGGTGCTCAACTATTACATTCGCGAGTGCATAGCCCCAACCAACCCGCCCGGTCAGGTCGCCCGGGCCGCCCTGGCCATGACCTGCGAGACGGATGCGCGCAATAGCGCCCGCGCGGTCCTGATGCAGGCTGCGAAAATCACGCAGAACATGTACGCGACACTCGAATCGATTATGCGGGCTGCCGCCAGATCGCCGGGTCGCAAGCTGGCATTTTTTGTTTCCGACGGCTTCCTGCTTGATGCCGGCCCACACGCCCCCGACCTGCGCGGCCGGCTGGACGGAATCATCGACGCTGCGCAACGCGCCGGCGTCGTGGTTTACACCATCGATTCGCGCGGCCTGACCAATGACCGTGTCGATATGCGGCAAGGAACTGCCCGCCTGGATGTGGGCGCGCCAATAGGCGAGGCGGAAGCTCTCCAGAATGCGATGAATGCCCTGGCCGGCGATACCGGAGGCCGCGCGTTGCGCAATACAAATTTTTTCGATCGCTGGGTTGGGAAGGTGCTGGACGAAACTTCCAACTATTATCTGCTCGCGTGGCGGCCCGACCGCGACGTGGAAAAAACTCCGAAGTTTAAGCAGGTGCAAATCTCAATCGTCAACAGACCCAACTTGATCGTGCGCGCGCCGCGTGGTTACCTGGCGGGTCCCACGTCCGCAGAGGTAACCGCCAAGGAGAAATTGCCGGAGAATCATGCGGCCCGGACACCCGAGACTGAATTGCGGGACGCGTTGGCTGATTATCGTCCCAGCAGCGGGCTGCCAACGTTTCTCTCGCTCGCTTACTTGAACACGCCGAAGAATGAAATGCTGCTGACTTCGTCGTTCGAAGTAAGCACCAGCGGTCTTGATTACGGCGAAGACGGCAAACAACCCGCCACGGTGCGCATTGCCGGCGTAATTCTCAATGAAAAGGGAAAGGCCGCCGGCAGTTTCAAAACTCAACTTAACGTTACTCCCCGGGACGGCGAGTCCCTTCGCAGCGGAGTGATTTATAACGAGCGAACCGTTTTGACGCCGGGAATCTACCAGGTCCGGGCCGTCGCCCGCGACGAAAGAAGCCGCCGGATCGGGAGCGCCATTCAATGGATCATGATTCCCGCGTTGACCAGCCATCAACTCACCGCCAGCAGCATCCTGCTCGGCGCCCAAGTGGTGGAACGGAGCACCCCGAGCGATACCAACGCGCAGGTTCAATTAAACGTCAACCATCGGTTTGCCCGCCGCTCGCCCCTCGGATATTGGATTTTTGTCTACAATGCGAAGCGCGGCAGCAACGGCGCCCCGAGTTTAACCGTCCACTCGGCAGTATTGCGCGATGGCCTGACTGTTTTGAATGTCCCGGATCACAAGATTTCGGCGAGCGGCGACGATCCCGATCGAATTGCCTTTGGCGAGACACTTCCGCTGGCTTCGCTCGCGCCGGGAAGTTACGAGTTGCTGGTGACAGTGAAGGACGAACTCAGCGGCACAACCACCAGTCAGGAAATAGATCTTGAAGTTTACCAGTGATCTGGAGTTTCACCCGATGGCTTATCCACCTCCGGCTGACTTAAAAAAGTTCCTTCGGCCTTACGATCCTGAAGTGCGTAAGCTCGCCCTAGATCTGCGCGCGCTGCTGTTGGAAGAGATGGCGCCGTGTTACGAAAACATCTACGACGCCTACAGCGCAGTGGCCATCGGGTACGGGACCAGCGACAAGTTGAGTGATGGCGTGTTTCATATCGCCGTCTATTCCAAACACGTCAATCTTGGTTTCAATGATGGCGCCACGCTGGCCGATCCGAAAGCCATCCTGCAGGGCCACGGCAGTCGCGTTCGTCATATCACGCTTAAGAGCGCAGACGATCTGGCGCGGCCGGAGATTCGCGCGTATATTCGTCGCGCGAAAAAGCAGGCCGCCGCAGAGGCGCGTAAACTCGGTGAACCGCCGCCGAAAAAACCGGACGGTGTGGTTTCGACCGTGAAGGCAATTTACGCCAGGAAGCGCCGGCCGGCGTTCACTTCGACAAAATAACGGCCGCTGGAACGCGGACGCCCTCGTCCGCAATCTGCCAGCGGAATGGGCTCTTAAGCCAGCGTCGAAGCGGGAGTGGCGGACGGGGGAGTCCGCGTTCCCAGCGCGTCTTCTTGAAAGACCAGGCATCATTAAAATGAAAACCAAAACAAATCTTCTCCTTGTCCTGATGGCGACACTCTCGTTTGGGTCCGCAATCTCGGCTCAGACTCGGGTACCGACTATCGACGACCTGCTCAATTTAAAGACTGTCGGCGCGACGCAAATTTCGCCCGACGGAAAGCGCATCGCCTATACGGTCACCGACGCCGACTTTAAACAAGACGCCTTTGTAACGCAGCTTTGGCTGGCTGACAGCGCCACGGGTAAGAGCTTCCAGCTCACGCGCGGCGATAAATCTGCCGGCAACCCGCGCTGGTCTCCGGACGGAAAGTGGCTGGCGTTTCTGAGTAATCGCATCGAAGACAAGAACCAGATCTTCGTGATCGATCCGACCGGCGGCGAGGCGCAACAACTTACCAAGTCAGAAACCGCGATCAGCAATTTCGCCTGGGCCGAAGACGGCAAGACAATCGCCTACACCGCCACCGAGCCAACTTCGCAGCCGCTCAAGGATCGAAAGGATTATTACGGCGACTACGACGTGGTGCGGGCCGGCTATAGTTACGTTCATCTCTGGACCATCGATGTGGCTGAGGCGATGAAAGCGCCGGCGCCCGGCAAGCAGCGGACCCGGAAAAATGACTTCAGCATCGACTCGTTCTCGTGGTCGCCGGATGGCAGCAGCCTCGCCTTTAGCGCGACGATCAATCCCGACCTGGTTCAAGGCGAAACCTCGGACATCTATCTGCTGAGTTTGAGAGATGATTCAGTCAGGAAGATCGTCGCGACGCCGGGACCGGACAGCAACCCGCGCTTTTCGCCCGACGGCAAGCAGATTGTCTTCAACTCCGCCATGGGCGAAAAGCTCTATTTCGCGAACAATTCGCGGCTTGCCATAGTAGGCCTCGACGGCGGCGCGCCGAAATCGATCACCGACAGCTTTGACGAAAACCCCAACCTGATTGAATGGCGAACCGACGGGATTTACTTCTCGGGGTCGCAAAAGACAGCCTCGCATTTGTTTCGCGTAGATCCGGCGACCGCCAGCATCACGCGCATCAGCGCGCCGGACGATCTGATGGCCACGGGCTTTTCCTTCGCCCGCTCGGCTGAGAGCATCGGCTTTGTTTCCGGCTCGCCGACCAGCATTAACGAACTGTTTGTTTCTGACCTGCGCCGTTTCGCGCCGCGTAAACTGACGAGCTTCAACGATCAGACGAAAGGCTTCATCCTGGGCACGCGGGAAGTTGTTTCCTGGAAAAGTCAGGACGGCGCCACCATCGAAGGCATTCTGATCAAGCCGGCAGATTTCGATCCAAACAGGAAGTATCCGCTGCTCTGCGTCATTCACGGCGGGCCCACCGGCATCGATCGGCCGTTACTGCTGCAGCCCGATGCTCGCTACTATCCGTCGGACATCTGGGCCGCGCGCGGGGCGCTCGTTCTCAAAGTCAATTACCGCGGCAGCGCCGGTTACGGCGAGAAGTTCCGCAAGCTGAACGTGCGCAACCTGGGAGTTGGTGACGCGTGGGACGTGCTGTCCGGCGTCGATTATCTAATCAGCAAAGGTTGGGTGGATAAAAGCAGAGTCGGCTGTATGGGCTGGAGCCAGGGTGGTTACATCTCGGCGTTCCTCACCACCTCAACCGATCGCTTCGTTGCGATCAGCGTGGGCGCCGGAATCTCAAATTGGGCCACCTACTACTACAACACCGACATCACGCCGTTCACGATCAATTATCTGGGAAATGATCCGGCGGAAGATCCGGCCATCTATGCCAGGACTTCGCCAATGAATTACATCAAGACGGCCAGGACGCCCACGCTGATTCAGCACGGCGAAATAGATCGCCGGGTGCCGATCGCCAATGGCTATGAACTGCGCCAGGGCTTGGAGAACCGCGGTGTGCCGGTGACGATGATCGTCTACAAAGGCTTTGGCCATCCGATCACCAAGCCGAAAGCCCAGCGCGCGGTCATGCAACACAATTTGTCGTGGTTTGGTCACTACATCTGGGGCGATCCGTTGCCGGATTTCACGGCGCCGGCAATGCCGAAGAAGTCCGATAAATAAATTCGAAGATTGCGCGTATGAACGTCTCAATTCTGGTGGCGATTATTACTGCTTTCGTGACAGCCACAGGATGGTTGGTGAGCCACATCCTGCTTACTCGCCGCGAGGACAAGAACCGGCAGACCGATTCTTCCCTCAAGTTCATCGACAGGCAATTAGAAGAACTTTACGGGCCGCTCGCGTTCCTGATGTGGGAGGGTGATCGGGCCTTCAAGGACCTTTTGGAAACACTGGGCCGGCCCTATGTGTTCAGTGGCGATCGTCCGCTGCCGGAAGCCGAGCTGAAACTGTGGCTGTTTTGGTTGGACCAGTTTTTCTTTCCGAAGAACGAAAAAATTCGAGAGTTATTGATGAACAACACGCACTTGATTGAAGGCAGCGAAATGCCGGCGAGTTATGTGCGGTTCCTGGAACACTATAATTCATGGCGAATCGAACATTTGCGCTGGAAGCAGGAAGGTGTTCCCTACTCGTGGCACTCAAAAATGAACTGGCCCCTCGAGTTCAGCTCAGATGTTTTGAATACCTTCAAGACCCTGAAGGCCCGACAAGCGGTATATAAAGGAAAAGTCTTTGGGGACAGGACGTGATTGCGAACAGTTCCAGTGACTCAGGCTTTGTCTTAACGGGAGGTGATTATGAACTCAGATTCCACATCCACAGTGAAGCTGCTTCTGGTGGTAATCGTGGTGGCCGTGCTGGCCGCGGTCGTCGCCACCCTCGCGCAATACTTTATCGCGGGAAAATCGAACGCCGGCGTTACGGGAGGCGTGGCCGGCGCGCTCTCGGCCGGAGTGGCCGTCACGGTGTGGAAAAAGAAGTCAGCCTCAAATTGATTCATACCTCTATGCGCCGGCTCGTCTTCACAATCCTGGCCGCTTCCCTGCTCGCATGCTCGTCTGCGACGGCGCAGAAATATACCGGGCCTGACGGTAAGCTGCGCGTGGCGCTGGTCAAACAACCATTCTCGCCAACCGGCACGTCGGTGGGGCCGAACACCATGGCCGACGGCGGAATCCAGCGAATACTGGCGGACATGAATACAGTTGTGCGGGTCCGGGAAGTCGCGTTGACGCCGGACGAGCTGACTGAGTACGGCGCCTGGAAGAAACTTGGCTGGGCGCTCGGCCATTTCGCCGACATCGTCGCGCAAAACGAACGTGATGGATATTTCACCGTGGGATTGTTAGCTACCTGTCCATCGATGCCGGGACTCGTTGCCGGTCTGCAGCATTCCGGGCCCGGCAACCAGCCTTTGAAGATCGGAATGCTTTGGCTCGATGCCCATCCCGATTTCAACACGCCGGAAACGACCCGCAGCGGATCCCTGGGCGGCATGCCGGTCGCCGTGGCCACCGGGCGGGCGCTCCAACGAATGCGGCTCGATGCCCATCTCGATCCGCCCATAGCTGACGAATTTATTGTGATGGGCGGCGTCCGTTTGGTAGATCCTCTCGAGCAGGAGCTGCTGGACAAATCGAAGATTCAACAGGTCAGCGTTGACGACTTGCGTCGAATGAACACGGCGGTATTCGCACAGCTGGACAGACTGAATCAGCTGACTGATAAGATTTATATTCACATTGACATGGACGTGTTGGACCCGAAGGAAGTATCGGGCCACGTCAACAAAGTTCCGAACGGCCCGTCGAGCGAGCAACTCGCGCGTCTGTTCGAAGAAATTTTTAAACGCTACCCGAAAGCTGCGGCGATCGGATTTGCCACTATCCCGCCAACCGACGAGGGCGGGTTATCGATCGCCGCCTTGAATAGAATGATCGAAGGCGCGGTCCGTGGACTGGAAGCCCGTGAGCGGCGCCGCTGAGACTGCCGCGGACACCCGAAGGATCAAGATTAAAGCCATGGAAACAGGTCAGCACAATCAACCTCAACCACCGCCCATCGTCGATACTATTTTGCGCGCGATCGGCAACACGCCGGTCGTTAAGCTGCGCCGGATCCTTCAGCCTGAAAGCGCCGAGGTCCTGGTCAAGCTCGAATACTACAACCCAACCGGGTCGTACAAAGATCGCATGGCGCTCGCGATGATCGAGGGCGCCGAAGCTCGTGGCGATCTGAAACCGGGCATGGAAGTCGTGGAGTACACCGGCGGCAGCACCGGCTCGTCGCTGGCGCTCGTTTGCGCCGTCAAGGGCTACCACTTCACCCCGATCTCGTCGGACGGTTTCGCGCGCGAGAAGCTTGAGACCATGCGCGCCTTCGGCGCCGATCTCCAGGTCGTCGCCAGCGATGGCGGCAAACTCACGCCGGATCTGTTCCTGCGAATGAAAGCCGAGGCCGAACGCCGCGCCCAGGACGAGAACACTTTCTATACCAGCCAATTTCACAACGAAGACGCGCTCAACGGCTACCAGAACATCGGGCGGGAATTGGTGGCGCAAGCGGGCGGAAAGATCGATGCGTACTGCGGCGGCGTCGGCACCGCCGGAATGTTGATGGGCGTTTCGCGCGCCTTTAAAGAGGCCGGATGCGCCGCTCGGATCATCGCCCTCGAGCCGGCGTCGTCGCCGGTCTTAACCGAAGGACACGGGGGCGCGCACCGCGTCGAAGGAATCAGTCCAGGGGTGATCCCGCCGCATCTTAAATCCGATTACTATGACGAAGCGCGCGCTGTCGACGAAGCCGAAGGCCGCGCCACGGCCCGCCGGCTGGCACGCGAGGAAGGCATCTTCACCGGCACTTCCAGTGGCTTGAATGTCGCGGCCGCGCTGCAGTTGGCAGCTGAACTCGGTCCCGGCCACACCGTCGCGACAGTGGCGGTTGATACGGGATTGAAGTATCTTGCTGGCGACCTTTTCTCTGGTTAACAGAATCAGGGGGCGATTGATAATTAAATCCACTTGCGCTTCAATTCTCACACGAGGGGTTATATGAAATACCGCGTCTTAATCGAGCAGGATGAAGATGGGATATTCGTCGCGGAGGTTCCTTCGCTGCCGGGTTGTGTCTCTCAGGGAGATACGCGAGAAGAGGCCACCAGGAATATAAAAGAAGCCATAGAACTATATCTGGAGAGTTTGCGGGCGCATGATGAGCCCATCCCACCGCCTATCACTGAGGAATTGATCGAGGTGGGCGTGTGAGCAATCGTCCCGAGCGCCTCGGGTCGTGAAGTAGTAAAGGCGCTTGCAAAACTCGGCTATGAGCAGGATCGCCAACGTGGCAGTCACATAGTTCTCAGACAATCAGAATACCCACATCGCCGGATCGTGGTTCCTGACCATAGAGAAGTTGCCAAAGGAAATTTACGAAGCATCATTCGTCACGCTGGTCTGACAGTTGACGAATTCAGAGCGCTTTTGTGAGTTGAGTCCAATTAATCCAATCGGAGTATATTCATGTACAAAGTCGCCCGAAAAACGGAACTGATCCTCGGCGCTATTTTGGCCGGACTCATGATGGCGTCCGCGTCGCTTGGCCAGCAGTACGATCAAAATCTCTATTCCGGTCTGCGCTGGCGCATGATCGGTCCGTTTCGCGCCGGCCGGGTTAACGCTGTCAGCGGCGTGGTGGGCCAGCCGGACACTTTTTACTTTGGTTCGGTAGGCGGCGGCGTCTGGAAGTCTAACAATGCCGGCCGCTCATGGAACCCGATCTTTGATTCAGCCTCGTCTGCTTCGATTGGCGCGATTGGCGTGTCGGCTTCAAATCCGAGCGTGGTCTATGTCGGCACCGGTGAAGCAGACATGCGCGATTCAATTCAATTCGGCGACGGCATGTGGAAATCTACCGACGCCGGCAAAACCTGGACGCATATCGGCCTGGAAAACACGAAGCAGATCGGCCGGGTGTTGGTCGATCCCAGGAACCCCAACATTGTTCTGGTCGCCGCCCTCGGCAACGCATACCAGGCCAATCCCGATCGCGGCGTCTATCGCTCAAAAGACGGCGGCGCCACCTGGCAGAAAGTTTTATTCAAGAACGATGACGTGGGCGCCATCGATCTCAACTTCGATCCGGCGAACTCCCAGATCGTATATGCCGCGCTGTGGAATGTGCGGCGTCCACCCTGGTTCATCTACACGCCGGCCAATGGACCGGGCGGGGGGATTTTCAAGTCCACTGATGGCGGTGCGACCTGGAAAGAGATCGACGAAGGCATTCCCACTGAAGCCGAAGGCCGCGGGCGCATCGGCATTTCAGTCTCGCCGGCAAATCACAATCGCATCTACGCCGTTGTTGACGCGTTTGTTAACGATAAGGATCATCCCGAAGACCCCACCAAGACCAAGAATTATGGCGGCGTGTTTCGCTCGGATGATGCCGGCGCCACCTGGACCAAACTCACGATCGACCAAAGGCTTTGGGGCCGTGGTTGGTATTTCGAAAAGATCACGGCCGACCCGAAGAATCCCGACCTCGTTTATGTAATGAACACTTCGGTCTATCGCTCGACCGATGCCGGCAAGACCTGGACCGCCATCAAAGGCGATCCAACCGGCGACGATTTCCATCAGCTTTGGATCAATCCTGACGATCCCCGGCGCATGGTGCTCGGCAGCGATCAGGGTACGGTCGTCAGCGTCGACGCCGCCGTGACCTGGAGTTCCTGGTACAACCAGGCGACGGCGCAGATTTATCACGTCGCTCCCGACAACCGATTTCCCTATTGGGTCACCGGCGCGCAACAGGACAGCGGCGCAGTCGGCTCGCCGTCGCGCAGCCGCCATTCGGAAATTTCCCTGCGCGACTGGGAAGGGCTGTGCGCCGGCGGCGAATCCGGCTACACGGCGCCTGATCCACTGCACCCGGAAATTCTCTTCGGCGGGACTGTCACCCGCTGCAACGTAATCACCGGCGAAACTAAGAATGTGTCGCCTGAAACGCGCGCCCCGGGCCAGGGTCGCAACGCGGCCAGTGAATACCGCCACGCGTGGACCCAGCCGCTGGTCTTCTCGCAGGCCGATCCGCGCACCCTCTACTTTGCCAACCAATATCTTTACAAGACGACGAACGGCGGCGAGAGTTGGACCCAGATGGGCCAGGACCTGACCCGTGAAGACCCCGGCGTGCCGGCGAATCTGAATGCCGAAGCCGCCGCTGATGCGCCGCCCGACAAACGCCGCGGAGTCATCTACACGATCGCGCCCTCGCCCTTGAAAGCTTCTTTGGTCTGGATTGGGACAGATGATGGTCTGATCAAGATGACGAATGATGACGGCCGCAACTTCCAGGATGTGACACCGCCGGCCCTCACCCCGTGGAGCAAGGTCACGATGATTGACGCGTCCCACTTCGACGTAAAGGAAGCCTTTGCCTCAGTCGAACGTCATCAAATCGGCGATTACGAGCCGCACATCTTTCGCACCCGCGATTCCGGGAAGACCTGGACGGAAATCACCAACGGTCTGCCGAAAGCCATCTATGTGCAGACGGTAAAGGACGATCCGCAACGCCGCGGCATGCTGGTCGCCGGCACCGAGCGCGCCGTGTTCGTCTCGTTCGATGACGGCGATCACTGGCAGTCGTTGCAACTCAATCTGCCGCCGGCTTCGATGCGCGACCTCGCTTTCAAGGACAACGATTTGATCGTAGCGACCCACGGCCGGGGCTTCTGGGTGCTCGACAACATCACGGCCCTGCGTCAACTATCCACGAACATGGGCGGGGCAGACGCGGTCCTCTTTCAACCCGCCGACGCAATCCAGATCATCTCTGGCGGAGACAACGGCACGCCCCAACCGCGTGATGAACCGCTGGCAGATAATCCGCCGGGCGGCGCCGTGATCGATTTCTATCTGCGCCGCAACGCCAGCGGCCCGGTAACGCTTGAGATTCTCGATCCCGCCGGCGACCTGATTCGCAAATACTCGAGTGACGACAAGTTTCCGCCCGTGGATCCAGATCGGCTTAACTATCCGCCCTACTGGGCGCGCACCCAGGAGCCGCTGCCGGCAACCGCCGGCATGCACCGGTGGATTTGGGACTACCGTGCGACTCCACCCCAACGCGGGGCAGGCGGTCCCGGCGGAGGTGGCGGCGGCGGAGGCGGCGGCTTCTTCGGCCGCGGCGGTCAACTCGCGCTCCCGGGAACTTACACCGTGCGTCTGACGGCGGACGGCAAGAGCCAAAGCGCACCGCTGATCGTCAAGGCTGATCCACGAGCCAAATAGGAAGTCGGCATGATGGAGTGCGCCGGCATCGACGGCGCTTTGGATTTATCTCAGTTCAATTATGCTTGATTCGATCCAAGAGCGCCGTCGATGCCGGCGCACTCCAAATCTCAGCCTCGCCGCGCCGCTTGTTAGCTCCGGTTGTTGAGTGAATCCTGCTCGCCGGTACCTGATTCTCAACGTTCCGAATTACGGTGCTCTTACGGGAACCCGCAACCAGCTCGAGGCATCTAACAAAGTGCGCGTGTGGAAGAGAGCTCAATGCCGACGAAGTTTCAGCTCCTGGTATTCACCATCATTGCCGGGCTGGTTCTGATCGTTGCGATCCGATCCGGTACAGCTTCAATCGAAACTGAAGGCTCTGCACATTCATTACCCTCGCCTACGGCGCCGCAGCCTGCCTCTACCGGCAATGACTTCGCCGCTCATGTCGAACAACTAAAGAAGAAGCTTCCCTCCAACGATTTCTCCATCGTGGTGCAGCCTCCATTCGTGGTTGTCGGCGACGAATCCGCGGACGCAATCAAGGAACACTCCGAGCGCACGGTGAAGTGGGCCGTCGACAAGCTGAAGCAGGATTACTTCACCAGGGACCCGAAAGAGATTCTGGACATCTGGCTCTTCAAGGATTCGGCTTCCTATGAACAGAACGCGCTCGCCTTGTTTGGTTCAAAGCCCACCACGCCGTACGGCTATTTTTCCAGCACCCACAAGGCGCTGGTGATGAACATCTCGACCGGTGGCGGAACGCTGGTCCATGAGATCGTGCATCCGTTTATGGAAGCCAACTTCCCCACTTGTCCCGCGTGGTTCAACGAAGGCATGGGTTCTCTTTACGAGCAATGCGGTGAGGTCGAGGGCCACATTCATGGGTACCCAAATTGGCGGCTGCCCGGATTGCAGAATGCGATTAAGGCCGGCGCCGTGCCAACCTTCAGGAAGCTGATGTCGATGGACAGCGGTGCGTTCTATGATGATGAGCGCGGCACGCACTATGCGCAGGCGCGCTATCTCCTGTACTACCTGCAACAGAAAGGCTTGCTGGTGAAGTTCTATCGTGAATTTCACGCGCAGCAAAAAACCGACGCCACTGGTTATAAAACCCTGCAGCATATTCTCCGGGTCCGGGACATGAAGGCGTTCCAGCAAAGCTGGGAGAAGTACGTGCTCACTCTCAAGACCTGAGTTGGCCTGACCTCAATGGATTAGCCGGGAAGAAACGAGCGCGATGCGGTGGGAGCTCATTGTGCTGCCCCAGGGCGCGTTGGTTGGGCCAGTCGCAAAGTACACAAAAGAAAAATTGACAGCGCTTAGTGCCGTGTAGTAGCGTCCAATATACAATTATGCATAAGAGCAATCGCCAGCTCACACCCTCAAATCCAACCACACCACAGCCGGGAGAAGTTACTGTAATTTGAAACAGATCGAGCTTCCACCTAGAGGCCTGGAGACGCTCTTCGGCGTTCACGACCAGAACATCAAATACCTCGAGTCGCTGCTCGACGTTCAAATTAACGGTCGGGGACATAGTCTCGACGTCGATGGCGACCCGAAAGATGTGGCCACCGTCGAGCGTATCCTCGAAGACTTCTCAGAACTTTTCGCGGAAGGGCGCCAGTTCACCGACAAGGAACTGCGCGAGGCGTTCGCGCAAATTGCCGAGGATCGCGCCTACAGTCTGAAGGATTATTTCACGCGTTCGCGCTTCAGCCCCGCCGGTAAGAAGCAAGTCGCGCCGAAGTCGGCGATGCAACGCCGTTACGTCGAGGCCATTCAGCAGAAAGACATTGTTTTCGGCATTGGGCCGGCCGGCACAGGCAAGACCTATCTCGGAGTGGCCATGGCGGTGCAGGCCCTGATGCAGAAGCAGGTCAATCGCATCGTCCTGGCCCGCCCGGCGGTGGAAGCCGGCGAGAAGCTGGGATTTCTGCCCGGCGACCTGCAGGAAAAAGTCGATCCATATTTGCGGCCGCTCTACGACGCCTTGTTTGACCTGGTCGACTATGAACGCGTCGAGCGGTTGCTGGAAAAGCGCGTTATCGAGATCGCGCCGCTGGCCTTTATGCGCGGACGGACACTGTCCGACGCGTTTGTAATTCTGGACGAGGCCCAGAACACAACTTCAGAGCAGATGAAGATGTTCCTCACGCGCATCGGATTCGGCTCGAAAGCCGTAATCACCGGCGATGTGACCCAAATCGACCTGCCTACCGGCAAGCGCAGCGGGCTGGTTGAAGCGGAACGCGTACTCTCGAGCGTCGAAGGGATTGAGTTTGTTTATTTCAGCGAGAAGGACGTCGTCCGTCACAAGCTCGTCCAGATGATCATCAAAGCGTACGAGTCGCATTCCAAAAAGACTGAGATCTAGGGTCAGTAGCCCGACCGTCAGGGAGGGCAGCCAACCGAAAGGGAGCTCTCCCGTACGGGCGGGCTTCCGAGGCGCAATGATTGAAATCATAAACCGCCAGCGCTCACGGAAGATCGAACCCGCCGCGTGGCGCGGCTTCGCTGAGAGGGCGCTACACTCGATCAAGCCCGCGCCGGCATCAGCCACCGTTGTGTTTGTCTCTGATGCGGCTATCAGAAAACTCAATAAGCAATTTCGCGGCAAAGACTACGCCACCGATGTGCTTTCTTTCCCCACCGCGGCAGAAGCTTTTGAAAGTCCGAATGAATCGCATATCGGTGACGTGGTAATTTCCGTCGAGCGCGCCGCCGCGCAAGCCAAAGCCAACGGCCTCACCTTTGAGAATGAAGTACAGCAATTAGTTCTTCACGGGTTGCTGCATCTTTGCGGCTACGATCATGAAACCGACAACGGCGAGATGAATCGAGTCGAGTTGCAGTTGCGAAGCAAACTGGAGATCTAGTTCTTAGCCAGGTGGCCTCAATTTGAATAGCTCAGGTGTTTACGCCTGGGAAAGGAAAGCAGCGCCGTCAAAAGCCCCATTAATAGGGCTTTCAATTGACTTGTTGTTTCTGAGCATGGCGGGCACGACGGGGCTTGCGAAAGTATTAAGTCAATTTGGGTCGTGCCCTT
>Ga0126369_10001074_pt1 | contig 18696 bp, 8 predicted proteins | sample PanSoiMetaPlot_1_FD_109646 | JGI IMG/M metagenome (GOLD analysis project Ga0126369, IMG submission 109646) | Tropical forest soil microbial communities from Panama - MetaG Plot_1 | ecosystem: Environmental > Terrestrial > Soil > Tropical forest > Bulk soil | place: Panama | collected 2016-02-17 | reverse complement strand
TCGTATCTTGTCGCGGACTTTTACCGGCGCTTTGTGAAGCGCGACGGAACGGAACAACATTACGTTGTGATATCGCGAGTGGCGACCGTATTACTGGTGATCGCCTCAGCCTACGTCGCGGCGCGGCTGGGCTCGATTGTGGCGGGATGGGAAATAGTGCTCACCATTGGCGCTGGCACCGGCGGCGTGTACTTGCTCCGCTGGTATTGGTGGCGGATCAACGCCTGGAGCGAGATCGCGGCGATGGCAACGGCGATTGCCGTGACCGCGGTGCTTTCATTGACGAAACCCTTTTCAGGCGACAGCGTGGTGCTGTTCGCGAAGAACTCGCTGGCCACCACGGCGGCAACATCGATTGTGTGGATTGTGGTCACTTTCCTGACCCAGCCGGAAAGGGAAGACGTGCTGGTGAAATTCTACCGGCAAGTGCGGCCGTATGTAGGGGGTTGGAAACCGGTCGCGCAATTGGCGCAGGAGGTTCCGCCAACGCGCGATTTGGGACGCAACTTGCTCTCCTGGGGGCTCGGTTGCGGCATGGTTTATTTGGCGCTGTTTGGTTCCGGGAAAATGCTGTTGGGGCACGTGGGACTCGGATCGGTGCTGTTGGTGTTCGCGGCCATTTGCGCCGCGATGCTCTCCCGCTTGATGCCGCGCGCAAACGAGTGGAGCGCATAGGGGCATGGCGGATTCCGCCCAACCGGGCCAAACGCTGGGGGCAGCAACCGGCAAAGGCACGCACAACGCAGTCCTTGCCGGATTTCTGGGCTGGACCTTTGACGCGTTCGATTTTTTCGTCCTCACTTTCGCCTTAGAGCACATCGGCAGGGAGTTTGGCAAAACGCACGCCGACATGGCGCTCACCATTGCGGCCACTCTCGCCACAAGGTGGATCGGAGCAATTGTCTTCGGCTTGCTTGCGGATCGCTTTGGTCGCCGCATTCCGTTAATCGTCAACATTCTTTATTACTCGCTGATTGAAGTTCTTTCGGGTCTCGCTCCGAACTACCGGGTCTTTTTCTTCCTGCGTTTGCTCTACGGCATCGGGATGGGCGGCGAGTGGGGCGTCGGGGCGTCTCTCACCATGGAGTCCATCCCGTCGAAGTGGCGCGGACTTGTTTCCGGGTTCCTGCAGGAAGGCTACGCGCTAGGCTACTTGCTGGCAGCCGTAGCCTACGGCTTCCTATATCCGCACTGGGGATGGCGGCCGCTCTTTTTTGTCGGTGGATTGCCCGCGTTGCTCACGCTTTTTGTTCGCGCGAGAGTGAAAGAGCCGGAGGCTTGGCATCGTTCGCGCACCGACTGGCCGGCTTACCGCAGAGCGCTTTTTGGAAATTGGAAGCGCTTTGCCTATCTCGTTGTGCTCATGGCCATGGTGAATTTCATTTCGCACGGCACGCAGGACATGTACCCGACTTACTTGCAGCACCAGCACGGGTTCAGCGCGGAGCGAACCTCGTACATTACGGCGTTTGCGATGTTCGGCGCCATTTGCGGGGGATTGGCGTTTGGATATTTTTCGGACCGCAAGGGACGGCGACGGGCGATGGTGACCGCGCTGCTTCTGGGCTGCCTGCTCATTCCGATGTGGGTTTTCGCACCAAGTCTCGCGCTGATTCTAGCCGGTGGATTTTTAATGCAATTCATGGTGCAAGGCGCGTGGGGCGTCATCCCAGCGCACATCAACGAGCTGTCGCCGGATGCGTTGCGCGGCTTTTTTCCCGGCTTGGCCTATCAGCTGGGCGTGCTGATCGCTTCGGAAAGCGCGTATGTTGAAGCCGTCATGGCCCGTTCCATGAGCTATGGCCGCGCCATGGGACTGTTCGCGCTGATTGTTCTCCTTGCCGGAGCCATTGTAGTCTGGCTCGGCCCCGAAGAACATCGCATCGAGTTTGGCAGGGGTGGTTGAACGGAAAAGCAACGACTGGACCAAAAAAAATGGCGACCCCGCGGAGACTTGAACTCCGAACCTCATGGTTCGTAGCCATGCGCTCTATCCAATTGAGCTACGGGGTCGTCGATGGGCACTAGACCCAGCTTTTAATTAGGCGATCTGGTTGGTAGCCAGACGCTCTATCCAGCTGAGCTAAGGGCGCGCAGTTTAGAAATTGTAACACAACGCGAGGAGTTGCCTCTACGAGGCTTAGGACGGCTCACGTCGCCTCGTGCCTATTTCTCAGCGGGTGTAAGAACGATGCTGCGGAATGCCACGTGACCCTTTTCGCTGCCTTGGAGATAGATCGGTCCGGGCAATTCTTCGTGGCTGTCCAGCGCGCCGCCGGTGATGCCAGGAATTTCCTTGTTGTCGATGATGGCCTGTCCGTTTTGCACGACCGTGACCATGCGTCCAAGAAGCGTGATGTCATACGTCTGCCAGGTCCCCGGCTTCCGCGGCAGCTCCGGGGTGGGTGCTAGAAACCCGTAGACTCCGCCCATGTGATGGCTCGTCGGCTCTTCCATCGAGTCGGTTTCGATTTGCACTTCATAACGGCCGCGCAAATAAATGCCGCTGTTGGACTGCTCTCCGCAATTAAACTCCACGTGCAGCTTGAAGTCTTCGTATTTCCCGTCGTTGATTAGCTCCGGTCCATTTCCCGGTGTAATCAGCTCGCCATTTTCGACTTTCCAGACTTTCTCCGCGTTTGCTTCGCTCATGTGCCAGCCCGTGAGGTCTTTTTTGTTGAATAGCTCGATGGGCTTTCCCCACTTTGGCGGCTTTGAACGCGCCAATGCCGGCGCGCGGTCTCCGGTCCACTGCCACGTTTTGCCGTCCGGGCCATTCACAGTGCCCGACAAGGTTTTTCCGTTCAGCGTTCCCTCAAAAACCATGTTTGACTGCGCGCCTTCTTCTTCCTTAGGCGAAACGAACCCGAGCTTCCCATTTGATAGCTCGGCCTTTGGCAGCGTCCGCGCGTTTCCCCAGCGCCCGACGAACTGCGCTACCAGATGGCTACCTTCCTGTCGCAGCTCAAGCCACGAAGGGTACTCGCGGCTCCCATCTTTCAGCGTCAAATCCCAGCGACCTAGATACGCTTTTGCCGATGCACCCGATGGCGCCAGCGCAGCGTTTTCGAACCCGCGGGCCCGCACCACTGCCAACGCGCCCACCGACAGGGCCGCAACCGCCAGGGAGAAAACAACGGATCGCATTTTCATGAGAGGAGCGCTCCTTAATTCGTGACATTCTTCGCTAAAGAAAAGGTTTCCGCAACAACTTCTGCGGCCGCGCGCGAATTCTACCGTCGCCGGCTGCGCGGATTCACGGGCCCCGTCGTTTCCCGCGTAATCAGCTCCGGTGGTACGGCAAACTCTTCCGGATAATCCTTGAATCCCTGCATGCGTTGCAACAGGATCCGCGCCGCCGTTTCTCCCATGTCGCGCAGCGGCTGGCGGATCGTCGTCAGCCGCGGAGTGTGATACGCGGCCACCTGAATGTCGTCAAACCCAATCACGGACACATCTTCCGGTACGCGGAGATTTGCGTCGCGCAGCGCGCGAATGGCACCAATCGCCGCAATATCATTAAACGACATGATGGCCGTAAACCGCCGCCCCTTTTGCAGCAGCTCCTGCACCACCGGATAGCCGAGCTCGGGTGAAGTCAAGTCGCGCTCCAACTGAATCGTCAAGTCCGCGCGAATTTCCAGCCCCAACTCTCGGGCCACGCTCACAATACTTTTCCATCGGTCGTCCGAGTCCGCGCTGAATGGCTGCCCGCGCATGAACGCAATCTGCCGGTGGCCGAGCTGATGCAGATGGCGCAGCGACAGTTCAGCGGCGCGCTTGTGGTCCAGGACTACGTTCGTCACGCCTGCAATCTTTCGGTGACCGGCCACCGCCACCACCGGCACCGGCAGCGCGTGCGCCAGCGCCGTGTCAATGACAATCAGCCCTTCTGCGCCGCGCCCGAGCAGCAATCGCGGATACTCCTCGATCATGTCTGGTTTGTGCCGGTGATGCGCGGTGAAATAGAAGTATCCTTCTCGCATCAAGTGATCGCCGATGCCGCTCATCACCATGGTGTGGTAGCCGTCGCTCAGCTCCGGCGCCAGCACGCCCACGGTGAACGTCCGTTGTTTTCGGAGCGAACGCGCAAGCAAGCTCGGCTGATAATTAAACTTGCGCGCCGCCGCTCGCACGCGTTCGCGCGTCCCCGCCGGAATCGACCGCCCGGGAACATTATTGAGGACCACCGACACGGTCGCCGGGCACAAACCAAGGTAGTCCGCCAGGATTTTCAGGCTGACGGGTTTCTCCCCGCCGTCGCGTTTTTCCTTGCGTCCGGCCACGGCCGACTCCGCGGTTTCTTCACCCGATTTTTGGGACATGCCCTTTGGGGGTTGCATAAGCATAGCCTGAACAGCAACTTTTAGATGGCCTGATCGGTACCTCGAAAAGACTTGCGTTTTCCTGCGCTACCTCAGCACAATAACGATTTTGTGGCGCTTGAAACTGCGCAAGACAAACGTTTGTCTAAACCTTATTCAAAAAAGATTTAGTTGACAACAGATTCTTGAGGAGCTAGATTTTGCCCAAGTTTGGGGTAGCTTGGGAGTGCGCTGAACTTCAGACTGTCATTTTTGACAGTTTTTTGTTGCGCGTTGCGCAGTAGCGTTAGCCATGGCCCTCGAGCGAGGGAAAGTGTGCTTTCGTTCGAGCGCGGGCGGTGGTTTGCGTAATAGCTAGGCCAAGATGGACCCATCGCTCCGGCTCCGCGCGACAATCCGCTCTCGACTAGCCCCTGGTGCAGTTATTACGTCGAGGATGTTGGTGCGTCTCAGGCGTTTCCCGCTTGAGCGTAGCTGTGCAGGAGGCAAGTAGATGCCATTCGCACGTTTTGCATCCATCCCGTCCCGGTTCTTCGCCCGTCATTCCTCTCTGGCCAAATGTCTCGCTGTGGCCCGCTGCACCGCCGCAGCCCTGTGCATTCTCGCTGCTGCCGCCCCGGGGTTCTCCCAATCCAATCGCGGCACGATTGCGGGGACGATTCTTGATTCATCTGGCGCGGCAATCGAGGGAGCCACGATTACCGCCACCACTGTCGAGACCGGCGCCGTCTACAAGACAACGTCCACGGCTACGGGATCCTACCGACTTCCTGATATCCAGTTAGGGACATATAACATTACGGTTTCAGCCGACGGTTTCAAAACCGCTGAGGAAAAGGGAGTGGTCGTACAAATCAATACAACCGCGTCTCTCGATGTTACGCTTCAACCGGGGGACGTGAAACAGACCCTTACGGTTAACGCTGACGTGCCAGCGCTGCAGACGCAAAGTTCCGATATCGGAACGGTTGTGACCACCAAACAGATTATAGACCTGCCGCTCGCCGTGAATGCGACAGGGCAGAGTCACCTGCGATCGCCCGAGACTTTTGTATTCTTAACTCCCGGTACCGCAGGACCGGGAACGGCAGACAGCAGCAACGGAATCTTCCAGGCCAAGCTAGCAGGTGGACAGAATTTTGGAAATGAAGTTCTGCTCGACGGCGCGAGTACCGCGCGCTCCGACAGCGGTTCATCGTTCGACCAGACGTCACCTTCGGTGGAAGCCCTGGAGGAATTTAAGGTCACGACGTCCACCATACCAGCGGAGTTCGGCCGCACCACCGGGGGTGTCGAAAGTTTCACAACAAAATCCGGCACGAACAACTTCCATGGCAGTCTTTACGACATTTTCAGAAACGAGGACCTGAACGCTAAGGAGTGGTTTCAGAATCTCAATAACCAACCAAAGAACATCGACAAGAAAAACGATTACGGAGGCTCGGTCGGTGGCCCGGTTTGGATTCCGAAGTTGTACAACGGGCGCAATAAGACCTTCTTCTTTTTCTCTTGGGAGCAATACCGGCAGAAACAGGGGTCGACGAACCTAAGCACCGTTCCTACCGACGCCGAACGGCAAGGGGATTTCTCTGCATTCTTGACCAAGAATCAAATCGGGACCAACCCCTGCGATGGGAGCCCCATCTTGGCGGGTCAGATCTTCGACCCATCGACCACGCAAACCGTAGGGGGAGTGCAATGCCGCACTGCTTTTGCGGGGAATAAGATCACCACTCCTTTGAGCACCGTAGCTCAAAACATTATGAAATTCATCCCCGAGCCAAACGTTACTGCATCAGCCGCCAACGACAACGGGCTAATCAACAATTTCAACTTTACTTCAGTGAATCCGATCCTTGATACCACCTGGACCGTTCGCATTGACCACAGCTTTTCCGAGAAAGATAAGCTTTTCTTTTCTTTCAGCAAACGCGACCAGGAGTCCATCAACGGCACGCCGAGTTTCCCTGCGCCCATCGATGGAGGGGCCTTCGATCATCCTTTCATTACCGACTACTATCGCGTTGGCTGGGATCACTTCATAAGCCAATCCCTGCTCAATCACTTGAATGTTGGCCTTAACCGAATCTACAACAACAACATCGCCAGCTCGGCTAACGGGACCGATTGGCCGGCGAAACTCGGCATCGCCAATGCCCATGGACCAATCTTCCCTCAAATCAGTTTTGCCGGTGGTGGCATGCAATCCCTGACCGGCTACGGAACCGCTCAGTACGACGCTAATTACGTAAACAGCTTGGTCCTAGCTGACAGCGTTTCCTGGATCAAGGGGCCTCACACGCTGCGGATGGGGATCGACTGGCGCGCTTTCCAATACTCGGTGATTGATCGTTCGCACGAGTCGCCCGGATTGGGTTTTGACTTTGCTCAAACAGCCGTTCAGCCGAACCTCAGCGGCGGAACCACGACGGGCAACGCGTTTGCGAGCTTCCTGGTCGGGGCTGTTCAGAGTTGGTCGCTTGCCGTCCGTTCGCATCAGCCGCGCTTCAAATCGCACTACATCGGTGGCTATGTTGAGGACGATTTTAAGGCCCGCAGAAATTTGATGCTGAATATTGGGCTTCGCTATGAGGTGGAAACACCGCGCTCAGAGTCAAGCGATCAGCAGTCGGTAATCAGTACGACCGCACCAAATCCCGGCGCGATCGCTCCGAGCGGCCCGTTGCCGGGAGCTTTGATCTTCGGCGGCAGTGGAACGGGTCGTTGCAATTGCAGTGCGTCGGGCGCGCAAACTTACTACAAGAACTTTGCTCCTCGCGTCGGTTTTTCTTACGCGCCGGATAATTTGTTCGGCCACTTGGGGAGAACGGTTCTTCGGGGCGGCTATGCCATCTACTATGGGCCGCTGGATTATGGAGACTTCGGCCAATCCCTGACCGACGGGTTCACCGCATCACCAAGTGGAACGTCACCTTTTGCTCCAGTCATAGCTCTCGATTCGGGTATCCCCAGTTATCCGCCTCCTCCTAATTTGAATCCTGCGCAAGACAACACCGGCTTTGGCGCCGGATTTGGCGGGCCAACCTACCTGGCTTCCGGATACGGTCGCCCGGCAATGGTGCAAAACTGGAGTCTCGAGGCCGAGCGGCAACTGGCTCCCGACCTTATTCTTAGTATCGGTTATGTCGGTATGCATTCGACGCGCTTGCGCTCCAATCTAGCGCAAATCGACAACTTGAACCCCAAGTTTTTCTCACTGGGGAACCAGCTCAATCTACTGGTTACCGATCCCTCGTCGCCTGTAGCCGCGCCTTACGCAAAGTTCGTTTCCGACTACGGCGGAGGAGCCACCGTCGCCCAAGCATTGCGACCGTTCCCTCAGTACTCGAATATCGACTCGGATTGCTGTCTTGAGAATCTTGGCCAATCCACTTACGAGGCGATGCTTGTCAAGGTTGAAAGGCGCTTCCATAACGGCCTCAACCTTCTCGCCTCTTACACTTTCTCGAAGACCTTGACTGACGCCGATAGCGCCCTGCCCAGTTTTGCGCAGTTTTCGGGCGGCGGTCTCAGTCAGAATTCCTTCAATCTGAATACAGAAAAGAGCCTGAGCTATCAGGACATCCCCCACACGCTGGTCGTTAGCTACATTTATGAGCTGCCCGTAGGTAAAGGAAAGAAATACTTGAACAAGGGTGGCATCGCGAATCAGGTACTGGGGGGCTGGCAGATAGGCGGCGTTCAACGCTACCAAAGCGGCCAGCCGCTAAGTTTTGCCTGCGCCACAGGAATCCCGGGCTACACTTCGTTCCTCACCGGGTGCATTAGGTTCGACCGTGTGCCAGGGCAGTCCTTGTTGAGTCCCACCGCAGGCTCTTTTGACCAAGCTGCGGCTTCAAATAGCGGTACCAGCGGTTGCAAAGAACTGAACGATGGAACTTTTGTCCCTGCATCTGGGCCCACTTACTTCAACTGTGGAGCGTTTATCGATCCGAACGCTTCGAATCTAGTGACGCAGCGCGGCTATGTTTTTGGCAACTTTACGCGCGTTACCGGAGAAGTACGAAGCCAGAAGTACGTTAATGAGGACTTTTCCATTATCAAACGTTGGTTTATCACCGAGGGTCAGAACCTCACACTGAAGGCTGAGCTTGTCAACGCCTTCAACCGGCACGTATTTGGCCGCCCCGACACAGGTCCAGGAGACAGCACGTTTGGCGCGGTCTTTGGAACGGTAGACGGCTCCAGAAAAGTGCAGCTGGCGCTACGCTATCAATTCTGAGTTCGGCTCTGTGAACGGTTAGCGAGAAGCCTCCTGGTCGATTGGTGCCGGGGGGCTTCTTCTTGTGAGGTGTGGCGCGCGCCGGTATAAAATAAAGCCTCCCAAGTGAGGCCCTTTGCTTTTCTTGAAGTCAGCAGATAGCAGTCTCTTAAGACTCATCTTTCATGCGGCAGGGAACTGCCTCATCTGGCTAGGGGCGTTATCGACGCCAGTTGCGAGCTGGGCTCAGGCACCTTCGATAGACGCAAGATTCCGCGACGCCACAGGAGCGATGCGATCGGGAAAGCTGGACGAGGCTGGCGATGAATTTGCTTCCATAGCCAAGGACTCCCCGAGCTTCGCTGAAGCGCATCTCAACCTGGGTCTGGTTCGGGAAGAGCAAGGAAGAAACGAAGAGGCCATCGCCAGCCTCCAAAAAGCGCTTCGTCTGAAGCCACGTTTGCGCGGCGCGAATCTTTTCCTAGCCATTGCCGAATATCGACTAAATCATTTCGAGAAAGCTATTGATGCCGTCGAGAAAGAAACCTCTTACTACCCGGCCGACTCGAACGCTTGGATGTGGCTCGGCGTTGTTCAGCTTGCGGCGGAGAATCCGGAAGAAGCTGTCGTTGCCCTGGATAAAGCTGCCAAACTCGCGCCCGATAACGTAGACATCCTCTACCATCGCGGCCGCGCACACCTGCTGGTCTCAAAAAACAGTTACGAGAAAATGTTCCAGGTTGACCCCCACTCTTGGCGCGTCCACGAGGTCCTGGCGCAAGCCGACGCGGAAGCGGACCGCCCGGAAGATGCCATTGCCGAATACCAAGCCGCCATCCAGTTGGCCCCTAAGCAGCCAGGTCTGCACGAGCAGTTGGGGACGGAATACATTAAGGCTAGCAAGCTCGAGCTTGCCGAAGCAGCGCTCCAACAAGAGCTCGAAATCGATCCCAACAACGTACTTGCTCGGTACAAGTTGGGTACGCTCCAGGTCGAGCGAGGCGAGGGTGCCAAAAGCAAGGAGTTGATCGAAGGAGCCCTGCGTCAGGATCCCACAATCAAAGACTCTTCGTATTATCTTGGACGCGCCGAAATGGAGTTAGGGAACAACGAAGCTGCAGCCGACGCATTCAATCGAGCTATTGCTCGGCCCGATACTGATCCCGAGATCGTCCAGCAAGCTTGGTATCAACTCGGTGTCGTTTATCGAAAGCTGCACCGCATCGAAGACGCCCAAAAGGCATTCGCGACTTTCCAGCGCCTGAAAGACGAAGAAGCGCAAAAGCAGCAAGAACGTCTTAAAAAGAAACGCGGAACCTCCGGCCAAACCGCAACTTCACCGCAGCCTTCTTCTGATCCACGGCTTTAACCTGCGAAGTCATCTTCTCACGGATTGTTTTTTGCGCCGGCACGGGGAGAATCGTAGAATCTTTCCGTCATGAAATTCAGCCGGCGGAAGTTTGTCCAACTTGGCGCGGGATCCGCGCTACTGCTGCGGGTTGACCGCTTGTTCGCGCAGGGCGTTTCAACCCACACCGCGAAGCCCTTGCCCCGACCCGTGGCGTCGGGGCGCCCGTTTAACGCACATTTCGTGGATGTCGCCGCTGCCGCGGGGCTGCGCGCGCCGATCGTCTATGGCGACTTGGAAGCGAAGAAGTACATCGTAGAATCCACCGGATGCGGTTGCGCCTTCCTGGACTACGATAATGACGGGTGGATGGATCTCTTTGTACTGTGCGGAACGCGGATTGGAGGCGCTCCGGAAGGCACCACGAACCGGCTATACAAAAACAATCGTGACGGCACATTTACAGACGTGACCGAGAGGGCAGGCTTGCGGTCGCTCGGATGGGCGTCCTCAGTCTGCATCGGAGACTACAACAACGACGGCCTTGAGGATATTTTTTTCACGAATTTCGGGCAGAACGCGCTCTACCGCAACAACGGCGACGGCACTTTCACCGACGTCACCAAAGCGGCAGGGCTGTGGAACGAGCAAGCAAGGTTTGGCGCTGGCTGCGCGTTCGTTGATTACAACCGCGATGGACACCTGGACCTTTTCGTTTCCAACTACGTTCGTTTTTCATTTGAAAATGCGCTAGCGCCCGGTGAAAACCCAAACTGCCGATGGAAGGGAATTCCGGTTGAATGCGGCCCGCGCGGGTTGGAGACCGGGAAAAATTCTCTTTACCGAAACAACGGCGACGGAACCTTTACAGATGTAACTCAACAGGCTGGCATCTCGAAGGCTACGCCCACTTACGGCATGACGGTTGTAGCCGCGGATTTTGATGAAGACGGCTGGCAGGATATTTACGTTGCGTGCGATTCCACCCCCAGTCTCCTGTTTATGAACAATCATGACGGAACTTTTCGCGAAGAAGGAGTGCTGCGCGGCGCGGCTCTGAGCGACGACGGCATGGAGCAGGCGGGCATGGGTGTCGGGATCGGCGATTACGACTTAGACGGGCACCTTGATTTGTTCAAGACGCATTTTGCGGACGACGCCAACATTCTTTATCACAACGACGGAAAGGGAAACTTTGAGGACGCGACTGGATCTTCGCGCCTTGGGGTGGAAACGCGTTACGTGTGTTGGGGAGCCGGCATCGTCGATCTCGACAACGATGGCCTTCCCGACCTTTTCATGGTCACCGGCCACGTGTACCCGCAAGTCGAAAAAACGCTTCCCCAATACCCGATCAAAACGCCTCGCGCGGTTTTTCGGAACTTGGGCAAAGGCGTGTTCGAAGAACTCGTTGCAGAAGCGGGACCGGGAGTGGCAGCGGCACATTGCAGCCGCGGATGCGCCTTTGGGGACTTCGACAACGATGGCGACATCGATGTTTTGATTGTCAATCTCAACGACCCTCCTTCGCTCTTGCGCAATGACCTGAGCGGAAAGTCCAACTGGCTCAAGGTGAAATTGGAGGGGGTAAAGTCCAACCGAAGCGCCATTGGCGCGCGAGTGTTGGCGCACTATGGGGGCAAGACCCAAGCGCAAGCCTTGACGAGCCAATCCAGCTTTTATTCGTGCAACGATCCCCGTTTGCACTTCGGTCTTGGGAACTCAACTTTGGCCGACATCGATGTGTATTGGCCAAGCGGACTTCGCGAGACCTTGAAACAAATCAAGGCAAACCAACTCATCACGATCAGGGAAGGCGTGGGCCTAGTACCAAATCGCGGCTGGTTGAAGACTTAGTCGGGAAACCAGAGAATTCTTGGACGCTTGATTTTTGTCGTCTTAGTAAATCGTATTACTAAAGGTTGTAAACGTTTACAATTGTGTGAGGTAGGGCTGGTCCAAGACAACCAGGGATCAAAAAATTCTCCATTTTTTTCGTAGAATAACGATTTCCTACTTGACTTCCGCATGGAACGGGTCTAAAAACTCTGCCACCGTGGGGTGCCTGTGGTGTTTCTGATAGGCAACGGTTTTTTCGATTGAATTTTTCGGCAGCAATACGTGTGCGCGGTGGTGCGACCGCGCCGCACTGTCGGGGTAAGACAAGTTCTTTGGAGGGAAAGAATGCGTAATTTGAGAGGGGTTTTGATCGCATCTCTGGTGGCGACGTTGGCTTTGCTGCTTGCCGCCAAGTCAGGGTGGGGCCAGAACGTTTACGGGACACTCGCAGGAACAGTAACCGATAGCAGCGGCGCTGCCGTTGCCGATGCTACGGTCACGCTCACCAATCTGGATACCAATGAGAAACATACTATGTCCACGAACGCTTCCGGCGACTATACGTTCGTGAACATTTTGCCGGGCAAGTACAAGGTGGAGGCCGAGAAGAGCGGATTTAAGAAAGTGGTGCGCCAGCCCATTCTGGTGCAAATCGAGAGCGGACTGAAGGTGGACCTCACTCTCGCGGTCGGATCCCAAACGGAAACCATTGAGGTGACGTCCGAGGCTCCGTTGCTTCAGCCGGAAACGAACTCGCTTGGACAAGTGGTGGAACAGCGCAACGTCACCGAGTTGCCTCTCAACGGCCGCAACCCGCTGGCGCTTGTCGAACTGGTTCCCGGTGTGGTTCCGCAAGGGGCGCCTTCGGCAGGCAACTCCTCGACCAGCAATCCGGTCGGCGCGAATCCTTTCGCTTTAGGAGATTTTCAGGTTGGCGGCGGCATGTCCGGCCAGAGCGCAATCCTGATCGACGGCGCGCCTACCAACGGAGCGTACTTGAACGTTGTTACGGTGGTCCCGAGCCAGGACGCCATCGAGGAATTTAAAGTCCAGACCAATAACCTCGGTCCCGAATACGGGCGGTTCGCTGGCGGCGTTATCAACCTGTCTACAAAGTCCGGCACGAACTCTTTCCATGGCTCGGCGTTTGAATTCCTGCGCAACAAAGTCTTAAACGCCAACGACTTCTTCGCCAACGGAGCTGGCATTGCGCGTCCTCCGTTTACGCAAAACCAGTTCGGCGCGAACGTCGGAGGTCCCGTTTTTAAGGACAAGCTGTTTTTCTTCTCGAGTTATGACGGCTTCCGGCTGCGCAAGGGAAGTATTTTTCAAACCTGGGTTCCCACCGCTGCGGAGCGTAACGGAGACTTTTCACAAGTTGGGTCAAGCAATCTGAACTCCGCGCTCACGATTTACGACCCGACCACTAGTCATGTCGGTGTGAATGCAGGCACACCGTGCGACGGAAGCCATCCGGCTTGCAGAACGGCCTTTACCGGGAACGTTATTCCCACTGCCCGGATTGACGCCACGGCGCAGGCGCTTTTGTCCTATTTCCCGATGCCCAACCAAGCGAGCAACCCGAACGGCAATTTTGCGACGGCTTTCAGTTCCGGCGGCGACGTGGACCAGTACAACGAGCGCATTGACTATAACTTGAGTACCAAGCAGAGAATTTTCGGGCGCTATACGCACAACCACATCCTGTCGCTTCCCGATGCGCCGTTTGGCCAAATCTGCACCGACCGGTGCACCGAAGACACCAAGGCTCAGCAGGTTTCCTTGGGTGATACCTACTCGCTATCGCCGACAACGATCCTGGACGTGCACATTGGCTACACCCGTTACATCTACTTGCGCACCCCGCTGAGCCAGGGAATTGACCTGTCGAAGTTTGGTACGAACTGGAAAGCCCTGGCGCCAGAGATGACCTACACACACATTCCGCAGGTGTGCGTCTCGAATAACTCCGGGGACAACCATTGGGGCGGTGGCTGGTGCGCCCAGGGAACTGGCAGCGGTATCGGCGCTTGGGACGACACTCTCAGCATCAATCCCATGGTTTCGAAGATCATGGGGAAGCACAATCTGAAAGCCGGCTTTGAATTCCGCATGCTCCGCAACAACTACTACCAGAGCAACAATCCTGCCGGGCTCTTGCAATTCAACGCTAAGATGACGTCCGCAAACCCCAACAACGGTATCACCGCCGGAAGCAATGCCGCCGGATCAAGCGGAAATGGGTTTGCCTCCTTCTTGCTCGGGTACGGCGACAGCGGCAGCTTCGTTGAGCCGGCAAGAACAGCCGACCAGAACCTTTACAAGGCGTTCTACGTTGGTGACACCTTCCAACTCACCAAGAAGATCACCCTAAACCTCGGAGTTCGCGTCGACCTCCAGGGCGACTGGACGGAGCGGTTTAATCGCATCGTTGCTCTCGACACGACCGAGGCCAGTCCTCTGCTAACCATCGATCCCGCGTTGGCAAATGCGGTTAACCCAGCCACCGGAAAAACGTTTGCCAGTCTGAAGGGTGGCTATGACCTGGTAGGCTCAAGCCGGCATTCGAGTCGCAGCGCGTTTCCGTCCTGGAACCATGTCGAGCCGCGCCTGGGAGTTTCCTACCAGTTTGATAAGAACACTGTCATCCGAACGGGCTACGGGATCTTCTACCTGCCGGTGGACGTCCGGTGGAATGATGCTCCGCATAACCTGTTCATCAACTCTTTTAGCACGCCATGGACCACAGCGCAGTCGGACGGGGTTACCCCGGCGAATCCGCTGTCCAATCCCGAACCGCTTGGAATCATTCCACCATTCGGACACAACCAAGCGTTAATCGATGTGCAGGGGAATGGCAACGAAGCGCCCCTGGCGAATAACCCCGCTCCTTACGTGCAGCAGTGGAACTTCGATATTCAGCGCCAGTTCCCCGGCAACATGCTGTTGGACGTGGCCTACGCCGGCTCCAAGGGCACCCATTTGCCGATGCACGACCAAAACCTTAACCAGATGCCGGATCAGTTTCTACCGACGGGCGCGGTGGGCAACGCCGCGGCCTTGAACCAGATCGCATTTCTGACCAAGCTTGTTCCCAACCCGTTCGCCGGGAACTGCGCGGGCTGTACCGGACCGCTGCAATCCGGCAGTATGGGCACTCAGAACACCGTGAAGCAAGGCCAGTTGCTGCTGCCGTTCCCGCAGTTTGACGGCATTGCGATGGCTGAGCCGGACAACCGCGATTCCATTTACCATTCGATGCAGATGAAGTTCCAGAAGCGCTTTACTGCTGGTGCGCAAATCCTTGCCACCTACACCGTCTCCAAACTCATTGACAATACCAACTCGGAAATCAACTGGTTGGAAGCTTCTCCGGTGAGCTGGAACGACTCCAATGCCAACAATCTGCGCAGTCTGCGCAGTCTGGATGCTTTCGACGTTCCGCAGCGCTTGGTCATCGCTTCCGTTTTGGACATGCCCTTTGGCCGGGGCAAGAAGTATGGAAGCAACCTGACCGGCGTCGCCAACAAGCTCGTCAGCGGATGGGGCATCGACACCATCGTCACTTTCCAGCGTGGCTTCCCGATTATCATCGGCGGGTGCCCGGGTCCTCTCAGCAACTCCAACATTCCTAACGCGGGTTGCGGTCGTCCGGACAGAACCGCGTTGTCGCATAATACTTCCGGTTCTGTGGCCACGCGGTTGGCCGACTGGTTTGACACCACGGTATTCACGAAACCCACTGACTACAGCTACGGCAACGATTCGCGTACCGAACCCAACATTCGGACCGACGGCGCGAAGAACTTTGATTTTGCCTTCTTCAAGAACACCAAGTTCGGCCCTGACGAAAAGCTTGGCGTCGAGTTCCGGACTGAGTTCTTTAACGGCTTCAATCATCCACAGTTCAATCCGCCGGACAGCGGCTTTGGCGACTCGAACTTTGGGCGCGTAAGCGGCCAATACAACCTCCCGCGCCTCGTCCAGTTCGGGTTGCGGTTCAGTTTCTAACGTTTCTGAATTCTGGCCTTCTTCCTACAGCGCCGGGCGGGCCTCCCCGTCCGGCGCTGTTTTTTTCTAGGGTGCTCTGCCTGCAGCGGTGCTGCTTTCTTCGTCTGCCGGCGCCTTCCTTACGAATTTTGCTGACCGCATGCCCGGTTCGCGTGAAAATATCCGAATGAAAGCGGCCGCGTCTTTCCTTCTAATCACCTGGCTGGTAACTCCTGGTGTGGCGATGAGCCAAACTTCCGAAGACCAACTCGAACGCTCGTTTCGCGCCGGCCAGGAGGCCATGAAGCAGGGGCAGTTCGCGCGTGCGGCAGAAGATTTCAAAAAAGTTCTGGCTCTGGATCCAACCTTAGTCGAGGCGGAAGTGAACCTGGGCCTTGCCTACCAGAGCCTGCTCGAATATGACCTGGCGGTCGGGAATCTGACGAAAGCCTTGCGCAAGAGGCCAGATCTCGTCGGACCTGCCGTCATTGTCGGAATGGATTACCTCAAACTGGGCTCCCCGGAGAAAGCCATTCCATACCTCCAGCAAGCACTGAAGCTGGATCCTTCAAATGCCGATGCCGCTCAGGCCCTGGCTACGGCTTACCTGGGCCAGGAGGACTTCCGCAGCGCAGCCGAGGAGTTTCGCAAGATGGCCGCGATGGATTCCGACAAGGCCGAGACATGGTTCAAACTCGGGCACGAGTATCTGGACCTGTCCGCGCGGCTGGCATTTCGCGGAGCGCGTCTCTATCCCGAGTCAGCCTGGGGGCACCGTTTTCTCGGTGATCTTTTGTTTCAGCGCACCCGCTGGGACGACGCCGTAAAGGAATACCAGAAAGCGCTAGGAGCCGGTCCTGGCCAGCCCGGCTTGCACACCGCAGTCGGCCAGGCCTATCTTCATGCCGGAAAACTGGAAGAGGCCGAAAAGGAATTTCGCCTTGAGCTTGAAGCGGACACGCAAAATGAACCGGCGTGGCTCGGGCTGGCAAATCTGCAGTTGGCCAAAGACCAGCCGGCGGACGCTCTCGAGTCCCTCAAAAAAGTTTGGGAGATCTCTCCTGAATTTCTTGCCGTGCAACGCTTTCCGTCCGTCGACCTCTCTTCGGTCTCGGCAAAAGCTTCCGCTGCGCGCATTCTGGACGCACCAGAAAGCTCAGCGAAACATTTTCTGCTGGCGGCTCTCGACGCCGCCGCCAATGATAGCGGGCCGTCGGACAGCGAATGGAAGTCCTTTCAAGACGACTTTTCGGCATGGCGGCAGAAACAGAACGCTGCAAACGCCCATTCGAATAGCGATTCGGATGGCAATCCCTGCAAAGCCCATCGCTACTCTCGCTGCGTGGAGCTGCTGCAGCCACGAAAGCAGCTGACCGATTCCGAGCGCCTGCTTCTTGGAAAGGCTCACTTCACGCTTCAGGAATATGAACTCGCGGCCGCTGCGTTGGGGCAGGTCCAGGGGGTTAACAACGGAAACGCCGAAGCGAGCTACTGGCTGGAGCGCACCTACCAGGCTCTGGGGGCTGAGGCGTATGCGAAGTTGGAGGACGGGTTTGCTGATTCCTGGCGCACTCATCAACTGCGCGCCGAAGGCTTTGCCTTTCGCCAGGAGCTCGACGACGCCATCAAAGAATATCAGACGGCCCTGCAATTGCGTCCCAACGAGCCCGAACTTCACGAAGCGCTCGGGCAGCTTTACCTCGACCATCATTCCGATGCCGAGGCGCAAACGGAGCTTGAGAAGGCCGTGGAGCTGGATGCTTCGCGCACGCACGCGCTCTACTTGCTAGGGCGGCTTTATGTGCAGAACCGGGACAACGAAAAGGCCGTGCCCTATCTACAGCGCGCTTTGCGGCTGCAACCGGACTTGGCGGAGGCCAACGAGATGCTTGGGACTGCCTATGTACGCCTGGGGCAGTTTGCGAACGCTGTCCCCAAACTCGAAAAGGCGGCGCCGCGCGATCATTACGGCAACGTCCACTATCAACTCTATGTGGCTTACCACAGGCTTGGCCGGGCGGAGCTTGCGCAAAAGGCGCTCGCACGCTCTCAGCAACTGCGGCGGAGTTCGCTCGAACACGATCAAGCGGTCATTCTCGGTTCTGGACATGCGGAGGTTGACCCACAATGAGGCGCTGACGAAAGCGAAGGCGCGTGCTTGCTATACCAAGCAAGAATTCGGCATCTCAAAAATCCAGGAAGAATTTGCTGGACAGGGTTGTCCCGCGCCCCTAACATTTTAAAATGGTTTTGGTGACGAGACCTGCGGCCAAAACTGAGTCAAGTGAGCCGCTTTGGATGGACTTCAAAAGGCTTGGCAGCCGATCGCCAGGAAATTGAAAGTTTTTCGTAGACAGGCCCCGCAAGCCCTCAGCTTCAGGAAGCCAGCTCAGCAGAATCCATGCCCGCCGGATTCGGGTTAACCATGTAAGTTGGAATGAAAAGCACCGATTCACTCGAGCAAGTTTCTTTCCTTGGGCGAAGATTTCTGTTTTTGTCCGGTGTGGGCATAGGTATGCGTGACTTGGAAGAATTTGATGCAAGGAACTCCTCTGGAAAGGCGGTGGCGAAAGACTTGACGTCTTTGCGCATTTTACCCGAGCAAGCCGAAGGCGATCATCGGGAATTCTTCGAAAGACACTCAGGGCCTCCTTCCACCGCTAGCTGAAATCTCATCGCGAGCACAGGCCGCTCTTCCGGCGCCCGAGTACGCAGCTGTTTCGACGACGAAAGAAACTACACGAACATGCGAGGGAACACTTTATGAAAGCTCAAGCAAACTCCGTTTGGAACGCCTCCGCGTCGGTTCGCTCCACCTACACGCAGGACGGAGGAGTGCTTCTGGATGTGGAAAAGGGGATGTGCTACAGCCTGAACGCCGTAGCGTCGAAATTGTGGAATCATCTCGAACAGAACCAGGCGGGGGCGACGTTCGACGAACTGGTCACCGTGATTCGAAATAATTTTGAGGC
>Ga0126369_10001073_pt1 | contig 18698 bp, 10 predicted proteins | sample PanSoiMetaPlot_1_FD_109646 | JGI IMG/M metagenome (GOLD analysis project Ga0126369, IMG submission 109646) | Tropical forest soil microbial communities from Panama - MetaG Plot_1 | ecosystem: Environmental > Terrestrial > Soil > Tropical forest > Bulk soil | place: Panama | collected 2016-02-17 | reverse complement strand
GGAACTTTCGGCACCAGAATGCGGGCGAGCAGGCCGAAATAATCTTACAGGCGGCATTAGACCCAGCGGTCGCGAGCAGAGCGAGAAGGGGAGAGTTTGTCCAATATTTGGACCATTTTGGTCTTCTACACACTGCGCTAAATTGAGCGACCGAAGTTACCCAGGCCATATAGACGTTTTATTACCAACAAATAACCGATGGTATTAGTATCTTACATGCTACATAACTCGTGCGGCCAAAAATTGGATCGGTTGGCACGACGACAGCAGGATGGCATCAATCTCCTGGAGGTCATGTCTGTCCGCTTGATGTCATGTGGATGGCTCCAGACAGGTCCAGCCGCATGAGCCGCAGGGCTCAGGTACGTGACCAGTCACAGTCTACAGCCCTTATAGAACACCCAATCCTCCTGAAGCAAGCGACGGATTTCCTCAACTGGAAAGGGATGCCAACCGAAGCTGTGGGTTCTTTTTGGGCTCGTGTTCTGCGGATGTACAGTCGCGACATAGAAAGTGTGCTTCGACAGAGCGAGTATAGGTGTATGCGTTAGACTCCAGACGAACACTGTATCGGCCCCCTCATTTAGATCAGGAAACCGATGTTGTACCCAAACATCTTTGCGATAGCAAAACGTCCCACCAGCGATCCAGGCGCGTTCTGCAGGCGGATAGATATACTCCCAGGCCTGGTCAGTCGTTGGCTCATAAAACAGTAGGTGAGCCAATCCGCAGAGCGTTCCCGGGGGCTGTAGCACAAGTTCCTGTACTTGGTAGGATAAGCGCCAGCGAGCCATCCAGTCATCATCATCCCAGTGGGCGATGATCTCACCGTGGGCGAGTTCACAGGCTAGATTGTTCTTCGCTCCTATAGTATGCTTCCCATCCAGGCGAATATACCGTATCCGGGGATCAGGAGGAATCAAATCTGCAACGACATCCAAGCCGTCATCCAAGATAATGAGCTCGCGGTTTGGATAATCCTGCTGCAAAAAATACTGGATCGCTCGCGGCACAAAGGCGCGTCGGTCAGCCGTGGGCATAAGACACGAGACAAGTGGTCCGTGTGCAATCGTGGCTGTCGCTCTAAGAGACCTGGCATTTACCGCATTATGGGGGAACTGCGTACCTTCTGTCTGAGGGTGGATGCGCCCTTTCTCCGCATCGAAGACTTCATGCTCCGGGCACTTGCTCACGACCACCATACTTCGAGTATGATGGACCATGTGGTAGTGGCCTGTTCCTAGAAGCTCATGGACGAATGCCTTGACGCCAGGATAGTAGTCAGCATAATCGTGAAAGGCGATGTATCCCGCAGGCACAACCCAGGGCTCAAAGTGATGAAAGTCTCGCGCGACATTCATATAGTCGTGTAGTCCATCGATTAACAGGAAGCCGATCGGCTTGTCCCAGACCACGTTAAAGGGATGTTGCGGGATCATTTCTACGATGCCTGTCAGTGCCGCGTCAGCTATATTGCATTGGAATTTATCCAGAGTCGGCCTTTCGAATTGCAAGCCCTGGTCGAGTGCTCCCACCACGCCATCATGTGGGTCAATAGCGTATACTCTGACCTCTGCACCCAGGGATTTCACGACGCTGCCAAGTACCACGGTTGATCGGCCACAGTAGCTTCCAACTTCAACTATCGTAGCCTCCCCTGGCAGGGTTGTAAGCGCACGTGCGACTGCCGCAATCAACAAATCGGCCTCATCCTCTTCCAACCAGCCTTCGATGGTTTTCATGCGCGTTAAGATAGGCAGGGTCAGCAGCAAACCGGCATGAGCGTGTGTCGCAGAGAGCGGCGCGGTCGCGCCCGGCTGGACCGTGCTGTTGTAATGGTTCAATCTGGTACGTATGCACGTGCGCATGCCATCGTCATAACGACGTGGGACCGGATGAATCCAGAACACGTCTGTCCTATCCAGAGCTGCCTCAACCTGAGAAGCTGTATACACTGTACGGTATTGCACGTAATCATAGCTGCATGGATTGGCGCCAACTTCGTAACCGAGGAGGGCAGTTAAGGTCGGGAAAAGCACCTCTTCGGAGGCCCAGATCTGGGTACGCTGTAGGATCTCTGCCAATTGTTGATCGGTTGAGAAGAGCTGCGTCAGATCACGGGCCGCATCCACCGTAAACACCGTTGAAGGCCAAAATGACCAGTAAACGAATTTTTGCTCACCCCCTGCAAAGCGCTGCAGAAAAGGTTTCCAGAGGTCTCTCTCCTTGAAAGCCGCCGCCGCAGGGCCAATTTGTGTATGAGAAGGCTGCACTGCAGGGGCATTGCCCAGCAAACCAATATTGGGCCGCTGGTGCAAGAACTGGGCTAAATACTGTGAATAACCAGCCTGTGTTCCCAACTGATCGGAATCTACAATTGTCATGGTATCGAATGGAAAATGCTCGAGGGCGAACTGCATACAGTCGAGGGCGAAGCTGTGCAACCAGCCCCACATGAGTCGGCGAGGTGCTGGATGCAGCACAGCACCATACTGGTCAAACGGGAAACTACCACGGAGCAAATCGGGGTTATCCCCCCCGTTATAGAGTATGATGGGAGAGGCAGGATCCACATAGCGCAGATTGCGCACGAGATCGATGACACATTCCTGGTTCTCATGCACCAAGCAGGCAAAGATGTTGCGTATGTTGTTCATGGTTGAGATCTCCTAACACCACGCCGTCTGGATGCCGTCCCAGTGCATCAGTGCACAGCCCATGGAGTGGGCAAGCTCGCTGCCTGTGAGGACAATGGCCAGATGAGCACTCGCGTCTGCCACCTTTCACGACTGACCACTGGTGTCCATGCTCTATGAGTTCCTGGCAAGGAACCTGGCGATAGCGCTACTAATAGGCTGGCCAGTGGCCTCCTGGTAGTATGGGAATGCTGGAGACGGATTCACCTCAAAGCAGTACCAGGCGCCTTCTGGGTTCTGCCGTAGATCAATCCCAGCGACCGAGAGCTGCATGACGGTTGCAAGCGCTCTACAGCGGTCCTCAACGTCTTGAGGGAGTGTACGGGTCTGTATCTCGATTATGTGCTGGCCAGGATCGCGGTAGTCATCCGCTTCGCAGCGTATTTCACAGGCAAAAACTTCTGTATCGACAATATGGACGCGATAATCGCTGCCAGCGATATATTGCTGAAACTGGGTCGGACATGACGACACGTCCCTGAGACGTTCAACGTGCTCAGGCCGTAAGCGCGAGACTTTGCTGCGCGCGGCACTCACCGACTTGTAAATAACCGTGCCATGGCGCTCCCAAAAAGCGAGAGCGGCGCTCGGATCGGTGGTGAGCAGGGTTTTGGGTACGCTGAAGCCGCACTTCTGGATTTGCTGCAATTGATAGGGTTTGGAACTATTACTGGCCATGGCCTGCAAACGATTCACGACCAGGGCCGGCGTCAGCTCTGACCAGGATAACAAAATATTATCGACTGCCATGGCGTGGCGCCACTCTGCACTGTCTGGTCCCGCATTGACGATAACCGGCAGACAGCAAGAAGCATACGGCCGCAAATAGAGGGCCGTAACGGCGCTTAAGTCGATCCTGTCATGCCGAGTATGGACTGTACCACCCACACCAGAGTCAACATCGAGGGTAACGTCCGTCTGCAGGACATCCCGCTGGTCTATCCACATCATAGGTGCGTTAAGACGGCGCAGTTCCTCACCTACTGCGGTTAAGGGCCGTTCTGAGCCAAGTCCCCACAGCAGGATCAACATCTTGGTCCCTCACACAAATATTCGAGGATCGCATCGGTGATGTCAGGCGATGCAATATCAGACCACAGATCAGCACCCAGAAAGTGAGGATCAGATTCCCGACTGCTGAGATAGATGGTGAGGAGATCAACCCCAGCCGCCGCTGCAAGGCGATGGGCATGGCGAGTCAGCGTCTCATCGACTGTGCCAAAGCAACGACGGCCGACGACCGTGATGGTGATGGGTTGCTGCTCGGGGTTTGCCGCCGAAACGTCAGCGGTCAATGTCGCCTGTCGGTGCACCGGACAGACAGGCATCCCTAGCTGGGCTGCAGCATGGACCCACCGCTCCGGGCACCAGTTTGGCCCCATGAGGCAGGCCGGAGTAGGCCGGTTGAGGACTGGGCAGGCCAGTTCGGATAGCCAAAAAGCCAGAAATGCGGTCATTTCTGTGGCCACGTAAGCGCGATCAGCAGGAACAATGTGGGCGAGTTCATGCTCAGTCACACAGGGCAATCGAGTCAGAACCCCAGTAATCTCTGCGGTCGCGACCACTTGTCCGCTGACCACTGCCGTAGACACGTTGGCAGCATCGAGATAGTGACGCCACCCTACCATCGAGAGGTCCTCGCAGGTAAGTAGCGCAGCATCATGGGCACTCCAGCGCTCAACGAGCGCTAGAGCGGCTTCATCGTAGCGACTGGCGATGATGACGAGCATTAGACCAGGTCCTCCGGATCAAGCTGACTACGTACTGCTTGAGCGAGTGACACACGCTCGTCGATACTGATAAAGGCGCGCTGAGTTGCAACGTCCTGCCCAGAATCATTGATATCCGCAGTCACTGTGGGCCTCGTCCCGGGCGCTCCTCCTCCGCCACCGGCTCCCACTACGTTTTCCACAGGAATCAATTTTTCGACGGGAGCCAACTTGTCGGTCTCTTTGGGTGGTTTCCTCACAGTGAGCGGGGCCGTCCGAGTGACGCCCGCTAGTACGGCAGTAATGACTGTTTGTCCAATGCCATCTCCCGACAGGCCAAAGGTCCCTGTGGCGCTGCCGGCCGGGATCGAGATACTCGGCGGCACCGCTGAAACACCCGGATTGCTACTGCTGAGGCCGACCACCACCCCAGCCGCCGGCGCCGCGCTGCTCAGGGTGATTGTCCCTGTTGCTCCACCGTCGAGGACAATCAGCGATGGAGTAACGCGCAGATCAGTCAGCACAGGGGGTGGAAGCACCACAGCAAGTGGCGCCGTGCGGATTACCGAGCCTAGCGTGGCAGTGAGTGTGACCTGTCCGACAGCATTCCCGGGGACAATAAAGGCCACGGTGGCACTGCCGGCTGGGATTGTGACGCTCGCTGGTACCGGGGCGACTGCCGGATTGCTACTGCTGAGGCTGACCACTATCCCACCCGCAGGGGCTATACCACTAAGGGTGACCGTTAACGTTGACGTCCCGCCTAAGAAAATCTGGAACTGGCTCGGTGTCAGCGCGGTCAGTGTAGGCGGCGGCGGCACCACAGTGAGCGGGGCCGTGAGACTGGCGCCGGCCAGGGTAGCGATGATGGTCGTTTGCCCGGGGGCACTCCCCGAGATGGGAACAGTCGCACTGGTATTGCCGGCGGGAATCGTAATGTTCGCTGGTACTGAGGCAATCGCTGGATTGCTGCTGGTGAGGCTGATCACTGCCCCACCCACAGGCGCTATGCCGTTCAGGGTGACCGTCGCGGTTGCCGCCCCGCCTACGATAATCTGATTCAAGCTCAGTGTCAGAGCGGTCAGACCAGGTGCGACTACCGTGAGCGTGGCCTGGATATTGACGCCGGCCAGGGTAGCGGTGATGGTCGTTTGCCCGAGCGCATTCCCGGTGATCACAAAGGTCGCACTCAAACTGCCGGCGGGAAGCGTAATGTTCGCTGGTACTGAGGCAACCGCTGGATTGCTACTAGTGAGGCTGATCACCACCCCACCTGCGGGCGCTATACTGCTGAGAATGATCATCGCATTCGACGTCCCACCTAAGACGATTTGAGATGGCGCGAGCCGCAGGGCCGAGAGCAGAGGTGGCCGCGCGATGAGCCAGAACCACATTTCGAAGTCACCCCCGCGCCTTCTATCGCCGCTGGGCAGCTTCAGTGCAGTATTGGCAGTGCTGGCCTGCACGCCAAATGTATCCCCATCCAGAAACAATGTTGGATCGTCCAGGGCCCAGATGAAATTGCCTTTTAGAGTCAGGCGGACCAAAATACCCCTGTCAGCCGCGAGCTTCAACGCCGGGAGGTTCTGCAGCACTGTCGCAGTGTTGGTATTGGGGCGCCACGAAATGACATTGCCGGAAACCTGCAGATCACCCGCCAGCGTGAGAGTCTGGTACCCGATAAATGACAGTGCTGGAGTGCTAGTAGAACCCGGAGGAGACGGAGCAGCCATCGCGAAAGGGATCTCCACGCTCAGGAAGCAGGTAGGTCGACTAATAGTGGCAGGTGCCACTGCGGTATCGCACGCCACATCAATGCCTCCGAGCACCCGCTCTGCCAAGAGATCGGTATCATTGATGAGCGGTGAAGATGCTCCATTCCAGTCGAGTGCGGTCACCTGCATAACGTGCATGGAGGGTTCAGTCAGAGGTGGAAACACATTGCGGCAGTCATGCACAACGGTCAGAGTCACTCGATTCGGGCTACCAGGGGGGCTTGATGGCGGACTCTGCAGTGCTGGCAGGCTCCAGCGCACAATGGCGAGCGGACAGCGGTGTCGGACAATACCCATGGGGGGGGCATTGGTCAGTGCTTCAATGGATCCATCGGCACTGCGAGCGGCAAACTGCCAGTAATCGCCGGGACGCAGGTCCGTACCACCGAACTGTACGTGCACGCCATCGCCGAGGTTCATATCGGGGGTGGCCGTCTCACTAAACTCTGTATGCGCTATACCCTGCCCGTCCCAACGGCGCAGGATGAGGTGCTGATTCATCGTTAGGCCACTCTGCACATCGAAATCCGCTGGGAGAGGGTCGGCAAGAGTCACCGTCAGCTGATCGGGGTCAGGATCGGCAGCGAGATTGGTCAAATGGCCACGTGCCAGCCCCAACTCGCTCGAATCATCACTAATCTCGACCAGGTCGCCAGCGCGCAGTGCCGTCGCCTGGTCGCGGCCCAGACCCGCTATGGTTAATGTTTTCCGATCAGCATCCACGGCCATGACACGGACAGCAGAAGCCGCGTTGTCACGCGACCATTTAAAGCGTGCCACACCGATCACCCTGGCGTGCTGCGCTACTGTGAAAGCACTGCGCAGGGGTTGAGCCAGGCTGAGGCTCCGCCCGTTGGCCGACACGGCGGCGATTGGAATACGTTCCGAGCTATCGTCATCGCTGACAGTGAGTGCGCCCCAGCGTGTCAGCAGGTCGATCTGATCTGCGGCCAGCGCGCTGGCCAAGGACAAGGTCGTGGCTCCTGGATTCGCATCCTGCGCAAGCGGCATGTCGATAGTCAGGCCGGCACTACTGCCGATCACATCGCCCCCATCATGGACCTCAACACGATAAAGATGATTCTCACGACCAGTAAAATTGGCCGGGTCTGGTAACTGACACAGATTTTCCGACTGGGTATCTGTGGGTTGGAGTGTGGTGAGCGTCCCGCTGCCTAGCACCGGCAAAAACTGTCCGGCCTTCGCACAGGTGAGATTCGTGATGGGCTCCGAGCTGGGAATGAGCGCAACTTTCACTTGTGCGATGGTCTTCAGGCGGGTTGCAGTATCAGGCCCACCCAACGCTCCTTCCCGTAGTTTCTCGTCTTCAAGGTAGGTGATCAGCCGTTGCCAGACTTCGAGATATACCACCGCATTGACGTCAGAGCCGGGTGTGGGCATGGGAATGCGCGGAGGGTTGGGGAAATCAAGCTGTGAGAGATAGGACGTGTTCGCATCGAGTTGACAGAGCAGGCCGTTGACATAACAGCGCCCTAGCGCACCGGCGCCACCAGAAATGTGAAAATCATCGGGGTCAGCGTCGGGATCAGGGGGCGAGATCTGAAAGGCAGACCCCGGTTCAGGGACGCCGCACACGCCAATAATGTCGTTCGTTTCTTGCTGCAAATGATGGAGGCGGTTGAAAATGTCTTCGTTCCAGTCCGCGTCAAGCCACACTCGGCCCTGCTGATGCAGTACCCCGGTATAATGCTTGTGCGCGTCAAAGGTGAGACGCGAGAAATCACCTTTCATACACCACCTCTCCTATGTCTCGGCGATGATCACGGCCGACAGGCTCACCGGCATGAACTCTTGCAGCTTGATCACGAGGTTGTTGAGCCGTATGGGGTTGAGCATACTGGCAAAAGCGCCGACTTCTGCTCTGGCCTCACTGGCGTTGAGGATTTCTGGTGGACAGGCTGCTGCTAATTGCACATAGTCAGGCCGACCAAAGCGAAGAGAATTGAACAGGGGAGCAAAACACCGACTCGGCGGCATACAGGTGGCGACCTGCGCATCGCTCGGCACGCACTGATAGCGTCGAGGCAGCACAGAGCCCTTCTCATAACGGGTAAAACGGACACAGCCAGACTGCTGATTCTCGACCATGGCAATATCGTTCAGCAGACACTCGCTGGCGTTCAGCACCTCGCAGGAGATACCGCCAAGGACGGTCACGCGCTCCAACTGCACGCTGCCAGCGGTTAGGTTAGGCGATCCCAGGCGCGGCGGACTGAAGAAGCCTGGGGGGCTACCCAGCGTGAACAAACCACTGATGGCGAACCCGCCCTGCTGATCGACAATAGAATCAGCGATGGTGAGCTGGCTTACCCCGGAGCCGAGTCTCAATCCCCCGGTGATGCAGCGACACAACAGGTAGTTGGCACGATCGTTCACCTGCATGTCGCTGGCAATAAGGGAGCCGGTAAGAGCGGTGTGGGGATCGAGTGTACAGGCTATGAGGTGTAAGTCGTCGACTTTGCTTTCGATCAGGAGTGGTCCGCCGCTGATGAGCAAGCCATTGAGTTCGAGCAGGGTCATTGGCATCGTGACCTGGATACTGCCAGATGCAGGGATATTCGCCCCTTGAAAAAAGGTCAAGCATGGACGCTGGCCGGCACTGGCACGCACGATCAACTTCTGCACGGATGGGTTGTTGAGCACGATCGCGGCTGGCGCAGCGTACGTTGCGCTATCGACGATTTCAATGATGTCGCCGTCCTGAGCCGCAGCCATAGCAGCCGTGAGGCTTGTGTGCACAGGAGCGCCGGTGAGGGTCAAGGTCCGAGGACTCTCGGCATCGCCCGAGCATGAAACCAGCCGTGTGGGTTGCTGCGTAAGATCAAGCTGGCGATCAAAGTTCAGCGCCCCCACACGATCGCTCAATGCTTCCACGTAGTCCACGCTGAGACCGTCCTGTCCGAGAACCGGATCGTCGGGCGCGAAGGCAAACCGGCCCAATTCCGGGTCGAGCCCGAGTTCGCCGGGCTTCAGCAGGGCATGCCGCTCATAGCGGCACAGGTTAAGAGCGACGGGACGGCGCTGCTGCAATGGCCAGATGCCAGCAATGGCCAGCACTTGTCCAGCGGCGGCGCGCGCCAGCCTGAGACCACCATATGATCGTTGTAGTAGCAGGTCGAATTGCGCCACTGCATCGTCTGGCACGAAGTATGTGCTACCGTCGTCTGCCACGAAGACTCGTACCCCAGCACTGGAGCTGCCGAGCACTTCTGGCAGATATACCAGCAAGCTTTGCCCACGCCGGTTGGCGACGATGAGTTCAATAGGGGGGATAAAATCGCTCGACAGGGGCCTGATCAGAATACTCAGGAGCCCCTCCGAGGGCATGTCGCCATTGATTGCCCGCTTGCTCGGTCCGTAGGTAAAGGCTGGCCAAGGGTCAGGCACTTGGAGGTCTGGATACACGACAGCCGTGTTGTGCTGTTCACTCGTCGTCACAGCGCCAAGCGTCTGGAACGCACCGGTGAACAGCTCAACCTGGACCAATACCTCGACACCGGCCAGCCGTGTCGGATCGGGCAAGCGCAATCCGCCCGATATTCGGTTCAACACCGTGAATGCATCGGCCGGAGTAACGCTCGGGCTCAAAGTGCGGCCCGGGTAGATCTGACCTTCCGAAGGACGCGCCAGAGACATCACATTCAGATCGGCGGCCGTGTATGTGCTCCCATCGTCTGCCACATAATAGGTCAGCTTATCGGCTGGCGTCACAAACGCGGCTGGCAGGTAGACGTAAAGGCCGTCAGCGCTGTGCACCGGGCCAGTGCCGGTGGCCTGCACGGCGACGACTGCGCCAGGGAAGCGCGCTGCGGGTGAGGCTGGCAAAGATGGCTGGCCGAGCCAGCCGCGGCCAGGACCACCGGTTTGGATGGTCAATGCCAGTCTACCGGCTCCTGGGGCGGCAGACCCGGGCAGGAAGGCTTGCGTGCTGCCTAGAGCAGCGTGCAGGGTACTCAAGAAGCCAAGGGGCGTCGTTGTTGGAGGCCCGCCAATTTGCTGCCATTCAGCCGTGATGATAAAGTGGGTTGCACCCAACTGGAATTGAGACGGTTCGAGCAACCGTATACCAGCGGTGACGTGGAGCGATAGACCCAGGCCACTATCGCCGAAAGTGAATGGCGTGCGGCTGCTGGAAAGCATGGCCTGCGGCTCCACCTCACTCGCCAGCAGCACGCCGAACTGACGCACAGCAAGGTCGGAGCCGAATGTCTCCCAAGGCGCTCGGTCAAATGCTATACGGGTGAGTGGCTCACCAGAGTGTTCCACGAATAGTGGTATATCCCGAAAGAGCGGATCAAAGGTGAAGCACGCCGCCTCCGGTGGGGGCACCGCCCCGGGAACGGCTGCAGCCGGAGTAACGCCTTTGACTGGAAACATCTGCAGGCGCCGGACGAAGAAAGCGAGGTTTTTGATCTGGTAGCGTCCGGGCGTGCCCCAGCCCGCCCGCTCGATGCCAAGCGTGTGCGGTGTGACACGCGGCTGGTCGAGCAGGCGGGCGGGTTTGAAATCCGCAGCATGGGCGAATGGATCAGCAGCGCGCCCGAGCAGGCTGAGCTGGTACAGATCATGCAGATCCGGGGTCAGGACAGCGTCCAGTCGCACGTGGTTCATGTGTTGGGACCAGCCGAGCACTCGGAAGCATTCTGCCAGATCACTCGGCCACTCGCTGATCGCCTGTGCCAGCCCTGCTAACATGCCTGGCGTGCCTTTGCTGCGCCGCCAGATAACAGTATTCCAGACGTTGAGGCGATTGCTTTGGCCGACCGGTTGCGGCAACAGGTTAGTACCTACGAGGGCCCCGATATACGGCACGACCCAATCGTCACAGGTCTCGATAAAGAAGTTGTCCCAGAGGGCATCCAGATCCTGGCGCAAGTTGGCGACCTGCCCGCCGATCACCCGCAGCAGCGCCAACAGCGGCTGCCCTTGTTCCACGTCGTACACGCGGTAGTGGCCAGGCACACGGGCATACAAACGTTGTGCGAAATCTTCAGCGTCATTGCGGCTCATGTATCGACAAAACCTCCTAGCCCACGTGTGACGATCACCCTGCCCTTGCTAGGATCGTTAGGGTCGTTCTGCACGACGACGATCTCGGTTGGCCGTACGACAATATCATCGCGCACCTTTGAGGGGTCTGCCGCATCGAGATCCAGTCGGCGTAGCGTCGTGACCCGCGCATCCCGGACGCCCGACACTGCTTGCACTGCCGCATACACAGCGCTAAGGTGGAGACTTTGGCCGAATTCAAGACGCTCGAAAGCGAAGTAGCCAACGCTACCATCGGGGTTCAATCCCGGGTTCAGCGCTGCCTGGACCCGGGCAAGCGTGGCCTGCTGTGGAAAGCGATCGTCAATATCAACCGTCACAGCTACGTCAACGTATACCGGAGTGACATCAATGATGCGCAGTGGCACGTTCGGATCACGGCGTGCGTCGAGGAAGCTACGTAACTTTCCTACAAAAGCGGTCTGCTCAGCCAGGGGCACCCGATTGGTAGTCGCCACAGTGAGCTGCATGTAGGGCTGTGGGATGACCCGCAGGGTGGTCGGGTCGCGTAGCACCAACCTGGCACCGGCCTTGGCAATGCCAGGGTACGTGAGCGCCAGTGCGGCGTAATCTTCGACGCTGACGATACGCCCAAATGTGCGTATACTGGCCGGTGCATGCACACGTATCTGCGCGAGGTTTTCTTGATCTACCCCACCTCCCGAGGCCTGTGGATTCGTCACCTTTTGTAGGCCAGGAAGGCTGTCAATTAACTGCTGGATGGCACCGGCCAGCACATTGCCCGCACTCCCCAGGCCTTTGCGGTAACGTGCTCGGATGTTGTCTCTACCGCTGGGGGGAATGGCGCCGGCGAAGCCATCGCCAAAGACCACCGTGGTCTGGCCGAGGTCATCCAGGGTCGTGGTGAACTCCTGGGCATTAGGCGTGCTCTCAACGAGTGTGGGCTGTTCAGACCAGCGCACCCCGTTCACTGTCACCAGGAGTGTGCTTTGGACGGCGGCAACACCTTCTGGATCTATTGAGGGTATATACGTCAGCGGCTTCTGCTTCAAGCGATACGTCTGAAAGGCGCTGCCGTCGCTACTACCCAGCACCTCGTCTGGTACCGTTTCCCCCTGCGTGGCTTCTATGACATTCGCCAGGAGCATAGCGCTGGCGCGGACATATTGCCTGTCGAGCGGTTTGTTCAGCGTCACGGTAGTGAGGTTATTGCTGGCGTCCGGCACCGGCTGGGTCTCCAGGATACGGGACTCGGCATTGACAATTGCGGTTGGCGTTTGTGTAGCTGCATCCCACAGATCTCCCTGCAGGATGACTATCTGGCCCTTTTGGAGTTGAGAATATACGCCAGCAAGTACCAGCGTGGAGCCGGCCAGCGGCTCGGGGAGTGGCAGAGTATTCTGCAAGGTCAAACGCTCACTGCCAGTCAGGATGACCGTTTCGCGCAGTGGGAAAGTCGTAGCTGGTACTGACTCAGATACCAGCCTGGTGCCGAGCGTCAGACGCGTAACTTTGGCACTGATGGTGTAGGCAGCCTTACTCACCGGGCGCGCGTCGCGCACATGGAAAATAGCGCTCATGCCATTAGCGATGAGGGCGGCCCAGCCCGGAGATTGCGGCGTGCCCTTGACGGCGTCATAAATAGCATCCAGAAATACCTGATTGCCCGCCGGCACCTTGGACACGTCCTTGTTGTCATCGTCCCAGTCATCCGGATAGGGAGGAGGACTAGGGGGACTCCCGATCGTAGGCTCCCTCGTAAGCGCCGCCGGTAGGATCTTCCACTCTGGCGCATTGTTGCCAAAGGCCCCAGCCTTGACGCGCAGGGCATAGAGCGCGACCTCCTGCGACGTCTGATCGTACTGCGTGCCAGCATCCTCCTGCCATGTGATCGTCGTGGTGTCAGCAGCCTTATCGAGGCTCACAGTGGTGATTTGATAGAGATGCTTCGTTTCTTGTTTCTCGCTGACTGCCTCATTTTCAACCGCCAGGATATAATCTCCTACCGCCAGTCGGTTGTTCATTCCTTTGAGTACCACCGTGCGCGTCGTCATATTCACAAACGGTTGATACATCGGACGACGAGCTACCACAGTGGGGATGCGCACTGTTGGTACCCCTGTCGTTGTTGGCTGACTTATAGCAGAGAGCGAACGCACCGCTTCCCGAGCGGCTGATCGGATGGCTGGCGCGGTGAGCGAGCCGCGGGTGAACGTCTGCCGATACGTGGCGCCAGCACTGCCATAGAAGTGCTCTGCAGCCGCCACCGGCTCCAGCATGTCCCCCCCGGACGGACCAAAAAAGACCTCAAAGCTGCTTAAGGGTGCAAACTGGTTCGTAGGGGCAACCGCGGATAACGGAATGGCGTTGTGATCTCCGCGCGCTATCAAGGCCGATGAGGTCTCGAACACGGCGGCGGGCTTACCGGGCTGGGCCCGGCTGCCAGCGCGAAAATGCGCCGGGATGGTGATCTCCTTGCCCGGCTCGACCATGAACGCCACGAGTGCATTGGCACCCGCTCCTGGGCTGGAGTGGTAGTTGATCAACTCGGCCAGACGGAGCAGCGAATCCTGCTGTGTCGCCGTCAAGATAAAAGCTTCGTTGGCGATGCGCTCTTGATAGAAGGTCAGAATGTCGGCGAGATACGCCCAGAGCTCGATGAACATCGTCTGGTAATCACTGGCCGTACCCGGGCTTTCGTGCCAACTCGTGAACGGACTAGCGATGGCGAGGACAACGGCATCGCCGACAGCATGCACTGCCGGGGAGGAACTGTGCACGCCCCTGGTGACCGTCCAGGTCGTCGTACCTGCCCCCGCCGTGACGAGTAGATATTCAGTGCCAATTTGAATGGTGTAGGGTGCTGCCGCAGGGAACCGCGTAAAGTCACTGACGGAGATAGCCGTATCATGTGCGCCGACATCTATGCTCAAGCTTGTAGAGGTGTCGAAGATCAGCTGTGGACGCGTTACTACATCCAGCATAGTGCGCCGGAAGCTGGTGAATGTCCCAATACGGTACTGAATAGCCGCAAGACCGGGTAGGTTAAAGATCGCCTTGGGCACCACGGGCGCCTTGGGGGCTGGATCACAGCACCCTGCTGGAGGAGCTGGAGGCAATACGCACAGCGAGTCTGTGAAGCTCACAATCCCACTCCCTTCGGTCGGATAGTGAGGGTGCCGTTTTCCGGGAAATTGCGGTCGTTGTCCAGCCGAATGATCTCGTTGGGACCGACCGCTAAGAAGCCCTGACGCAAATTGCTCGCGGTGTCACGATCAGGCTGCGCTGCGTGCAAGCGCACCAGCCGCACAATCTGCGCCGACTCGATGCCTGGCACTCCCATCACTGCCGCAAAAATTCTACTTACGTACAGGTTGTCACCGAACGTGAAGTTATCGGGATGAAAGAAGCCCTTCCCCCCGCCTGGGAGGTCAGTGTTACTCAGCACTTGCTGGAGCATTTGCTGTACATCGGCAGCACGCGAGCCTGGCGTGGTGGAGAACTCAAGCGCCAGATCGACCCGGACATAGTCCGCTCCAATAATCTCAAGATCGTAACCGGCCAGACGGCTGGTGGCCAAAGCCTCCAGCAGTGTACTGCGCAGCTCAGGCGTTAGGCCTTCTGTGCCGCGGGGGTCGACCGCTAACGTCACAGTCAACCAGCTCCCGGTCCAGCGAAACGCTGCGTTGGCGCGTTGGATTGGCTGCTGTCCATTGGCAGATATGAGACTCTGGGCGGCAGCCTGGTAATCAGACGCACTAACCGCCACCAGAGGGGTATGGGCAGCCGGTGGGCCAACGCGACGGGCGTGCTGACGCGACTCCAGATCGCGGCCAGCAATGGCCGGCAATGGATTCGTGACTGCTATGAACCATGGTGATGCCCCGGCAGGATCAAACTGCGTAAGCGAGTCGGCTCCCAAGTTGCCAATTTTCCCACCACCAACGCGATAGGTGGCCGTGACTTTCGCCGTCTCTGCAGGTCGCATGCCGAACGTCCCGTCACCGAATACCACCGTCGCTTCACCTTCATCATCGATTTCCACACGGAAAACCTTGTCGTCAGGCCGGCTCTCGAGGAGGCTGAGGCGCTCCTGCCAGGGCTCCCCATCAACTTCAACCGTGAGTGTGCTGACACTACGCGGCAGGTGTGTAGCCAAGAGAGTCGATGCCTGCCGGGCTGTTTGTGACATCTGTGAGGCGAGCGGTGCAGCCAGATTGAACGTACTGGCATCGAGGTGCGCTAACGGCGCTCTCGCCAGGCGTAAACGTTGGCGTGGGATACGCTGACCTGGCTGGCGCGCCACGCTCTCCGCATTGAGAATTTGCTTTTGCTCATCCGTCAGGTCGCGTAGCGATTCTGAGATGGTTTCTCCATGGGTGGCTAGCACCATATTGCCGCGTACTGTGACCTCAGCGGCGCAATAGTCAGAGCGCAGTGGCGTAGCTTCAGACCAGCGCACCAGCGTGAGCAGATCGGACAGCGGCGAGCCCACTACCGGTGGGTTGATGGCCTGCTCTGGCACAATCTCCGGGCGGGCCGTGAGACGGACCACGTCGCGATGGCCCTTCCCATCATCAAACAGCAGGTAGTCACCGGCCTGGAGATCGGGGTAACTCTTCGCAAGTACCGCGCTCAACGCCTGGGATGGTAGACAGCAGTCGTTATTCCTCCATGTGTACAAAGACATGGCATTATGTTCTGGACGTAGAGTCACTGTGCCCAACGTCTCGAACACAAGCGCCGCTTCAGCATCGTTGCTGGGCTGATTGCGCACCCTGGCGTAGGCCTTGGTGGTCAGCGTGCGGACCGCATTGACCTGAAATTGCAGCCACGTATACGCCGAGGCGCCTTCATCCATCTGATAGCCAATCAGCGCCAAGTGGCCAGCCACGGACCGGCGTTGCGTCGCACTACTCAAGAACGCTTCATTGGCGACTCGGTCTTGCATGTAACTCAGGTTATCGGCGGTGGCGGCAAGCAACTCGAGCACCATCATCCCGATGTCGGCTTCGTTGCGTTCAGTCCAGGTGGGCATACGCGTCGGGATGAAGTCGAGCAGGGCCTGGCGGAAACTCGCGTAATCCTTCGCCAGGTAGTCAATGGCCACGGCCAGTTCTGGCTCCGGTGCTGGCGCTGGCAGGGGCGTGCGGCAATCGAACGGATCGTCGCAGCTCAATCGGAAGCGCAGTTTATAGCTACTAAAGAAAGGATCAATATCCGGACCGCTGACGGTTAAGGTATAGATCGAGAAATCGCCCAGGCCGTCGAGCGTCAGCAACACACGCTGATTGACCAGCTCTGGCGGGCTGGTTAGAGGATATGGCTCGGCCTTGAGCACGTGTGGGAACAGTCGCTGACCTCCCGTCAGACTATAGCTACGCGGATCGAGCAGATAGGGGCGCAGCGGTGTGACAGGCTGATAGAACGTGACAATTAACTGGGCACGCACGTCATCCACCGCTACACGGGCGATGCCCTGGGCGCTAGGAGACAAGCCGGGCGTTGGACAGGCGAGGCTAGGCTGTATAGCAGGGAGTATCATCGCGCTACACCTGTACCTGCACACGTTGACGTTGCTGCGTCGCTTTCACGCTGTAGACAATTTCAATTATGACCATATGCTCGGCCCCGAGTTCACTGCTGACGTCGACCTGTTCAATATTGATGCGATCACCTAGCCAGCGCTGCAAATTCGTGGAGATCAGAAATTGTGTGCTGGTGCGCAATGTCTCATTGTTGGGCGCAAAGACCAGCCGTTGCACACCGACGCCAAACTCGGGCAAATTGAGGCGTTCCCCGGGATTGGTGAACAGCACCTGCAAGATGAGATCACGCAAGTGGTCCTCAGCGGTGGTGGTCCTGGGTATGCCAGTGCCGCTGACAGCGTACGGATAGTCGAGGAAACGGGGTTCTCGTAAATCGCTTTGCCTTTGATCCGGCATTCTCTATACTCCTGCGACTTGCGTTTGCACGCCATTTACGATCGCCATGCCCTGGGGTGCGTTGGCGGCGCTCATACAGAGTCCGAGGCTCGACTGCAACAAGACGGACGTACCATTGACCGTGTCGCGAGTCGCTGGCGCCTGCCATTGGATGGTGACACACGGCGATGGGGCAGTAGCGATAACAAACGGGCAGCCAGCGATGGTCATGGTGTCTGACACCAACAGGGCAAGGTTGCCGCCCACCTTGACCCGAGTGTTGCCGGGTGTCACAGTTGCCTGCCCGCCATGCGGGCACTGGATCGTGCAACCCATATCGAGGATATTCGCACCCATGGCTACATAACTTCTAAGGCGCCGTCGTTGATCGACACGCCGGATGAGGTCATTTTCAGGCTGTTACCGTTGCTGTCGGTGATTTCGATGCCACTCGAGTCCATTTTGATACTATTGCCATTGCTATCGGTGATCTCCAGCGTGCCCCCATCGTCATCGAGAATGATCTTGTGCCCGCTCTGTGTCTTGAAGACCTTCTTGCTGGCTCGCGCTGACTCGGGGACAGCGCCGCTGGTGTACCAGGTGCCCGACCAGATCGGGTAACTGAGGTCGCCGCCCTCGAACTCGATCCACACCCCAGCACCCACGTCCGGCACGGCAAACAGCCCCTGCTCGCTGGCCCCGCCGTATATAAAGGCCGGCAGCGCCCAGCCTGTCTCCTCGTCGCCCAGCAAGCGGGGGACTTTCGCTTTGATACGACCGACGCTATCGGGATCGTTGTTGTCGGTGACTTGACCGCGATACTTGCCGTAATAGCGCCCTTCTACCCGTTCGATCAAGCGGGCCAAGATGTCAGCAGACTGCATCGGCAGCATAGCGTTAGACTCCTGGAATCGGCAAGCCAAGAGAACTCGCGCCAAATTGCTCGCTGCCGTCGAGTTCACGAGCATTCCGGCGCGCCTCAAAATACTGTATGTAACTCCCATCCCCTCGTAACTCGTGTACCACGCTGGTGACGTAGTATTTGCCACTGTAGAATGTGCCGGCACCTTTGACCAGGACCAAACGGTGCGGCCGCAACACGGTCTGGTAGGCATCGCTGTTAATCTCACCCTGGGCCGTGATGCACCAGCCAGCTTCATCCCGCACCGCCTGCGCTATGGTTTGCAGCTCGGTGGCATCACTGGTGGGTGGTCCCAGCACCAGCATCTGCGCCTGTGTGTCCTTTGGCGTAACCAGGCTACCCAGCGGACCTCCAATCAGGGTATTGGAGTCCTTGTCTCCGAGTTTGGTCAATTGTGTATCGCTGACCTGCGCCGTATTGAGACTGTTCGACTTCACATCCAACTGCATGGTTTTCACGTTCAGCGGCTGTTGACCACTCAGTCGCGCCGAGAAGCTACGCATGTTGCTCTCATCGCCAAACTGGATACTCAGGTCGGGCTGCGGTGTCCCTGTAAGCTGCGGTGCACGAAAGTAGGCAACGACATTGCCACTACCCTTGTCCGTTTCAAAGTAGAATTCGAAGCCGTTGCGCCGTGCCAG
>Ga0126369_10001072_pt1 | contig 18701 bp, 19 predicted proteins | sample PanSoiMetaPlot_1_FD_109646 | JGI IMG/M metagenome (GOLD analysis project Ga0126369, IMG submission 109646) | Tropical forest soil microbial communities from Panama - MetaG Plot_1 | ecosystem: Environmental > Terrestrial > Soil > Tropical forest > Bulk soil | place: Panama | collected 2016-02-17 | reverse complement strand
CTGAAAGGTGATCGGATTACCCACAACTCCTGAGCCCACTTTGAAACGCGAAAGAAGCTTGCCGGTTCTGGCATCTACCGCCTTGAACCAGCCATCGAGCGTTCCATAGAATGCCACGTCCCCAGCGGTTACTAGCGCGCCACTCCAGGCCGGGTAGGGCTCCTTCAATTGCCAGATGGGCTTGCCCTGGACAGCATCCCAGGCCATGAAGCTCCCGAGGTTTCCGCCCGGACCGGGGTAGTAAGGGGCATTGACGCCAATAAAAGGTGTTCCTCTAATGTGCCTCGATGGGCTCGCTGTATAGTCCATGCACATATTGGTGGTGGAGGTGTAAAAGAGCTTCGTACGAGGGGAATAAGCGGCGGGCGAAGCTGGGCTCACCCCGCCTTCGAGGCTCGGACAGAGATTCTTAACAGTCCCCCTGGACGCACCGGTGAACTTCGTTGGATCGAAGATCGGACGTCCCGTCTTCATGTCGATTCCGCGTGCCCACGTTACGGGCACAAATGCGTGAGCACCCAGCAGTTCACCCGTCGCTCGATCCAGCGTGTATTGGTAGCCGTTCTTGTTAAAAGTAACGAGCACCTTGCGAGAGCGCCCCGCGATCTCCATGTCCGTCAGGATCATCACAGCGGTGGCATCGTAATCCCAATTGTCGTGCGGCGTGAACTGAAAAGCCCAGATCAGCGTCCCATCGGACGGGCGTCGCGCCATGACGCTGTTCGTCCATTTATTGTCGCCTTCACGCTGCTCGGGATTGTAGGGAGCGGGATTCCCCGTCCCGTAGTAGATCAGGTCGAGCTGCGGGTCATACGAAATCCAGCCCCACACTGGTCCGCCACCCGTTTTCCAGCTGTCGTGCGCCCAGCTGTCGCGGGCCAGCTCCGTACCTCTCTCGTAATGAGGCTTAAAGCTCTCAGGTTTGACGAGCACATCCGAATCCGAACCCATGTTGTAGGCCTTCCAAAGCACCTTGCCAGTATTGAGATCCAGCCCCTTGAGCCAGCCGTGGATCCCAAACTCTCCTCCTGAAGGACCGACGATCACGACGTTCTTCACCACAAAAGGCGCCATAGGTGTAGTCTCGCCCTCGGCCATGTTGGCAACATGAGTCTGCCAGATCTCCTTACCGCTTAAGGCGTCGATCGCCACTGTGCGCCCGTCGAGCAGGTTGTAGATGATCTTGCCGTCAGCGTAGAAGGCGCCGCGGTTGATCGAGTCGCAGCACGCGACACCGATCGCGTTAGGGCTCACGTCGGGCCGATACTTCCATTTGAGCGGATAGCCCGGCTGAGTCAAATCGAACGCATACAAGGTATTTGGCCAGGGCGTTACCACGTACATGGTTTTATTGACTACTAACGGCTGGCCCTCGTGTCCACCCAGAACGCCGGTCGAAAACGTCCAGACGGGATGGAGAGCCTTGGCGTTCTTCGCGTTGATTTGGGCCAGCTCGCTGTATCGCGTCGCTGCATAGTCCTTCGCTGGCATGGTCCAGTTGCCATTGGCTTCCCCGGCGTATACCGTGCCGAGGCCAAGAAGGACCGTCGATGCGAGAATATATTGAGCGCGAAACATGTTCTCAACCTTTCGTAGCAAAGCCGCCAGGTCTCTATGCTATGGCTAGCGCATCTCCGACAAACCTCAACGCTAAGTTTTTCGAGACCTCAGAAAATTGCCCCTTCAGTTCTCTAGCTCTATTTCTTAAGAATTGACACCGCCGCCAGGATCTTGCGAGTCACTAGCTCCGCCTCACATTCGGCATCGACTCTCATAACTGCAGCGAGTAGCTTAGGATCGCCCGTAAAGGACCGCAACGCAACCACCCGTCCAGAAGGACGCGCACATCTACCGTATTGGTAGAATTTCCCGTACCTTGTACCCATTGCCGAACGTCTCGAACGTGTTCTATGCGGCCAACGACTAAATCTGCGACGGTCCATTCGGCCAACCCTCTTTGGGGACCATATCTGAGCGAGCGGCAGTGGGGCACCGTCCGCGAGGATTACTCGAGCAACGGTGATGCCTGGAACTACCTTCCGCACGACCACGCTCGTAGCCGTGCCTACCGCTGGGGAGAAGACGGTTTGGCCGGAATCAGCGATGAGCGCCAGACGCTTTGTTTTGCGCTCGCTGTGTGGAACGGGCGAGATCCCATTCTTAAAGAGCGGCTGTTCGGGCTGACGAATAGGGAGGGAAATCACGGCGAGGATGTCAAGGAGTACTACTACTATCTTGACGCTTGCAGACGCTCCGAAGCCGGAGGGCGCATTGGCCGATTTTCTTCTTGATTTTGACCCATTTCCTGAATGTGATCAATCCCCGTAGTGCTACACTTCATTCAACCACTCTGAAAGTAATCTCTGAACAGCGAGGCACCCCAGCCATGCACTCGACTAAACCTATCCTGCGATCTGAGCCAGACGTGAAGGTTTGCTCAATCTGCGGCACAAACATTCTACTTGATCACGCCATGAGGGATGAACATGGCCTATCCGTCCATACCAGCTGCCACGAAAAGCAACTCCTGCTAAAGGCAGCAAGGCGACAAGCCGACCTATGGAGACGGAACCTGCCTACCAGGAGAACGGCCTAACAAAAGACCCTTAGAAAAAGACTGTTTTTGGCGTTTTGAGTCGTTTGGAGAGTCAAAAGACCCGCCAGCGAAACGGGGGAATTGCGCAGCACTGCCACTTGGTCTTGGTTCTTGTCACGGTTTCAAACTGTTTGTTACAGAGTGTTGAGGGTATAATCCAGACGCTCGGCAAGGCCCATCCAGCGTGACAGCACTTAGAGTCTGAACACGGTTGAGATTCGGTGTATTCACCCAGCGACCAAGCCGACCGCAACATAGTCGCTTCCCGCCTTCCTTTGCAGTTTCATCAGGCATCAAGAGCAATCGCACTCTTTGTGGTTGGTTTGGGGCTTGTTGCTTTCTGCGGCTCGGCATTCCACATACCCACCCTGACGTACATTCATCCCACGCTTCAATCGATGAAAGTCAATACAGCCCTCTCGTTCTTGTTCTTGGGTGCGGCACTGTGGCTGGCAGAGAATGATGAAAGGCAGCGGAGCAGGCGCATTCTGGGACTGTTGGTGGTCATCATTGCCGGAGCGACGCTCGCAGAATATGCATTTCATGTCAGACTTGGCATCGACCAGTTTCTTTTTCGCGATACGCGCAGTCCCTCACTCTCCGCATTCCCAGGAAGGATGGCGATTTCAACTGCGATCTGCTTTCTGTTCCTGGGTTCCTCGATCATGTTGCTGGCATGGAAGAAGGCGTTGGCAGCGAGGCAGCTACTTGTCGCGGCTTGTTTCGCGTTCTCACTTGCTGCCCTTTTAGGTTACCTCTATGGAGTCAAATCACTTTATTCGATTACGTCCTTCTCCACGATAGGCGTGCACACGAGCGCAGGTTTGATGGCGGTATGTGTGGCGTATTTTCTTTCGCGGCCGAACGAAGGGATAGTGGCGATCGCCGCAAGTAACACTAACGCGGGCCTTATTCTGCGACGACTGATTCCACCAATCATTGTTTTTCCTACTCTCATTGGATGGGTACGGCTCGAAGGAGAAAGAGCCGGTCTATACGACGCACCGTTTGGGGTCGCGCTGCTCGTACTGGGAACTATCGGAAGCCTGTCCGTTCTGGCTCTGCTGTCTGCGCGCTTAATGCATCGGCTAGAGGCTGAGCGTTTGCGTGTGGACAAGGCGCTCCATGACAGCGAGGAACGGCTGCGGTTGGCGCAATGGGCCGCTCACATTGGGACGTTTGATGTGAACCTTCGGACTGGGGTAGATATTTGGCCGCCCGAAACGGAAGCACTATATGGCTTGCCGCCGGGCGGCTTTGGTGGGACACTGGCCGCTTTTGAAAATTTGATTCATCCGCAAGATCGAGAAAGAGTCATCCAGTTAACTCAGGAGATGATGAGAACAGGACAACCCGCAGAGGCGGAATGGCGCGTGATCTGGCCGGACGGCAGCGTCCATTGGATAGCCAGTCGCGGACAGGTGCTACGGGGTGAGGCAGGCGAGCGTTTACGAATGCTCGGCGTCAACATAGATGTGACCGAACGCAAGCAAGCAGAAGAGGCCCTTGTAGGCATGACCCGAAAATTGATCGACGCTCAGGAACAAGAACGCGCCCGTATCGGGAGAGAGCTTCATGACGACATCAACCAGCGACTTGCGATGCTAGCAGTCGAATGCGGGCAACTTCAGGACGATCCTTCTGATGTTCAAGTTCGCATGCGGGAACTACGGCAAGAACTGGCTCACCTTTCGGATGATGTTCAGGCTCTGTCCCACGAACTTCACTCCTCAAAACTTGATTATCTGGGCGTTGTGGCAGGGATCAAAAGCTGGTGCAAGGAATTCGGCGAACGTCAAAGAATGGAGATTGGCTTCAAAAGTGATGTCCATAGTGTTCTGAGATCCGATGTCGGCCTTACTCTGTTTCGAGTTTTACAGGAAGCACTCCACAACGTCGCCAAGCATAGCGGGGTCAAGCGCGTCGAAGTCCAACTGCTAGAGCACTCAAATGCTGTTCATCTCATCGTCAGCGATTCAGGTCAAGGGTTCGACGTCGAAGCGGCATTGCAGGGCAACGGTCTGGGTCTCACGAGTATGAGCGAACGTATTCGGCTATTAAAAGGAACAATTGCGATCGAATCAAGGCCGATGAGTGGAACCACAGTCCGGGTCAGTCTGCCGCTTGATTCAGAACATAGATCGGAACTGGCCGGATGACTGTGGCCTCTCAGTCAGAATAAACCAGCGAGTGCTGTGCACAGATTCTTTCGAGGACATCCTTGCTTCCTTTTCGGGGATGCTGCCCCGCTGAGGTCCAGCACTGAATGTCGACACTCACCGTTCAGGCTTTCTTGTTGCGATGCGGCCGATCTTTGTCCACTTCGCAAAGAAATAGCGCTTTGTTCTGAGTGACCCACTTTCCTTTCTCATTAAGTTGCTGGCTGGGGGGGAGCGTCTTGTTCATTTCCTGGGCGACCCATGCGGGGCGTCTGATTTTGGAGACTTCTGGATAGAGGTGCCAAATTTTCGCCGCCAACTGTTCCAGACATTGCTGTCGGCGGCGACGACTCTCACGCAATCGTATTGCCGCCGCACGACCCTTGCAGTTTGAACAATATGTTCCGAGCTTAATGGGAACCTTGGGAATTCGTTCGTATTGAAAATAGCGCCCACATTCAGGATTGTCACATCGCAATATCGCGCGACCGGGTGTTTGAAGCATTTGGCTGAAGAAATAGAAAGCCAGGAGGCGAGTTTTGGACGGGTTTCCACCTAGATGTCCAGGACCAGTTGGAACCGCCCATGTTCCATCCAGCAATAGGCAGACGTCAGGCCGAACTCTCTTCCAATAAGGCGAGAGGACTTCAAGCAAAGGAGTCTTGTAACCAGAAGGAACACGTCTGAGGCTGCGGTCAGCGATTGTGTGGCAATTCCAATTGTTAATATCCCGACCAGAATCTATCCATTGATCCACCAGAGGTTTCAAAAAAGATACCAAATTTCGGTTGGCGCGTTCGATGACCTCTTCGGTCCAATCGTCAATTGATTCGTCGAACCATGGTTGCGTGCCGTTCAGGATTCCGCAGATATTTGCTGGCGTACCGCTAAAGATAGCGATTTTCAAGTAGAGCATCAATTCCAAAAAGATGATACGCATAAGAAAGCGTAATCGCAACATCTTTCTCTGTTCATGAACTAGCTTTTCCTATGTAATCCAAAGTGTTCCCTGCAAGGGCAGAAAGGAACTCAGATGGAAGATCGCAAGACAATGCCCGAGTACATTGGCGTTGGCAAGGCCGAGGCCATCACTGGGATCAGCCATTGGACCTGGCGACGTTGGGCCTACCAAGGCAAGATCACCAGCGTAAAGCTGGGAAGACGGCTCCTGATTCCCAACTCCGAAATCACCCGATTGGTCGCAGAAAATACACGTCCACGAATACGAGGATCGATGAGGGGACAGTCACTCCGAGCAGGCAGCGGGAAGCACTAGGGTACAGCAAAGAAAGTGAACGGCACGAACTCGAACGCCTCGTCAAAGGCAGGATCGACTGCCAGTGGAATAGTCTGGCAGCGATGAGTCACAGCTCATAAAGGGTGGAAATGACACATTTCTGCGCAGCTTCGAAACGCGGGCGCAATGGAACGTTGGTCGCATATGGAGAGTGGTTGAAGCAGATACCATGGCAGCTCTTTTGCACTTTTACGTTCGCCTGGCCTGTCTCGGACATGCAAGCGGTCAAGGTCTTCCACGAGTTTATCAACCGTCTGGAAAGAGGAATCCGGGGTCCGGTCGCATATGTTCGAGGCGACGAAAAACGATTCTCAGGGTGCGGTATGCCAGGTGCGCCTCGACACTTTCATGCGCTCTTGGCAGCCCACCGAAAACTTGATCGGAACATGGTAGCCGGACTCTGGATGAACATGGCTGGTCGGCGTAAAAACGGTGCCGGCGCTGACGTTCGCATTTATGACCCGACGTTGGACGGCTTGGCATATGTCCTGAAGTTCATCGATCAACCGGGAAATGACTGGGATCTCCAGAACCTGGACCTTTTCTTGACCGCTCCGGACAAGCTAAACACTTCCAGACAGCGGCGTCGACTGGTGCGGCACGCCATGCAAACGCAAGAATCGATTTACAGGACGGCCACCGGCACCCAAGGTGCCAGCGCAGGATCGGAAGCTACGGCGGAACCACAATGATGACTGAATCAATGCAAAGTATCGCTAAACAGCACCATGGACCAGTGAGCAATGAGCGGGTACTGTTCGACTCCAAAACCCTCACGATTCGGGAACGCGAGAGGATGTGATGAGCACGATGGACAGAACGATGGCTAATCAGTCAGTTGCAGTAGCCGAAATTGATCACCACCAACAGTACGAGTTCATCGACAGCAAGGAACTTGCCTTGCGGTGGAACCTGCCGGAGTCTTGGATTCGCGAGCAGGTGCGCTCCCGTGCGATCGATCCTATCCCTCACGTTCGGTTTGGCAAGTATGTGCGTTTCCGTTGGGGCAGCCCTGAGCTAGAGGGTTGGGCGGAACGGCGTATAGTATCGGGCAGCAATAGGACAGCGGGACGGGCTCTCAGAAAGGAGAGGCAATGAAGAGAACCCGCCACCAAAAAGGTTATTTGTATCGCAAAGGAAGTCTCTGGCTGCTTCGGTACTATGACACCGAGATTGGCTCAGATGGAACGGTACGCCGCCTCCAGAGAACTAAAAAGCTAGCCGAGATCGGGCGTGAATGCCCGACGAAGTCGGCGGCGCGAGAACTAGCAAGAGAACATCTGGAGTTGATAAATCGATCCAGAAAGATGCCTGAAAGCACGATGACGTTGTCGCAATTCGTTGACGATCGCTACCTGCCGTTTGTTGAGCAATACAAGCGAATCAGCACCTTCCGTGGGTATCGCAACTTGTGGAAAGGCTATCTCAAACCGTATGGCGAGATCTCGCTGCGCGATTTTAGGACGGTCGACGGCGAGCGAATCCTTCAATCGATCGCTGAAGAAACAAGTCTGACATCCACTACTTTGGCGCACATCAAGGCATTCCTGTCAGGTGTGTTCCGATACGCAAAACGGCAAGGAGTGATCAACTCAGAAAACCCAATGCGAGATGTCGTCCTGCCAAAAGGAAAGCCCGCCGGCGAGACATACGCGTACTCCCTCGAGGAAATCACTCAAATGCTAAACCTGTTGCCGGAACCAGCCGCAACGATCGTAGCTGCGGCCGCGTTTACTGGCGCGCGAAAAGGGGAACTCCGTGGCTTCCTCTGGGAGAATTACGACGGCGAACAGATCTTTATCTCGCAGTCGTTCTGGAGGGGGCATGCACTGGAACCGAAAACCGGCGAAAGCCGGGCGCCGGTTCCGGTCATTCGGCGTCTTTCCGAAATGTTGGAGCTGCACTGCGAATTGTCGGGAAGTCCAGCCAATGGCTTGATCTTCCCGAGTCCACGAGGGAAACCGGTTAACATGGACGCCCTCGCGCGAGATGTCATTGTGCCGGCCTTACGCCGGGCAGGCCTGCAATGGCATGGCTGGCACGCATTTCGTCGGGGGCTCGCGACGAATCTGCACCGGTTAGGGGTCCCCGACAAGACCATTCAGCGTATCCTTCGCCACGCGAACGTCGCAGTCACGCAGGGTTGCTACATTAAAACCGTAGACGCAGACGCTGCCGCAGCCATGCAACAGTTCGAGCAGTCGCTGCAATATGCACCTAATATGCACCTTTCGGGCACGCAGAAGCTACGACTGATGTAGTAGGGCGAAAAGAAAAAACTGGTAAACGCTTATGCTTGCGGGTTTTAAAACAACTGGCGGAGAGGGAGGGATTCGAACCCTCGGTACAGGTGTTAGCCCGTACAACGGTTTAGCAAACCGCCGCCTTCAGCCTCTCGGCCACCTCTCCGGCGATTTGTTTCACAGTTTATCACGCTGGCTGATTGCGCTTACCGTGGCTTGGGATTGCTCGCAATTCGCGCAGCCAAATTGACCCATTCAGTAGAGCCATTTTCCGTCACTTGTCTGTCGACCAATTATTCGTCGAGATCGAATCTAGAGCTCGTGTCTTTTCTTGTCCGGTTATTGTCCGTTGCTGGCCTTTTAGTCGACCGTAGCAGTTGCCAGAATCAATCGAGAATTGGCGGATTGCTGGATCAGCGCATGTCTATTCGGCAAGGGGGGCGCCTTGAATGACTAACGAATCTCCGGATCGAAAGCCATGGACCAACACGGTGCCTTTACACAAAGCGCTACCGCTTCTGGTGGGATGTGTTGCGATACTGACTCCAATCCCATACATCCTGAACTCCAGAACGAACTCGGCAAGCTCTCCCCTGATTGCTTCACTAAATTCCCAGATGCCGCCAACCGGACGGTCCTCCCTCAGACTCGTCGCTAGTGCGTCCCCTGATGCGGATGTGCCCGCCATTGATACTGATTTGTCCGTGAAGCCGGGCGACGATTTCTACCGATATGCAAATGGCGGTTGGATCGCCAAAACTCCCATACCCTCGGGTCGACAGAGCTATGACACACGCGCGATGTTGGCAGAGAGTACGAGGCAGCGAGTTCGCAGTCTTATCCAGGATGCTGCGACAGCCAGCCCTCCCCACGGCAGTGTTGCGCAAAAAGTCGGAGATTACTACTCGAGCTACACGGACGAAAACAGCATCGAGTCAAAGGGGCTGGCGCCCGTGGCTGCTGAAATGGCCACCATTGCAGCAATCAACAGCAAATCTCTGCTCTCTTTATATCTTGGCAGCACGTTAAATCGAGAAGTAGACGGGCTCACGGCCAATGCTGACCACGTCTTTGGCTTATGGGTAAACCAAGGTTTTGAGGATGCCGATCATAATTTGCCGCACCTCTGGCAGGGTGGCCTCGGATTGCCCGATCGCGATACCTATCTCGATGCAACCCCAACGGGAGTCGAGCTACGCCGCAAGTATCAGGCGCACATTGCGGCCGTTTTGAAATTGGCAGGGCTTGCGGACCCGGAAACCCGGGCAGCGCGTGTTTTGGCGCTTGAGGTTCGCATTGCAGGGGCGTTCGCGCCTGACTCCGACGCATCAGACGTGTTCAAGCAAAACAACCCTTGGAAGCTGCGCGATTTTGATGTCAAGGCCCCTGGGATGGACTGGGAGGCATACTTCAAGGCCGCAGGACTCGCGAAGCAATCAGAGTTCGTGGTCTGGCAGCCGTCGGCATTTGCCGGAGTCTCTGCTTTGGTTGAGAGCGAAAACATTGAGGTGTGGAAGGACTATCTCAGGTTTCACCTGGTCGAGCACTATGCGGGTGTTTTGCCGAAGGCTGTGAATGCCGAACACTTTTCTTTTTACGGGAAGATCCTCACGGGTCAGCAGCAGCCGGCGGACCGAAGCGAGGTGGCGATAGACGCCACTAACGGTGCACTTGGACAAGCCGCTGGGCAACTCTACACGCAACGCTATTTCCCACCTGAGGCTAAAGCTAAAGCCCAGGCCATGATTCGGGATGTAGTTGCTGCGTACCAGGCCCGCATTTCGAATCTCAGTTGGATGTCACCTCAGACGAAAGAAAAGGCGCTGAAAAAGCTGGCCGCACTCCAAGTGGGCGTTGGCTATCCTGACACATGGACTGACTATTCGACGCTCGAGATCGTACGTGGCGACGCCTTCGGCAACATGCGACGGGCAGAAGCCTTCTACCATCAGCGCGATCTAATCAAACTTAGTCAGCCGGTTGATCCTATCGAATGGCCGATGAATGCCCAGGTGCCAGGCGCAGTCATCATGTTCAGTCCAAATGCGGAGTTCTTTTCAGCAGCCATACTGCAGCCACCGTTTTTCGACGCGCAGGGCGACGCGGCCTCGAACTATGGATCCGCGGGGGCTGGTCTTGCGCATGAAATCAGTCATAGCTTCGACGAATTGGGGAACATCTACGACGATCGCGGTCGACTTGGTGGTTGGTGGACCGACGAGGACCGGACACGGTTCCGACAGGAAGGATCGAAGCTCGCGGGACAACTTGATGCTTATTGTCCCGCCGCTGACCTTTGCGTCAAAGGAAAGCAGGTTTTGGGTGAGAGTATTGCCGACCTGGCGGGATTGCTCGTTGCACATGATGCCTACGTCTTATCCCTAAAGGGAAAGCCAGATGTCATGATTCGAGGATTGAGCGGTGAACAAAGGTTCTTTCTCGCATTCGCACAACGATGGCGGAGGAACCAGAGCGAAGCCGCATTGCGCCGACAGATCCTCACTGACACTCACCCGCCGGGGGAATATCGAAGTGCTACCGTTCGCAATGTCGACGCGTGGTACAAGGCTTACAATGTTGCTCCCGGCGACAAGCTGTACGTTAAGCCCGAAGATCGCATCCGGATTTGGTGAGGGATTCATCAATCAGTCACAACAGTTAGCGGAATAGGGAGACTCCATTCATGTCCAATGTTGATACCGCGCTTCTTGTTATTGATGTGCAGGAATCGTTCCGCCATCGCCCGTATTGGAGAGATTCGGATCTGCCCTCATTCGTAGAGAACCTGCAGAAGCTCATCGATGGCGCGAAATCTCGCAAAATTCCTGTAGTTCAGATCTTTCACGTGGAAGACGCCGGAGCTTTCTCCATGGCATCCGGTCATGTCGTGCCGCTCGCAGAACTCTCATTTACACCCGACGCTGTCTTCCACAAACGCAGTCATAGTGCGCTGATTGGCAGCGGACTCGACGTCTGGCTCGTTCAACATGGAATCCGACGAGTGATCGTGTCTGGTATTCGGACAGAGCAGTGCTGCGAAACAACCACGCGACATGCCTCAGACTCCGGCTACCAGGTCGACTATGTCACCGACGCAACGCTGACCTTTCCCATGACGGACCGCCACGGGCGGAAGTGGAGTCCAGATGAGATCAAAGCGAGGACGGAGCTTGTTCTCGACGAGCGTTTTGCCCGCATTGTCAGCGTCGAAGAGGCTCTTGCAGTCAACGTTGCGCAGCTTGTAGGCTGATTCCACGCATTGGGGCGCATGACATGAATTTCGGCGACTTCCGTGCGAGCCCTCCGCGAGCGATGTAGGCTCCTGGCTGGGGTGGGCTTGATGAAAAAGTCACACGAGCCATGGTTTGCCGGGAACGGCAGTACGGCTGGCAAGAGCCGAGTAGGTATCATCCGCGGTGTTCGCTCAGACGAAGCCTCAAGCAATGGAGAAACGCGGCAAATCCCGGTCTTCGTAGTACTTCCCCCTCGCCTGTTGCTCCTCGACATTGCAGGGCCACTCGAGGTTTTGCGACAAGCCAATCGCATACAAACGTCAGTACGATTCAACGTGCAATATGTTGGACCAAGCAAGTCTCTACTGACGTCGATTGGAGTCACGCTTAACGCCATCCAACAGCTCCCCGATGAGTTACCTCCTGAGGCCTGGGTTGTGCTTGCAGGTGACGTAGAACACGTCATGCTGTGTGGAGGTGGAGCGGGTCCAGGCAAAACAGCAGCCGATGAGCGAGATGAGGACGCGATCGTCACGTGGCTGAAGCGATCGATCCGGCCCGGCCATAAGCTGATTTCAATCTGCACAGGCGCTTTGCTGGCAGCAAAAGCTGGGCTTCTCGATGGAAGCAGGTGTACGACGCATCATCTTAGTTGTGCAGAACTGGCGTCGATTGCCCCCAAGGCCAGCGTCCTGGAAGACCGCCTTTATGTTGAAGATGGCGATCGCTATTCGAGCGCTGGGATTACTGCCGGGATCGACCTGATGCTGCACCTGGTCCTTCAATGTACGGACCAATCCTCAACCGTGGCTATCGCGCGTTATCTCGTTGTCTACTTACGCCGTAGCGGCGCCGATCCGCAGCTCTCGCCGTGGCTGGAAGGCCGCAACCACATTCACCCTACAGTGCATCGTGTACAAGATCTGATCGCCAACGATCTCAAGCGATCCTGGACATTGCGAGCCTTGGCGAAGATTGGCGGCGCCAGCGATCGTCACCTTTCACGGTTGTTTCACGAGCACGTGGGCATGACGATCCCTGAATACAGCAATCGCCTGCGTGTCGCGTATGCGCAACAATTGCTCCGCGAGACGGACCTCGACATCGAGCGCGTAGCGGAGCAGGCTGGTTTCAGTTCGTCGCGTCAACTGCGCCGCGCCTGGAGTCGGGTCTACACAACGCCTCCACGCGCGGCAAGGGCGCGCGCAGAAATTGAGACGACTCAATCCCATCTGAGTTAGACAGCACTTCCTCCTTTTCCTCCGGGCGCTGGGGTATGCTGATGATTCCTTGTCCTCTTTATGGCAATGGCAGCACAGCCGGTGCACGATCCCGCTGACGTTCGTAAGCTAGTATTGGCGGGGCAACTAGGTTTTATACCGACGGGCGTCATTGTCACTATTCTCGGCCCCATGCTGCCGATCCTGATCGCCCGTTGGGCACTGAACGATACGCAGGCCGGAAACCTGTTTCTTGTTCAATTTCTGGGATCGATGACAGGTGTGTTGCTTTCTGGAGTCCTGCTCGCCAAGCTTGGCTTTCGGCCGGCATTTCTGCTTGGACTCGTGCTCATGGCGGTCGGCATCAGCACGATCTATGCGCCGTTGTTGTGGATGGGTCTGATTGCTGTCGCCGTTCTCGGATTGGGTCAGGGCTTCATCATCCCCACCGACAATCTGATGGTCGCCGAGATCAGCCCCGATTCGCGCGCCACCGCTGTCAGCCTGCTGAACTTCTACTGGGGAGTTGGAGCGGTGTTCTGCTCGCTGGCGATCGCGTGGGCGTACATGCATCACTTGCTCCTGCTTTTCCGCGGAGCGGTGGCGCTATTCCTGGTTCTCCTTGCCCTCGGCGTGCGACGACTGCCGTTTCCGGGGAAATTGCATGCCGAGAAAAGTGGGCTGGCCTGGGGACAACTGCTGCGTGAACCCGAATTCTGGCTTTTCTCCGCCGTATTTTTCCTATATCCGGGAGCGGAAACCGCGGTCGGAGGCTGGATCAGTGCCTACGTCACACGCATGGGACACGCCGAAATGGGGCCGGCGATGCCGGCATTTTTCTGGTCCGCTCTGACACTAGGACGCGGGTGCGCGGGACCGGTGTTGCGACGCGTCTCCGAGCACAACGTGCTTCGGACAGGCTTTGCCACCGCGACCGTCGGCATTGCCATCATGTTGTGGACCTCGACACTGACCGGCGCCATCGTGAGCGCCGTTATTGTTGGACTGAGTTACGCGATTCTCTATCCAGTCAATGTGGCTCGTCTATCACAGCATTTCGGACCGTCAGCGCGCGCTATCGGATCGATCATGTTCGCGCTCGCCGGACTCGGCCCTGCCCTGGTCCCCAAGTGGGTAGGGATGGTCTCGACTATGACTGGGAATCTGAGAGTGGGTCTAACTGTACCGCTAGTCGCAACGGTAATCCTGCTCATTATTCATTTGCGGAAGTGGTAAGACGCGGCGACACCCGTCAATGGGATGCGCTGGCGCGTTTTCGTCGGGCGACCTTCAACGGAACAATCGATGCGAGTTCCACGCGATTTCGACCATTGTGCTTGGCGCGATAGAGCGCCTGATCGGCGGCTTGGATGACCTGTTCCGGCTGACGGTAACGCGTGCCCGGCTCCGCCACGCCGATGCTCACAGTCACACTCAGATCTTGGGACGCTTCAACAGGAGCAATGTTTTTCGATCTGCGCGAGGTAGTCTTTCGTCGATCCGATTCGGGACGCTGGATGGTTCTTCGCTCAGGTCCGCGCAGGCGGAAGCTGGAATTCTGTATCTCTATGCGCAGAGCCTCGAGAATTTCGGCCGCATCGCGGGCAGCGAGATTCTTGAAGATAATCGCGAACTCCTCACCGCCGCAGCGGAACGCACGGCCCTCACCGCCTACTTCAGCCAGACGCGACGCCACTAATCGAAGAACCTGGTCGCCGACATCGTGTCCGTATGTGTCGTTGAACTTTTTGAAATGATCAATGTCGACGATTGCGATCGCATAGTTCTGTTCGAGCGACACGAGCGCTTCATTAAAGGCTCGACGCCCCGGGATGCCCGTGAGGTCGTCGTGATAGGCGAGAACATAGGAAGTCTCAATGATCGAAGCGACCAGGATCAGTCCCGCGGTGGCAACAAACGTGTCGGCAGTCTTTCCGATCGGCCCGAGGTAGAGCCAAAGAAGGATCGCGCCCAGCGACCAGACAAATCCGGCTTCAATCGGCTTGCGGAATTTCAAGTAGCGAACTGAAAAAACTGCGATCGCCACTGCAAAACTGACACCAGCCCACAGCGGGAATCGACCGATGTCATAAGGCGCTGTGTTCCCGACGTTCTCCGGACGGCACAAGACGACAACCACGACCGATTGAAGGAAAACCAGGCCAAACCGGGGCGCTGCACCAGCAATCGTCAGGCCGCGTTCTTTCATGTAGGAGAGCGCAACGAAATTAAGCGGCAGCAAAATCGCGATGGCCAGCATTGCAACGCGTCCCGGCCCGGATGCGGTTCCATGCCCGGACGCGAAGAACTCCACCGCGCGGTGCGCTAGGAGCAAAACTAGCAACGAAAACAGTACGCGACTGGAATTGAACCGCCAGGCGAGGAGCAAGCCACACGCGAAAACTGCGAAGTAGTAGAAACCGATCGAAGGCGTAACCCGCGGCAGCAGTGGGCTGTAAGCGAGAGCGACGACAACGGCCAGCAGAACGCCGCCGGGCACCAGCCAGGTTCTCCAGATTTTTCGCACGAGATCGGCCTCGAGTACGCTTCGTCCTCGCATTCAGGATAAGGCAGACTGCACCCATGACCGTTGAGCATCCGAGTACCCGTGCGATCACGAAAGGGCTGGTTACTGTATGACTCGGCAATGGTAGTCTTCCCTCTTCATGGCCAGTGCATCGGGCAAGGTCTTGCGGGTGGCGATCGATACGGGCGGCACGTTCACCGACTGCGTGTGGGTGGAAGGTCGAACGCTGAAGACGCTGAAGGTGTTTTCGACTCCGGACGATCCCTCGCGCGCAATTGCGGAGGCGCTCCGAAAGATCGGCAGCGGTGCCGGAGTCATCTTGCTGCACGGCACCACGGTTGGCACCAACTCACTGCTTCAGCGCAAAGGCGCGCGCGTCGCACTACTGACGACATCGGGATTTGAAGATGTAATCGAAATCGGCCGTCAGGCACGTCCGAAATTGTATGACTTCTTTTTCGATCGAATTGAGCCACTTGTTCCGAGCGAAATGCGAATCGGCGTCAAAGAACGAACTGATGCCGAAGGACACATTCTGGAATCTCTGACACCGGAGGAAGTGACCCGAGTCCAAAAAGCTGTCCGAGAGGCGCGGCCCGAAGCGATCGCCATCTCATTTCTGTTTTCCTTCGCGAATTCAACCAATGAAGCCGAAACCGCTAAGGCGCTGGAGACGGTCGGCAAACCGCTTTCGGTTTCTCACAAAATCCTGCCGGAATTCCGCGAGTACGAACGCACCAGCACAGTTGTGGTAAACGCCTATTTGCAGCCGTTGATGCAGAGTTATCTGGAACAACTCAGCGAGCGGTTGCGAAAGCTAACCTCGCAAGCGGGGGAAAAGCAACAAGCTCGCATTTTTGTGATGCAATCAAGCGGCGGGATTACGGCGGTGGAGTCGGCGGCTCGCGAGCCGGTGCGTACTGTGCTCTCAGGCCCCGCAGGCGGCCTGGTGGGAGCCGCCGCGATGGCGAAACGCAGCAGGCTCGTCAATATTCTCTCGTTCGACATGGGAGGAACATCCACTGACGTTGCTCTCATTCAGGGACAGGCTCGGCCTGGCGCCCAATCAGAAGTCGCGGGATTCCCGGTCGGCGTGCCGATGCTCGACATCCATACCGTCGGAGCTGGCGGCGGGTCGCTGGCACGCTTCGATTCCGCCGGGGCGCTGCGCGTGGGACCGGAGTCGGCTGGCGCCGATCCGGGGCCGATTTGTTATGGCCGTGGCACGCAACCGACCGTCACCGACGCGAGCCTGCTGCTCGGACGCTTGCGGCCTGACCGCTTTCTGGGCGCGGAGTTCCGCCTTGATCTGGAACGAACGAGGAGCATTACTGCACAATGGCTGAAAGAGCAAGGTTCGCGGTTAAGTCTGGAAGAGTTTGCTGCGGGCGTGATCCGCGTTGTGAACGCGAACATGGAGCGTGCACTGCGGGTAGTCTCGATCGAACGCGGCTACGATCCGCGCGCGTTTGCGCTGGTGGCTTTCGGAGGCGCGGGAGGCTTGCACGCCTGCGAACTTGCTGAAGCACTCGCGATTCCAACCGTGGTGCTGCCGTCGCATCCGGGGGCGTTGTCGGCATTCGGGATTCTCTCCAGTGACGTCGTGAAAGATTTTTCGAGGACGCTGCGGTGGAAGGTCTCGACGGTTGGGGCAGCCCAGATTACTGCAGAATTCCGAAAGCTCGAAATCGATGCGAAGAGGGAGTTTAAGGCCGAAGGTTGGCGTGGTGCTCCGGTGTTAGAACATAGCATCGATCTCCGCTATCGCGGACAAGGCTATGAACTCAATGTGGCAGCCGGAGCCAAAATCGAGCAACGCTTTCATAAGGAACATCAGCGGCGGTACGGATACAACCATCCCTCGCGCGAGATCGAACTCGTAACGCTTCGGTTGCGCGCGAGCCTAAAGGCTTCGCAGCCAAGAATCTCGGCGAGCCACAACCGCAGTGGGCATGCCCAGAGACTGACCAACGCCGATCGAGCACAGGTATTTTTTAACGGCAGGAGTTTGACGACACCCATCTACGAGCGCAGCAGTCTTCTAACCGGACGCTCGTTCACGGGGCCAGCGGTCATCACCGAATACAGTGCGACGACTGTGATCCCTCCGAAAAAGAGATTCTGGTGTGACCGGACGGCGAACCTGCTAATCGAAATTTAGGATGAGTAGTGGACGGCGCAGACACTAGGCTTCGTCTTCTGCCTTCATCTCTTCTATCGCCATATCCTTGAATTCGCTCGATTCGAAGACTTCGCCACATTCCTTGCACTCTACGTATTCAGCATCTTCGTCGCGCGAAACGATCTGCACCCGGGGATGCTTACACTGTTCCCGGCTGACTTTCTGAGGGGGCTTGGGGGGCGGGCTAGGTGTCATACACTCGAGAAGTTTTTGTGTTTCCCGAGAGCGGCCGAGCGCCATTTCCCGGAAAATGCGGGTATTTTAGACCGCCCAATAGGGAAGTCAAGTGCCCAGTCACCGCTGACTGCGGGCCAACCGGTTCCGTCTGTAAACCATTTAGCCCTATAAAGTTGCTGTTCGACCGTCCGAAATCGCCATCTGCGTTCTGGGGTTGCACAGTAGCTTCCTTCGCGTTTAGAATGTAAATGCGACCGAAACAGTCGGAATTTTATACGACTGAAGAAGTCGGGTTTTGCCCGATGCTGAAGCTAACGAAGAAAGCCGACTACGGACTCATGGCCATGAAGCATCTGGCGGAGCGTTGCGACAAGAGTTCATGCAGCGCTAAAGATGTGGCGGAAGCATATCGCATTCCGCAGGAAGCGCTGGCGAAGATTCTGCAACGATTGGTGAAGGCTGGACTGTTGCAGTCGCACCATGGCATCAACGGCGGGTATACGTTGGCGCGCGATCCCGGCACGATCTCGGCATTTGAAGTAATCCAGGCGATCGATGGTCCTCTCTTTATTACTTCGTGCGTTACGGTGCGGGGAGAGTGCGGCCAGAGCGATCGTTGCACGGTGCGGGAACCGCTCCGCAAGGTCAATGAGAGCATCGAACAGGTTCTGAAGAACATCAAGATCTCACAGATGAGAGAAGAGCCCGAGATCATTGAAGTAAAGACAGCAGAATTGGTGAAACTATCGTAGAACCGGCGACCGCTGGTTCCATGCAGGAGAAAAGGCAATTATGAGCACGGACGTAAAAACGGCGACCCCGAATACCTTGGAATCCACGCAGCGGCACGCTCCTGACGGTATCAAGCTGCCCATCTACATGGACAACCATGCGACAACGCCTATGGATCCGCGCGTGCTGGAAGAGATGTTGCCCTACTTCATGGAGAAGTTCGGCAACGCGGCCAGCCGCAACCATCCGTTTGGATGGGTGGCGGAAGAGGCGGTGGAATTGTCGCGAGAGCGCATCGCCAAGTTGATTGGGGCGACCACGAAGGAAATCATCTT
>Ga0126369_10001070_pt1 | contig 18711 bp, 14 predicted proteins | sample PanSoiMetaPlot_1_FD_109646 | JGI IMG/M metagenome (GOLD analysis project Ga0126369, IMG submission 109646) | Tropical forest soil microbial communities from Panama - MetaG Plot_1 | ecosystem: Environmental > Terrestrial > Soil > Tropical forest > Bulk soil | place: Panama | collected 2016-02-17 | reverse complement strand
TTCGTGCGTCGCTTTTCGCCGCTGCTGGTGCCCGGAGTCATCGCCTCTCTCGTTTTTCTCGGGGTCCTCGCGCTCGCCCTGTGGCGCACGCTTCCGGCGCCGAACGCTGCCGCAGGGTCAGGGGCGATTTTCAGCCTGCAGCAATTTTCGGTGATCTTCCTGGGCGAGTTCTGGCTGCATTTCGAAATCGTCTCGGTGCTGCTCGTCGCGGCGGTGGTGGCTGCGCTGGCCGTGCTCGAAGTGGGTCGCAGACACCGTGGATAAGATCCAATTCCTCGTTGCGATCTCGGTGGCGCTCTTCGCGCTGGGCCTGCTCGGAGTCATCGTGCGGCGCAACGTGCTGATCATGCTCATGTGCATGGAGCTCATGCTCAACGGCGTGAACCTGAGCCTGGTCGCCTTCGCCCAGCAGGCCGCGTCCGCCGCCGGTGCGGTGCTGGTTTTCATGGTGTTCGTCGTCGCGACGGCCGAAGTCGCCATCGCGATCCCCATCGTGCTCCTGCTGGTTCGGCGCAAGGACGCGCTCGATCTGGATGCATACGCGGACCTGAAGGGATAGATCGTGAGCCGGCATCTACTGACGCTGATCGTGCTGCTGCCGCTGCTGGGATTCCTGTTGAACGGGCTCCTCGGCAATCGTCTCGGCAAGCGGTTCGTCTCCGCGGTCGGATGCGGGTTGCCGATCCTCGCCTTTGCCGTGGCCGTGAAATGCTTTCTCGACTTGAGGGCCGGAGGCACGCCTCTGATCGACACCGTGTACACGTGGGCCGACATCGGCGGCAGCGGATTCGAAGTCGCGTTCTATTTCGATGCCTTGAGCGCGGTGATGGCCTTGATCGTGACCGGCGTGGGCTCGCTGATCCATGTCTACTCGATCGGCTACATGAAGGAGGACTCGAGCTACGCGCGTTACTTCGCCTACTTGAACCTGTTCCTCTTCTTCATGCTGTCGCTGGTGCTCGGTCGATCGCTGCTCGTCCTGTTCGTAGGCTGGGAAGGGGTGGGTCTCGCGTCCTACCTGCTGATCGGCTTCTGGTTCGAGGATCCGGAAAAGGCCCGTGCCGGCAAGAAGGCTTTCATCACCAACCGAATCGGCGATGCGGGGTTCCTGCTCGGCATGTTTCTTCTCTACCAGGCGCTCGGTACCCTGGACGCGGACCGGATCAATGCCGCGTTCATGGCGCCAGTGCCTCCCGCGGTCTCCGCGAGTTTGCTCGGTATCCTTCTGTTCATCGGCGCCTGCGGCAAGTCGGCGCAGATTCCTCTGCACGTGTGGTTGCCCGATGCGATGGCCGGCCCCACGCCAGTCTCGGCGCTGATCCACGCCGCGACCATGGTGACCGCGGGCGTCTACATGGTCTCGCGGCTGTCGGGCATCTACATGCACGCGCCGGAAGCGAGCGCGGTCGTGGCGACGATTGGAGCGGCAACCGCCTTCTTCGCCGCGACCATCGCGATCGCCCAGAACGACATCAAGAAGGTGCTTGCCTACTCGACGATCTCGCAACTCGGCTTCATGTTCGTTGCGGCGGGCGTCGGAGCCTATGGCGTGGCGATCTTCCACCTGTACACGCACGCCTTCTTCAAGGCCTGCCTGTTTCTCGGCGCCGGGAGCGTGATCCACGCGCTTGGCGGCGAGCAGGACCTCCGCAGGATGGGCGGGCTTGCGCGCAAGATTCCAGTGACCTTCGCGACCTTCGCGGTCGCGACCGCCGCGATCGCCGGCATTCCTCCCCTGGCGGGATTCTTCTCCAAGGACGAGATCCTCTGGTACGCCTTTGCCAGCAGCACGGGCGGCTCTCCCCTGCTCTTCGGCGTCGCTGCCGCGACCGCGTTGCTGACCGCGTTTTACATGTTTCGCCTGTTGTGGCTCACCTTCTTCGGCGCGTCGCGCATGAGCAAGGAGGTCGAGCATCATGTGCATGAATCGCCGCTCTCGATGACGGGCGTGCTGGTTGTTCTGGCTGCGCTATCCGCGGTCGGCGGCTTTCTGGCATTGCCGCAGTTTCTGGGTTCGCTGCTACCGTTGCCCGAAGTCGTGCCGGCGCTGGAGCACTACGAGACCACGCTGGTCGTCACCTCCATCGTCATCGCTTTTGCGGGGTTGGCAGCCGCCGCGTTCGTTTACGGAGACTCGGGCGAGCGCGCCGAGCGGTTACGCGGCAGCTTGTCGGGGCTTTACCGCGTGCTCTCGGGCAAGTACTTCATCGACGAGGCTTACGACCGGCTGATCGGGCGGCCGTTGTACTGGATCTCGGAGCGTGTTTTCTTCCGTCTCGGAGATCAGAAGATCATCGACGGGACACTGCACGGCCTCGCCGCGCTGGGGAGGCGCACGGCCGGCGGCTTCAGCCGCGTGCAGACGGGCAGCCTGCACCTCTACGCCTTGCTCGTACTGATCGGGATCATCGCGTCGCTCGCCTGGAGCTTCCGCCATGGCTGACGCCACGCTGCTCAACGTCGTCTTGTACCTCCCGCTGGCGGCGATCGCCGTGATCATCGCGCTGCCGCCACGCCGGGAAGACCTCGTCCGCGGCGTGAGCCTTGCGGCAATGCTCGCTCAGCTCGGGCTGACCGCTCTTCTCTACGCTCGCTTCGACGCCTCGTTCGATGGGCTGCAATTCGAGTCGAAGCTGCCCTGGATCGCCTCATGGGGCGTCTATTACCAGATCGGGCTGGACGGCTACAACGTGCTCCTTGTCCTGCTCACCGCGTTTCTGGGTCCGCTCGTCGTGGCCGGAGCGTTCACGGCGATCCAGAAGGACGTAAAGCTCTTCTACGCGATGGTCTGTGCGTTGCAGTTCGCGATGCTCGGCACCTTCGTCGCGCAGGACCTGTTCCTGTTCTACCTGTTCTGGGAAACGATGCTGATCCCGCTCTTCCTGATCATCGGCATCTGGGGCGGTGCGCGGCGGATCTATGCCACGCTGAAGTTCGTGCTGTACACGGCGTTCGGCAGCATCGTGATGCTGGCAGCGGTGATCTATTTCGTCTACTCGCTGAACGCGAGCACGGGCATCACGTCATTCGCTTTCGCGGATCTCTATCGCGCGCATCTGCCGCTCGACGTGCAGACGATCCTGCTGGCCGCCTTCGCCCTGTCGTTCGCAATCAAGGTGCCAATCGTCCCCCTGCACACCTGGCTGCCTGACGCGCATGTCGAAGCACCGACAGCAGGCTCCGTGGTGCTCGCCGGCGTGCTGCTCAAGATGGGTACGTACGGGTTCATGAAGCTCGCCTTTCCGCTGTTTCCAGACGCCGCGCGACTGCTCGCCCCAGTGTTCGGGACGCTCGCCGTGGTGAGCATCATCTATGGTGCGTGCCTGGCGCTCGTGCAGACCGATATCAAGAAGATCATTGCCTATTCGTCGATCAGTCATCTCGGGTACGTGATGCTGGGGCTCGTGAGCCTCGATCTGATCGGCATTCAGGGTGCCATCATGCAGATGGTGAGCCACGGGCTGGTCGCAGGAGGCCTCTTCCTCATGGTCGGAATGATCTATGAGCGCTGCCATACGCGCGATCTCTCCGCTTATGGCGGGCTGGCGAAGCTGCTGCCGCTGTACTCGGCCTTCTTCGCCCTGCTGACGCTCGCCGCGATCGGACTGCCGACGACCAGCGGATTCACCGGCGAATTCCTCGTTCTCCTCGGCGCGTTCCGGGGCGCGTGGCCGCTCCACGTTGCGGGCGACAGCTACCTGCTCGTCGTGAGCGCGAGCGCGGTCGCGGGTGTCGTCCTCGGCGCCTGGTACATGCTGTGGTTCGCGCAGCGCTTCCTGTTTGGCGCCACAAGGGCGCCGCATCAGCCCATTTTCGATTTGAACCTGAGGGAGAAGGCGATCCTGGTGTCGATCATCGCAGCGGTATTCGCGCTGGGACTCTTTCCCGATGAGCCCATGAAGAAAACGGAGCTCGCTGCGCGGCAGTACCAGCAGCTCGTTGCGAGCCATCGCACAGAGCCGCCGGTTGCGCTGGGTGGACGAGAACGGCCGACGCAGGCTGCCTCGGCGTCGCAGTCGACGACCCGCAGCGAAAGGACGCCATGAACTGGTTCGATAGCGCGATCGCGATGCTGCCGGAGAACTTCCTTCTCGCCGGCATCGTGATCCTCGTAGCGCTCGAAGCCGCGGGATGGATGCGGAGCAAGAACGCGCTGGTCGTTTCGTTGCTCGCCGTGGGTTTCGCTTCGGCAGGCGCGGCATGGCTCTCCTCCACCGGCTTCGAATTCTCCGCCTTTGCGGGCCACTATTCGGTGGAGTCGTCGGCGCTAATCGCCAAGGCGCTCGTGCTGGCGCTGGCGGTGCCGGCCTTGCTCATCTCGCGCGATGAAGCCGGTGAGCGCGGTTTCTTCGTGCTGCTGCTCTCCTCGCTGTACGGAATCTGCCTGCTGCTCTCGGCGGACAGCTTCCTCACCCTCTTACTCGGGCTCGAGCTGATGTCCCTTCCCGTCTACGCGCTCATCGTCCTCGCCTTCCGACGGCCCGAGAGCGCGGAGGCGGCGCTGAAGTATCTCGTCCTCGGCGGGACGGCCACGGCCACGCTATTGATGGGCGTGTCGCTGCTTTATGGTTGGAGCGGATCCGTTGCACTATCGGCTTTCGCGAAAGGCCTGGCCTCTTCCGACCCCATCGCGAGTGCAGGGGTCGTGCTCATCGTGCTGGCGTTCTTCCTCAAAGGGGCGATTTTTCCCTTCCATGCCTGGGCGCCGGACGCCTACGAAGGTGCAACGGTCCCCGTCACGGCGTATATGACGACGATCATCAAGGCGGGGGTGCTCCTGGGTGCGATCCGGCTGTTCGGCACCGCTCCACTTCCACCGGCCATGGCCGACCTCCTCGCCATCCTCCCGCTCGCCTCGATCGTCTGGGGCAACCTGGCAGCGATGCGCCAGCAGAGCTTCCGCCGCATGATCGCCTATTCGTCGATCGCCCACGCCGGCTACCTGTTCTACGCGTTCCTGGGCGACGGGCCGGGTCGATTCCAGGCCGTGTCCTTTTACGTGCTCGCCTACGGCGTCATGAACCTGCTCGCCTTTGCGGCACTGCCGAACGCAGACGATGATACGACACGAGACCGGCTGGATAATTTCAGGGGACTGTTCCATCGAGATCCGTTCGCCGCTGTGGTGATCGGCATCGCGATGCTTTCGCTGGCGGGCATCCCGCCGTTCCCAGGATTCATTGGCAAGTTCCTCATCTTCAAGAACGTCTTCGCCGCGGGTTACACCCTCTACGCCGTGCTCGGCCTCGTTGGCAGCTACCTGGGCATCTACTTCTACCTCCGCGTCATCCAGTACATGTTCATGAGCACCGAGGAGGCGCGTACAGAAATGCGGCGCCCTGCTCGCCTGGCACTGGCAACCAGCGCGGCGTGCTTGCTGGCGGGTGCTTTGATCGCGGTGTTCCCTGGCCGCGTAATCGATCAGCTCGCGGCGGAGCCAGGCGCCGCCGGCAAGGCGGCGTCGGCTTCGAGTGCGCCTGCGACAAGCTCGGCGATGTCCCGCGCCTCGATCTCCGAATGAGGTCCCAACGCCTTGACCCCGTCGCTCACCATCGTCGCGCAATAGGGACAGGCGGTCGCGATCACTCTCGGCCGATGCGGCAACGCCTGCTCGACGCGGGCGATGTTGATCCGGCGGCCGATCTTCTCCTCCATCCAAATGCGCGCGCCGCCGGCGCCGCAGCACATTGCCTTCTCGCGCCGTAGACCGAATTCGAGCGGAGCATCCCGCACGAGCTTGGCGATGACCGCCCGCGGCGCCTCATACTCGCCGTTGTGCCTCGCCAGATAGCACGGCTCGTGATAGATGACGCGCTCGAAGGCCGGAGTGATGCGCACCCGGCGATCCGCAACGAGCTGCGCGATGAGCTGAGTGTGGTGGAGGACCTCATAGTGTCCGCCAAACTCCGGATACTCGTTCTTGAGGCTGTTGAAGGCGTGCGGATCGCAGGTCACGATCCGCCTGACGCCTAGCTCGTTGAGCGTGGCCACGAGCGTCCGGGCGAGCTCCTGGAAGAGCATCTCGTTGCCGGCGCGGCGCACGCATTCTCCGGTCGACGTTTCGCGTGCGCCGAGGATCCCGACCATGACGCCGGCGTGCTTCAATATCTTCACGAACGCAGCTGCGATTCGCTGGCCCTGCGGATCGAACGACCCCGCCGATCCGACGTAGAAGAGGTAGTCGAGCCGCTGCATGTCCTCCGGAGTGCGGACGAGCGGAACGTCGAGCCCCTTCGCCCAGTCGCCTCGCGTATCGGCCGGAAGCCCCCACGGGTTGCTCTGCACCTCGTAGGCGTCGAAGACGGACCTCAACTCGTGTGGAAACGCCCCTTCCATCAGCACCTGGTGCTGGCGCATACGGTAGAACCGCGGCAAGTGCTCCAGCTCGATCGGGCACGCCTCCTCGCAGTAGCCGCAGGTTGTGCATGCCCAGAGCGTCTCCGGGTCGATTGCGCCGCCGATGAGCGCAGGCAGCTCGGTGTTTGCCTCGCCGATGATCGCCTGGCGCTGCTCGAGCAGATGATGCTTGAGACTGTCGTTCACCCACTTTAGTGAAAGTGGCTTTCCGGTGAGGAAGGTCGGGCAGGCATCCTTACATCTCCCACATTCCGTGCAGGTGAACGCATCGAGCGCATCTTTCCACCTGAGGTCGCGCGCAGTGCCTATGCCGATCCTCAGGTCCGCTGCGTCGCCCTCGGCCATCAGCTTTTCGAGATCGACGGTCGGCACCCGGTTGCCCGGCCCGCCGCGGCGGAGAAAGAGCGCGGGCAGCGCGGTGACGATATGAAAGTGCTCGCCCACGGGCAGGATCACGAGGAAGGCGAATACCGTCGACATCTGAATCCAGTATGACCAGCGATAGCCGTTTTCGAGTTGTGACGGCTGCAGCGGGGCAAGCACCTCGGCGATGGCGCGGCCGGCAAATGCGAACGACCGCTCGTGATCGATCCCGGGATCGGCATGGGCCATCAACGCGAAACGAAATCCGTCGAACAGGAAATCGGTGACCATGATCGCGGCGATCAAGGAGAGAATCACCAATGCCTCGCGATTGCGTTCCAGCCGCGTAGGCTTCTGGACGAGACGCCGCCAGAACGCAAAGGCGACCGCGGCGAGCACGGCCAGCTCGACCAGATCCTTGGCAGCGGCGAAGACGCCGCCCGCGACCCCCGGATAAACGAAGCCTTCGGAATAGCCTATGACGAGGAGCTGCACCTTGCGCACGAGCAGCGTCATGAAGCCGAGGAAGATCACGGCGTGCATCAGGCCGGGTTTCCATTCGCGCCGCACCATGCGGGCCTGGAGAAAGCCGTTGACCAGGACGGTCTTGAGGCGCGCTGCCGGGCGATCCCAGCGAACCTCGCGTCCAAGCGCGACGACGATGGAAAGCTTGCGCCACGCGAGCGCGGCGAAGCCGGCAAGTGCGATCACCAGCAACAGCGTGATCGCGACGGGACTCACGAATGATCCTGCCGCCGTGCGGCTAGGTCCAGCATCAGTCCACCGAAGCGTCAGGGGCTCACGCCCCTGCGCGCGCGGCCACCGGCGAGTACATGTCCAACAGCTGCAGGCGCGTGGCCTGCAATCGCTCGGCGACGACGGCAAGCAGGCGCTGCATCAGCATGAAGCCAAAGAGCGCATCTTGCCGGCACGCGGCCAACAGCTCGGATCCCTCGAATGCCAGCGCATCGACTCTTTCCAGCGTGCGGGCCTGGAAATGCTTGCCTCGGCCCATCAACAGCGCCGACCAGCCCAATTCGTCTCCTGCGAACAGGGTCTGGACGCGGAACGTGTGCCCCGGGGCGGCGATCTCCAGGGCAACGAGCCCGGTCACGATCAGATAGAACTCCGTGCACTCGTCACCTTCGCGAAACAGAATCTGGTCCCGCTCGAAGCGTATCTCCTTCGCGAGGGCCGCAAGCTGCTCGATGTGACGGGGCTCGAACTCCGCCACGAAGGGGTGGTGGCGTAGCGTGGCCAGCAGAGATTCCTTCATCTTCGCTCTTCCCTTTTCAAAGGTCTGCTCGATTCAGGCCGCTGCATAACTCGTGTAGCTCGGCTCGTACATCCGCGACCTCACGTATCCGAGCAGATCGGCGGGCTCGGGCTCTCGCGCCAGTCCTCGCCGATAGGCGACGGCGGCGACCGCTGCAGCGATGTGCGCCGAGACGTCGCGGATGCTCTTGAGCGGGGGATAAAGACTTCCCTGCTTCAGATCCTCCTGGGTGACCTGCTCGGCGAGCGCATGCGCGGCGGCCATGAACATCTCGTCCGTGACACGGCTGGAGCGCGAAGCGATGGTGCCCATGCCAACACCCGGAAAGATGTACGAGTTGTTCCCCTGTCGGGGCACGAAGGTCTTGCCGTTCAAGCTCACAGGATCGAATGGCGAGCCGCAGGCAAACAACGCGCGGCCACCCGACCAACGATAGGCCTGGGCGGCCGTACACTCGGACTTGGAGGTCGGATTCGAAAGGGCGAATACGATCGGTCGCTCGTTGACGGATGACATCGCACCCACAACCTCTTCCGTGAAGGCGCCACCGACCGCGGCGACACCGATGATCGCTGTCGGACGCAGTTCCTTCACCGCGTCGAGCAGGCTGCCAGCACTCGCCTGCTCGTGCGCGTAGGGCAGCTTGTGCGCCGCGAGGTCTCTGCGTTGCTTCACGACGAGCCCGTGCGAATCGAACAGCCAGCAGCGCAGCCGCGCCTTTGCCTCGTCCATGCCCTGGGCGACCATCGCCTGGACCGCCAGGTCGGCGATCCCCACCGCCGCTTCGCCTGCGCCCTGAAACAGCAGCATCTGTTCGCCGAGAGCGCCACCCGTGACGCGCAGCGCCGACAGAATTCCGGCCAGGACGACCGCCGCCGTCCCCTGGATATCGTCGTTGAAGGTCGGGATGCGATCGCGGTATTTGCGCAGCAAGCGAAATGCGTTGTGGGTCGCGAAGTCCTCGAACTGGATGACCACACCGGGGAAGAGCTTGTTGGCGGCAACCACGAACTCCTCGACCAGGGCATCGTAGGCCGCGGCTTTGAGCCGTGGCTTGTGCAGCCCGATATACAACGGGTCGTCGAGCAACTCGGAGTTGTTCGTGCCCACGTCGAGCAGCACCGGAAGGCATGTGCTGGGGGGCACGCCCGCGCAAGCGGTGTAGAGCGCAAGTTTCCCCACGGGGATGCCCATGCCGTTGGCGCCAAGATCTCCCAGCCCGAGGATCCGCTCGCCATCGCTGACGACGATGATGGCGATGTCACGTCGCGGCCAATTGGCAAGAACCTCGGCAATGCGGCCACGGTCATCGGCGCTCACGAAGAGACCGTGCGGCCGTTGGTAAATGTGTGTGTATCGCTGGCACGCCAGCCCCACCGTCGGGGTATACACGATGGGCGTCATTTCATCCGGATTGTCGATCAGCAGGCGGAAGAACAGCGTCTCGTTGCGATCGTGCAGCGATCTCAGGCTGACGTATTTCTCAAGGTCGGTCGGCTGCCGGCGAAAATTCTCGAGCACGCGTGCAAGCTGCAGCTCCTGCGAGGCAACGTGTGGCGGCAACAGGCCGCGCAAATGCAGCGCATCACGCTCGGCTTCGGTAAATGCGGTCCCCTTGTTGAGCGCGGGATCCTGCAGGATTGCGACGCCTTTCGGCATGGCTTCATCATGAACGTGGGTTAGCATGGGTGGCCCTCCGCCTTCACGCGCATTGCGCGTCAGGGCATCTACAATGTTTCGGGAACCATCTTGATGGCGCCGCAGGGGCACTCCGACACGCACAGCCCGCAGCCCTTGCAGTAGTCGTAGTTGAACTCGAAGCGCTTTCCAAGACCGAGCTTGACGACGGCGTTGTCCGGGCAGACGCCGTAGCAGTTGTCGCATTCGAAGCAGTTCCCGCACGACAGGCACCGCCGTGCCTCGAAAAGCGCATTCGTTTCGTCGAGTCCGTGAACGACCTCGTCGAAGGTGGACGTGCGACGGGCGATGTCGAGCTGCGGGCGCACGGTCTTGGGCGCGTCGCTGTAGTACCAGGTGTTCAGCTTCTCGAAATCGGCCAGCTCGTGCTTCGGTGGCGGTGCATAGACTCCGCCGCGCAGCCAGGCATCGATGTGCCGGGCTGCCTTCTTGCCGTGACCCACGCCGACCGTAACCGTGCGCTCGGACGGGACCATGTCGCCTCCCGCGAAGATCCCCGGATGCCCGGTCATCATGTTTGGAGCGACCTGCACGGTCCCGTTTTGAATCTTCAGTCCCGGCACGCCGTCGAGGAGAGAAAGGTCGACGTCCTGGCCAAGCGCGAGCACGAGGGAGTCCGCCTCGAGCGTCTCGACTTCGCCCGTGGGCTGCGGGAAGCCGGTTGCGTCTAGGGCCATCTTCTCGACGGTGAGGGTGCCTTCGTCAGCCATGTTGCGGATCGTCGAGAGCCACTTGAATAAGACGCCTTCCTCCAGCGCTTCCTCGACCTCGAAGTCGTGCGCCGGCATCTTTTCCCTCGTTCGCCTGTAGACGATGATCGATTCGCTCGCCCCGAGTCTCTTCGCCGTGCGCGCAACGTCCAGTGCGGTGTTGCCGCCGCCATACACGACGACGCGGCGTCCCAGCAGCGGCTTCTCATCGCCCTCCATGCCGCGCAGCACGGAAACCGCATCGAGAATGCGAGCGGCTTCGCCCGCGGGGATGTAGGCACGCTTGGCGATATGTGCACCGACAGCGAGAAACGCGGCATCGAACCGCCCGGCCTGCATCGATTCCAGGACATTCGTCACCTTGGCGTTGAGCGTGAGTTCGACGCCGAGATCCAGAATTCGCTGCACTTCCGCATCGAGGACCTCGCGGGGGAGGCGATATTTGGGAATGCCGAACCGCATCATTCCGCCAGCGAGCGGCCCCGCTTCCATGATTCTCACCCGGTGCCCAAGGCGCCTGAGGTGGTATGCAGCGGACAAGCCCGACGGTCCGGCCCCGACGACGAGTACGCGCTTGCCGCTCTCGCTCCGCGGCGGCGTGAGTTTCCACCCTTTCTTCAGCGCCTCGTCGCCCAGAAAGCGCTCGACGGAGTTGATGCCGACCGCCTCGTCGAGCTTGCCACGGTTGCAGGCGCCTTCGCAGGGGTGATAACAGACGCGTCCCATGATCGCCGGGAGCGGATTGTCCTCGGTGAGGCCCCGCCACGCCGATTCGTAGTCGCCCGATTCCGCGTGATACAGCCACCCCTGGATATTTTCGCCCGCGGGACAGGCGTGATTGCACGGCGGCAGCCGATCGAGATACACAGGCCGCTTCGTGCGCCAGCTGCCGGTCTTGTTGGCAAGGCTCGACCCGGCGTCCAGAGTAATTGCGAAGGGCTTCTCCATGCGCGGACTTATTGCAGCAGACCGAATTCCTCGATGTTGCGATCGGCAATCTGTTGAATGAGCGCGAGTCGCCCCAGCTCGGGCGGGTTGCCGAACAGATGAGCAAAACGCTTCTGTGTCTTGAGGTACTCGGTGACGGGCACCTTGCGCCGGATCGGCGTCCGGTCAGTGATCTTGCCGTGACGCGCTTCGAACAGAGGAAAGAGGCCCGATTCGACCGCGAGTCGAGCGACCTTGAGCGTATCTTCCGGCGCGGAGCCCCAGCCGAGAGGGCATGGCACGTGGATGTGGATATAACGCGCGCCGTCGATTTCCATCGCGGACGTGACCTTGCGCTCGAGATCGCGCAGATTCGCCACGCTCGCGGTTGCGACGTAGGGAATGCGATGAGCCATGGCGATCAGCGGCACGTTCTTCCCGGTACCGAACACGTTCCCCGGCGACGAACCAATCGCCGGCGTGGTGGCCGTGCGCGCCGCAGGTGGCGTCGCGCTCGAGCGCTGCACGCCGGTGTTCATGTAGGCCTCGTTGTCGTAACAGATGTAGAGCACGTCGTCGTTGCGCTCGAACATCCCGGACAGGCAGCCGAACCCGATGTCGGTCGTTCCGCCATCGCCGCCCTGCGCGATCACGCGCACGTGTGGGCGGCCGAGGGCGCGCTGTGCGGCCGCGACGCCCGAGGCCACTGCCGCGGCGTTGCCGAACAGCGAGTGAATCCACGGGATTTGCCACGAGGTTTCCGGATACGGTGTGGAGAAAACCTCGAGACAGCCGGTCGCATTGACGGCGATCAGCTGATTGCCAGTGGCCTGCATGGCCGCATCGATGGCATAGCGGGCGCCCAGCGCCTCGCCGCAGCCCTGGCAGGCGCGATGGCCGGAGTTGAGCGAGTTGGTGCGATGCATGTCCGCCTGCACCGAGCGTTGCCCTTCGGCGAGGAGGCGATTACCGACCGTAAACGTACCCGTCTGATAGAACTTGACGATTTGATCCATGACGCCCTCCTGCCAATCACCCGATGCGCGAGGCGACTGTGCCGAGGCGGCGCAGGATCGCTTCCGCAGTGGGCCCGGGGCGAGGCTCCGCGCTTTCTCGCTCCAGCTCGTAACTGACGACGTCAGCGTCGAGGTCGAGAAAGGTCACCTGCTCCAGTTCGTCCCGCTCGGCGTCTTCGAATAGGCGCGTAAGCGAGCCGCGGGTGATGGCGCGGCCGCCAAGGCCCGCGATGACGGTATAGCCATTGAGGACGATCCCCGATAGCGATTTGCGCACGCCATCGGAAACGATGCCGCCGAGACCCACGGCGAGACATTTCTCGAGCACGACGACCCGCTTCGCATGCTGCAGCACCTCGCGCAGCGCGGTGAGCGGAAACGGCCGAAACGAGCAGATGGACACCGACCCGATTCGCGATCCCTGCTCGCGCATCGAATCGACGACCTCCTGAACCGTGCCGTTGACCGAGCCGAGCGCGACGACGATGGTCTCGGCATCCTCGGTCCGATAAGCGCGGATGAGCCCGCCCGAGTCCCGGCCGAACTGATCCTTGAACGTCGCGGCCAGGCGCGGAATCAGCCCTAGGGCCCGTAGCTGCTTGTGATGCGAGAGGTAGCGGACTTCGGTAAAGGCTTCGGGCCCGACCATCGCGCCGATGCTCACCGGATCCGCGGGATCCAGGACCTGCCGCGGCTCGTAGCGCGGCAAGAAAGCATCGACAGCCTCCTGGCTTGGGATGTCCACGCGATCGTAAGCATGGGTGAGGATGAAGCCATCCATGCACACCATGACGGGACAGGAGAGCTCTTCCGCAAGCCGGAACGCCTGGATGTGCAGGTCCAGCGCTTCCTGATTCGTCTCGGCATAGAGCTGGATCCAGCCCGCATCGCGCAGCGCCATGCTGTCCGAATGGTCGTTCCAGATGTTGATCGGAGCGCCGATAGCGCGGTTGCCGATGGTCATCACGATCGGAAGCCCAAGGCCCGCAGCGTTGTAGACCGCCTCCGCCATGTAAAGCAGTCCCTGGCTGCTGGTGGCGGTATAGGCGCGCACCCCGGCAGCCGACGCTCCGATTGCGACCGACAGCGCGGCGAACTCCGATTCGACGTTGATGAACTCGCAGTTCGCGATTTCGCCCGCCTTGACCATCTCGCCGAGACCTTCGACGATGTGGGTCTGCGGGGTGATCGGATACGCGCATATCACCTGGGGCCGACAAAGCGCGATGGCCTCGGCGACCGCGCGCGAGCCTTCGATCTGCTTAAGCATTGACCGCCTCCCGCACTTTGCTCGCCGCGCCGAAGGCCTCGCTGGCCGCGCCGATGTTCTTCTCTGCGATCGGAGCGGGAAATTTCTGCCGGATCGCAGCCTCGACGGAAGCCAACGTGATGAGCCCCGTGATCGCGGCGAAGGCTCCGAGCAGCGGCACATTGGGGACGGGCCGGCCGACGTGCTTCATGGCGAGCTCCGTGGCGGGCAGAGTCCATAGCCGGTATTTCTGGACGCCGCGGACGAACCCTCCGAGCCCTAGCTCGTCGAAAGACCGTGCCGAGTTGATGAGAATATAGCCGCGGCCGGGGACGCCGTTGAACAGGTCGACCTGGTGCAGCAGCGTCGGATCCTGGATGATCAGGGCGTCCGGCGTGAGAACGGGCTCGCGCAGCCGGATCTCCTTGTCGTCGATGCGGCAAAAGGCCATCACCGGGGCCCCCATGCGCTCCGAGCCGAAGCTCGGAAACGCCTGAGCATAGCGGCCCTCGAGAAATGCTGCGATCGAGAGCATCTCGGCGCCGGTTACGACCCCCTGCCCGCCTCGACCGTGGATGCGAATCTGGAACATCGTCGATCTGACTATCGTTGTCCGCTGGACGCAGGCGGGCACGGCTTCGACTGATGATCGACCGCCCCCGCCATCCGACACATTCTGGCCAAATCGCACAGGGGGACGTTGACCCAAGTCAAGACTGGCAGCCGCCCTCGTTGATGCACCGCGAGAAGCCGCCATGGCGCTTGCCAGCCGAACTGGCAGGGCTCTGCACGCATTGGGAGTGCACTAGGGAACCAGAGTCATGACAACCCGAGCGGGTGCTCGGGTTTGCGGTGAAGCTCCGTTGATCTAGATCAGGGCGGCCAAGCAGCAAAGCGCTAGCTTGAGCCTATTCCGGCAACGGAGGAGCGGCATGGCGATCGGCGATTCCGTCATCTCAGGCGTTGGCCTCGCCGACGCACGAAGGAAAAGCGCCTGGCCCGCCAGGCTCGACTGGACGCAAAGCGTGTCCGGGCTGCTCGTGGCCCTTTTCATGTGGGGCCACATGTTCTTCGTCTCCTCGATCCTGGTGAGCGACCACGCGATGTGGACGATCACCAAGATGTTCGAAGGCTACTTCATATTCGGCAAGCCCTACCCGGCGATCGTGTCGGGAGTGGTGATCGTCGTCACGGCGCTCATCGTGCTGCACGCTGCCCTCGCCGTGCGCAAGTTCCCGATCAACTGGCGTCAATACAGGCTGTTTCGTGGCCACATGAAGATGATGCGTCACGATGACACGACGTTGTGGTTCTGGCAGGTATTCACGGGGTTCGCGCTGTTCTTTCTCGCGACGATCCATCTGTACGTGATGATGACGCGCCCGCACCTCATCGGACCGTACGAATCGTCGGATCGCGTGTGGAGCGACCGATACTGGCCGCTCTACATCCTGCTGCTGCTCGCGGTCGAGTTCCATGGCGGGATTGGCCTCTATCGGCTGGCCGTCAAGTGGGGATGGTTCGCGGGACGCGATCCTGACGCTACGCGGCGGCGGCTGAAGACACTCAAATGGGCGTTGACCGTGTTCTTCCTGGTGCTCGGGTTCGCCACGCTCGCCGCATACATCAAGATCGGCATCGAGCACGCGCCGCATTACGGTCAGCTGTATGTGCCTCCGGAGCTCGTGGCGCCGCAGGGGACGCCAAGATGAAGATTGTCTATACCGACGTTCTGGTCATCGGTGGAGGCCTCGCGGGCCTGAGGCTCGGCATCGGTGCGAAGCGCCGCGGTCACGACGTGATCATCCTTTCGCTCGTCCCGCCCAAGCGCTCGCACTCCGCTGCCGCCCAGGGTGGAATGCAGGCTTCGCTCGCGAACGTGATCAAGGGACAAGGTGACAACGAGGACGTGCATTTCGAGGACACGGTTCGCGGCAGCGACTGGGGTGCCGACCAGGAAGTGGTGAGGATGTTCGTCAACACCGCGCCCAAGGCCGTGCGCGAGCTTGCCGCCTGGGGCGTGCCCTGGAGCCGCGTGCGCCAGGGTGACCGCCAGGTCGTCATCAACGGAAAGCAGGTGACGATCACCGAGCGCGCCGAAGCGCACGGGCTGGTTGCCCAGCGCGACTTCGGCGGCACCAAGAAATGGCGCACTTGCTATGTTTCCGACGGCACCGGGCACGCGATGCTGCAGACGATGAGCGACCAGGCGATCGGCGCCTCGATTCCCGTGCACGAGCGCATGGAAGCGATAGCGCTGATCCATGACGGGGCCCGTTGCTACGGCGCGATCGTCCGAAATCTCGTCACCGGAGAGCTTTCTGCGTACGTCGCGAAAGCGACCGCGATTACGACGGGCGGTGCCGGGAGGCTATACCGTGTCACGACCAACGCGGTGATCTGCGACGGGATCGGCCATGCCATCGCTCTCGAGACCGGTGTCGCGGCGCTCGGAAACATGGAAGCGGTTCAGTTCCATCCAACTGGGATCTTTCCGGCCGGCATCCTGGTCACCGAGGGCTGTCGCGGCGACGGGGGCCTGCTGAAGGACGGAGATGGCCACCGGTTCATGCCGGACTACGAGCCGGAGAAGAAGGAGCTCGCCTCGCGCGACGTCGTCTCGCGACGGATGGAGGAGCACATCGCGAAAGGCAAGGGCGTCAAGAGCCGCTTCGGCGATCACATCTGGCTCGATATCACGCTGCTGGGCGAGAAACACATCAAGCACAACCTGCGCGAGGTCTACGAGATCTGCCACTACTTCCTGGGCGTCGATCCGGTGAAGGACATGATCCCGGTGCGACCCGCGCAGCACTACACGATGGGCGGCGTGCGCACCAACCCCACCGGCGAAAGCCCGACGCTGAAGGGGTTGTTCGCCGCAGGCGAAGCGGCCTGCTGGGACATGCACGGCTTCAACCGCCTCGGCGGCAATTCAGTCGCGGAGACGGTTGTGGCCGGCATGATCGTCGGCGAATACATCGCCGATTTCTGCGACAAGATCGAGAACGACGTCGACATCCCGACTCGGGTGGTGCACGACTTCCTGCGCCGCGAGCAACTGGCTCTTGACGGCCTTAGCAACGGCACTGGCAACGCGGACGCCTCGGAGATCAAGGCGAGGATGCAGGAGATCATGACCGACAAGGTCGGCATCTTCCGCACCGGCAAAGATCTCGAGCAGGCAGTCGATCAGCTGCAGAAGCTCTTCGTCCGCAGCCGTGGCATCGGACTGAGGTCGCACACACCGGGCGTGAATCCGGAGCTCGTAACCGCGTACCGGACCCAGAAGATGTTGAAGCTTGCGCTTTGCGTCGCTCACGGCGCGTTGACCCGCACGGAAAGCCGAGGAGCGCACTACCGGCAAGACTATCCGCGTCGCAACGATGCCGAGTGGCTGAAGCGCACGCTCGCCACCTGGAAGTCAGATGCAAGCTTGCCGACCTTGAGCTACGAGGCGCTCGATGTGAGGCGCATGGAGCTGCCACCGGGATGGCGCGGCTACGGGGCGAAGGACTACGTCGACCATCCGGACACCGCAGCGCGCCAGGCCGAAGTCGATGCCACGAAGGCAAGGTCGACGGAGCGATTCGACAGGCAGCGCGCGCTGATGCCCTATGAGCAACTGTTGCCGGAGCGGCTCCGTGGCAGGAACGAAAGGGTCGACGATCGGATTGCAGCCACGCCGCCTCCCGAGGCCGAAGAGGCGCAGGGCTTTGTTTGGGAAACCGAGTGAGGTCGGACGTGGACGCACCCATTCAGAAGATAGAACCGATGAGCGCAGCGCGGACATCGCCGACGACCGGTCAGACGATTCGCCTGCACATCCTGCGCTACAACCCCGCCGATCCCGGCAGCCGTCCGCACATGCAGACCTTCGAGCTCGAGCAAACGGAAGGCATGACGCTCTTCATTGCCCTGAGCGAGATACGCGAAAAACAGGATCCCTCGCTACAGTTCGACTTCGTGTGCCGCGCCGGCATTTGCGGAAGCTGCGCGATGGTGGTCAACGGTCGCCCAGCGCTCGCCTGTCGCACGCTCACCAAGAACGTCGGCCCCGACATCACGCTCGCGCCGCTGCCCTTCTTCGAGCTGATCGGGGATCTTTCGGTGGATACCGGCAAGTGGATGCGCGGCATGAGCGAGCGGGTGCGCGGATGGCTGCACATGAAGAATCCGAGCCCGGACCTCTCACGAATCGAGGAAGCGATGGATCCCGATCTCGCGGACAAGATCTACGAGCTCGACCGCTGCATCGAGTGCGGCTGTTGCGTTGCCGCCTGCGGCACGGCCCGGATGCGAGAGGACTTCGTCGGCGCTGTCGGCCTGAATCGCGTCGCGCGCTTCCGGCTCGATCCGCGCGATGCACGCACGGACGCCGATTTTTACGAAGTGATCGGCGACGACGACGGTGTATTCGGGTGCATGTCGCTGCTTGCTTGCCATGACGTCTGCCCGAAGAACCTCCCGCTCGCGACGCAGATCGCGTTCATGCGCCGCAAGATGGTAAGGATCGGATTCAGCTAAAGGAGACTCAGAAGGCGCCTGGATCGGCGCGAACAGCTCAGTCAAGCGCACGGCGCGGATCGCGGCCGTGCGATCTCATAAGCTCCGCTACATAAAACTAGCCCGAGCTCGCCCGTGCGCTCCCCGACAATCGCCGCTACGGAACTGTCCGTGGCGAGAGCAGAAGAGAAGGAGCGAAACGATGGACACCATGGTCACGCGTATCGAAAAAGACTTTCTGGGCGAGAAGACGCTGCCCGATACCGCCTATTACGGCGTGCAGACGCTGCGCGGGAAGGAGAATTTCCACATTACGGGCATCCCGATGTCGCTGGAGCCCAACTTCGTCAAGGCCTTCGGCTACGTGAAGAAAGCTGCTGCGCTGGCGAACCGCGACCTCGGCGTGCTGGACGCGAGGATCGCCAACGCGATCTCAGGAGCGTGCGACCGTCTCATCGCCGGCGAGATGCGCGAGCAGTTCGTGACGGACTTCATTCAGGGCGGCGCGGGCACTTCGACCAACATGAACGCGAACGAGGTGATCGCGAATCTGGCGCTCGAGCAGCTGGGTCACAAGAAGGGCGAGTACCAATACGTCAACCCGAACGA
>Ga0126369_10001069_pt1 | contig 18715 bp, 35 predicted proteins | sample PanSoiMetaPlot_1_FD_109646 | JGI IMG/M metagenome (GOLD analysis project Ga0126369, IMG submission 109646) | Tropical forest soil microbial communities from Panama - MetaG Plot_1 | ecosystem: Environmental > Terrestrial > Soil > Tropical forest > Bulk soil | place: Panama | collected 2016-02-17 | reverse complement strand
CCCGGCGACATCCTCTCAGCCTTTGATTGTCGCGCCCCTTCTCGCGAATCACATGTCGTCATGTGTGCCCGACATCGATGACAGTTGCGCAAAGAGGACATTCTCCATCCGCGTAATCTAAGACGCGCCCATGTCATTCCGCTACCGGCGCCGGCAGCATTAATCCTGGCCGCACAGCCACGGCGCGCTAACGCTGATGGGATATTGCGAGATTATGTATTCGGAGTTGGCGAACGCGGGTTTTCGGGCTGGAGTCGATGCAAGGAACGGCTCGACGGGCGCATTGCCAGAGAATCCGGAAGCCCCCTCCCCGCTTGGCGCATACATGATTTAAGGCGTTCGGTCGCTAGCGGCATGGCCCGGCTGGGCGTCGAACTGCCAACGATCGAGAAGGTGCTTAACCATCAGTCCGGCAGCTTTGCCGGGATTGTTGCCGTCTATCAGCGGCATGACTTCCTGCCGGAAAAGCGGCGCGCGCTGGCCTTGTGGGCTGAACACCTGCTTAGCGTCATCGAGGGCCGCGAGGCGGTCGTCACGCTACTGCGGCAACCGGCGTGAGCCTCACATGCCGAAGCTTGGCCGATCCAAGAAAGCACCGCCGAAGATCCTGACGACGCCGATCCGCGCGGACAAATTCCCCGAGGAAGCCCGCAAGGCGATGATCAATGCCGCTCTTGAGGAGCGCGTCGATGCAGTTTTTGCGCTGTATGGCATCCCCTCGGACGTGAACTACCGCTGGGAAATGCTCGCCATCAAGCTGCTGTGCGAGAAGTACCCCGGCTTCAAAGTGCTGGAGCATCCACCGGGAGGGCGGCCGCCTGAAGCGCACCGGCGTAAAGAACTAGGTGAGAGCTTTGAAGCCTTTCAGGCCAAGCATCCGCGGTACAAAACAGTTTCGGCGGCGGCTGAGCCATTCCTGAAACATTCAGCCCTGTGCAACGAGCTTGGAATAACCTCGCAGGGCGGACTTGAAAATGCCCTACGACGCGCCCGCAAGGAACGGCGCGACGAAGAATGGTTGGTACAACAATGCGCGCTCGACGCCCTTGGATTGAGACTCGCTAAAATAGCTCCATCGAAACTCTGAGCACCCTATTTCGATGCCCGGCAACGGTGCATTTGCGTGCGTATCCGAGCAATAGGAGCGCACCGCATGGCTGCTACCGACTACGACGCGATCGTTGCCAACGCCGACAAACTTCCTGATGCGGCAATCCTTCCCGACAAGGCGTCGGCGAAGTTGATGGGCATTTCTATTTGGACCCTGCGTCGTAACAACCCGGTTCCTCCGATCAAGATCTCGCAGCGGCGGACGGGCCGTCGCCTCGGCGATATCCGCAAACTCGCTCCAGCGGCTGCATAGGAGACACACAGAAAAGCGGCAGGCTCGCCAAAGCCCGCCGCCTATTGCTGTGCTGGCCAGGCCACGACTCCTGCCAGCACTTCGATCCGAAGGGAAAGTCTAAGTTCACGGACCGCCACGACAGGCTCGATACAGCAGACAGCCTCACGTCGTCAACGTCCACGACCGCACAGCCGGTCAACCCTTTCCCCAAAATTCAGTCGTCAGACCTCCGGGCTGCTCTCCCCGGAGCGCATGCCGTCACTCGGACGACTGGCCCGGCTGCATGTGAGGAATGGCGCGAGGGTGAGAATGCGATCACAGCGCCGCACAGTGGGTCTGATCATGGGGACGTTCGTGCATACGCCGTTCCCGTAAGGGGTGCCCACGATCGCCGGCCGCCTGGCCGAAAAAGTCCCTTGGCCGTTCGCGCAAGCGCCAGCGAACGCCTCCGGCACTGCAAGGGCCTCGTCCGAAAGGTCAGGACCTCTCTGCGCCCGGACGGTCGCACACGCTCCTAACCCGAGCGTTAAGTCGACCTGTCCGGATGCAGGGCTCTGAACCGAAGGTCAGGGACCTTGGGGAACAAGGGGAAGAGAGAGTTGAGAGGAGACCACGACTATGTTGCAAACAGACATCGAAACTACGTTGGCGCCGCCGCCAGAACCGGCCAGGCCCGATTGGGATCTGATCAAGGCCGATTTTGAGGCTGGCGCGCTGTCGGTTCGTGAAATCGCGCGTCGCGCCGGCATTTCGCACACCGCAGTGTTGAAGCGAGCGGGCGCTGAAAGTTGGAAACCTGGTTTCCAGCCGGCAGTGGAAACCAAATTGGAAACCGCGATGGAAACCAAGCCATCGATCGGCGCCGACGCTGTTGAGCGGATCATTGAGGCCGTCAAGGCCAATAAAGCTGCCGACGACGACGATTTCGAGTGGGGATTCGACAACCCTGATGTGCTGCTGTGGGATCGACCCTCGATCGCCCTCTACCGCAATCAGGTCGGCCAAATCATCATTCGCGAGGAATCGCGCACCGGCGAGGATGACCACTGCATCCGCCTCGACCCGCGTGACATAACTGCGCTGGTGAAGCGCCTCCAGGAGCTCACTCGATGAGCGGCCGCAAGTGGGACACCCAGAACCGTCGCAGCCTCATGCACCGCCGCGGTACCGAATCGGCACGCGACGACGTTCCCTTCATGCTGCCACTACTGCCAGGCAAACGACGACGCCGGCCGATCTCAAAAGACCAACTCCGCGCCCAAGCCGAGGCCGCGCTGGCAGCCTACGCGGGATCCATCACGAAATGTCCGATCGGCGCGCGGACCAGATAGCCGCCCAGCGCCGAGAGATCGGCCGACGGTATCGGCACAAGTGCGAGCCGCGGCCGGTCAGTATCGCGGTCCTGCGCATCGCGGACCTGCGGCGCTTGTTCCGGCATCGCTTCGGCATAATGTTGCCAGACAACGAGTACGGCCGCGACGCCGCCTTCGTCATGGCCTGCCACCTCGCCCTACGGCCCGATGCCGAACGCCGCATAGGCAAGTACCTTGAGCTACAGTGCCCTTGGATGCTCGAGGAGGAGGCCAAGAGCTTCATCACCAGCGTGATAGCCAAGCCGCTGCGTTGGCGCGCCGACAAGCTCGCCCTGCGCCTCAACCTCTACGAACACGAGCGCGATTGGCTGAAGATCAGCACCATCGGAGCCGTCGACCTCGACAAATCAGACCGCCGCGAACGCCGCCGCGAAAAGGCCCGCCTCCGTGATCAAGCCCGCCGACGCCGCCAGGGCGCCAAGCCGCGACATGAATACGAAAGCGAGTCGATCAGCCAAACGCAGCCCTGGCTCGTGCTCTGCATCAGCCGTCGCACGTGGTACCGCCAAGGCAAGCCCACCGATGGCACAACTCCGCGCGCAGCATACTAAGCCTCTTATATGTTGCGCGCGCACTTGTGCCAAACGTGCCATCAACCAGCACCATGAACGACATCGCGCTCAGACGATCATGGAATTGCGCAATCAAATCAGAGCACATGAGCCCGGTTGGGACGTGCTGCGAACGTACAATCGCGCGGCTGTGGTTTCCAGTGATGCGCGCGGTTGCCAATCTCGGCGGCTCGGTGCGGTGCTTGGACCTGACCAGCAGTCTCATGCACTGTCGGCCTGGATCGCAGAAGTGCCTGTGCTGCAGTGGTTTCATCGGCTCGTCGGCTCGATTGCACGCGGCTGGGAATGCCATGGGAAGATGGCGCCCGCCCGCCCCGCCGCCCGCCATGCGCGATCGACCCCCCCCGACCCTCCTTTTCCCGCGCGCTCTCATAAACGAGGCCGGAGGGGTAAATTGGCGCCTCGGTGCAGCGCTGGTGGTACGTGCTTACGCGTCTGGCGAAAAGTATCCCGGTCTGGAAATTTTGGCAGCCTGTCAAGTTCCCGGCGCTCGGCCTATGCTACAGGCAAAGACATACGGCCAGCGATGACAAGATCGGCAAGGTCGCGGGCGTGGTGCACGACCACCCGAGCTTCGGAAAATCGTTGTGCGTCCACTAAGGGGAAAGCTTTCCGTTGAGTGGAAACCTTTCCGCGATAGGTCTTTTCTGCACTTCTGCGAAGCGCTGGCGCTCGTTATTGCCTGCGGTTTTTTCCCAATACTCGCGGAAGCGTCTCTCGGTGAGGTTTTTGGGAGATGTGCCAATTGGCACATTGGTCAAAAATCGCCCAAACTGCAGGGTGCGGGTGATGTATGGCCGCGATCTGCCCTCCTTCGCGGCGAGCTTCTCATGCGTCCATCCTGACCGGTAGAACAGCGCGGCGAGCTGTTGATCCCAACGCGCTTTTCCGTCTTTGCGGTCGCCAAGCTCAGCGCGCGCGCGGTCGTACTCCTGCTCGGTCATGCGGCCGGCGGACGGAAACTGCGTGATGTTCGGATTTGTCATGTTGCCCCTTCCAGAAGGCAGGGCCGGCTGACGGTGCTGGAAGACACCGCCGAGCCGCCCGTAGAGAGTCGGTAGCTAGCCGACGCTATGGTTTTCCTTCACGCCGCCCCGCGCGGCAACGCGTCGGTGCGTTGCGGTTCTGCGCCGAACATTGGATAGCTGACGGTCGCGGCGTCGGGCTGATTCCTCGACGGCGGTCGTGTGTGGTTGGCGTAACTGCGCACGAGGCTTGGCGCCGCGCTGGATTTTCGGAGGGTCGATGTGACCGAGAAGGTGACGATTTTGATGGAGACTGACCTTGCCGATCGGCTGCGGCGCGAGGCGGCCAGGTTGGACCGTCCGCTTGCCTGGATTTGCCGCCGCGCGATTCTGGCTGGTCTGCGCGATCTTGGTCAGCCGGACGGCGTGGCGCGGGGGGAGGCGGCGTGATGGACGAACACATCGACACGGCGGCGTTTGAGGCGTTCCGGGCTCTGATGGCGTTGATTGCCAATCCGAAGGCTGCCGAGGCGCGGGTGCTGGACCTGCAGCGCCAAACCGACGATTTGCGGGATGCGCAATCGAAGCTTGCCGCCGAGCGTGAGGCGCTCGACCGACGGTCGGGTGAGTTGGACGCGCGGAGTGCTTCGCTTGACCGGCGTGAGACGGCGTTACGCGAGCGGGAGGTTGCCTTGCACGTCGCCGAGCGGCAGGCGGAACAGACCTGGCGCATGCGGGATGTGCCGTTCAGTCTGCCGAAGGTGCGCACATATCCCGGCGGCATGACGCAGGAGCTTGATCCGACCGAGGGTCGCCCGGTTGACGCGCACTACGACGATCGGGTGCGACCGCCGGCACCGATTGAAGGCCACACGGCGAGTGTCGATGGTCCAGCAAATCTGCACCAGACGACCTATCGGCCGGCGAGATCGATGCGGAGGGCCGTGTCGTGACGACCTCGAGCAACCAGCAGCCACGCATCTTGAGTGACGCGGAGTACGATCGGCTGACGCCGGCCCAGCGGCTCGGCTATGCGCAGAGCCATGATCAGCGGCGGTTCAATCCCGATGCGCCTGTGAAATCGAAGGAGCCCGAACGATGAAAAGTTCGCCCATCAAGCCTGCTGACGGTCCGACACACGACACTCTCGGCGGCAAGGTCCGACCGACCGCGCGCGTACCCGACCGGAAAGATGTCGGCCGTGTCGGCGAATATCCCAGCATGACCGGACCGACCGTCGGTAATGGCCTGTCGCCGCGCTATGTACACGAGGGCGGCCGGCGTGACCATGGCGATCCTCACATGCCGCTGCCGCCCGGAGTGGATAAATGAGCTTCGAAGGCGTCAAGCCCGGTCCGAAGTCTGGAACCGAGAGGATTATTTTTTAATGGCAACTCAGCAAAATCCCTACCGCGTCCTCAACGCGCAATCCGAACAAGGCGAATTGCTGCACCAGATTCTCGTCGAGCTGCGCATCCTCACGCGCATCGTTCAGCAAACCTCGCTTGGTTACGCCGACGACATCGACACCATGTACGCAGACCCCGAACTGTCAGCCCAAAAGCCGACGAGTTGAATGACCGACGCGCCGCAAATCCGCATCGCGAGCTATAACGACCTTGTCGAGGCTTTCCGGGTCCGCAAGGTCGAACTCGGCTTGTCTGATGCGGCTTTGGATGAGCGCGCCGGCCTGACGAGCGGCCATTCCGGAAAGTTGCTTGGACCTTCACGGGAACGAGGTATAGGCGCGGCGGTATTCAACCCGCTGCTGGACGCGCTCGGCGTCGATCTCATCATGGTTCCGAATCCAGCAAAGCTTGCTGGCCGTGACCTTGAAGTCAGGGACGCCCGCCACGTTCGCACCGATCATCCGCGTATAGGCCAAGAGCAGATTAGGCGGTGCCGTCCGGTTGTGTTGCAGGAAGCTGCGCGCAAGGCCGTGAACGCCCGCTGGGGACGCAGCACGCCAGAGCAGCGGCAAGCGGTGGTGGCCTCTCTGAACGAAGCGAGGGCCGCAAAAAGGGCGTCGCGACGTACGCGTACGAAAGCGGCATGAGTAATACACAACTCGTTCGTCGTCGAGACAGCGGTGGTGCGCCCGCGGTGCCTGAGAAGGTCCGGGCGGCCGCCGAAATCCTCGCCACCACGCCCGGCGCGCCTGACTATGCCGCGATTGCCGCGAAGGTCGGATACCGGGATGCTCACATGCTGCGACGTGCATTGGCGTTGCCCCAGTCCATCCGATACCTGCGCGAACACAAGCGGCAGGTGTTGGAGGCGATCAACGCCTTCAATCCCGAGGCGCTCCGCAAAGTGCGCGATGAATCGGCGAACGGCATGGCCGTCGTTCAAGCCGTCAGGGCTTTGGAAGGGCTGGACGATGCTGACGACGCTATGCACCGGGCACCACGTCAGGCCGCAGGGATCACAATTGTGATCGAGACAGGAACGACGGCGAAGGTTTTGAACTCGCCGCCGGTGATCGATGCCGAGCCCGAACGGCACGCTTGGCCGAGTGTGGACTAAATGCCCAACTCCCTCATCCTCCGATTATCCGATCGAGGATGTGTGAATGGGCGTCGAATTCGATCCGGCAAGGTCCGGTTCTTGAGATTAAGCTGACGTGCTCGGCCGCCGCAAAAGATGACGCGATTGACCCGAAGCGGTCGTTGCCGTTCAGATCGCGAGTGACGGAATCCAAATGAAGACAGCGTTCAACATGTAGAGGCCTGAAGCGATCAGCGTAACAGCGCCAATCACCTCAAAAGCCTTCTGGTACCTGGACAGCACGCGAAGATTCTCAAGCCATCCGACAGCGCATGCTCCAAGCATGATGGGAATCGCACGGCCCAAGGCAAACGCAAATAACAGCACGGCGCCAAAGAGCGGCGACGCAACCCCCGCAACCGCTCCAAGCAAGATAACCAGCGCGGGCGTGCAGACCGGGCAGACGGCGACCGAGAACACAGCGCCTAGCGCAAAGGCGCCCCAAATCGTCGTTGGCCGTTTCACGCGCGGCACAAACGACGGCAAAGATATGCGAACCCATCCCGGCCACATGAGCCCCAGCACGATGAGCGTGGGGCCAAGCACGAGTCCCCATTGCCGCCCTACCAGACTTGCCGCCCAAGCTCCCCCGAAGCCGGCAATGAAGCCGAGCAAAGTTTGGACGATCACCATGGCCGCCGTAAAGAACGCACCAAACAAGGCTGACTGCTTGGCGCTCCTTGCCTTAGTCACGTAGGCGAGCGAAACGGGAATCGAGGCGAGCGCGACCGGATTGAAGCTGAATACAAGCCCCGCTAGAAATCCAGCCGTGAGCGCGAGAAGGCCCGCGTGTTCAGCCGCCTGCTGTAGCGTATCTGTGTCCATTTCAAACAGCTCTCTTCATCCGCATTGTCAGTTCCCGGCGGAATTGTCGTGGCGTTGGCAACGAGGAAAACACTAGCTCGCCGTCAATGGCCATTGCCGGAAGGGTCAGGACCCCGACTTCGACCGCGTAGTCCAGTTCGTCGATTACGTTCAGTTCACGCCAAACGACGTCGGGCACTAACCGTTCAGCGGTTGCTTTGAGGGTTTCCTTGCCGTCCGCGCATTTGTCACAGCCGGGCGTGTAGAAAAGCTCGACTTTCATCGTTCGAATGCCGCCAAGATCGGGCAGTCATCCAAAGGACGGCTTTCATCGCTACAGGCGGCGATCAGGTGATCGAGAGCTTTCGACATGGTTCGCATTGCCTTGATCTTTGCCTCCAACTGTAGCTTTTTTTCCAACGAAAAACGGCGGACATCACCGCAGCAAGCAGCCTCGCCGGCGCGCAAATCGAGCAGGACACGGATTTCCGTCAGCGTGAATCCGCAATTCTGCGCCTGCTTGATAAAGCGTACCCGCCGCACGGCATCGCGGTCATAGAGCCGATAGCCGCCCCTGCTTTTCGAGGTGGGGCCAATCAACCCTTCACGCTCGTAATAGCGCAGTGTGTCGGTGCTGACTTGGGCAGCGCTCGCGATCTTGCCGATGGTGAGCGTCACCTTCCTAACCCGGCTTCTTTCAACACATGAATATCGACGCCACGGCCGGAACAGCACGGCGCCAATCGGCCATCAATCACGACTGCCGGAACGGAGCGAACCCCTAATTCCTTGGCGCGCCTGACGACGTGAACATCCTTCATGTCGTGCACGACGATTTCGACAGAACCCGCCTCCCGCCTGATCGCTTCGATTGCCTCATGGCAGGTCGCGCAACCGGCGCTGAATACCTCGACCTTACGTGCCATTGTTGTTCTCCCGTGCGGTTCGATGGGCACGACCAAGATGCACCTTGGAGCTTACTCCAACGTCAAGCACGAAAAGCAACTTTTTTGCCGCACCCGACTGAGTGCTCCGCACCAAAGCGGGACGCGCGGGTCAGCAAGGCGCAATCGAAGTCTGGAGTTGGCCCAGAGGCGAAGACTCATCCGACGCCAAACGAGTCCGGTTACTGGGGTGCTGCGTCCGCGATGCTTTCCGGGTTTGGGGCTTCTGCTTGGCAGCGAGCCCGGTGGCGCGATGCGCCGTCATTGGGATTCGACTAGGTTTTCGATCACCTCTGGCCGGTCCGGACGCGGACCATTCGTTATATCTGCTCGTATATAGTGCGTTGCGCCGTTGCGGTGCTTCTTCATCCTCCACGCCGCGCCATTCATGACATGGCGGGCGGGGCGGATGCCAGGACATAGTCCTACTGAGTGTTCAACGCCTGCTACGTCGTGGAAAAAGTGGCGCCGGCCATGTGACAACCATGCCGGCGCAGATCGCGGAAGAAACCGGATAACAGAAATTCCGCGACCGTTGCTTGATACACGCGAGGCGCAGCATAGCAACGCACGTCATGCTCATCGCAGCATCCGCAAGTCCTTGTCATTTATGCCTCGCCGGGACCCTTAGCCGGAAACGGCTCCCCGACGGCGCGGTGTCTCGTCAACGGCGAGCCCGCGACAAACCGGAACGGCAAACCCGTTCACGACTGACCGAGGCCGGCGTGAGCATCCCGGCCGATCGAAGTCGAGCCTGCCATCGTGAGATGGCGTTACTACCCCCTCGGCTGGCCCGGCATATTGGGTGGGGAGCGGACTGGTCCCACGATATCGGGACGGCCGGTAATACGAGGCTGAAAACCGTTGCCCGTGGCTCACACAGCCACCGCCTGCCGAGGCGCCACCCTCGCCCGACAACGGGGAGGGGAGGGTTCACGGGGGCCGCGCATGGCCGTGTGAGAGCCAGCACCGTTGATCGATCATCAGGCCGTGACTTCGTCGACGAGCGTCGGATCATCATCGCCGCTCCCAGTCTTGTTGACGCGCCGGGAGACTGGCCACATGCGAAGGCGATCGTCGGCGGCCGGTCTGAGAAGCTCGGTGCTAGCGGTGCCATTCAGCCAAGCCCCGAAATCCGCCCGCTCGAGGATCACCGGCATCCGGTCGTGAATAGGTCGCGTGAGTGCATTCGCGCCAGTCACGACGATGGTGCACGAAGTCACAGGCTCGCCGGTATCGGGATTTTTCCATCGATCCCACAGGCCCGCAAAGCTGAGCACGCCACCGTCCGCAGCACTGATGAAATAGGGCTGTTTGCCATCCGACTTGGCGATCCACTCGTAATAGCCGCTCGCTGGGATGATGCACCGATGGCGCCTGAACGCGTCGCGGAACATAGGCTTGTCGGCGACGCTCTCGGCTCGCGCGTTGAATGACGCTGGCACCTGCTTCAACGGCTTCTTCCACCACCATGGAATCAGTCCCCAGCGCATCGGTACAAGCTCAGTAACGCCACCTTCTGCGGTTCTCACGACCTCAACGGTGTCGGTGGGCGCGATGTTGTAATGGGCCTGAAGATTGCGGGCAGCGCCCGTGAGGTCGTACAGGTCGTGGATTTCGCGCCACGTGTAGCGTTGGGAGAAGCGTCCGCACATGCGACCACCTAGAGGTCGGCGCGCTTGAGCAGGACGCGAAAGACCGCGCGCCCGGTATCCGTCAGCACATAGCGCGACGTGCCGTGATCGCGCTCGATCAGGCCGCGGATTTCCATGAACTGCATCGCGCTCGCGAGAATCCCGACTGCCGCATGGTCAATGTCGGTCGCAGCGCAAAACAAGATCACCCGCTCCCGCGCCGTGAGGCCGTCCGCGATGTTTTCCGGAGTGGGAGGCTTTGGCTCAGCCATAGGGCTTATCCCGTCCACTCGCTTCGCTTCGCGGCCGGCGGGAAGGCGCGCAGTCCCTTGGGCACCGGCATGGGCGCCGAGTCCGGACACATTGAGCACCGCAGTCCGATGACGAGGCTTCCGACGGCGGCGAGTTGGTGACGGTCGACGGTGCGGATTTTGATCGCTCGAATTGTGCGACAACCGGGGCAGTACACGTCAAGCCAGGGCATGCCGGCCAGGACAGCGCAGCGGATTGTCGGCGACCACAGCGCGCCTCGCCCGGCTGCTAGCGCGGCATTCCAGCGCTCGACAACGCGTACAGCCTCATCATGGGCCACCTGGTCGGCTGCCCGCTCTCGCATGTACAGGGCGAGACGTTCGGTGCGGGGCGGATCGTGCTCCGGCATGCCAGCAGTATGTGCCTGCCGCTGGAAAGGTGCAATTAGGCCGTTGTCACGCCTTGAGCGCCTCCCGCCCGGAGTCGGTTATCTTCACGCGGATAACCTCGATCCATCGCTCATTGTCCCACACAGTTTCACTCGCGACGGAGGCGAACCCGTCGCGGACGAGCCCCGCAAGCAGGTCGCCTGCAAGACCATGGGTAGCGAGAACTGCCTCATAGGGCAGGCTTGAGGCCAATTCACTCCTCGCTGGCTCCTCGTCGTGCTCGTCGGACCTACCCGCCGTAGATATTCTACAGTGCTCGGCTGCCCAGCCGCGGGAAACCTGATAATCGTCTGTATTTTGCCACAGGTATGTTGTTGGATTCTGACGCCCAGGGGGCTTTTGCAATGTCTGATGATCGCAATTTGCGACCGATCGCGTCGCTGTACTGCACGCAATATGAGACCAATGTGAAGTTTTACATTGACGATGCGCATCCGTCAGGGGAACGGCACTTGGTCGTGCAGTATGAGAAAGGTGGCTGGGATGGTTCGCCCGAGTTTATGGCGTGTATCCCCGCCGATTGGAGCGAGCAAGATGTGAGGGATCTGTTGGTGCTGCCGATGAAGAAGCCGGAGACTCCTTATCCGGCGTGGGAGGTCGCAGCGCGGGCTCACGGAAGTGATGAATTGTTCCGGTGGTGGAAGGGCGAGAAGCCGCGCTGAGGGCTCATCTAGCCGGGGTTCATTTCTGCGGCTGCTTAGACCCGGAAGACCGTGCCGTCCTTGACGACGATCTCGATCGTGGCAGGTTCGATGCCGCCGTCACGCGCAATCTTGAGAGCACGGAGACGGTCGTTCCCGCTTGAAGAGACTGCTGCCTCGACGGGCCATTCGCGAATCACACGGGTGTTAAGGTAATCGCCGCCATTTGCGCAAATGTGCCTTTCCTCGGTGACGCCGCGTGACGAGTCGGCGAGCATTTTGAGCGCCTGGCGCTGTTCATCTGTCATGACTTCCCCCGCAATGGAACGCTACTATCTCGCGTTTTATGGGAGAGAGTGCAACCAACCTGCCGTGGGTCGGCCTAGGTCGTCCAGGTTGAAGGAACCAGAGTCGATTCCCCGAATTGCCACCCGTGGGGCTGCAATGTCGGGTACTCGATATGTCCGATGACGCGAATCGTCCCCGGCAGCACGACGAAATGGAGCGGGCTGACAGCTGGGACTTGCGCCGCTGTCACCGGGCCATTCGGGAGAGAATTGGACAAGAGCTTGAGCGGTACTATCGGCTGCCCCAAGACTTGCCGCACCCGCTTCTGGCCCTGCTGTGTCAATTAGAGGCAAAAGCTGCGGTGGAGACCGGGGGCGTGCACAGCACACCGGAAGACGCGGCAAGCGCGCTGGGCGAGGCCCGCCCGAAGGGGGCGACGGCATCTAGCGCCGACCCGGTCTTTGCGGCGATCGAGGCCCACAATCAGGCAAATCTCGATTGGGCCGCCAAACTTGCGCAGCACGGCGACATGGACCATCTGGAGTGCGTCGCTGCTGGCGATCGCGAGGGCGATGCCTATGGGCTCATCCTCGATGCCAAGCCAACCACCGTTGCAGGCTTTGCGGCCCTGTTTCAATATCTACAGGAACCACGCTGGTCACCGGAACCGCACGACGACCCGCACGAAGCGGAAACCTTGATTGAGTACATGATGGACCAGACCGGGATTGACCTGAACGACTGGTGCAGCACGATCGAGCTTGTGCTCCGGCGCATCGCGGCCACGGCCTGACCGCCGCCGTCACGCCGCCGCTACAGGGGGCTGCTCACGGGCGGCCCTTTTGTGCTCGTCAGGTACTTTTTTCGCTGCATGATCCGATCCAAAACGCAATTTGCCTTAAGGCTTCCCGGCCGACTCTTTCGCTCGAAAATCGACCTTATCGGGCGCGGACGGGAGCTTAGGAAAATCTAAATCGGCTTGGTCCGCCGTCAGCGCAAACAAATCACGAAATCGAAGCCAGACAGACGACTTTACTAGGTGCTCGACCACCGTTTTGAATTGCGGATAAGTTGACAGATCATCGTTGCTAGAGAACCCAAAGAGGTAAGTTGCTCTGAACTCTGCCAGCGTAACTTCTTCTAGTTGCCTACCCACGGTGAGCTGACAAAAACAAAATGTCGCATTTGTAACTCGCAGGGGCACTTCAACGCTTACCGTGTAGAATGGGCGCGCATCTTCTTCCTTCTTTCCGTCCGGGACTACCGCTCGTACGAGTTCCGATCTGATCAAGGTAGATGCAAGTGGCTCGTACAAAGGTACCTGTAGGACGGCATCAGGCTCACGCGACGTTTCTGAAGCTTTGCTAGACATCGTGCGCCTCGCGAGCAACGCGTCGCTTCATCCACGGACTATCTTTTGTTTGATCGGTCTGGTCTCTCAACAGATCGGAAATGCCTCGTGCGACGAGATATACGTCTGATTTAGGGTAAAATAGTTCCTCCTTTGAAACGTGATGCCAATGGCTTTCCCAGAAGTCGTGCATCCAGTGGTGCCCCTTCTGCACTGACTGTGCCTGCGCCAGAACTGAATTAGACGCCAGTGTAAGCAAATGTCTTGCTTTGGCGGTTTGACTTTCAAGGTCTCCCATTCCCGTCGTGTCGAGATAAGCTTGCACTGCCTGGGTAATGAAGGCATTCAGGCTTTCGCCGCGTTCGGCAGCTGCAAGTGCCGCCTGCTTATGAAGGGCCGGGGGAATGCGAACGTTGAGAGAGCCCTTAAACGGCTTTGATGGCGCCTTCTTCAGTTCAATGCACGTTTCAATGTAGTCGTCCACTAACTCTTCAAACGCAGACCGCGCTGCTGAAGCACTATCGCACTCAGCAGTAATCAAATCGTCGATATGCAAAATTTGAATGATCAGGCGGCCGTCCTCGAAACGAACGCTGCCATAGTAATCCTTGTATCGAAGGACGTTCATTGCTTTAACCTCTGATGCCTGATCCGACCTAGGCTGCTGACAGTCGACCTCTAATCCAAATCTTGAAGCAAGCCTTTGCCCTCCAGTTCCTCCTTCAGCCGCTTAACCATTCCTCGTCCCATCTCCCCATCGTGTGGCTCATCCAAAAAAATCAGATGCTGTGTGGCTGGATTGCGGTACTTGCGGCGAGAGCCACCTGTTTTTCCCGCCTTAACTAGCTCATATCCAAGCGCACCTAGCAGCTGTTCGAACTTGCGCCATGGGAAGGGACCGACGCAGTCGCGGAAGGCTGCTTTGAGCTTGCTCAACTGCGCCATCGTTACCGCCCGAGTCCCCAGTTCGGCGCGTCAAGCTCATGCTGCCCTCTAAGGGTTAACATCGGATGACGTGCAACTGACTTTCAGTTGCTGGCCTATCATATGGGCTAAAAGGTGCAACGTCCAAATGGTTTCCGGCTCACAGTTGGTCGCAGGCGCGCGGCATTCCGCCGCTTCCCATGGTCTTCCCAACTCGATTTTCTGGGAAGATCGGCAGCTGGAAATCTCGCCTAAGTCTTTGATTTTGTTGGTCGGGGCAGCAGGATTTGAACCTGCGACCTGGAGTACCCAAAACTCCCGCGCTACCAGGCTGCGCTATACCCCGCCAGGGCGGACCGGCAATGCGTCGATGCCCGTCCGGAAAATATACGTCAGATACACGCTTTGCTCGACAGCGGCAACGTTCTGCGGCGCGGCACGATCCTGCGCGCCCGCCCGCTTCCCAAGGGAAGAGCGCGGGCATCCGTGTTCCGGCAACTCAGCGCCGCAAAATCGGGCTTGCGACCCGGTCGCCGGGCTCAATGCCAAGTTTCCTGGCGGTCCCGGCCGCCACTTCGAGCACGGCTCGCACCGGCCCGCCGGATGGAATGATCTTGTCGGACAGGGTCTCGGTGTTTTCCGCAATGTGGCGAATGCGGCCATCGCTTTGAATGAAGATCATGTCCAGGGACACGTAGGTGTTACGCATCCACATGGTGACCTCCTGATCGCGCTTGAAATCGAACAGCATACCGTAGGATTCCGGCAGCGACCGGCGAAACATCAATCCGCGGGCGCGCTCCTCATCCGTGACCGCGAGTTCCACCGAAAGTATATGAACGCCGGTCTTGGAAGCAATCTCAAGCGTCTGCTGCTCGGCTCCGCGCGCAACCGACGACGGCATGACGAGGCATGCCGCAGCCATGACGAAGAACACGGCGTAGGCGAGACGTTCAACCATGGGCACGCGGACGGTCGCACTCATGTGGGCCCTTTACCCTATCGCACGGCCAACCGCAATCGGAGGCGTCGAAGGAAACGCTTCGGTGCCGAAACGAACGACCCCAGGGTTAGTGCGGAGCGAGCAAATGCGGTCCGCCGTCGGGGTGGACCTCCGATGCCATCATACCTTTGGCGCCGGGGCCGAACCGCACCAGAACAGTCTGGCCCGGACGCAGTTCCGTGATGCCATAGCGCCTCAGGGTCTCCATGTGAACGAAGATATCCGGCGTGCCTTCGCCGCGGGTGAGGAACCCAAAGCCCCGCAAGCGATTGAACCACTTCACCATGGCGCGTTCCAGCCCGCTGGTAGGCGTCACCGTTACATGGGTGCGCGGCACGGGCATCTGCGCTGGGTGGATCGCGGTCGAATCGTCCATGGACAGGACTCGAAAGGCCTGCAGCCCCTTCGTACGCTGTAGGGCCTCGACCACGACCCTCGCCCCTTCATAGGCGGTCTGGAACCCACCGCGTCGCAGACAGGTCACGTGCAGCAGCACGTCAGGCATCCGGTTGTCCGGGACGATAAACCCGAACCCCTTGGATACATCGAACCACTTGATCACTCCTGCAATCTCAACGACGGATGCCACCGCATCGCCGGCCAGGTTGCCGAGCGAATCCGATTCCAGCGCGAAACTTGTTCCCGGCCCCTTGGACCCCATTGCATTCGACCTCATGAGAACGCACGCAGCCACCGTTTCTGGCGCCTCTTCCGGACGCTTCGCGAATCTTGTGAGGCAACATAACATCGTCCACGGCCTGGAAAAGAACAATTTTTTTTCGCATTGTTTGCGCAATCGCCTGTGAATACCTCGGAATATTGTGATTCGAAGTCGGCGAAGCGACCGTGCAGCAGCGCCGACGCATTATGTATGTGCATATTGATCATCGAAAATTTCCAAGCCACTCATTTCCGAGCCACTCAATGGACAATGAAAGGTTCGAGCGTCCGCCCGATGTCGTCATGGATGACGAGATCAGCCATGTCGTCGAAATCGGTCGGATCGCGGTTGAGAATGACAAGGCGCGCGCCGCTCCGCTTGGCCAGCAATGGAAAGCCGGCGGCCGGCCACACCACCAGTGACGAACCGATGGCGAGAAAGAGATCGCAGGCGCCGCAAAGCTCTTCGGCGCGACGCATGGCGGCCTCAGGCATGGCCTGGCCAAAGGAAATTGTCGCGGTCTTGACGTAGCCGCCACAATCTTCGCAGTCCGGTGCGCGGCCATCGGCCTCGAAACGTTCCCTGACCCAGGCAAGCTCGTAATGCCGGGCGCAGTCGAGACAGATAGCGTAGGTGGTATTGCCATGTAATTCCACGACCTTATCGGCCGCAAACCCCGAGGCCTGATGCAGATTGTCGATGTTCTGCGTTATGACCGCCGGAATTTTTCCTAAACGGTGCAGGCTTGCCAGCGCTAAGTGGCCGCAGCCCGGCCGGGCTGTGGAAAACTGCTTGTCCATGGCGAAACGCCGGCGCCAAGATTCGCTTCGCATCTCGGCACTTGCCACAAATTGGTCGAACGGAATGGGCTGATACTTTGTCCACAACCCTCCAGGCGAGCGAAAATCCGGAATACCGCATTCAGTGGAAATGCCGGCCCCGGTGAACGGCAGGATCACCTTTGCGGCACCCACAAAATCGCGCAGCCGCGCAACCCCGGTCTCAATATCGGCCGCAATCATATATTTACACCGTCCCGGCTGATCGGGCCCTTGCCTTGAGCCTCGTTTTGGGCGTTGTCGCGGCAAGGCCACAAGAATCCGGCACCCAAACCGAAAGGTCCGTCATGAGATATCTTCATACCATGCTGCGGGTTCGCGACCTCGATGCCGCGCTCCAATTCTTCTGCGCTCAGCTCGGGCTCGTCGAGATACGGCGCCGCCCCGACGAAAAGGGGCGTTACACCAATGTGTTTCTCGCTGCTCCGCAGGACCGGGCCTTGGTCGAAACCAGCGCGCAGGACGGCCGCGACGCGCCGCTGCTTGAGCTCACCTACAACTGGGACGCCGAGGATTATGGCGAGGCGCGCTATTTCGGCCATCTCGCCTTCGAGGTGGACGATATCTATGCGGTGTGCGATCGCTTGATGAAGGCCGGCGTCACCATCAATCGGCCTCCGCGCGACGGCGTCATGGCATTCGTGCGCTCGCCCGACAAGCAGTCCATCGAACTCCTGCAGAAGGGTGCCCCGCTGCCGCCCCAGGAGCCATGGAAGTCGATGCCTAATACGGGGAAGTGGTAATCAGGGGCGCTGTCACGTTGTTTGTAGCTCCGATTGGCAGGGCGTGCCCGCATAGGATTGCATACAGGCTCGCCGACCCCGCACAGGCCGAAAGAGACTGTCGCTTGGCCGGCGTGAACCCTACCAGGGCTCGGTGCCCCCCATTGGCGCTAACTTACGCTGTGCTGTGCCGCTGCGACTCCCTCCCCCCTTGTGGGGGAGGGTTGGGGTGGGGGGTCGTGCCACGGGGCACAGCCTCGCTCCACTCGGCGACCCCCACCCCCAACCCCTCCCCACAAGGGGGAGGGGAGGAGTCGGCGGCGCCGTTGCAGCGTAAGCGCGCGCGCTCCACCTGCCCCCGGTCGGCAGCCGATGCCTTCGGGCGACGGGACGCTTGTTGCCCCCCGCGGCAAACGCCTCTATATCTCGCCGCGCTCAAGCTGCGCCCTTCGTCTAGCGGTCCAGGACTTCGCCCTTTCACGGCGGAAACACGGGTTCGATTCCCGTAGGGCGCGCCAGTAAAATCAATAAGTTATGACGTAAGGCGGAGCAGGGTGTCCCAGAAGTGTCCCAATTTGTGCATGCGAGCGGGGGGGCAGAAAACGCGGTCTTGCTGTTGGGGGACGCCCCTCGATCATGGCGCCCCCGTCTGGGCGTGCGCGCCGGGTGTCAGGGTCTTCGGGGCTAGCGGTGCGCACAGCGCCAGACCTCGCCGCAAGCGTCGTCCAGTCTAATGGGTGATCGCTGGGGGGCCATTGGGACGGCACGTCGGCAAATGTGGCGCCCCAACAATTCCCGCCGCCCCAGAAAACGTTTGGCGGCCGACCGCCGCGGCAATTCTCTTGAATGCTCGGCATCAATCGAGAACCCGAGAACGCTGGGCGTCGCGGGTTCGCAAAGAGAGCCGTGCGGGGGCACGCATGCGGGGCCAAGTCGATCACATTCTTGATGCCATCGCGGATATGCTGCGCCAGGAAAAAGAGCTCCTGGTTGAGCGAGTCTCTTGGACGCGGCACGGGCGGGCAGGTTTCAACGCGTTGGAATTCGCCGCGCCGATAGCAACAGGAGGAGTCATCCGCGATGGGCTTCAGGCACGGATTTCATGTCGGTCGGACATGGCGCAACGCGACGTTCACGCTCAGCTACAGGTCTATGTGCCGGCGCTCAACGCCTATGCGCACGTGCAACGGGTGGAATGGAGACCAAACAGGCGGCACACAAACAGCGGCAATGCTCCAGCGAAATTGAAGTTCAAGGAATTTACCGATTGATGGTACGATTTTGGCCTAGGGCCTGTAGACATTTGGGTTGATGGGGCAGTTTTCTGCGACCGATTGACTCGGTTTGGAGGAGAGGGATTCTCAAAACAACGGCGATCGGATTCAAGGCTGAAAAACTGGG
>Ga0126369_10001067_pt1 | contig 18726 bp, 18 predicted proteins | sample PanSoiMetaPlot_1_FD_109646 | JGI IMG/M metagenome (GOLD analysis project Ga0126369, IMG submission 109646) | Tropical forest soil microbial communities from Panama - MetaG Plot_1 | ecosystem: Environmental > Terrestrial > Soil > Tropical forest > Bulk soil | place: Panama | collected 2016-02-17 | reverse complement strand
CGGGGAGCCGCCGTTGGCCGGAGCTGGCTCCGCGCTGATCGCTTTATCTATATCCATAGAACAAAGATACAGCGCTCGGCATCGCTGTCAAGCACGCCTTGCGGCACGCAGTGAGCGCCGGCGTCGATCGCCTACGTTTGGATGACGTGCCGGAGCCGTCGATGGCGTTGTCAGTGGGCCGTCGGCTCGGGTGCCGGCGCCGACTCCAGACTGGCGGCTCGCCAAATCGCGCGCTGCCGTGCGAGGTGCCCCATCAGCGCGCCGGCGCCGGTGATCACTCCCGCTGCCGCCGGCGCGGCCAGCGTCCCGGCGCCAGCCTGCGCCGGCAGCCATCCCGGCGTGGGCCGGCTCCGCCGCCGACAGCACCGCCGAGGCTAGGCCGGTGGAAGTGACGCCCAAGGCCGATCCCGGCCAGGATGAACCCGGGCAGCAGCACCAGCCAGGTGGAGGTGGCGGTGGGCGGCGCAACTCCAGGCACTCCGATTCAGCGCTCCCGAACCGGCTGACCACCAGAACCGTCGCCATTGCAACGTTGCGGCCTGCCCGGAGGTAAGTACAGATGGGACCGCCGCGAGCCCGGCGCCGGGTGGCTGGCGGAGAGGGCTGGCCGGTGGGTGGTGAGGGAGCAGGGCATGATGCGTCGTAGCGGGCACGCCGTCATCTTGGCAATCGTGGCGGTGCCGCGGTCTCGTCCGGCCTTCAGATTGCCGCTCTGCTGCGTCTTGGCGTGCGGTTCATCGCATTATCCGATGCCGGCGATTACCCTGTGCTGACTCCAATCGTAACGCCACATACCTATACTTCCCGGATTCCTGAGATCCTAGGGTTCTCGAGTCAATTTCGTGTCTATCTGAAAGAGGAACGCTATCAGCATGGCAGGAGCGTCAAGGGGCGGGTGGCATACGCGATGGCCTGTCGGAGCAAGCGCTCCGGCAGGCCGATCGTCGAGTCATCGTCGGGAAATCTCGCATTGGGCCTCGCGTTCTGGTGTCAGCGGCTCGGGGCTCCCCGGCCGCTGTGTCTGGTCGATGATTGCTGCGAAACCACCATGCGAGAAACCCTCGCCGATGCCGGCTGCATGATCGAATCCGTCCCGCTGACCGACGGGGAAATTGCCGAACAGGCTGGCGTGCACAAGCGCATTGCGCTCGCTAAAGAATACGCCATGCAGGGATACTATTGGCCGAATCAATATGACGGCGCGGAGTGGGTTCGCGTTCACGCGGAGACGACTGGCCCCGAAGTGTGGCAAGATCCGGTTGCCTTCGACATCGTCGCCGGCGCCGTCGGTACCGGCGCGACCATGTCGGGAATCGCGGCATCGCGGCCCACCGACCGGGCCACCACCCGCATCGTTTCCATAGAACCCGCGGGATCGACGATCTTCAACTCCGTGGCCGGCTCCTACCGAGTCGCCGGGGCTGGGAACCCATTCACGCCGAGGAACTACCGGCCCGAACTTGTCGATTACGAGATCACCGTCGAGGACGAGGCCACATTCCCGGCCATGGAGGCACTCCGCCGACGAGGATATAAAATCGGGTCTTCAGGATCCATGGCGCTGGTAGGCGCGCTCCGTGCTGGCACCGCCACGACCTCGCGCAGCATCAGGTCAATCCTGGTGGTGATCGCGGACGACGGCTGGTATGAAACTGACCGGTAAGCCTCAATGGAAAGCCGGTGCCGGTCACAATCTGGCCGTCGCTCCCTGCGATGCCGCGCTGTGGGCGCGGGCGGCGACCAGGATGAGTTCGATGACGGTATCCAGCGGAATCGCCGTGGAGTCGATCATCAGGTGGTACAGCGACGGGTCGCCCGGGTCGCGGCGGTAGAGGCGGCGCAGGTATGCGGTGCGGGCCTTGTCGGCTGCGCGCAGGCGCGCGCTGGCCTCACCCTCGCTGATGGCCTCGATTGCGGCGCCCTGGACGACGCGTCGATCGGCCGGGCCGTCCAGCCGTACGTGATAGCCGCGGTCCTTGCCGAGCACGACCGCCGCCGCCCGGCCCAGGATCACCCCGCCGCCGACGGCCAGCAGGTTGTGGATTCCCGACTCGCCCTGCTCGCGCAGGTGATGGTCCTGGTGGTGGGTGGACAGCGGCGATTGAGTGGGGCCCGTCGGCATGGCCTGGGTGAAGGACGCGAGCAGCCGGTGGACAGGAGTGGCCTTGACTTCATCGACTGACACCTGCTCGTCGCACGGCCCTGGCTCTGCGATGTGCCCTTCTGACGTGGTGACCCGCTGCAGGAAGGGCAGTCCGAGCCGGTCGGCCAGGGCCGGTGCGACCACGCTGCCGCCGGCGCCATAGGAGGCCGACACGGTGATCAGCCGTACGGTGGGCCCAGTCTGCACGAGGGAGGGGCCGGGCTCAGTAGGAGAACTCTCTGCGGTCACGCGCGGTAATCTCCTTCCGGGTCAGGCGGCCGACGGGACGGCCGAGTCGGCCGCTGTCCGCGCGGCCGAGCGTGTTGCAGGTGCGAGGGTGCCAGTGGGAAGCACAAGTCCGCACACGACGGCCGAGCCAGCCAGGATCGCGGCCGAGACCCAGAACGCGACGACGTAGCTGTGCACCGCCGCTCCAGCCAGATCCAGCGGGGTGTGGCCGTGCGCCAGGACATAACTGGTCAGGGCGCTGGCGGCGATGGTGTTCAGAAGCGCAGTGCCAATGGAGCCGCCGACCTGCTGGTTGGTATTGACCATGGCCGAGGCGACGCCGGCGTCCGCCCGATCGGCGCCGTAGGTTGCGGTGTTCATCGCGCAGCCGAACACAAGGCCCAGGCCCGCACCGGTCAGCAGCAGCGCGGGCAGGATCTGGTCCAGATAGCTGGGGCGCAGGCTTAGCTGCGTGGCCAGGACGACCAGGCCGCCGGCGGCGAGGAGCATGCCAGCAGGAACCAGCGGCCGGGGCCCGATCCGCGGCATCAGGGCCCCGCTGGACGTCGTGGAGGACGCCATGATCGCTGCGATCATCGGCAGGAAGGCCAAGCCGGCCTTGACCGGCGAGTAGCCCAGAGTCAGCTGCAGGTAGTAGGTCAGGAACAGGAATATCCCGAACATGCCCATGGCCGACAGCCCGATTGCCAGGTACGCGCCGCCGCGAAAGCGGTTCACGACGATCCGCAGCGGCAGCAGCGGATGCGGGACCCGCCGCTCGACCAGCACGAAGACGGCCAGCAGGACCACACCGGTCACCAGCAGCGCGACGGTTTCCGGCGCGCCCCAGCCCTTGGTCTCGGCCTCCGACAACCCATAGACCACGGCCACCAGCCCGGCCACGACCAGGACGCTTCCTGGCCAGTCGATGCGCACGCCCGGGTTACGGGGTTGGCGGGCCAGCAGCCGGACTGCACCTGCGACCGCGATGACGGCCAGCGCGACGTTGACATACAGGCACCACCGCCAGGACAGGTACTCGGTCAGCGCCCCGCCCAGCAGCAATCCCACCGCCCCGCCTGCCCCGGCGATCGCGCCGTAGACACCGAAGGCCTTGCCTCGCTCGGCCGGGTCGGTGAACGTCGTAGTCAGCGTTGACAGCGCGGCTGGGGCCAGCATCGCGCCGAACGCTCCTTGCGCTCCCCGGCCGATCACCAGCATCGCGAAACTAGTCGCCGCGCCGCCCAACGCCGAGGCTGCGGCGAAGCCCACAAGGCCGATGATCAGCATCCGCCGCCGGCCGAGCAGGTCCGATAGCCGGCCGCCGAGCAGCAGCAACCCGCCGAAGGCCAGTGAATACGCCGTAACCACCCATTGCCGATCGGCGTTTGAGAACCCCAGCGCATGCTGAGCCGATGGCAGCGCGATGTTCACGATCGTGGCGTCCAGGATCACCATCAGCTGCGCGAGCCCGACCACGCCTAGGACCCACCAGCGCCGGGCCGCCCCGGCAGCCACGCCTGACGACCGCGCCCTCTCCGACACCGCCACCGCGGGCCCGCTCATTCAAGCAGCGTACGCCCGGCAAGCGGCGGCAAGCTATCGAGCGCATGGATGATGCGAGCCCTTGTCGCAGGTGAGCTGGCTGTGCCGTCCGCTGGCTGGCAGACTGCGGTCTCATGGCCGGCGTCTATGAGACCCTCGCCGCCGATTACGACTGGCTGTTCGACGATGACGCGCTTGCAGGCGGAGTCGCCATAAACCAGCCCGCGGTCGCGCATCTGCTGGAGCGGATTGGCCCTGCCAGCGTGGTGTTGGACGCGGCCTGCGGCACCGGCGTCGACGCGGCGGTGCTCGCGCGCCGGGGCTTTACAGTGTGGGCGGCCGACGCAAGCGAGGCGATGGCCGGGGAGGCGGCTGCCCGGTTTCGGCGGGAGCAGCTGGCGATTCCGCTGGTTCGCAGTCGGTGGGCGGATCTTCCCGCAGCCACAGGCGAACGGTTTGACGTGGTGCTATGCCTCGGGAACGCCCTGGTCCACGCGGTCGGCCGGGACGAAATGGTCGCGTCGCTTGCTGGGCTGCGGCAGATGGCCCGTCCTGGGGGACACGTTGTGATCGATTCCCGTAACTGGGAGAAGCTCCACGCTGAGCGGCGGATCGTGCAGGTGCCCGACCGTGTGGTCACGCGCGATGGGCGGCGGTGCCTGGTCCTCTATGCGTGGGAGATACCGAGTCGGCTGGGCGATGAGCACATCGCCCACCTGGTGTTCGCCTTCGAGCATGGCGGCCAGGTCGAGCCACACGAACACAAGATCACGTTCCGCCCTTTCACGATCAGCGAACTGCGCGAACGGCTGGAATTGGCGGGATTGAGGGAAGTCGACTCCGACTTCGACGATTCCCGTGATCGCTACGCCGTGGTCACCGTCGCAGCGAGTCCAGGAAACGGTACGTCGCCATAGCGTGGATGCGCGGCCAGGTCAACAGCCCGTCACCGTGAATGCGCTGGAACTTAGCACAGGAAGACTTAGCAACTGGCCGAAGACTTGCTGTCACATGGCGCCGTGAAGTCTTCCCCTTATTGCTCAGCGGTGGGCTTGCCGCCATGTGGGCTGGCGCATGGCCGGCTTGGCGCTGGTCGCCTGCGGCGTGGCGTTGCGGAGATCGTTTTCCATGACGACGTCAGGCGCTGCCTATTGCGGCTGGCTGCGATGTGTCGTCGCGGCGCGCATCCGGCCTGGCCGGCAGCAGTGACCCGGCCAGCAGGGCGCCAGCAGCGGCGACCGCAGACGCGACCAGGCAGCCGCCTGCGAAGCTGTGCAGGAACGCGAGGATCCCGGCGTGGTGGAGCAAGCCGGCCAGGCCCTCCTGGCCCGCCCTGCCCAGGGCCTGGGCCGCCGCGACGGCGCCGCCGACCGATCCGTGCGCCGCCGCGGCTGCGCGGCCGGGGATCCCGGACGGCAACGTGGCCGCCAGCTTGCTCGAATACAGAGAGGCGGCGATGCTGCCGACGACCGCGACCCCCAGTGTGCCGCCGAAGAGCCTTGTCGCGTCGTTGACGGCAGAGCCGATCCCGGCCTTGCTCGGGGGAACGGCACCCATGATTGCCTCGGTCGCCGGCGCCTGGGTCAGGCCCATCCCGGCGCCCAGCAGCGCACCGGCCGTTCCGATCAGGACATAGGACGTCCCCTGGTCCACCGTTGAGATCCACGCAAGCGCCGCGCAGTACAGCGTAAGGCCGCCCGCCACCACGGCCTTGTTGCCAACGCGGACAGCAAGCCGGGTACCGGCCACTGCAGCCGCCGCTACGGCGCCTGCCACCGGGAGCAACCGGACGCCGGTGGCCAGCGGGCCGTAGCCCTTGACGACCTGGAAGTACTGCGTCATCAAGAAGATGAAGCCCTGAAGTGCGAAGAATGCGATCGCCACCGACGCGCTGGCCGCAGTGAACCGGGGGTTGCGGAACAAGGTAACGTCCAGCATCGGCTGGGCGGTGCGGCCTTCTACGGCCACGAAGGCCGCCAGGACGGCGACTCCGGCGGCGAGCGTGCCGATCGTCCGCGCCGAGGCCCAGCCCCAGCCGGGGGCCTGGATGACGCCGAGCACAAGCAGGCCCATGCCGGCTGCGGACAAGATCAGGCCGCGCCAGTCCACTGGCGGCACGCTGGGGTCTCGTGAGGTCGGTACTGTCGCAACGACCGCTGCAGCTACCACCGCAGCCACGGGGGCCATGAACAAGAAGACGCTGCCCCACCAGTAGTGCTCAAGCAGCCAGCCACCGATGATCGGGCCCGATGCGATGCCCGCGCCGGTGGTAGCGCCCCAGAGGCCGATCGCACGCGCGCGCTCGCGTCGGCCGGTGAACACGTTGGTCAGCAATGACAGCGTGGACGGGAACATCATCGCCGCGCCGGCGCCCATCACCGCCCGCGCCGCGATCAGCTCGCTGGAAGACGTAGCGAAGGAGCCGGCCAGGCTCGCCAGACCGAACACCGCGAGGCCGGACAGCAGCATTCCCTTGCGACCGAGCCGGTCCGACAGGCCTCCGGCCGCCAGGACGAGAGCGGCGAAAGACAGGTTATAGGCGTCCACCACCCACTGCAGGCTGGTTGTGGTGGCGCCGAGCTCGCGAACCAGGCTCGGCAGCGCGACGTTCACGATCGTCGTGTCCAGGCTGATGATAAATGCCGCCAGGCAGAGCCCGGCGAGGATGAGCCCGCCGTGCCGAACCGGCCGGCTGGTCGTCTGGCTCTGTGTCATGACACCCTCCGAGCGCTGATGCTGAGTGAGTTCAACTATTGAACTTACTTGACTCAGACAGTATCCTTAGTGAGTTCAATAAGTCAACCCGCTGGGGGAGCGATGCGGCAGACGAGCTTCGCGTCGATGCAGTGCTCGATGGCACGCAGCCTGGAGCTGATCGGCGACTGGTGGACGCCGCTGATCATCCGCGACGTGCACCTGGGCATCGACCGCTTCGATGACCTGGCCGAGGACCTGGGCATCTCACGGAACCTGCTCACCGCGCGGCTGAACCACCTGACCGAGCACGGAGTCGTGGCGCGTCATGCCTACAGCGAGCACCCGCCGAGGTTCAGGTACGCCCTCACCGATGCGGGGCGAGCGCTGATGCCGGTGCTCATCGCGCTGACCGCGTGGGGCGACCAGTGGGCCACGCCGGATGGCGGGCCGCCCATGACGTTCCGGCACCGCGCCTGCGGTCAGGTCTGCACACCGGTTGTGAGCTGCTCTGAATGCGGCGAGCCGCTCGGTACCGGCGGGGTGGAAGCGCTGCCCGGCCCGGGGGCTCGGTCAGGTCCTGGCACCCGTCTGGTGGCAGGCGTTCTCGCACAGCGCGAGACCCAGTGAGCGGCAGTGCTATGGCCGGCAAACCCGCCGGACCAGGTCCTCCCAGCCCTGGCCGAGACGTTCGGACAGCTGCGGGGCGTCGTCGGTGAGGATGGCGGGGGAGAGGTACAGCAGCAGCGGGCCGTCCAGGGCCGCAGTGAGCTGGGTGGCCAGCACGTCCAGGTCAGCGGGGCCAAAGCCCAGCTGTCCGAGCAGCAGCCGAATATGCACACGTGACATCGGCGTCTGCGAACCGGCTGGCACCGGATCCCTGCCGTCCAGCGCGGCCCGCGCGATGTCGCGGTGACCGATCAGGAAGCCGGTCCTGGCGCGGCCGTAGGCGATAAGGCGGTCCAGCGGCCGGGCGCCTGGGCCAAGCGGTGGCGGCCCGGACAGGACCTGCTCCTGAAGCGCCCGCTCGTCGTCATCCAGGAGCGCCTGAAATATCCCGGCCCGGGTGCGAAACCGGCGGTAGACCGTTCCCTTGCCCACGCTCGCGCGCTCTGCCAGCGCGTCCATGGTCAGCCTGCCCGCACCGTGCTCGGCGAGCATCTCACGGGCCGTGGCCAGCAGATGCAGCCGGTTGCGTGCGGCGTCGGCGCGCTCGCCGCGGGGCGCACCCCAGGCCACGGGCAGGTTCACGGGCCCCAATCTATGGCCGGGAGTCAACCGGGGTAAAGTCCGGTTGACTCTCAGCGCCTTGCTGGCCGCGAAGGAAGCGCCGCATACACGTAGTCCTCATCAGCCAGGTGCCCGGGTTCAGATTCAGAAGGTTGACGACGTGGCACAGTCCGGTCTGCTGTCACCGGATCGGGGGCGGCTTGCCTTCCGCACTGCCGGCCAGCTCGGCATCCCACCCGCACACCAGGCAGGCGTGAGTGAACGCGGACCGCGCGAACTCGAGCGCGGCAGCGCGCGGGTCGCTGGCAACCCGGACGTCGTCCCAGTCCAGGATGTATTCGCCCAGGCTCTCACTCCAACGGGCGCCGGCCGGGGACAAGCGGGCACCTGCGAAGCCCGGCGGCGCCGGGTGCGCGAAGGCGAAGAACGCAGCCTTCGGGTAACGGGCGTCCCCTGGCCACCAGCCGACTTCGACCAGTTGGGCGTCCGCGCTGTTACGCATGATGAACCCATTCGAGGGGGGGTCGGCCGGCACGCCTGAGAACAAGAACACCGCCAGATCAAACGTCCCCCACCAGGCGTTCACGGGTGAAGATCGGCCCCGGTACGGCGCCCGGAACGCCGCCAGCGCCAGCGCAGCCTGGGTCGCCGCCGCGAAGTAATCGCGGACTTGGGCCGGGTCGTAGCTGGCGTGCTCGTCGTCTTCATCCAACGGCGCGCTCCACGGCACCTCTTGCGGCCGGGGGTTGATGTGCACGGCGCCGCCAAGCCGGCCGACGGCGGCCAGCACCTCCCGGGTCACCTCGCCGACCGGCCGATCCGGGGTCAGCGGCACGCGCTCCACCTGACCGCCGCTGTGCTCGATCACCGCCTCGTGCGCCCGCAAGTCCAACGCTGCCACCAGCGATCCGGAACCATCCTGCGCCGGTAGCGGGGCGGTCTCCCACCCCCGCACGGTCAGCCGCAGCGCCGCATGCTGCAACTGCGGCTCGGGCGGGGCCAGCTGCACCGCCAGCTTGCCCAGCACCTGGGTATGCGCGTGCAGAGTGTCACATGTCGCAGCCCACCGCTCATAGGAGGCCGCTGGCCAGCTTTCCGGCATGCTCAACGCTAACCACCGAGGCGCCACCGGCACTTGATGGGGTTCGGCTGCGGGCTAGCAGCAGCGGGTTGCGGCTGCTGCCTCCGCCGCCGCGGCCCGGTCGGCTGGGTCGGCCCAGCGAGCGGCCGCCGCCGCGTCGTCGCCGTAGAAGGTCGCGCTGTCCTCAAGCACGGCGTAGATCTCCCATTGCTCGCCGTTCGGGGTGCCTTCCACCCAGAACTTGTCCTGCCGGGCGTAGCAGCAGGTGGTGTCCCGCTCGTCAGCGGACACGAGCCCGGCGGCGGCCAGGCGGGCCTGCTCGGTGTCGACGGCATCGGTACTGGCTACCTCGACTCCCAGGTGATTGAGACTGCCGCCGTGCCCGGGGTTCTCCAGCAGGACCAGCTTGAGCGGCGGCTCGGCGATGGCGAAGTTGGCGTAGCCGGGCCGGAGTTTGGCCGGCTCGGCGCCGAACAGCTTGCTGTAGAACGCGACGGACTCCTCTAGGTCGTTGACGTTGAGCGCGAGCTGGACGCGTGACATCGGAACCTCCGGACTTCGATAACCGTCTATGTCTGATGCAGGCAGCTTGCCACATGACATTCACGAGTGTCAATATAGATGCATGTCGAAGTTGCTGACGCTGATCCCGGCGGAAACGGCCGCGTGCTGCCCGCCGCTGTCGCAGGAACCACTGTCCGACGGGCAAGCCCGGCAGGTCGCGCCGTTGCTGAAAGCGCTGGCCGATCCGGTGCGGCTGCGGCTGATGTCGCTGATCGCCAGCCACTCTGGCGGCGAGGCCTGCGTGTGCGACCTGAACGGCGCCTTCGATCTGTCCCAGCCAACGATCAGCCACCACCTCAAGGTGCTGCACGAGGCCGGCCTGCTCGACCGCGAAAAGCGCGGGGTCTGGGTGTACTACCGGGCCCGCACTGAGGCCCTCACCAGCCTCGGGGCGCTGATCGGATCGCCCGCCATCTAGCCGGGCAGCGGCCTAAGCGGGCTTGGCCGCCCTGACGATCGCCGAGTGCAGGCCACCGCCTGCGTCGCTGCTCACGGTGACGCTCATGCCTGCGAACCCAGCAGCGTCGAGCAGCTCACGGTATTCACGCGCAGTGAGCGTGCCGCTGGCGCATCCGATGAGGCTCTCCGCCTCCGCGCGCGGCACCGGGTGGACATCCTCGTCCGCGATCACGTCGCTGACGCCGAGGCGGCCGCCGGGGCGCAGCACCCGGAACGCCTCCCGCAGGACGCGCGGCTTGTCCGTCGAGAGGTTGACGACGCAGTTGGAAATCACGACGTCCACGTGGCCGTCGGGTAGCGGGATGGACTCGATGTGCCCAAGCAGGAACCGCGCGTTTGTCACCTCTGCCCTGGCAGCGTTGGCACGGGCGAGGGCAAGCATGTCCTCGCTGGCGTCCACGCCATACGCGATCCCGGCCGGACCGACCCGCCGGGCCGACAGCAGCACGTCCAGCCCGCCGCCTGACCCCAGGTCCAGCACCGTCTCGCCCGGCCGCAAGTCGGCGACCGCGACCGGGTTGCCGCACCCGAGGCTCGCCGCCAACGCGCCATCGGGAAGGTCGGCGGCCTCGTGATAGGCGGCGGCGCCGAAGCAGCCGTCCTCCGCGGCGCCGTCGCCGTCCCCGATCGGGAGGCCCGCCAGAGCTGCCCGGGCCAGGGCCGAGTAGCGGCTGATGACCGGATCGGCGTCGGCTTGGGCCTGGTATGCGCTCATCGGGATTCTCCTGCCTGCCGCCCCGCCGGGATGGGCTGGCCAGGGACGGGCCGGCCCATGACGACGTCGGCGGCGGTCGGGAAGCAGTCCACGCACGCCTCATTGATGCGGTAGTAGGTGGCAGTCCCGCGGTGCTCGGCCAGTACGAACCGAACCTCTGCCAGCACTTTCAGGTGCGCGGACACCGTGGACTGGCCGACCTGGACGCAGGTCACGATCTCGCCGACATTCAGTGGCCGGCCATAGCGGGCCAGCAGTGAGCCGATCTGGATCCGTGTTGGATCGGCCAGCGCGCGGAACCAGCCCGCGTACTCCGTGGCTGTGGCCCGATCCAGCGGCTCGGCGCGCTCATTCATCGTTAATCGACGATAGACGATGAATGAGCGCGAGGCAAGAGGTCACTCGCTCGGGACGTGGCGGCCGGCCCGGGGGTTACAGTGCTGCTGAGGGTGACCCAGCAGAAGAGGGGTGAAACCTTGACCGAGCAGGATCCGCGGCGGGCCGCCATCCTGACGGTCGACGACGACCCCGGCGTCTCCCGTGCCGTGGCGCGGGACCTGCGCCGCCGTTACGGAGAAGGCCATCGGATCGTCCGCGCCGAGTCAGGTGCCGACGGCCTGGATGCACTGAGGCAGATGAAGCTGCGCGGCGAACTGGTGGCGGTCATCCTGGCCGACTACCGGATGCCGGAAATGAATGGCATCGAGTTCCTGGAACAGGCCATGGACGTGTACCCGGCAGCACGGCGAGCGCTGCTGACCGCGTACGCCGATACGGGAGCCGCGATCGATGCCATCAACGTCGTGGACCTGGATTACTACCTGCTCAAGCCCTGGGATCCGCCCGAGGAAAAGCTCTACCCGGTGGTGGATTCGCTGCTGGACTCCTGGCTGTCCGCCGATCACCGGCCCGTCCGCGAGACGAAGGTCGTCGGGCATCGCTGGTCGGCGCGTTCCTCGCAGGTGCGCGAGTTCCTGGCCCGCAATCAGGTTCCGTATCGCTGGTACAGCTCTGAGGAACCCGAGGGTCGCAGGCTGCTTCAATCCGCCGGAACCGACGAGCGGCGGCTGCCCCTCGTGGTCACGCCGGACGGCGAGGCCCTGGTCGAGCCGTCAGACCAGGAACTGGCGGCTCGGGTGGGGCTGGCCACCACTCCGTCCGAGGCCTTCTACGACCTGATCGTCATCGGCGGCGGGCCGGCCGGGCTCGGCGCAGCCGTGTACGGCGCGTCAGAGGGCTTGCGCACCGTCCTAGTGGAGCGGACGGCGACCGGCGGCCAGGCTGGCCAGAGCTCGAGAATCGAGAACTACCTGGGCTTCCCCGACGGCGTATCGGGCGCCCAGCTCACCGACCGGGCCCGGCGCCAGGCAGCCAAGTTCGGCGCCGAGCTGCTGACGGCGCGTGAGGTCGTCGGGCTCGAGGTGCACGGCTCGGCGCGCCGGGTCGTGTTCGGCGATGCAAGCTACGTCGATGCGCACACGGTGATCCTGGCCACCGGCGTGACCTACCGGCAGCTGGACGTGCCGGGCCTGACCGAGCTCACCGGCCGCGGCGTTTACTACGGATCGGCGCTGACCGAGGCGACCAGCTGCAGCGATCACGATATCTACATCGTGGGGGGCGCCAATTCCGCCGGCCAGGCGGCCGTCTACCTGGCCAGGACGGCGCGCTCGGTGACGATGCTGGTGCGGGGCGACTCGCTGGAGAAATCCATGTCGCACTATCTCGTCCAGCAGGTGGCCAGCATCCCCGCGATCAGGGTTCGAACCTGCACCGAGGTAGCGAGCGCCGACGGCACCGATCACCTGGAGCGGCTCACCCTCCGCGACGCCACGACTGGTGCCACGCAAGCCGTGGACGCGCAGTGGCTGTTCGTCTTCATCGGCGCGGCGCCGCTGACCGACTGGCTGGACGGCGTCGTGCAGCGGGACGAGCGTGGCTTCATCGTTGCCGGGCCGGATCTGGTCAGCGACGGCGTACGGCCGCAGGGATGGCCGCTCGACCGGCCGCCCTACCACCTGGAAACCAGCGTGCCAGGGGTGTTCGTGGCCGGCGATGTCCGAGCCGAGTCCGCCAAGCGGGTCGCCTCCGCAGTCGGGGAGGGCGCGATGGCGGTCATGCTGGTGCACCGCTACCTGGAGAAGCTATGACCACACCGGCCACGCCGGCGACACCGGCGGCACCAGCGGCGGCTCCATCTCGGTGCAACGTCGACGAGCTGCGCGACCTGTTCCTCTTCGAGAAGCTGTCCCAGGATCAGCTTGCCTGGCTGTGCGAGCACGGCGGTGTGATCGAAACCGGCCCCGGCCCGGTCTACGCCGAGGGTGATCCGGCCGAGTACCTGTACGTCCTGCTCACGGGGACGGTCGTGCTGTCGCGCCGGATCGGCGGCGACGACGTCGAGGTCACCAGGACGTCAAGTCGCGGTGTCTATGCCGGCGCGTTCCTCGCCTACCTCGGCGACCGGGTTCCGCAGGTGTACAACAACTCGCTCCGGGCCGCCGAGCCGTGCCGTTTCTTCGTGCTGGACGCGCGGACGTTCGCCGGGCTCATGAACGACTGGTTCCCGATGGCCGTGCACATGCTCGAAGGGCTGTTTTTCGGCAGCAGGAACGCGCAGGAGGCGATCGGCCAGCGGGAGCGGCTGCTGGCGCTCGGCTCGCTGTCCGCCGGGCTCACGCACGAGCTGAACAACCCCGCAGCCGCCGCCGTCCGGGCGACCGGCTCGTTGCGGGAGCGGGTGACGCGGATGCGGGGCAAGCTCGCCACGCTAACCGCAAGCGGCCACGATGCGTCGTTCATCGCGCAGCTGGTCCGGCTTCAGGACGAGGCGGTGGAACGAGCGGCCAAGGCGCAGCCGCTCAGCCCGATCGAGGCCACCGACGCTGAGGATGCCGTCGGCGAGTGGCTCGAGGCGCACGGGATCGACGCAGGCTGGGACCTGGCGCCCTCGTTCGTCCAGGCCGGCCTGGATGCCGCCTGGCTGGAGCAAGTCGCGGCCGCGGCCGAGGACGCCGGCCAGCCGGGCGCGCTGGACGGCGCGATCCGCTGGCTCGGTTACACCGTCGATACCGAGCTGCTCATGACCGAGATCGCGGACTCCGTCACCAGGATCTCCAACCTGGTCGGCGCGGCGCGCCAGTACTCGCAGCTAGATCGGGCACCCTTCCAGGTGGTCGACGTCCACGAGCTGCTCGACAGCACGCTGGTCATGCTGGACGGCAAGTTCGGGCCGGGCATCCGCGTGGTCAAGGACTATGACCGCAGCCTGCCGCGCATCCCCGGTTACCCTGCCGAGCTCAACCAGGTCTGGACCAACCTGATCGACAACGCGGTCGCGGCCATGGCAGGCGACGGCACGCTCACCATCCGCACCTCCGGCGACCGGGACCGGCTGCTCGTGGAGTTCGCTGACACCGGCTCCGGTGTTCCCGACCAGATCAGGGACCGCATCTTCGAGCCGTTCTTCACCACCAAGCCGGTCGGCCAGGGGACGGGCCTGGGCCTGGACATCTCCTGGCGGATCGTGGTCACCAGGCATCACGGCGACCTGAAGGTTCAGTCCGTGCCAGGCGACACCCGGTTCCGGGTCTGGCTGCCGCTGACGGCCGAGCAGGAGGTTCCCGCCTCCAGCTAGCCGATGGCCTTGGCGAGCATGACCTCTTCCTCCTGGTAGCCCTGCCTGCGATAGAAGCTGCGGGCTGACTCATTGGCCGCTGCGGTGTGCAGGGTCACCAGCGCCAGGCCGCGTCGTGCGGCCCAGTCCTCGGCGGCGCTCATGAGGGCGGTCGCGATGCCGCGCCGTTCCATGCCCGATACGACTGCGAGTTCGCCGACGTAGGCGTCCGTCTGCCCGGTGAAGTGGGCTTGCTCGCGGATACTGACGACGCCCACGATGGCCTCGCCTGAAACGGCGACGTAAACGGCGCGGTCCGGCTGGGTGGCGGTGTCGATCGAGGTCTGCACCCAGTTCTGAGCGGCGCGGCGGACCGCTGACGGGTCTCGCCAGGCCGGCGCGCTCTCGGTGAGCCGCACCGCAAGGGTCAGGACCTGTTCCTGGTCCGCGGGCTGGAACGGGCGGATCTGGGCGGGCGCCGGCATTGCCATGAGGTGAGCCTGGCACGCGGTGTGGCGGCGCGAAGGAGCGGCTGGCCGTTCGGCTCGGCCGCTCCCGCCGCGGTGCGGCTACCCGGGGGCGTCACTCCGGCCGTACGCTTCCCACGCGTTCATGGCCACGCCGATTCCCCAGCCGGCGAGGACGAACGCGGGCCAGAAGAACCCGTGGCTGGTCAGCGCCCAGATCACCACCAGGAAGGTGTTGACCAGCAGGTAGAAGATGAGGTGACCGCGAAAGTCGCGCTGCTTCTTCTGCCGGCCGAGCGCCGGGTCGAGGGATGTTGATGCGGGCGCTGCGCTGTGGTCTGTCATGGCTAGCTCCTTCCAGAGTCGCGATCTGATGTGGGGTGGCGCATGCGGGGATGCGTGGGTTGGGCGCGTAGATATCAGCGCCTGGCCGCGCTGCCAGCGACCTCCGCCGGCACCGGGGTGATCGTGGCCAGGGCGCCGGCGCGTTCCCGGCTCAGCTCTGCTAGCGCTGGGTCGGGGGTCCGGGCGAGCTTGCTCGGCCACCACGTCCACCGGCCGACTTCCAGGTTCAGCGCGGTGACCAGGACGGACCGCACGACGAGGGTGTCGAGCAAGATGCCCAAGGCGACCGCGAACCCGATCTCGGCCAGAATTGTCGATTTCAGGATGGCCAGCACGGTGAAGGTGCCCGCGAGCACGAAGCCCGCGGCGGTGATCACCCCGCCCGTGGCCGCTAGCCCGGAAATCGCGCCATGCCGTGCGTCGCGGCGGTGCGCGTCTTCGCGGACGCGGGTCATCAGGAAGATGTTGTAGTCGATGCCGAGCGCGACCAGGAAGATGAACACGAACAGCGGGAACGAGGTATCTTCGCCGCCGAAGTGGAACACGTGGCTGAAGAAATAGGCACTGACGCCCAGCGCGGAGACGAACGACAGCACCACCGTGCACATAAGGATGAGCGGTGCCACGAGCGCGCGAAGCAGCAGCCCGAGGATGAGGAGAACCACCAGCAGGACGAGCGGGATGATGAGCGCGCGGTCGTGCCTGGAGGCGCCGCCGATGTCCATGCTGATCGCGGTCGCGCCGCCGACCAGGCCGTCGCCGTCACGAACCGCGTGCACCGCGGCACGGACCTGGTCAATGGTGGCGTTGGCAGCGTGGCTGTCCGGCGGACTGGTCAGCGTTCCTTCCAAGTAGGCGTGGTCGGCCCGGATCGCCGGCGGCGTGACGCGGATGATGCCCGGGGTGGCCGCGAAGGCTGACCGCAGCGCGGTGACCGCGTCCGGGTTGCCAACGACGACGACGGGTTCGCCCGCGCCGGCCGGGAAGTGGGCAGCGAGCACCGCTTCGCCGAGCACCGAATCGGGCTGGGCGCCGCGGAAGGATTGCGCGTCGGTAAGGCCGCTGGCCTTCAGGCCGGTGAGCCCAAGCGCGAGGATGCCCAGGATCACGGCGGTGGTGATCCATACCAGCCGTGGCTTGGGCGCGACGGCCCACCCGATCCTCGCCCACAGTCCTCGAGTGCTCGGCTCGGCCGAACCGTAGCTGGGCCGGTACGGCCAGAACACGCCGCGGGGGACGATCACCATCAGCGCTGGCAGCAGGGTGAGCATGGAGAGCATGCCGACCGCCACGCCGATGGCGAGCACCGGGCCAAGGCCCCTGGTCGAGTTGACCTGGGCGAACAAGAGCATCAGCAGCGCGATGATGACGGTGCATCCGCTGGCGATGATCGCCGGGCCCGCGCGCCGCAAGGCCTCGGTCATCGCCGGGCGGCGGCGGTCATGGCGGCGCAATTCTTCCCGGTAGCGCGCGACGATCAGCAGCGCGTAGTCGGTGCTGGCGCCCAGGACCAGCACGTACAGGATCCCGACGCTGAGCCCGTTGACCGTCAGCCCGGCATGCGCCGCCAGCAGGTAGACAACCCCCTGGGCGGCATAGAGGGCGGCGCCCGAGGAGATCAAGGGCAGCAGCCAGAGCACTGGGCTGCGGTACGTGATCAGCAAGATCACGATCACGACGGCCAGGGTCGCGAACAGCAGCTTGCTGTCGATGCCGCTAAACACGTTGTTGAAATCGGCCGATCTCCCGAGCGGGCCGGTGATGTGCGAGTTCATCCCGTGCGCGCCAGACCGGGTGATCGCGCGCAGCGCGTCGGCGGCCTTTGTCGCATCGGACGAGCCAGCCTGGCCGAGGTTGACTGGAACGAGGGTCTGCATGGCCTTGCCATCGGCCGAAGGGATCGGCCCAACCACCTGGCCTGGCACGACCCCATGGATGGCTGCGAACCTGCGAACGTCAGCGGCTGCCTTGGCCCGGTCCGCGCCGGTCAGCCCAGATGCACGGTCGTAGACGACGATCGCGGTCGAGACGCCGGGCGACTGGAAGTGCTGCTGCACATCGAGGACCTTGGTCGACTCCGCGCTGGCGGGCAGCCACTGGGACGTGTCGTTCTTCTCGACGTGCTTGATCTTTTGCGACAGCGGAAAGGCCACCCCGACCACGATCGCCCACAGGACCACGACCAGCCACTTGGTCCAGCGTCCGGTTGGCATCGCCGCGATCTTCCTCAGACTGCTCATCGATTCTCCTCAGTCCGCCGGGTCGGCCCTCGCCTCCGTGGCCGATCACCTGCCGCGACCGTAGCCATGCGATCCAGGCGGCTATATCCGTGTCAGCACGTAGGTCCGCACTGAAGTTGGGCAGGCCTGCGCTGGCCCGCACCGGGTCGCGCTGTCCCGGCTTGGTGTGCGAACCGGGGCAAACTCATCCGGACCGCACCGACGTGGTGGCCAGCGGCGCCTGATGGCCGCGCCCGGCACTCACGGCTGCGGGCGAGTCTGCGTGTTGTCCACGATGGCGGGCGGAGTCGGCCCGGCCATGCTGGTTACCGAGGCATAGGGAGAGTCGGAACACAGATGAGTGATCGTGGCCAGGTCGCCAAGGCCCGCGGAGGCGCCGCCGGAGCGGGACCGGCGAGCCTATTCATAGTCGAACGGCGGCTGCCCAAGATCAACGAACGCCAGCTGGCCGTGCTCCAAGATGCGCTCACCGGCGCGGCCGGCCGATGCAGTGCTCGCAGCCACGGTGTTCGCTACCTGCGCTCGATCTTCCTCGCCCGCCAGGAGCGCCTCTTGTCGTTGTTCCTGGCCGACAGCCTCGACGCGGTCCGGGCGGTGAACGAGGCGACGCTCGTCCCCTTCGCCAGCATCGAACCCGCCATCGAACTGCCCGGACTGGCTCAGCCTTAGCTGCCTTCTCGGCAGGGCCATCGCGGCGTACCCTTGCCCTGATATGGGGGATGCAGCCCGCGGACCTCGTCCGTCGAACTTGCCGGCTGAGCTGACCAGTTTCGTCGGGCGCCGGCAGGAGCTGCGCGAAGTCAAGCGTCTGCTGACCACGACCAGGCTGCTGACCCTCACCGGCAGCGGAGGCGCCGGGAAGACCCGGCTGGCGCTCCGGGCGGCGGCGGATATGTCCCGCGGATTCCCTGATGGCGCCTGGCTGGTCCAGCTGGCATCGATCCACGACCCGCTGCTGGTGACCCAGGCTGTCTTCAGCGCGCTCGGGGTGCACGACCTTTCCGGCGGCCTCTCGCTGTCCTCCCTCACCGATTACGTCGCCAGCAAGCGGCTGCTGCTGGTGCTCGACAATTGCGAGCACCTCCTCGACGCCTGCGCTGTCCTCGCAGTGACGCTGGTACGGACATGTCCTGAGCTGCGATTGCTCGCTACCAGTCGGCAAGCGTTGGGGGTGGCCGGCGAGGTCAGGATGGTGGTGCCGCCGATGTCGCTGCCGGCGCAGGAGGACGAGCTGTCGGTGCAGCGGCTGGTCAGCTCGGACGCGGTGTGGCTGCTCAGCGAGCGCGCGGCGGCCGTAGTTCCCGGCTTCACCGTCGACGCGGAGAACGCGGCGGCAGTGCTGGACCTGTGCCGGCGGCTCGATGGCATTCCGCTGGCCCTGGAGCTGGCCGCGGTCCGG
>Ga0126369_10001066_pt1 | contig 18743 bp, 17 predicted proteins | sample PanSoiMetaPlot_1_FD_109646 | JGI IMG/M metagenome (GOLD analysis project Ga0126369, IMG submission 109646) | Tropical forest soil microbial communities from Panama - MetaG Plot_1 | ecosystem: Environmental > Terrestrial > Soil > Tropical forest > Bulk soil | place: Panama | collected 2016-02-17 | reverse complement strand
GGGTGCCCGCGCGTCCTCTGACGTGCGGGACCCTGTGCTAGCCTGCCCGGTCACCGGAGGTTCGCTGCTATGTGGGGTGTTCTCGTCAGCTGGGCGCTGCTCGCGGTCGCGTTCTACGCGACCACCCAGGTCGTGCCGGGGTTTCGAGTGACCGGTGGGATCGTCGCCTACCTGCTCGCCGCGCTCACATTCGGCCTGGTGAACTCCGTCCTGGGGCCAATCCTGCGCATCGCGACGCTGCCGCTGCGCGTGCTGACCCTGGGCCTGTTCTCGTTCGTGCTCAACGCCGCCCTGCTGCTGATCGTCGCGCACCTGGTCTCGGCGCTCTCGGTGGACAACTTCCTGACGGCCGTGGTCGGCGCGTTCGTGCTCTCGATCGCGTCCGCCCTGCTGAACATGATCGTCGGCCCCATCCTGCGCGCCGCGGTGACCTGACGGCGCCGGCGCGCGCGACCTCGGTACGCTGCCTGGCTTGATGGATCTCGAGCTCGAGCTGGCGCAGCGCGTGACCGCGGCGGTGCGGTCCGGTCTGAACCTCGACATCACCTCCGAGGAGGCGATGATCCGTCCGACTGCGCCGGGCCGCGACGCCGACTACCAGAGCAACGCGGCGATGAGCCTCGCGAGGCGCCTGGGCCGGCCGTCGCGCGAGATCGGCCAGGCGATCGCGGATCACCTGGTGGTGGGCGACATGCTGGAGCCGGCGCGGGCGGAGGGGCCGGGCTTCGTGAACCTGACGCTCCGTGGCGACTGGCTCTCGCGCCGGGTGGCCGACCTCCGCTGCGACGAGCGGATCGGAGTAGCGTCGACAGAGCACCCCCGCCGCGTCGTCCTGGACTACAGCGCGGTCAACGTCGCCAAGGAGATGCACGTCGGCCACCTGCGGAGCACGATCATCGGGGACTCCATCCATCGCCTGCTCCGCTTCCGCGGCGAGCACGTCATCGCGCAGAACCATGTCGGCGACTGGGGCACGCCTCTCGGCATGCTGCTGGAGCACCTCCTCGACGAGGAGCAGATCCACGGCGCCGCCACCTCGATCGGGGAGCTGAACGCGTTCTACCAGGCGGCACGGCTCAAGTTCGACAACGACCCCGCGTTCCAGCAGCGCGCGCGGCTCCGGGTCGTCGCGCTCCAGGGCGGCGACGACGCGACGCTGGAGCTGTGGCACGACCTGATCGAGAAGTCGATGCGGTACGTGGAGCGGCTCTACGACCTGCTCGGCGTCCTGCTCACGCCGGCCGACGTCGCTGCCGAGAGCTTCTACAGCCCGATGCTGTCCGACGTCGCGCACGAGCTCGAGTCGCGAGGTCTTGCCGAGGTGGTCGACGGCGCGCTGATGGCCTTTCCACCCGGCTTCACCGGCCGGGACGGCCGGCCGGTCCCGCTGATCGTCCGCAAGAGCGACGGCGGCTACACCTACGACACGACCGACCTGGCGGCCATCCGCTACCGGGCGCGCGACCTCCACGCGGACGCCATCCTGTACGTCGTCGGCACCACCCAGCACCTGCACCTGGAGATGATCTTCGCGATGGCCAGGGTCGCCGGATGGCTGCCACCTCAGGCGGTCGCGACGCACGTGGGATTCGGACAGGTGCTCGGGCCGGACGGAAAGCGCTTCCGCACGCGTGCGGGCGAGTCGATCCGGCTGGTCGAGCTCCTGGAGGAGGCGGTCGAACGGGCCGCCGCCGTCGTCGCCGAGCGCAGCGCGCTGACCGACGATGAGCGCGCGCAGGTTGCGCGAGCGGTCGGCGTCGGGGCGGTCAAGTACGCCGACCTGGCCAGCGACCGGATCAAGGACTACGTGTTCGACTGGGACCGGATGCTGGCGATGGACGGGAACACCTCCGTCTACCTGCAGTACGCCAACGCCCGGGTGCGGTCGGTGATCCGACGCGCCGGCGGCGAGGCACCGCCCGACACGCAAGTGGTGCTCGAGCACCCCGCGGAGCGCGCGCTGGCGCTCGCGCTCGCCCAGTTCCCGACCGCGGTCGAGGCGACGATCAGCCACCTCGAGCCCCACCGGCTCTGCACGTACCTGTACGACACCGCGGTGGCGTTCTCGACCTTCTACGAGAAGTGCTCGATCCTGAGCGCGGGGACGGCCCGGCTCCGTGCCTCGCGGCTGGTGCTCTGCGAGCTGACGTCCCGAGCGATGGTGCGCGGCCTCGACCTGCTCGGCATCGAGGCGCCCGACCGGCTCTAGGAAGCGTGCGTATGTGACGTTATCGCTGTCTCTGCCCTCGTCAGCACCGCACTGGCGTCACAGTGCTACGCACCCGAGCCGCGGCTGGGCCCTAGCGGCGGGCTTTGCGGCGCTTCTGGGCGCGGGTCGGCGGCCGGCTGGCGGCGTTGGACCGGCCGTCGGCCGTGCTCGTGGCCGGTTTGGTCGTCGCCGTCGGCGGCCGGCTCGGGTTCGCGGGCGCAGCCTTCGGGGCAGGGGCCACGGACTTCGGAGGCGCGGCGCCGTTCGCCGTTGCCGTCGACAGCGCCGGCTGGCGCCGGAGGCCGCCCCAGCCGGTCACGAAGTACTGCTGGACGATGGCCACCGTGTTCGACACGAGCCAGTACAGGCCAAGGCCGGCGGGGGTGACGATCGCGAAGTAGGCGATCATCAGCGGCATCATGACCTGCATGGTCCGGGTCATCTGCTGCGTCTGCTGCTCCTGCTCGGTCGGCACCGCGCTCAGCGGCTGCTGCATCATGCGCGACTGCACGAACGTCGTCCCGGCCGCCAGCAGCGGGATGATCAGGTAGACCAGCGTGGGAATCGGCAGCCCAGGAATCAGCGCGTGCGCCGACGGCGTGTCGTTGAGGTGCGGGACGAACAGGAAGTGGTCAGTGAACGTGTGGTTCTTGGCGTTGCTGTAGAAGACGTAGTAGAGCGCGGTCAGGATCGGGAACTGCAGGAGCGCGGGGAGACAGCCGCTGAGGCCGCCCAGCGGATTGATTCCATGCTCCCGGTACAGCGCCATCATCTCCTGCTGCTGCTTCTGGGGGTCGTTCTTGTACTTCTTGCGCAGTTCGGCCAATTCGGGCGCGATCTTCTTCTGCTGCTCCATCGAGCGCCGGCTGAGGCGGAGCTGGAGGTGGAAGAGCGGCGCCAGCAGGAGGCGCACGATCACGGTCAGGATCACGATGGCCAGCCCGTAGGCGCCGATCGCAGCGACCAGGGGGTAGGCGGCCAGGAAGTGATAGATGCTCGACAGCCCCACGCTCAGGGTGTTGCCGAAGACCGCCCACCACACGGTGTGGATCGGGAGGAAGATGTTGAACAGGCTCCTGAGGTCTATGGCGACGAGCTCCTGGCTGCGGTCATCATCTGCAGATGGTCATACCCGTCGCGGACCGCGGGAAAACGAGACGGGGCCACCACGCATTGTAGGGAGCTTGCCGGCCGAGAGCGCCCGGGAGGTCAGGTCGTGGCTGCCGGACGGCTACTCCCCCCGCCACTCCGGGCGGCGCTTGGCCAGGAACGCCTCGACTCCTTCCTTGAAGTCCGCTGACAGGTAGCAGGCCACGATCAGGTCGGAGTCCGCTCCTTCCGGCACCAGGCGTTCGCGGATCCGCCGCATCGCCTCCTTCGTCGCCCACATCGTCAGAGGCGCGTGCGTGGCCAGCTCCTCCGCCAGCTCCTGCGCCCGGGGCAGCAGCGCCGCCTCGTCCGCGACCTCCTCGCGGGCCAGGCCGCACGCCACCATCTCCTCGGCACCCATCAGCCGCGCGGTCAGCAGGATGTCCTTGGCGCGCGCCGGGCCCAGCAGCGCGAACAGCCGCGCGTAGTTCTGCATCGACAGGCAGTTCCCCAGCGTCCGCGCGATCGGGAAGCCGTACCGCGCCGAGGGCGAGACCATGCGCAGGTCGCACGACGCCGCCATCCCCGCCCCGCCGCCGGTGCACGGGCCGGCGATCGCCGCGATGGTCGGCACCCGAACCGTCTCCAGCGTCCGCATCACGTGGTTGCCCCGCGCCTCGTAGTCGAGCGCGTGCTGCTCGGTCGTGAACGATCGGAACTGCGCGATGTCGGTGCCGGACACGAACGCGCGCCCCCCCGCGCCCGTCAGGACCATCGCGCGGACCGAGCGGTCGCCGTTGACCTCCTCGCAGACCTCGACCAGGCGCTCGTACATGTGCCAGGTCATCGCGTTGCGCGCCGACGGCCGGTTGAAGATCACCCACTGCACCGGGCCGCGGCGCCGGGCGATGAGCTCGTCCTCGCCCTCGCCGGGGTCGCGCGCCACCTCGATCACGTCGCGTTCGGCCCTCATACCGGCACCCTCCGCGGCTCCTGGGCCGGCGTCTTGACCACGCCGGCCGCGACCAGCTCCCTCGCCTCCGCCTCGCCGTAGCCGAGCTCCCGGAGCACCGCCTCCGAGTCCTCGCCGAAGCGCGGCCCCGCCTTCTCCCGGCGGGCCGGCGTCTCCGAGAACCGCATCGGCGAGCCGAGCTGGCGAACGCTGCCCAGCGTCGGGTGCGGCGCCTCCCAGAAGAACTCGCGGGTCAGAAGATGGCCGTCGTTGAACACCTCTCCATAGTCCTGGATCGGTGCGCACGGCACGCCCGCCGCCTCCAGCACCTCGATCCAGTGCGCCATCTGCCGCGTCCGGGTGAGCTCCTCTATCTCGGCGATCAGCTCCTCCCGGTGCTCGTGGCGGCTGTTGGTGTCGGCGTATCGGGGGTCGGCGGGGAGGCGCTCGAGGCCCATGGCCGAGCAGAACGCGGCCCAGTTGCGGGTCGACGTGGCGCCGATGGTGAACCAGCCGTCGGCGGCCCGGATGGCCTGGTAGGGCGCGTTGATCTGGTGGGCGGAGCCGAGCGGCCGCTGGATCTCGCCGGTCGCGAAGTACTTCCCGGCCTCCCACACGGCGAGCGAGACGCCGGCCTCGAAGAGGCTCACGTCGATGTGCTGACCGCGGCCGGTGCGGTCGCGGACGCGCAGGGCCGAGACGGCGGCCAGCGCGCCGTACAGCGCGCAGACCAGGTCGCAGACCGGCACGCCGACCTTGACCGGGTCGCCGCCCGGCATGCCGGTGATGCTCATGAGCCCGCTGCGCGCCTGGGCCATGATGTCCAGCCCGGCCAGCGGGCTCAGGGGTCCGTCCTGGCCCCACCCGGACGCCGCCACGTAGACGAGGCCCGGGTTGAGTGCCGCCAGCCGCGGGTAGTCCAGCTCGAGGTCCCCCATCGTCCCCGGCCGCAGGTTCTCCACCACCACGTCCGCCGTGCGCACGAGCCGGCGGAACACCTCCTTGCCGGCCGGCGCCTTCAGGTCGAGGACCACGGATCGCTTGTTGCGGTTGAGGCGCACGAACGGCGAGCTCTCGCCGTCGACGAACGGCGCGGCCAGGCGGACCTGGTCGCCCCCGTCCGGCTGCTCGATCTTGATCACCTCGGCGCCGAGGTCGGCGAGCTGCATGCCGCAGAAGGGGCCGGCCATGTAGTTGCCGACCTCGATCACGCGGACGCCGGTGAGCGGACTGGCCATCCTCTCCTCCCGTCCTCAGACGAACAGCGGTTCGAGCCGCGCGCGCTCGACCAGGCGCTGCATCATGGCGGCGTCCGGCGCCCGCTCGAAGCGCTCGGCGGCACCGAGGACCCTGGGCAGCACCTCGACGTCGCCCACCGTGATCAGGAAGACGTCCGGGCGGCCCAGCACCCACCACACCGCGGCGTCGATGTCCTCCTGCGCCTCGAGCGGCTCGTACCAGGTGGTCGCGGTCCGCTCGCGGCCCATCCACGGCCGGAGCGCGATCGACTTGATCGTCTGCACGGCCACGCGCCGCTCACGGCAGGTCTCCACGAGCGCATCGAAGTTCTCGCGGTAGTGGGGGATGCCCATCGTCAGGTAGTTGCAGGGGAGCAGGACCGAGTCGAAGTCGTGCCGGCCCAGGCTCCGCCGGTGGGTCGCCGCGATCTGGGTGCCGTGTCCGGTCACGCCGATCCAGCGGACGAGTCCCTGCTCGCGGGCCTCCAGCGCCGCGTCCAGGGCGCCACCGGGGCTCAGGGCGGTGTCCCACTCGATGGGGTCCACCAGGTTGTGGAGCTGCCAGAGGTCGACGTGGTCGACGCCGAGGCGGTCGAGCGAGCGGTGCAGCTGCTCCCGTGCGGGCGCGGCGCGCCGCTCCCCCGTCTTGGTCGCCACGAAGAACCGGCCCGGGTGGCGCTGGAGCCACGGCCTGACGCGAAGTTCGGCATCGCCGTAGCTGGCAGCCACGTCGATGTGGTTCACGTCGTGCTCCAGCAGCACGTCGAGCGCGCGGTCGGCCACGTCCTGCGTCACCCGGCCGAGGGCCGCGCCGCCGAAGATGACCCGGCTGCTCTCGTGCCCCGTCCGGCCGAACGGGAGCCTGGGAATCGTCATGTACCTACGCTAACCCACCCCACGACCGCCGACCGGGAGCGTGCGCTCGTTCGAGGCTGGCCCCTCGGGGGACCCGTGTGCTTGAATGTGCGCGGCTTTCGGGGGCCCGCGGGGGCCCGGCTGCGACGGGGGACAGCTGCGGTGAACATGGCTGCGTCCAATCGAGAGGCTTCGGGCACCGCCCGGGCCTGACGTCGACATTCCTTCCCAGTCCCGGGACGGTGGTCGGCGTCAGCCGGCCACTGTCCTTCCATGCGCGTGGGAGCAGGCCGGCTGCGGCCCGCAGATTCAGTCGTCGCCGGACCCGGCCGACACCGCCCTCCCCATCACGATGAGCAGCTGACGGTCCCCGAAGCGGATCGGCAGGCAGTCGAACGTGTAGAGACCGCACCCGCCCGGCAGGCGGAGGTTCAACTCCCAGCCCTTGCGGCGCAGGAAGGGCTGCCGGAACGCGGTGACCGCCTTCGCCCGGTCGTAGGGGTCGGCGAAGTCCACGAACCGCACGCCGCGCAGGTGCTCGCGCAGGCGGCCGGCCGCGGAGGCGAGGGCGACGTTGGCGTCCACGACGCAGCCCTCTTCGTCCAGCACCGCGATGAGCTCCGGCAGGAAGTCCGCCACGGCCCGCCAGGGGACGTCTGCATCCGCCTCCGGCCCGAGGACCGGCGCCGCCTCGGCACGAGCCGCGGTGGCCGGAGCGTCGTCGGCGCTCGGCACCGCGATGGCGCCGTGGGCGGCACGGACCGCCACTTTGAGCGACAGGCCGCGGACGACCACGCCGTTGATCACCTCGCGGAGCAGCTCGATGTCCTCGACGCTGTACCGCCGCTGGTTCGACGGCGTGCGGTGGGGTTTGAGGATCTGGTGCCGCCGCTCCCACGCGCGGATGGTGTGCGGCGAGAAGCCGATCATGGCCGCCACCTCGCCGATCGTGAACTCGGCCTGGGTGGTCATGGGCGTGCCAGCCGGCGAGCGAGGACGGTGCCGACGCGCGGGTCGGGCCCGTACGCCGACGCCCCGACGCGGCGCCACAGGTCGCCCGTGCGGTTGAACGCGGCGCCGCCGACCAGCACCGGAACCGAACGAGCGCGAATCGCCCCGACCACCCGTGCCATGCCCTGGACCGATTGCAGGTAGCCGGCGGACAGCCCGACCAGCTGCGGCCGCGTGCGCTCCACGAGTTCCGGCACGTCCTCGGGCTCGCAGTCGTGGTCCAACAGCTCAACCTCCCAGCCCTCGTCCTCGAGGACGAGGGCGAACATCCCGAGGCCGAGCGTGTGTCGCTCGCCGGGCAGGACGGTCAGCAGGCAGCGGGAGCCGGCGGCCACGCGGCCGCGGCTCGGCGTCGGCGGGATCTGCCCGACCACGCCCTCGAGCACACCGGCGGCGCGGTGCTCGTCCTCCATGCAGATCTGGCCGCGGTACCACAGCTCGCCCACCTCGGCGTGTGCCGGCTGCACGAGGTCCGCGAACACCGCCAGACGGCTCCTCACCCTGGCCAGGAACTGGTCGGCTAACTCACACGCGGTGTGCGTGTCCCCCCGCAGCATGGCCTGGGCCAGCTGTCGAACCGGCGGCCGCCGGCCCCGCCACATGGTCCCGTTCGCGATCGCGCCCCGGACCAGGGCTGCCTCCCCGATCATCAATCTCGCGTCCCGGTTTCCTGTACCGCGGCGTGGCGTTTGCGCGCCACGCGGTCTCCCCCCTCAGCCTGTAGCGATTTCTACAGTTTCCCTGACATCTTAGCGAACAAGAGTAGTTGCTGTCACGAGACGCGACGAAGACGCACTCAGGCGAGCTCGCGCGGGGCAACGCAGGTGACCAGGTCCGCGCCGCCGGGGCCGAGGTCGGCCCACGATGCCGAGCGCGGGCGCAGGGTCGCGAGCGCGCCCGTCGGGAAGTGCGACCGCGCCTTCTCCCGCATCGGCCCGTCGCGGGCGAGATGCACGACGAGCTGCTGGAGGCCGGGGTTGTGGCCCACGAGCATCGCCCAGGCGATCGAGCCCGGGAGCCGGCGCACGCGATCGAGCAGCTCGCTCGCGCCGGCGCCGTAGAGCGCCTCCTCGACCTCGACGTCGACGTCCTCGGCGAGCCCTGCCCGTACCAGGTCCAGCGTCTCCGTGGCGCGCACCGCCGGCGAGCACAGGACGAGGTCGGGGCGAATGCCCTCGTCGCGCAGGTATCCGGCGAGACGGCGGGCCGCTTTCCGGCCGCGCGGCGCCAGCGGCCGCTCGCGGTCCTCCTGGCCGGCGTCGGACCAGCTCGACTTCGCGTGTCGCAGCAGCGTCAGCTGGCTCACGGCGATCTCGGAGTGGGCGACGAGCTCGCGGTGCCGGTCGGCGTTGGCGTTCGGGTCGGTGTCGGCGTCGGCGTCGGGGTGGGAGTGGCCGTCGGCGTCGGGGTGGGAGTCGGGCTGGGAGTCGGGCTGGGCGTCGACTCGAGCACTGTCAGGGGCTGGCCGATGGGGCAGCCGTCGTTCCAGCACAGGCTGACGACGTGGCCGCCGGGGGAGGTGTCCCTGGGGATGGTCGCCTGCTGGATCACGTTGCCGTACTGGTCAGCCGTGAAGGCGCCGATCTGGACCGGGTCCGTCTGGAGCTGGATCGTGCCGGCCTGGTTGGCGGGAAGGTGGCTGGCGCTCAGCGTGACCGAATCGCCCGGCCGGGCCGTGGTCACCGACAGGCTCAGGCTTGGCGACGCCTGCTGCCCGTTCAGGACGAGCGCGATCACGATCGCGGCGACCGCCGCCGCGGCCGCCAGCCCGGCCAGGAACCACGGCCAGCGCTGGCGCCGAGGGACGTGCGGCGGGCCGTACGGCTGCGCCTCCGCGTACGTCTCTCGCCGGTAGCCGTCGTCGGCCAGCGCCTGCTCGAGCGCCTGCGTCATCTGCGTGCAGCTGTGCCAGCGCTGTTCCGGGTCGCGGCTGAGCCCGCTCGCCAGGACGGCGTCGGTGGCCGCGCCCAGCAGCGGATTCCGCGTCGAGGCGGGGATCGGCTCCATCCGCTCCCTGGCGGCCAGGATCTCCGACGTGGTCTGGCCGGCGAACGGCAGGGCGCCGGTGAGCAGCTCGTATGCCATCGTGGCGAACGCGTAGTGGTCGGTGGCAGCCGTGACCTCGCCGCGCTCGAGCTGTTCCGGCGCCTGGTAGTGCAGCGCTCCGGTGCGGATGCCGAATGCCGAGCCGCGGAATCCGGGGTCGAGGAGCGGCACGAGCCCCACCTCGCGCAGCAGCGGCCGGCCGGCGGGGCCGAGGACCACCGTCGCGGGCCGCAGGTCGCCGTGGACCACGCTCTGCGCGTGCACGTGGTCCACACCGCTGGCCACGCCCTGCAGGATGCGAAGCGTGGCGTCGACGCCGAGCCCTCCGCGCACCGCGTCGGCCAGCGGCACGCCGTCCACGTGGGCGGCGATCAGGTAGGGCAGGCCTTCCCGGTCCCCCACCTCGTAGACGTCGACCAGGTTGGGGTGACGGAGCTGCACCAGCAGCGGGGCGGCCTGCGTCAGCCGGGTCCGCGTCTCGGAATCGCGCAGCGTCTCCAGCACCTCGATGACCGCCGAGCGGGCGACCTGCGAGTCGTAGGCGCGGTACGTCGGGCCGTGCGGCCCCTGGGCCAGGAACTCCTGGACCTGGTACCGGCCCACCGTGACGCCGGTCCGGATGGGGGGGTCGGCAGGCTGGACGGGCGGACTCTGGCTCATCTGCGCCTCCTGGGAAGTTCATGCTAGGGGCCCGATGCTCGAAGTGACCACCTATCCGGCGGAAGTCCTGGGCGATTTCAGCACACGCCTGCTGGTGTCGGCGGGAGTGCCCCCCGACGACGCGGCCCAGGCGGCCGAGGTGCTCATCGCCGCCGACCTGCGCGGCATCGACTCGCACGGCGTGGCCAGGCTGCGCGGCTACTTCGAAGCCGTGCGCACGGGCCGGATCAACGCCACGCCGGAGCTGCGCGTCGTGCGGGAGACGCTCACCACGGCGACGGTGGACGGGGACAACGGGCTTGGCCTGGTGGTCGGGCCGCGCGCGAACGAGCTCGCGATGGACAAGGCGGTCGACGCCGGCAGCGGATGGGTCGCCGTACGCAACACCAATCACTTCGGCATCGCCGGCTACTACGTGCTGGAGGCACTGGAGCGCGACCTGATCGGGTGGGCCATGACCAACAGCAGCGCGCTGGTGGCACCGGTGTTCGGCACCGGCCGCATGCTGGGCACCAACCCGCTCGCGATCGCGTTTCCCGGCGACGAGGAGCCGCCGATCGTGGTCGACCTCGCGACGAGCGCGGTGGCGTTCGGGAAGATCGAGATCGCCCGGCGCTTGAGCCAGCCGATCCCCGAGGGCTGGGCGATCGACGCGTCCGGTGGGCCGGCGACCGACCCGCAGGCGGTCTTCGACGGCGGCGCCCTGCTTCCGCTGGGGTCCACGCGCGAGCTCGGCGGCCACAAGGGCTACGCCCTGGCGATGATGGTGGACGTGCTGAGCGCCGCGCTCAGCGGCGCCAACTGGGGGCCCTTCGCGCCGGCGTTCGCGATCACGCAGACGCCGCCCGGCAGCGTCGGCGCCGGCATCGGCCACTTCTTCGGCGCGCTGCGAATCGACGGGTTCATCGAGCCGGACGAGTTCAAGCGCCAGGTCGACCACCTGGCGCGCACGTTTCGCGCGTCCCCGCCCGCCCCCGGGACGAACGGGCCGCTGGTTCCCGGCGACCCGGAGCGTGCGGCGGAGGCCGAGCGCCGGCGCGCCGGCATCCCGCTGATCCCCGCGGTCGCCGCCGACCTGGAGGCGCTGGCGACCGAGACCGGCGTCCCGCTGGGCTGACCCGTCCGCGCTCGCGGGCCGGGTACGCTGCGAGGGTGGCGCACGTCGACCCGCTCGTCTACACGGCGCGCTGGCCAGTGCGCAGCTACGAGATCGACCAGAACGGGCACGTCAACAACGCCGTGTACCTGAACTACGCGGAGGCCCTGACCGTCGAGCACGCCGAGGCCTCCGGGTACGGCCGGGCCTGGTGCGAGGCCCACGGCGGCGCCTGGGTGGTTCGGCGCCACGAGATCGAGTATCTCCGGCCGGCGAAGATGGGCGACGAGCTCGACCTGACCGTCCGGGTGGAGCTCGTCATGGGCGTGCGCGGCGTGCGCCGCACGACCATGGCGAGGGCCACCGACGGGGCGCCCGTGACGCACGTCCGGTCGGAGTGGGTGTGGGTCAGGCTCGCCGACAGCCGCCCCGCTCGGGTCCCGTCGGAGCTGGTCGACGTCGCCGCCGGCGTGACGGCCGACACCCTCGCCCGGCGCTCACGCGACGGAGCCCGGGCATGAACGGGGAATGAATGTCAGGCGCTTCACGTACTATTCCGATGGAAAACCGATTGCTCAGGGGTCCTTCTCTCCCCGTACCGGAAACGGTGCCCCTGCAGTCGCCGGAGAGAAACAACAAGAAAGAGAGGAGATAGGAGAACTGGTTGGAGTCGTTTCGTGAAGCGGGACTCAGCGCCCGCACCCTGACCGCCCTGGAGCGGCAGTCGATCGAAGTTCCCGCCCCGGTCCAGGCCGAGGCCATCCCCGCGCTCCTGGATGGGCGCGATGTCGTTATGGAGGCGCCCACCGGATCGGGCAAGACCCTCGCTTTCCTCCTCCCGCTGCTCGAGCGGCTGGGCGGGACGGGCGCGGGGCCCAGGGCGCTCGTGGTCACCCCCACGCGCGAGCTTGCGGTGCAGGTCGAGGGCGTGCTCCAGAGCCTCGACCACGGGCTCAGCGTGGCGCTGCTGTACGGCGGCGTCGGCTACGCGACCCAGACGCAGGCGCTCAAGGCCGGCGTCGACGTCGTGATCGGCACCCCCGGCCGGATCCTCGACATGGTCGGCCGCAAGCTGATGTCGCTCAGCCGGGTCGAATACCTGGTCCTGGACGAGGCCGACGAGATGTTCGACTTCGGCTTCGCGCCGGACATCGAGCGGATCCTGGGCCTGACCTATCACCCGCAGACGGCACTGGCGTCCGCCACGATGCCGGCGTGGGTGACGAAGATGATCGAGCGGCACCTCGACGAGCCGCTCCGCGTGACCGTGCACCGCGAGGAGGACGACGACCTGCTGGAGCACGGCCTGCTTCGGGTCGAGCGCGGCGCCAAGGTGCGCACGCTCGCGATGCTGCTGCGCCGGCTCGACGGTTCGGCGATCGTCTTCGGCCGCACGAAAGAGGGCGTCCGCAACCTCAACCGGGAGCTGCGGCGCGCCGGCGTGGGCTGCGTGGAGCTGCAGGGTGACCTGCCTCAGCACGTGCGAGACCGCACGATGGACTCGTTCCGAGAGCAGCGCGTGAAGGTGCTGGTCGCGACGAACGTGGCCGCGCGCGGCCTGGACATCACACACGTCGACCTGGTCGTGAACTTCGAGCTGCCCGACTCTCCGGAGTGGCTCACGCACCGCATCGGCCGCACCGCCCGCATGGGCCGGCGGGGCTGGGCGATGACGATGATCAGCCCGGAGGACCACCTTCGCTGGCGCCGCCTGCGCCGGCAGGGCGCCCCGGACCTCCCGGAGCTCGACCTCGCCCACCTCCTCGAAGAGGGGGGCTGGCGCTACGTCGATCGGACGGCGGAATCGGAACCGGCGGCCTCCCGGCCGTCGGACGAGCACGCAAGCCTGCGCCCGCGGCGCCGGCGCTCACGCGCCCGGAGCCGGAGCGGCGTTCGGCCCGCCACCGCCACCGCCTGACGTCTTCTCAGCGCGGCCGGACAGTCTGGCCGCGCTGGTCCTCACCGCCAGGTGGTGGGCAGCCAGTCCGCGATGGCGCGACCGATCTCGCCGGGCGAGTCCTCCTGGACGAAGTGGCTGCCCCGGACCGTCACTTCCGTCTGGTTCGGCCAGGCCCGGCAGACCTCTCGCAGGGCGCCCGTCAGGATGGCGCCGGGCTCGGCGTTCACGAAGAGCTTGGGCACCGGTGACGTGCTCAGCCACTCGCCGTAGCTGGTGACGATCTCGGTGACGTCGGCCGGTTCGCCGTCGATCGGGATCTCCCGCGGCCACGTGAGCGTCGGGCGGCGGCCTTCGCCCGGCTCCAGGAACGGCCTGCGGTACTCGGCCATCTCGTCGTCGGTGAGTGTCCGCAGGACGCTTCTGGGCAGGACGGCCTCGACGAAGATGTTGCGGTCGAGCACCATCGACTCGCCGGCCTCGGAGCGGAAGCCCTGGAAGATGCCGCGCGCCGCGTCCGGCCACTCGGCCCAGGTGACCGGACGCACGATCGCTTCCATGTATGCGAGGCCCGTGACCGCGTCGCGGTGCCGGTTGGCCCAGTCGAAGCCGAGCGCCGAGCCCCAATCGTGGACCACGAAGGTCACGTTGTGCCGGACCTCCAGCGCCTCCAGCAGACCATCCAGGTAGCGGCGGTGGTCGACGAAGCGGTACCGGCCCGGCCCGGAGTCGGGAAGCCGGTCCGAGTCGCCCATGCCCACCAGGTCGGGGGCGATGCAGCGGCCCAGCGGTGCGACGTGGGGGATCACGTTGCGCCAGAGATAGGAAGAGGTCGGATTGCCGTGGAGGAACACGACCGGGTCGCCGGCGCCCTCCTCGACGTACGCCATGGACAGTCCGTCCACGTCCACCCGCTGCTTCCGGTCGCGCCACGTGGTCTCGCTCACCAGCTCAGGGTAGCCGGCCGCACCCCCTACCCTGGTGCGCGTGGACTGGCGGTCGGAGGCGAGGGAGAGCGCGCGGCTCGAGATGCCGGAGCCGCTCCGGCGCGACGTGCGGCTGCTCGGCGAGCTCCTGGGCCAGGTGGTCGCTGAGGGCGGCGGTCCCGAACTGCTGGCCGACGTCGAGCGGCTGCGACGCGCCGTGATCGCCGCGCGCGAGAGCGACGAGGAGGATCTCGCCGCCGAGCGTCTTGCCGCGTCGTGGCCGCTGGGGCGGGCGGAGGAGGTGGCCCGTGCGTTCACGTGCTACTTCCACCTCGCCAACCTCGCCGAGGAGCACCATCGCGCGCGGATCCTGCGGGAGCGCGACCGAACGCCCGCGGAGGTCCGGGAATCCCTGACCGCGACCATCGCCGAGATCCGCGCGGAGCAGGGCGAGGAGCACCTGCGGACGCTGCTCGGCGACCTGGAGCTGCACCCGGTGCTGACCGCCCATCCGACGGAGGCCCGGCGCCGCGCGGTCGTCACCGCGATCCGCCGGGTCGGCGAGCAGCTGGAGCGCCTGGACGACCCGCGATGTTCGGACCCCGAGGAGCGGGACGCGCGGCGCCGCCTGCTGGAGGCCATCGACGTCCTCTGGAGGACGGCGCAGCTCCGCAGCACGCAGATGGAGCCGATGGACGAGGTCCGGGCGACCCTGGCGGTCTTCGACGAGACGCTGTTCGCGGTCGTGCCGGCGATCTACCGCCGCCTCGACACCGCGCTGTCACCCGCCGACGCGGGCGTGCGCCCGCCGATTGCCCCCGCCTTCCTCCGATTCGGAACCTGGGTCGGCGGCGACCGGGACGGCAACCCGCACGTGACGGCCGCCGTCACGGTGGAGGCGATGCTCGTCCAGTCGGACCTGGCGCTCCGCGCGCTCGAGGCTGGGGCGCGCCGCGCCGGCCGCGAGCTGACGGTGGACGACTCCTCGACGCCACCCAGCGCCGAGCTGCGGCGCCGGCTGGCGGCGGCCCAGGCGGTCGCGCCCGGCCGGCTGGCCGGGATCGCGCAGCGCTCGCCGGGAGAGCCGCACCGGCAGTTCGTCCTCCACGTCGCCGAGCGCATCCTGGCCACGCGGACGGGCGAGGCGATGGCCTACGCGGACATCGCCGAGCTGCTCTCCGACCTGCGGGCGGCCCAGGGGTCGCTGGCGGCGGCGGGGGCGGCGCGGCTCGCATACGGCGAGCTGCAGCACCTGGTGTGGCAGGCGGAGACCTTCGGGTTCCACCTGGCGGAGCTCGAGGTGCGGCAGCACAGCCAGGTCCACGAGCGGGCGCTGGCCGAGGTCCGCGCCGGGTCCGAGCGCTCGCACGAGACGGAGGAGGTGCTGGCCACGCTCCGCGCGGTGGCCGACCTGCAGCGCCGGTATGGGATCGACGCGTGCCGGCGATACGTGATCAGCTTCACGCGGGACGCCTCGGACGTGGCGGCCGTGCACGAGCTGGCCGCGTGCGCCGGCGCACGGCCGCCGGTGCTTGACGTGGTGCCGCTGTTCGAGACCGGCGAAGACCTGCGCCGCGCCACGGCGATCCTGGACGGCGTCGTCGAGCTGCCCGCTGTCCGGCAGCGGCTGGCGGAGACCGGCGGCCGGATGGAGGTGATGCTCGGCTATTCCGACTCGGCCAAGGAGGGCGGCCCGGTGTTCGCCACGCTGGCGCTGTTCGTCGCGCAGGCGGAGCTGGCGGCCTGGGCGGCCCGGCGCGGCGTCAGGCTCACGCTCTTCCACGGACGCGGCGGGGCGCTGGGACGGGGCGGCGGCCCCGCCAACCGGGCCGTGCTGGCCCAGGCGCCGGGCTCCGTGTCGGGTCGTTTCAAGGTGACGGAGCAGGGCGAGGTGATCTTCGCCCGATACGGCAATCCCGCCATCGCCGCCCGGCACCTGGAGCAGGTGGGCTCGGCCGTCCTGCTCGCGTCGTCGCCCGCGGTCGCGGAGCGCGCGTCGCTGGCGGCGGCGCGCTTCCAGCCGCTCGCCGCCCGCATCGCGCCGCCGGCCCGGGCGGCCTACGGGCGCCTGGTCGATGCGGAGGGGTTCGCCGCGTGGTTCGCGCTGGTCAGCCCGCTGGAGGAGCTGGGGAGCCTGCGCATCGGCTCCCGGCCGGCGCGGCGGGGCGGCGGCCTGGCCCTCGACGACCTCCGCGCGATCCCGTGGGTGTTCGCGTGGTCGCAGACGCGCCTGAACCTGCCCGGCTGGTACGGGCTGGGCAGCGCGCTGGCCGCCGCGGACCTGGCGGAGCTGCGGGACGCGTATGCGGGCTGGCCGCTCTTCACCTCGCTGATCGACAACGCCGAGATGAGCCTGGCGAAGACGGACCGCCGGATCGCTGCGCGCTACCTGGCGCTGGGCGGCCGGGGCGACCTGACGGAGCAGGTGCTGGAAGAGTACGACCGCACGCTCGAGCGGCTGCTGGCGGTGACGGGCCACGGCCGGCTGCTGGAGAGCCGCCGGGTGCTGAGCCGGGCGGTGGAGCTGCGCAACCCCTACGTGGACGCGCTGTCGCACCTGCAGCTCAGGGCGCTGCGGGCGCTGCGGGCGGGCGACGCTTCGGCCGGCGACCAGGAGCGGCTGGAGCGGCTGCTGCTCCTGACGGTCAACGGCGTCGCCGCGGGCCTGCAGAACACCGGGTAGCCGGGTGATACTTCGTGCTTCATGCGACTCGCACTCATTCTCGCGGCCTCCTCCCTGACCGACGTCCTGAGCCGGGGCGTCCCGGCCGTCGTCTTGTACGCGCTCCTGGGCACGCTGCTGCTGCTGCTCGGTTACTTCGTGACCGACTGGACCACGCCCGGCAAGCTGAGCGCGATCATCCGCACCGAGCACAATCCCAACGCCGCCATGCTGGCGGCCAGCGGCGTGGCCGGGGTGGCGCTCATCATCGCAGCCGCGATCTTCGAGTCGGGCGGCAACCTGATCGACGGGCTGATCGAGACGTTGGTGTTCGGGGTGCTGGGCATCGCGGCGCTCGCGGTCGCGTCGCTCGCCTTCGAGCGCGTGATCGGCATGGACCCGCGGCGCCTGATGAGCGAGCAGGCGCTGTCGCCGGCCTCGGTGTTGGTCGGCGTGACCCGTGTCGGGATCGGGCTGATCATCGCCTTCGCCGTGATCTGACACAGTGGCGCTGTCCCCCGACGGCCGCTACTTCTGGGACGGGCAGGCCTGGCGATCCGCGCTGTCGCCGGACGGACGCCACCGCTGGGTCGGAACGGGGTGGGTGGCGGTCCCGCAGCGGCCGGTACTCCGGCCGACGTCGTGGACGGCCCCCCTGCAGCGAACGACGGCCGCGTTCGTCGCGGTCGAGACGCTCTGGGGCCTGGTCATATTCGCGGTCCTCCTCACCTCGAACGCGCTGAGCTCCGCACTCTCGCTGACGCCGAGCGCGACGGCCACGATGACGCCTGCGGAGGTGGAGACCTTCCGCCAAACGATGCAGCAGACCCTCGCGGTCACACTCATCACCGGCGTGGTCGCAGGCCTGGCCTGGAACGCGGTCATCTTCGCCGGCTGCTTGCGCCTGTGGAGGTGGGTGTTCTGGTACCAGCTGATCGTCGGCCTGTTCGCCGCCCTTGGCCTCGTCGAGCTCCCGGCGCTGATCGCCGCCGGCCTCGCGAACGTTCGCGCGCCGGGACTTCCGCTCCTCCCGACGTGGACGTACGCGGTGTCGTTCGTGCTGGATGGCGCCGGCCTCGGGCTTGCAGTGTGGATGCTCGTCGCCCTGCGCCGGTGCGGTGCCGCGTGGGCGCGCGTCCGGGAGCCGGCGGCGTGACCTTCCGACCAGGCGGCTCCCCCCGGCCGGCTATCATTGCCGCTCGGCCGTGGACCTCGACTCGCTCAACGACCCGCAGCGCCAGGCCGTCAGCCACCAAAACGGTCCTCTCCTGATCCTCGCCGGCGCCGGCAGCGGCAAGACCCGGGTGCTGACCATGCGGATCGCGAACCTCATCCACCACGGCGTCCCGGCCGACCGCATCCTCGCGCTGACGTTCACGAACAAGGCCGCCCGCGAGATGCGCACGCGGCTGAACGCCCAGCTCGGCCGCTCGCCGGACGGATTCTGGGTCGGCACGTTCCACGCGATCGCCACGCGCATGCTGCGTCCGCACGCCGACCGGATCGGCTACCGCGCCGGGTTCACGATCTTCGACGAGGACGACTCGCGCTCGATCCTCAAGCGGGCGCTCGCCGAGCTCGAGCTGGACCCCAGGAAGCACCAGGTGGCCGGCCTGCTGGCCGCGATCTCGAAGGCCAAGGCGGAGGCGCGCGGCCCGGAGGACCTCACCGGCCGGCGCGGCGCGGACCGCGCCCTGCGCCTGGTCTACGAGCGCTACCAGGCCCTGAGCCGCGATTCCAACGGCATGGACTTCGACGACCTCCTCCTCAACCTGGTCCAGCTGCTGCGGACGGACGGCGAGGTGCGCGAGGAGTGGCGCTCACGCTTCGACCACGTCCTCGTGGACGAGTACCAGGACACGAACCGCGTGCAGTACGAGCTGCTCCGGCTGCTCTGCGACGGCCATCGCAACCTCGCGGTGGTCGGCGACGACGACCAGAGCATCTACGCCTTCCGGGGCGCCGACGTCCGCAACATCCTCGGCTTCGAGCGCGACTACGCCGACGCGACGGTCGTCAAGCTGGAGCAGAACTACCGCTCGACGCAGGCCATCCTGGACGTCGCCCACCACGTGATCTGCCGCAACCGGGAGCGCACCCAG